>Ga0075432_10000254_pt1 | contig 14567 bp, 5 predicted proteins | sample RhiMethybrSRZTD1_FD_72781 | JGI IMG/M metagenome (GOLD analysis project Ga0075432, IMG submission 72781) | Populus rhizosphere microbial communities from Tennessee, USA - Rhizosphere MetaG P. TD hybrid SRZTD1 | ecosystem: Host-associated > Plants > Roots > Rhizosphere > Soil | place: USA... | reverse complement strand
TTGGGCGCCCTGCTGCTGGCATCGGAACAATTGTTCAGCGCCCTGAAAATCGTCGGTGCGTTGTACCTGTTCTATCTCGCCTGGCAGAGCTGGCAGCAATCGCGCCAACCGTCCCATGGCGCCGAAGTGCCTCCGGCTGCAGCGGTTCCACGCTTTCGTGCATTGTTCGGGCGCGCTTTCATGTTGGGCGCCAGTAACCCGAAAGACATCCTGTTCTTTGCCGCGTTCCTGCCGCAGTTCCTGAGTGCCGAGCAACCGTTCCTGCCGCAACTGCTGGTGATGATCGCCACCTGGACCGTACTGGACCTGCTGTGCAAGCTGGCCTACGGCCTCGGCGCCCATGGCGCTGCGCGGTACTTGCGCAGCGGCAAGGGCCAGAACTGGTTCAACCGCGTCAGTGCCGGACTGTTCGGCGGTGCCGGTGCGGCTTCGTTGTTGAGTGGCCATTAAGGTCCTCTGACCCAAGTCGGCACACAAGTTGCTCGGTTCCAGCACCCCCACGCCGGAACCGAGCATGCTCCACTCCCATCTGACCACCCTCAACGCCGTCTCCCTGGTGCTCAACACCTTCAAGGCCGAAGGCCTGTCCAGCGAGGCCTTATTGGCAGGCAGCGGCATCAGCGCTACGGACCTGAGCCGGGCGGATACGCGTATTACCACCAATCAAGAGATGCAAGTCTGCGCCAATGCCGTCGCACTAAAGCGTGATATCGGCCTGGAACTGGGCCAGCGGATGCACGTTTCGTCCTACGGCATACTCGGCTATGCCCTGCTCACCAGTGCCACCTTCGGTGACGCGTTACGTCTGGCGATGCGTTATCCGGCGCTATTGGGAACACTTTTCGAACTGAGCCTGGAAGAGGACGGTGAGCGCATCTGGTTCGTCGCCGCTGATTATCGAGAGAGCCCGGCACTGGCCGTGTTCAACGCCGAGTTCTGCCTGGTATCGCTGAAAGTCATCTGCGATGACTTGCTCGGGCATGCCCTGCCACTGCGGGCTGCGCGTTTCGAACATGCCGCGCCCGACTATGAAGCGACCTACGCCGAACACTTCGCCTGCCCGCTGCACTTCGGGGCAGGCAACAATGCCTTTGCGTTCGACAAGCGCTGGCTCGACCAACCCTTGCCGCTGGCAGATGTCATCACCCACCAGGCCATGGCCGAACGCTGCCGCAAGCAGAACACCGAGTTCACCGGACGCCAGGCGTGGCTGGGGCGGATTCGCCAGTTGCTCCGTGCCCAGTTGAATGCGGCACCCGGGCTTGAGGGGTTGGCCGAACAAATGAACTGTTCCGCGCGCACCCTGCGCCGACACCTCAAGGACCTTGGGTGCAGCTATCAGGAATTGCTGGATGAACTGAGATTCGAGCAGGCCAAGCAGATGTTGTGTGAGGATCAGATGCCGATCTATCGGATAGCCGAGGCGCTCGGTTTCAGCGAGACCGCGAGTTTTCGCCATGCGTTTGTGCGTTGGAGCGGCGTTGCACCCAGCCAATTTCGGCCGCACCGATAACACTGTGGGACAAAAAAAGGCCTCTGCCTTGCCGACGCCTTCGCGGGCAAGCCCGCTTGTACAAAGTCACCATCCAGAATACGCCATGAAGGGGCGAATTTCGGTCAATCATTTTGGCCATATAAGTCCCCTTTTGGCCTTTCCTGCCGTTCTCCGAAACGCTGCGCGCCGCAAAACTGTGTGCAACCGAAACAGCCTGCGGAGAACAACAAAATGCTGACGATCTACTCGGACGATCACCACCTGCACCACGGCCGCTGTGAATTGATCGACGGGCAACTCAAGCCCTGCTTCGAGATGCCATCGCGTGCCGACCACGTGTTGCAACGGGTGCAAAAGCAGAACCTGGGGCCCGTCGAAGCGCCCAAAGATTTCGGCCTCGGGCCGATCGAACGCATCCACAGCCGCGACTACCTGGATTTTTTCAAAGGTGCCTGGGCGCGCTGGACCGAGTTCAACACCGACGGTGACCTGCTGCCCTACACCTGGCCGGCCCGCACCTTGCGCAGCATCAAGCCCACCAGCCTGCATGGTCAGTTCGGCTACTACAGCTTCGACGGCGGCGCGCCGATTACCGCCGGCACCTGGCAAGCGGCGTACAGCGCGGCGCAAGTGGCGTTGACCGCACAGGCGGAAATCCAGCGCGGCGCCCGCGCAGCCTTCGCCCTGTGCCGTCCACCAGGACACCACGCTGCCAGCGACTTGATGGGCGGTTATTGCTACCTCAACAACGCCGCCATCGCCGCCCAGGCCTTCCTCGATCAGGGCCACAAGAAGGTCGCGATCCTCGACGTCGACTATCACCACGGCAACGGCACCCAGTCGATTTTCTACGAGCGCAGCGACGTGCTGTTCACCTCGATCCACGGCCACCCGGAGGCCGAGTTTCCATTCTTCCTCGGCTATGAAGACGAGCGCGGCGAAGGCGCCGGTGAAGGGTTCAACTTCAACTACCCATTGCCCGCCGGCAGCGGCTGGGAGGCTTGGAGCGCTGCTCTGGAGCAAGCCTGCAACGAGATCGAAAGCTATGGCGCCGACATCGTCGTCGTCTCGCTCGGTGTCGATACGTTCAAGGACGACCCGATCTCGCAATTCAAGCTCGACAGCCCAGACTACCTGGCCATGGGCAAGCGCATCGCCGCCCTCGGCAAACCGACGCTGTTTGTCATGGAAGGCGGTTACGCGGTGGAAGAAATCGGCATCAACGCGGTGAACGTGCTGGAAGGTTTTGAACAATGAAACAGCTCAAGCATGCCCTTGCTCCGGCCCTGTGCGCGGCGCTGCTGAGCGCTAACGCTCACGCCGAAGAACGAACGCTACGCGTCTACAACTGGTTCGACTACATCACCCCCAAGGCCCTGGAAGATTTCAAGGCGCAGAACACCCAGACCAAACTGGTCTATGACATCTTCGACACCAACGAAGCGCTGGAAGCCAAGCTGTTGACCGGCAACTCCGGCTACGACGTGGTGGTGCCGTCCAACGTGTTCCTGGCCAAGCAGATCGAAGCCGGCGTATTCCAGCCGCTGGATCGCAGCAAGCTGCCGAACTGGAACCATCTCGATCCCAAGCTGATGAAGCTGATCGAGGCCAACGACCCTGGCAACAAGTTCGCCGTGCCCTACATGTACGGCACCATCCTGATCGGCTTCAACCCTGACAAGGTCAAGGCCGCACTGGGGGCCGATGCGCCGGTGGACAGCTGGGACCTGATCTTCAAGGAAGAAAACATCAGCAAGCTCAAGCAGTGCGGTGTCGCCCTCCTCGACTCGCCCTCGGAGATCCTGCCCCTGGCCTTGCAGCACCTCGGCCTGGACCCCAACAGCAAGAAACCTGCGGACTACGCCAAGGCTGAGGCGCTGCTGATGAAAATCCGTCCGCACATCACCTACTTCCACTCATCCAAGTACATGGCCGACATTGCCAACGGTGATATCTGCGTCGCGGTCGGTTACTCCGGCAGCTTCTCCCAGGCCGCCAACCGCGCCAAGGAAGCGAAGAACGGTGTGGTCGTCGACATGCGCCTGCCCAAGGAAGGCGCGCCGATCTGGTTCGACATGCTCGCCATTCCCAAAGGCGCGAAGAACCCTGAAGACGCCTACACCTTTATCAATTACCTGCTGCAACCCCAGGTGATCGCACCGGTCAGCGATTTCGTCGGCTACCCGAACCCGAACAAGGACGCCACGGAACGGGTCGACCCGGCGATTCGCAACAACCCGAACCTGTACCCGACCGAAACGGCGATGGGCACGCTCTACACCCTGCAACCCTTGCCACGGGATGCCGAACGCGCACGCACCCGGGCCTGGACCAAGATCAAGTCCGGGACCTAGTTGAAACAGAAGACCCGCGATGACGCGGGTCTTTTTTTGCCCACGATACATATCTACCACCTCGAGCCACTGACCGCCCTCTACCTTGCCGGGAACCAGCGTTGCCCCCCGCAACGCCCCACCGGACACAGGAAACGGCCATGCCCGACACGCCCGCCATCAACTCCGACACCCTGCTGACCCAACTGGTGGCAGGCCCTTCGATCAGGGAAGTCGCTGCAAACTCATTGCGCATCGTCCTCGACATCAACTACCCAAACCTGCACCTCGACCCGAATGTGACGATGGTGGTGACACCGGCCTGGATCATGAACGACGCTCAGGTCGTTCCCGGCAGCAGCCACTTTGAATCCCTGACCGACGTACTGGTACGACTGGCGTTGTCAGGCGTATCGGTGGCCTACCTCGACGGCGAGCACTTCCTGACACGGCAACTGGATGTCGAGCCGCCGATTCACCTTCCCGTTCAAATCGACACCGTCGGATGCCTGCTCAACAAACTGTCCAGGTTGTTGTTCATTGCCTATCAAGAGCAACAACTCGACTACTGGAACCGGTACCTGGCGGATTCGACGCCGCGCTGGCATCAGTTGCGCGATGCGCTACTCAACATCTGGAACGTCGACAAGGTGACGGGCTGGGACGAGGATCGTCGAAAAATGGCGCTCTCCCTTTTCCAGTTTCCCGACAAGCATGAACGGGAAGCTCACGACACCTACAAGTCCAAGGCTTGCCTGATCGATGTCGAAAGTCTTGAAAACGCAACGAGCGAACACTTGTGGATACTGGAAACGGCAGTACTGGTGGGCACACTGGGGGAGCGCACCCTTGTCATGACCCACTCGATTACCGAAGGGTTCAGGCACTACGACTCGTTGGCGGCGTTGGGCCAAACGCTGTCGCGGCGCATTAGCGTGACTGAAGGTGATCGCACGCTGCAATGGCGCCTCTACGAGCCCGAAGGGATGTTCTTCGATCACCAGGCCTGGGCGCTGATTGCCCTTGAGATCGACGCCATCGGTGCCATCGGTGACGCCGCCTGGACCCCCACCCTTGATCCGCAAGTGGCTGCATCGGCGAAGGACTTCTCGGAGCTTCACCAGCCTTCATCCTCACGTTACAGCCAGATCCGGCAGTTGTTGCCGGACTGGATGGCGAACGCCTCACCCACGGACCTGACACGCTACAGCCGACACATGATGGATCTGGCGTTGTTGCGCGAACAGCACCGCGCAAAAACCTTTGATGAAGGGATTGCCGCGCTCCCGGATTTTGCCATGCAGGCACTCATCGACCAGATGATCAAGGACCGGAAGATCAAGGATCAGGCAGCCGCGACGACGCTGAAACTGGCGGACATCGAAGTCAGCATCACCAGCCTTGTCGTCCTGGGTGCGGTCATCGTTCCCGGCAAGTCCCAGACCCTGAAAATCTCGCTCGTCGAATTTGCCTTGCAAAACCTGGCGGGCCTGCCGCTTGGCGACAGAACCGTGCAGTACAAGGATGGCGAGGCCGCGCCGGCGTGGTTGACACCCGCCTACCTGGAAGCGCTCGTCACCACCGTCAACATCGGCAAGACCTATCCCGAGCTGATCAAGAACACGCTGCTGGCCGATCCCCGGGAACGCCTGCGTCGACAGGACCTTTTTACCAGCCAGCTGCGCCTGCAACTGCCGCTGTTGGCGCTTCAACTGAAGATCCGCGGCAAGGCTGGCGGTATCGACGAACAGGGCTATCGATACGTGGCCGCCGCCTTGCAGGAAAAGCCTGTCGATCGATACGTCGATGGGCAGGAAATTGTCATTCGCCCGTTGGCGTTCATTCCGGGGGGACGTAAGAATAACGAGGCCGACGAAGTGGCCAACATGTTCCTGATCGGGCCGAAACGGGCGGACAAGGGACCATGCCTGCTGTTTCGACCGCTGCTCGAACATCCGCTGACGCAGTATTCCAGCGAGGCGAACCTGCTGTACGCGATCAGACACGATAAAGCGCTACGTCACTCGATCCTGGCCTGGCTGCCGGAAGACCTGTATTTCAACTATTCCCAATATGTCTTCCCCGGCGAACTGCCCTCCATCTGGACGCTTTCGCAATGGTTGGTCGACCCCGCCTCGACACTGGGCATGATGGGCGCTGTCACCATCAGGACTACCCCCCTTCCTGAACCGCCGCTGCAAGCAGTGTTCACCGCCAACGCCAATGCGCTGATCACACTGGCAGACAGGCAATCGGTCGCCAATGGAGAACGGCGTTGGGCAACGCTCAAGCAGGGGGCATGGCTGCTCTTCAATATTGCCCTGCCCTTCCTGGGGCGAACCGCCGGGACGGCCGCCTGGATCTGGCAAATCATGGATGACCTGCATGAAGCGAACGAAGCCCGCGAACTCGGCGACAGCGATCAACAATGGGCAGCGCTGACCGATCTGTTCCTGTCGCTGGGCATGGTGCTTGCCCATCACGCGGCCAATCGCGACAAACCTGTGTCGCAAAGCGTCGAGAAGGTTTCGACAGCTGTTGCCAAACCCCTGCCGCCGCCCAAAATCACCCTGAGTCAAAGGGCCGATGTCAGGCAGTTGCCGGCAAGCCATGAAACGTCCGTCTACGCCCAAGGCCTGTTGCCAAAAGTATCGCTGGGCGTCTTGCTGGACAGCTTGGCGATTGCACGGCCGGCGACATTGAAAGACATCCCCGCCGTATCCGGCCCTCACCGCTTCCTGATCCCGCTCGAACAGAAATGGTATGCCCGAATAGATCAACGCTGGTTTGAAGTGATGCTCAATGACAACGGTGACGTGCAGATCATCGACTCACGGCAAACGCCAGCCAGGACGGGCCCATTGCTGGTTCATTCCGAGAAGGGCGAGTGGTTCGTCGACACACGTCTGCGGCTGCGCGGCGGCGGTAGAGCCCGAAAGGAAATTGAACGCAAGAACCAGCAACTCAAGGAAGACTTGAGGAAGCAACTGACAGCCTTCGATGCCGGCAAGCTTGCATTGAACAAGGAACTTGAGGCGGCGGAAAAGGCGGCCACCGATTCGAACCTCCAGCCGCTGCTCAATCTGCTGAACTCACAGGTAACGGCCTACGATGCCTACATCGACCAACTCAAGAACTTCAACGCTATTGAGCCCATCGCCAATTACCGCCCGGTCCTCGTCAGCTGCCTGGACTACCAGCTGTTACTGACACACAAATGGTTCGTCCGGCAAAACCGGGCGTTCGGTGAAAGCATGCGCCAGTCCCTGGCCCTGCTGGACAACGAGGCCATCGAAGGCACTCAGACACCTCGCCAGACCCATCAGCTCACCAGCGACATGACCCAAGGGTTCATCGAGAAGATCGAATTCACCCACGCCCGAATCGAGGAGATGATGCGTCTGGGTAAAGAGGCGGTGGAAACAGCCCGGCAATACAAAGCGCTGCTGCCGTCGTTCGACCTGCTGGATCTGAAGCTGTTCCAGGTCAACCTGGCGCAGGAGTTGTGCCTCAACGACAGCGACAACGTAGCCACCACGCAAGCGCGCCAGGCCATGCAACGACTGGTCGACGATGCCGGCCTTACCATCCAGTCGTCACTCGACCTGACTGGCGAAAATCATGAGCTGGCACTGGCGGAACACATCGACGCTTTCAATGATCTGGTCGAGCAATTCGCAACCCTGGACCAACGAATTGTCGATCTGCCCGAGGAGTATTCAGGGCAGTTGTTGCAGCCCCCGCTGGACCTGATGCGCCAGCAGGTCGAAGCATTCAGGGAGCGCAGCGTGAAACACCTCGCGAGCCTGCTCACCGAGCGCAAGATGCTGGAACCGACACCCGGCCCCTCACGCCCGGCCCCGGTGCCCAAGCGCGTGATCAAGACCCGATTCAAGGGAACGGTCGTGGGCAAGCTGCGCGAGCGCGCCGCCGCCAACGGCACCGACCTGCTCGACGTAACCTCACCACTGAGCGGAAAGGTCGTGACCTTTCACGAGAAAACGCCCGGTGTCTGGCTCGAACACGTGACGGGCACGCCCGCGCCTGCGCCAACCGTTCGCCCCGAGCTCAATGCCAGTGTCCAGGCGGGGCAGACATTACTCGGGGAGCTGGACGCCTTTACCCTGCGAACCGAGGCCCATGCCAAACGGCCGGGGCGTATCCCTGTTGAAATCGAGGATCTTTTCCAGCAACGGGCGCGCCGGATGAAGGAAGCGGCAGCCGCCATCGAAGAGGCACTTACCCTGCTGAACGTCACCGAAGCAGGCCCGGGCTCCGCCGTGGGTGTGGCGAAACAGCTCAATGAGGGAGCGGCCAGCCTTGACGAAAAGGGTCGCCTGACACGAATCAGCATGACCAAGCAGCAACCTCCCACTGCCGCTCGCGTCGAATGGCTGCACAGCAAAGGCTTGATCGCCATCGTCAAGACACCGGGGCGAAAGCGACTCAAAGGCCACCGCAAGGACTATCTCGAGGAGTATGAAATTCGCGACGCCAGCTCCGCCAAAGTGCTTTGGTACGCCCACTTCCACTACCCGAGCCCCTCCAGCGCTGTCGAGGCCTACAGTGCCGCGCACTTGAAAACCGAATCGCAACGAACTCTCGGCGGCACATTCGATCTGCGCACGGCCGGCAACAACAACGAAATGATCGCCATCTACCGCAGCGAGATCAGCCCACAGCTGGCCCGATCCTTGTTCCTGTCCAAAGCCATAGCCTCCTCTTCGACATCCTGAGCCACGCGCCGCCAAACCTGGAGGCCCGCAATCACGCGGGCCTCTTCAAAGCATAAATAGTTACCGCCTTGGGCTCTCGGCCTCCCGTTACCTTGGATACAAGCGGCATTTGCTGCCCTCATCAACGCACCCAGGTACTTATCCAACATGACCAGCACCCCTTCACCAGACGCCCCGGATGACTCGACGGCGCTCATGGAACAAAGCGATCTCGTCAGCCAGACCAGCCACGGCCCGCTGCCGAGCGAAGTCGCATCCGACCTGCTACGCGAGAAACTGGCAACCCTTTATCCAGAACTGAAAATCGATCCCGACAAAACGCTCATCGCCACCCCGAAATGGCTGGTGGTCAACGATCAAGTCGAGACGGGGCCGATCGAATTCATGTCACTCACCGCTACGCTCGTCCTGCACAGCCTGTATGGCACGACCGCCAACTACCTCGAAGGCGAACATTTCCTGACCCTGGAATCCGACGCCAACGACCCGGTTCATCTTGCTGTCAGCATCGAAGACATTGCCCGGGCCCTCAATGATTCAGTGCCTCGGTTATTCCTGGAACTGCAGAAGCGACAGCTCGACTACTGGAACCACAACGGCCAGAAGATCCCCCGCTGGCAGGAGCTGTCCGATTCGCTGCGCAACGCGCTGAATGTGCAAACGATCAAAGGCTGGGACGCCGACGAATGCGCGATGGCGCGCGAGGTGTTCAATAATCCGGACAGAGCCACACGAAAAAATTCGAACAGCGACCTGTCGGCCATTCAGGCATGCCTGATCGACATCGACATCGTTGAAACCACGGCCAACAGACATCTCTTGATCGGCGGGGCCGTGGCGCTCAAGGCCACATGCCGTGAACGCGAATTGCTGGTGATGTACACCATCGAGCGCGGTTATGAGTCGTTCAGCTCAATGGAACAGTTGGGCAATTCGCTGCCCGCCCGCCTGGGGGATCCGCTCGAAGGGCGCACCATGACATGGCGGCTTTTCGAGCCTGACGGCAACGTTTTTGACCACATGGCCTGGGCCCTGGTCTCATCACAGCTCGATGCCATCGACGCCATGAGGTCTGCGGAGAACCCCGTGAACGATGACGCGGAACTTCAAAGCGGGCTCGACGAAACCGAACACGCGCGGCTCAGGCAACTGCACGCGGCGATTCCCGATTGGTTGCGCAACGCATCGCCCATGGACATTCAAGACTACAGCCGCTACATCACGGCATTGGGCAAGCTTTATCGCCAGCCAGAGCACAAGGCAGCGAGAAACGAGATTCCGTCCATCACCGATTATGCCCAGCGCTTGATGGTTGAAGCGATCATCGCCGATAACCGCGCAATCGATGCTGCGAAACTGCCGCTCAATGAGCTGCGGATCAACATCACCAACAGTTTTACCGCGGATAACTTCACCCTGCCCAACCCCCTCGACCACCGCACCGAGACCCTTGCCGATTTTGCCCTGGAAAACCAGGCGCCCTACATGGCGACGGTATCGTTCCTGCACGATCAGGCTGTGCCGCAATGGCTCACACCGGCATTCCTCACCAGTCTGGCGGCACAGGTCGACATCGGCGAGGCTTACCCTGCCTTGATCAAGCGCAAGCTGATCAATGAACCTGTCGAATCCCGACGCCAGGAAAATTTCTACTGCGACCAGTTGCGCCTGCTGTTACCGCTGCTGGCACTCGAAGGCAAGGTCAAACACGAGTCGGGCATTGATGAACACGGCTACCGGTTCATCTGCGAGTTGTTCGACAGCAATACCGACACCCCCCACACCATCGCCATCTACCCGCTCAAGCTGACGCCGCAACACCGTCTGATCAGCAGCAGTGACACCGTCCAGAACATGTTCCTCATCTGCCCTCGAGAGGTCGAAAGCGGGCCTTGCCTGCTGTATCGACCGATGCAGGACCAGCCCCTGCTGCAGTTTCCCTCTCGACAAAACCTGCTGTACGCGTTGCATCAACCCGGGGAGCTGCGGGACTCCGTGCTGGCATGGCTGCAGGACAATACCCGCAGCTATGAGTATGCCCAGTATGTTTTCCCCACCGGCCTGCCATCCCCGTGGATCGTCGCTGAACAGCTGGTCAACCTGTTGAAACAAGGAGACGGGTTCGGACGCGTGACATTCGAGTATGACGAAATAACCGGGAATGTCCTGTCGACACTGTTCAAAAGCAATGCCCAGGCCTTGGTCGACCTGGCGGACCGCCAGTCACAATCAAACGCCGAACGGCGCTGGAGTTTGCTCAGGGAAAGCAGCTGGGCATTGTTCGCCGTCACTTCGAATTTTCTCACCGGCGCTGTCGGAACGGCCGTCTGGGTCTGGCAGACCATTAACGAAATCCAGCAGGTCATCGACGCCAGGGATCGAGGCGACACCTTCATCGAATGGACGTCGGTATCGGACCTGCTGCTGATCACCGGCATTATCCTCAGCCACCACGCGGTGATGCGGCGCAATGCCCTGGCCGGCTCTAGACTTGCGCGGTCGTCGATCGAGAAACCATCGCAAGCCGGGGTCGAGCCCGTCGCCGTCAAGTTCGACCCGGTGCCGCTGGTCGCCGAACTGGCCCCCGAGCACCGCTCCTCGCTCGAAGTGGCCGGCTCCGTACCTCGTCGAACCCCGATGGCGCTGGGTGCCTACCTGGACACTTTCAAAGTCGTGGCCATCGATATTACTGACAAGAACGTGACAAAGATCAACGTAAAACCTCCTCATCTCTATCAAATCGCCAACGGCACCTTTGCCCAGGTCGGCGAGCGATGGTTCAAGGTCATGGTCAGCGGCGAGGGTCAGGCGCATATCGTTGACCCTGACGACTTGAATCGCAGCGGTCCGCTGCTCACTCATGATGCCAAAGGCCATTGGTTCATCGACCTGCGCTTGCGCCTGCGCGGGGGTGGCGGCAATGCCTTCAGCAAACCCCAGGTCGCTTCCAGTGAGGTGCGCCTGCTGGAACTGGAGGCGGCCCTGGGTTCCTTCAACGATCAGGCGAAGGTGATGGAAACCGAGCTTTCAACGTTGCAAACCGACATACAAAAGGCCACCTCGGAAAATTTCACAAGCCTCAGCCTGGCGTATTCGGAAAAGCTGGGCCTTACCATTACCGCGTATCAGCAAGCGCTGGAAAAGCTCCGTGAATGGCGCACCCTCGGCGGGACGAAAAACTATGTCTATGAACTGCTGAGCCTGAGCACGTCACTGCAGAAGAGCCTGGCGCTGTGGTTCGTCATCAAAAGAACCGAGTATGCCCGGGCGACAAGGATGATGACCGACGCTGGCCAGACAGAACCGATGCCCATAAAAACCTACGTGGCCAACATTCAGCTGGCGACTGACCTGAGCCAGGAAATGGTCGAAAAACTCGAGCTTTCACAATCGACCATCGAGGGTCTGCGTGCGGCTGGAAGGGCCGGCATCGAGAGAGCGATGGAATTCAAGAAACTTTCGCCATCGTTCACCGTGCTCGATCTTAAAGCCAACGAGTTAGGCATGGCCCAGGAGCTGTGTCTTGAAGACAAGGACAGCCCCCTGATGACCCAGGCAAGGGATGCCGTGGGCAAGATCATCGTGAGCTCCGCCAAAGCCGCCATTCAAGTGGTGGACTTTACAAAGTCGGGCAAAGACAACAGCCCGTTGCAGACACGGATCGAAGACCTGGACACGCTGATTGAAACCTTCGCCGACGCTGACCAGCGCCTCCAGGAACTGCCGGACACCTACCCCGACCTGGTCAGGCGCCCCCGACTCCAACACCTGCGAGGGCTGATTGCCGAATTCGCGCAATTGGCTCAGACCCGACTCCAGGCATTGCTGCCGGAGCCAGAACCAAAGCCGGTACAACGACCCACGACGAGCAGTCACCCGTCCTCTTCCCATCAACCGGCCAAAGTCCGGAAAACCCGGCCCAAGGCCCCCTCCAAAAGCGAACCTGGCAAAACTGCGGATGATCCCCTCACACCCATCGCGCCAGTCATCCGCCGGCAGCCGGCCTCGACACTCAAGGATGTGGAGCTCATCGAGGCCGCCATTGAACTGAACCTGGATACAGCCAGATTCATCGAGCGCACCGGTAAAGACGCGTTGCGCCCAAGGCGCATACCCGCTGACATACAGGATGTGTTCGATCAACAGGCGCTCAGACTGGAGCAAAGCGCCAACGGCGTCGACCAGGCCTTGATCCGGATGAAAGACGAAGACGGCGACCCGCCGCCGGTGAGCGGCTTGGGCCTCGAATTGCGTACGGCGGCCCGCCGAATGCGTGAAGTAGGCGTCAGCGTTCGAGCAACGCTGTACAAGCAGCGCAAACCGACGCAAACCGCTTTCAAATGGCTGCAGGAGAACACGCAGGTTGGCATCGAACCCGGCCAGCGAGGGCGAATCCAGACCAAAGGGATGGGCGACTTCTTCCAGGAGTACCGGATTCTCGACAAGACCAACGGCAAGGCTTTCTGGGTGGCGCATTTTCACTATGAAAATTTATCCAGCCCTGCCGACCGTCCTACTGCGGCACACCTTAAAGTTGCCGACGAGTATCTGAAGACCTTGTCCGCCGAACAGCAAACCGCCTTGAACACGATCGAGCCCATTGATGGTGTCCTGCGAAAGCTCGTCGACCCCGAGCTGCGCAAGCTGTTTTGGCCACTGGAACCAAAAGCCAGGCGCTGAGGCTATTCGCGCCAGGCCCTGTGCAGACGCCCGAGCGCGTCATTGATCGCAGCCTCGGGCACCGCCGCAAAACCGAGGACCAGCCCCGCACGCTGGTCCGCCGGCTCCTGCGAATCCGGCAACCAGTAGCTGCTCAGCCCGTTGATTTCGACATCGACCCTGGCGGCTTTATCGATCAGTTCACGCTCACGGGCCAAGGAGTCGACCGCGACCGTCAAGTGCAGCCCTGCCGCCACGCCCGGCAGATCGCCAACTCCGGCGATGTCCCGCGGCCACCCCGTCAATAAGGTGTTGCGTCGGCTCAACGCTGCGCGGCGCATGCGCCGGATGTGCCGTTGAAAGTGTCCGGCGGCCATGAATTCGGCCATCACCGCCTGGGTGCTGACCTCTGAATGTCGTACGTCTACCGCTCGACGCTGCGAAAACGCGTCCACCAGCGCCGGTGGCAGCACCAGATAACCCAGGCGCAAGGCCGGAAAGGCGACTTTGCCGAACGTTCCGACGTAGAGCACCCGTCCCTGCCGATCAAGTGCCGCCAGCGGCGCCAGGGGGGCGCCGCTGTAACGGTATTCACCGTCGTAGTCGTCCTCGACGATCCAGCCGTTGGCGCGCTCGGCCCAGGCCAGCAATTCCAGACGCCGCGCCAGGCTCATCACCACCCCCGTGGGGTATTGATGTGAAGGCGTCACATAGGCCAGGCGACAATCGCCCAACCCCGCCAACGCCTTGCAATCGATGCCCTCGTTGTCCACCGCCACGCCGTGCAATCGTGCGCCGGCCACCGCGAACGCATGACCCGCCGCGCGGTAGCCGGGGTTTTCAATTGCCACCCCGTCCCCCGGCTCCACCAGCAACTGCGCACAGAGGCTGATCCCCTGTTGCGCGCCACTGGTGATGACGATTTGCCCGGCAGTGCACTGCATGCCACGGGAACTGCGCAAATACGCGGCGATCATCCCGCGCAACCGCGCGTCCCCTTCAGGTGCGCCATAACACAGCTGTTGCAAATCCGGTTTACGCCAGAACGCCGCATTCAGTTTGGCCCACACCTCGAACGGAAACAGATCGAACGCTGGCACGCCGACCCGAAAAGCCCGGGGCGGACCACTCGGCGGCGTTGGCAAATGGTTGTTTTCGACACGCTGTAGCGCACCGCTGTAGAGGCGCTTTTCAGGCGCTACCAGTGGCAAATCCAGCCATTGTTTCGACGCAGTCGCCGACCCTTTTTTCGCAGCTTTCTTGCCCGGCAACGACGCCTGGGGCAGTTGCGCGACATAAGTCCCGTCCCCCACCCGCCCCTCGATAAACCCTTCGGCGTAAAGC
>Ga0075432_10000253_pt1 | contig 14576 bp, 13 predicted proteins | sample RhiMethybrSRZTD1_FD_72781 | JGI IMG/M metagenome (GOLD analysis project Ga0075432, IMG submission 72781) | Populus rhizosphere microbial communities from Tennessee, USA - Rhizosphere MetaG P. TD hybrid SRZTD1 | ecosystem: Host-associated > Plants > Roots > Rhizosphere > Soil | place: USA... | reverse complement strand
AACCGCCCCATATAAACCGCGCCATACAAGCAAGAGGATCCCGGACGTGGAAGAAATCATCGAACAACTGCGTGAAGCCAACGAGCCGGTACCGGTCCCCTTGGAGTTGCCCGACGAAGACCTGCTGGTCGAGATCGAAGAACAACTGTTCATCGATATTCCATTCGTCTTCAGGGAGTTCCTGCTGACCGTCAGCGACGTGGTCTATGGCAGCCTGGAGCCGGTCACCGTCACTGACCCGCAATCCCACACCTACCTGCCGGACGTTGCCGCCAACGCCTGGGATGCAGGCGTAGATCGCAGCCTGATTCCAATCTGCCAGGACGGCGACGACTACTACTGCGTCGAAGAAGACGGCACCGTCGTGCTCTGGCAGGCCGAAGAAGAACTGATCGCCGAAGAAACCTGGGAGTCGGTATGGCACTGGGCGCGGGACGTCTGGCTGGAAAGCTGAGCCTGCCGACGCCCCACCTGCTCAATGCCCCGGCGAATCCTTGTGGTTTTCCAGGGTATCGAGCAAGGCCACCTGCATCCGTGTATGCACGCGGATGAACCAGCGCCACAGCAACGCCGCTACGGCGGCCGCGACGACGGCGATCAGGACCAGCAACTTGTTGGTCGGCAGGATACTGGCCGACAAGGCTGCCAACAGCAGGAAAATCACCAGCAGCGACAGGATCGGGATCACTTCGGAGATCACCCGGCGCACTCGCTGCGTGTGACGGCCCGCCATCTCCGGTTTGACGCCCATTTCCGCCAGCAACATCGACAATGCCTTGAGCTTGCGATACGCGGCAATCAGGAATGGCAGCGACAACAGCAGCGCCCCACCCCAGATCAACGCTTTCTGCCAGCTCGGGTCGCTGATCCAGCCTTGCAAGTAAGTGGATATGCCTTCGGCGAAGTAGGCGCCGGAAAAGAAGATCGCGATCACCAGCGCCAGATTGACCCCCACCTGCAGCAAGATCCGCCGAATCATCGATGCCAGCAATGCGCCCTGCCCTTGCGGCTGGATGCTGCGCAGCCATTCGCCGTACATGCCCAGCACTCGACCCAGTCGTTGTGGCATCACCGCGGCCAGCTTGATCGACAACGGGTCCGCTGCCCGGATCAGATAGGGCGTCAGCAACGTGGTGATCACTGAAACCGCCACGGCCACCGGATAAAGAAAGTTACTGGTGACCTGCAGGGTCATGCCCAACGAAGCGATGATGAATGAGAATTCGCCAATCTGTGAAAGCCCCATGCCGACGCGCAGAGAGGTACGTCCGTCGTTGCCGGCGATAAAGGCGCCAAGGCCACAGGACAGCATCTTGCCCAGCACTACCGCCACGGTGATCACCGCAATGGGCCAGGCGTATTGCAGCAGGATCATCGGATCGAGCATCAGGCCGATGGCGACGAAGAAAATCGCACTGAACAGGTCGCGAACCGGTTCGATCAGGCGCTCGATTTTGAGTAACTGCCGGGACTCAGCCATGATCGCGCCAATCAGGAACGCACCAAGCACCATGCTGTACTCAAGCTTGACCACCAGCAGGCAGAAGCCAAAACACAGGCCCAGCACGGTGATCAGCAGCATTTCATTGCTTTCGAACTTGGCCACGTAGGCCAGCAGGCGCGGTACCAGCAGGATACCAATGACCAGCGCGACGATCATGAACAGCGAAAGCTTGCCGACGGTGGAGAACACCTCACCCGAACTGACCGTGCCGCTGACCGCGATGCTCGACAGCAAGGCGATGATGCCGATACCCAGGATGTCTTCGACGATCAGTACGCCAAAGATCAACTGCGCGAAGCGCTGGTTTTTCATCTTCAGGTCATTGAGCGCCTTGACGATGATGGTGGTCGAGGAAATGGCCAGGATCGCCCCGAGAAACAGCGAGTCCATGGTGTTCCAATCGAACCAGCGACCAATTTCGTAGCCGATCCAGATCATCAGGACAATTTCGAGGAATGCCGCGATGAACGCCGTGGCGCCGACCTTGAACAACTTGCGCAGGCTGAACTCCAGGCCCAGGCAGAACATCAGGAAAATCACCCCCAGTTCAGCCAGGGTCTTGATGGTTTCTTCGTCGTGGATCAGGCCGAACGGTGGTGTGTGTGGGCCAATGATGAAACCCGCCACGATGTAACCCAACACCACCGGTTGCTTCAGACGATGGAATAGCACGGTCACCACGCCTGCGACCAACATGATCACTGCCAAATCCTGAATAAAGCTGATGGCATGCATGGCGTGGGGCTCCTTGGGGTGACATGGCGCTTTTCGTGTAGGAATTTTCCCTTGGGTCTGGGCTTTTGCAGGGTAACACCGCGACTACGGGCGCAAAGGCGGTGCAATATATGGAAACAGATCGATTGGGCGTGACGGCGGCCGCCCGCGCGGCGTCCCGATAACTGTTGGTTTGAAAAAAACCGCTGAAGCGCCCGCAGAGGTGCGTCCCTCAAACCTTGCCTTGACCCGTGAGAACGCTATGGAACCCGGAAACGCCCAGCTGTCGATGACAGTATTGATGACCCCCGACATGGCCAATTTCTCTGGCAACGTGCACGGCGGCACCCTGCTCAAATACCTCGACGAAGTGGCTTACGCCTGCGCCAGCCGCTATGCCGGCCGCTACGTGGTGACCCTGTCGGTGGACCAGGTGATTTTCCGTGAGCCGATCCATGTCGGCGAACTGGTGACCTTCCTTGCATCGGTCAACTACACCGGCAACACCTCCATGGAGGTGGGCATCAAGGTGGTGACCGAGAATATCCGTGAGCGCTCGGTGCGCCATACCAACAGCTGCTTCTTCACCATGGTCGCGGTGGATGACCAGCGCAAGCCTGCCCCGGTGCCACCGCTGCAACCCGTAAACAGTGAAGACAAGCGCCGCTACATGCAGGCCCAGCAACGTCGTCAGATTCGTCAGGAGCTGGAAAAGCGCTATCAGGAAATCAAGGGCGACGCGTAAGGCAAGAGACCGCAGCCTCCTGTAGGGACTGCCGAAGGCTGCGATCTTTTCGCCATAACCGGATCACAAACTGATCGGCGTCGCCTCGAACCGCACCCGCGGATGGGCGATCCGGTCCTGAGCCCGAACCAGTTCCAGCTCATAGCTGGCGCACGCCTGGGTTTCCAGCAACACCTCATGCACCGCCGACGCAGCGAATTCGAATGCCGCCACCAGGCTGTCACCCAGCAGGACGCGAGCCAGGAACAACCCGGACGTCAGGTCGCCAACACCCACCGGCTGACGCGGAAACGCCAGCAGCGGACGCTGCAGATGCCAGCTGCCTTCGGCCGACACCAGCAACATCTCAAAGACATCGGCCTTTTTGCCGGGATAGTCCAGGTGCTTGATCAGCACCGCCTTCGGTCCACGTGCCAGCAGCGCACGCGCCATCGCCAGACAATCGAACAGCGACTGCGGCTTGCGCCCCGAGAAGCTGTCGAGCTCCAGTTGATTGGGGCACATGAAGTCGGCCACGCTGGCGGCCTCCTCCAGCAGGAAATCACTGACTTCCGCCGGCACGCTGCAACCCTTCTCCGGATGACCCATCACCGGGTCACACAGGTACAGCGCCTTGGGGTTGATCGACTTGATTTTCTCCACACCCGTCAGTATCGCCCGGCCCTGGGCCGCACTGCCGAGGTAGCCGGACAGCACCGCATCGCAGTTGCCCAGCTCGCCAATGGCCGCGATACCATCGACAAGATCGGGAATCTGGTGCGGCGCCAGCACATCACCGGCCCACTGGCCGTATTGGGTGTGGTTGGAGAACTGCACCGTGTTGAGCGGCCAGACATTCACCCCGACCCGCTGCATCGGGAAAACCGCGGCACTGTTGCCGGCGTGACCGAACACCACGTGGGATTGGATAGCGAGCAGATGGGGCGTACGTTTCATGCGGTGAGTTATCCGTAAAACGATTGAAATTCAAGCCGCGCAGTATGCGACTAAACACAGCCTGTACGACAGACCGGCGACACAGTTAAGCTGACACTATCTTGTTGGAGCACCCTGTTGATGCTGACCCTTGGAAATATTTTAGTGCTGATGCTTTTCGCCACCGCGGGTGCCTGGCTGTGGCACAACCATGGCTTGCGCGAACACGCACTGGAGCGGGTAAAGCAGCATTGCGGCAAGCTCGGGATCGAGCTGCTGGATGGCAACGTGGCATTGAAAAAAATCGCGTTCATCAAGGATGCCAATGGTCGGCGACGATTGGCCCGTGTGTATAACTTCGAATTCACCGTGACCGGCGAGACCCGCCACAACGGGACCATCACCCAATTCGGCCCCCACAGCGCACAGATCGAACTGGCACCTTATCCCGTGCCATTCGACGACACCCCCACCGTGGTGGATGTGGTCAAGCCGCGTGCCGAGGTGATCGAGCTGAGCCAGTGGCGACAGGAGCACACCAAGTGGCGGCCTTGAATCAACAGATCCCGCGCCCCCTGTAGGAGCTGCCGAAGGCTGCGATCTTTTTGATGTTCACCCCAACCGACACCCCGCCAGACCCCGTTGCAGCATCTCGACATCCTGCAACCCACCAAAAATCAGTTCAATCCGCGAATCCTGCCGCCATTCGCTGGGCCGCCACGCCAGCACCGCGTTATCCAGCGCATTCGCCGACACCCACCCCCTGGGGCTGTGGATAACCATCTTCGCCCGCCGCCAGTCAAGGCCAGCGAGCCAGCGTACGAGCCTGTCTGTATCAAAGGCCTGGCTCGGATGCCAGCGCCAGCCAATGCTCCAGCCGCCATCCTGCTCCTGACTCAGGCAGATCGGCAGTGCCGGATCAGTCCAGATCGCCGGCAACTGCGCCAGCCCCTTGGGTGCCACAAAGTTATCCACACCCACCTCAGCCCGCGCGCCCAGGCCCGGCAATTGGCTCAATGGCATGGCCGCCTGGTGCGACCAGTACAGCGGGCGCTCCGGCAATTGCGCGGCAAGTCGCTGACGGGCGATGTCATCGAGGTGTTCCGACTTGTTCATCAGCAACAGACCGGCGCCCTCCAGCGCGTCCTGTTGCGCCGCCGGTAGCGGCTTGCCAGCGGCAAGCGCCTGGGCGTCCAGTACCAGAACGCAGGGTTGGACGCTCAGGACACCTTGCCACGGTGCTTCCCGCAACTGCCTGAGCAACTGCACCGGATGCCCCAACCCGGACGGCTCGATGAACAGTCGATCCGGTCGCGCCTTGCGCAGCAAACGACCAAGACCGACCTGAAACGGCGCACCGTTGACACAACACAAACAGCCCCCGGCCACTTCACCCAGTGCGATACCATCGGCATCACGGGTCAGCAACGCGGCATCGATACCGATCTGACCGAATTCGTTGATCAACACCGCCCAGCGCTCGCCAGCGGGCCGTTGTGCCAGCAGGTGCCTGATCAGGCTGGTCTTGCCGGCTCCCAATGGCCCGGCGATGACATGGGTGGGTATGTTCTGCAACATGATCGAGAATGTCTGAGGAGTTCAGGATGCGGTGGATAGGATGGTCGTTGCTGCTGGCGCTCAACTGCGGCGAGGCAATGGCCCAGGCTTGCGTGGTCCACAGCCAGGCGGAACGGCTCGACGTGAAAGTCTGCCAGCAAAACCGCAATATTCCGCAAAAGCTCTTCGCCGACGGCTTCTGCCAGCCAAGCCTTGCCGGGCAGAAAGTCGAGGTGCAGTACGTCGACCAATGCCCTGCCGGGGCGTTCGGCGTGTGCAGCAACGCCCAAGTCGCCAATATGCCCTACCGGCAGGATATTCACTATTACGGCGTTGCCACGGATGCGGCGTATTTGAAGCCGTTTTGCGAAGCCCAGAGCCAGGGGACCTGGCTCAAGCCTTGAGGGTCAGGCCGCGTCCTCGTACCAAGGGCCGAACGGATCAGGCAACCGGCGCCAGCCCTCTGCGCCGAGCAGCATCTCCTCATCGCTCAACAGACACTCTTCGAGTTCGGTGGTGAGCCGCGCGAAATCGATGTCCTGGCCAATGAAAACCAGTTCCTGGCGGCAATCCCCGCTAGCGTCCTCCCAGTTCCGCAGGATGGCGGCGGTGCTTTCCTGGTCCTGTGGCCATTGATCCTTCGGTACGAAACGCCACCAGCGCCCGGCAAATCCATAACGCATCATCCCACCCGCCTGGGACCAGCTGCCAGCATCCATATGTTTGCTCGCCAGCCAAAAGAAGCCCTTGGAACGCAGCAGCTTGCCATTGAGCCACGGACCGTCGATGAAGTTGAAGAACCGCTGCGGATGGAAGGGGCGACGCGCGCGATAGACGCAGGACGCGATGCCATATTCGTCGGTTTCCGGTACGTGTTCGCCGCGCAGTTCCTGCAACCAGCCCGGCGACTGCGCCGCCTTCTCGAAGTTGAAGCGACCGGTATCGAGGATCTTCTCCAACGGCACTTCGCCCATGACCATCGGGATGATTTGCGCCTGAGCGTTGAGTCGCCCCAGGATCGCCATCAGCTCCTCGCGTTCGCGGCGACTGATCAGGTCGATCTTGCTGATCAGGATGACGTCGGCGAACTCGATCTGCTCGATCAACAGATCGGTGATCGCGCGCTCATCCTCCTCGCCCAGCGTTTCGCCACGGGAAGCCAGGCTGTCGGCGTCCTGGAAGTCGAGCAGGAAATTCATGCCGTCAACCACAGTGACCATGGTGTCGAGCCGGGCGATGTCGGAGAGGCTCTGGCCGCTTTCGTCGCGAAACGTAAAGGTCTCCGCCACTGGCAGCGGTTCTGAAATGCCGGTTGATTCGATCAAGAGGTAATCAAAACGACCCTCACGGGCGAGCGACCCCACCTCCTCCAGCAAGTCTTCACGCAAGGTGCAGCAGATGCAGCCGTTGCTCATTTCCACGAGTTTCTCTTCTGCACGATTGAGGCTGACATCGCGCTGGACCTCGCTCCCGTCTATGTTGATTTCACTCATGTCGTTGACGATGACCGCGACTCGCAGCCCATTTCTATTACGTAATATGTAATTTAAAAGTGTACTTTTTCCTGCACCAAGAAAGCCCGAAAGGACGGTTACGGGAAGGCGTTTTGGCATCAGATGGTCCTCACACTGGAATCCATAAAAAAGGTATCGTCGTTTTAACGTTATCATATAACATTGCGTTGCACCTCAACGACGGACCTTCCCATGAACGCGCTGACTTTGCCCGATATCGCTGCGCAGGCCTCACGCCAAGCCCTATCACTGGAGTGGGTGGGCATGTGTGGCATTGCCCTACCCGTTTTGCTCGACGGCAAACTATTGTCTGCAACGGCCGATGCCGGTGTGAGTCTCGATAACGACGAGGCGCGCGGTATCCATATGTCGCGGCTGTACCTGGCGCTGCAAACGCTTGAGCAAGAAACGCTCTCGCCCAAGCTGCTGCGACAGGTTTTGAGCAGCTTTCTGGACAGTCACGAAGGACTGTCAAACAGCGCTTATCTGAATATTCACACCGACTTGCTGTTGAAAAGGCCGGCATTGATCAGTCCATTGGCTGGCTGGAAAAGCTATCCCGTCAGCATCGAAGCACGCTTGAAAAACGCGATGTTCCACGTGGAACTTAAAATCGCCCTCCCTTATTCCTCAACATGTCCTTGCTCTGCAGCGCTTTCCCGACAGCTTATTCAGGAGAAATTTGTAGAAGATTTTGCCAACCAGGCTCTGCAACACACCGAGGTACTGGCTTGGCTGGGTTCCACTGAAGGCATCGTCGCGACGCCCCACAGCCAACGCAGCACAGCGCAATTGAGTCTGCGCCTGCATGATTCTCAGGAGGAGCTTGCACTGATCGCGGTTATCAACGACGCCGAAGCAGCCCTCGGCACCGCCGTCCAAACCGCTGTCAAGCGCGCGGATGAACAGGCGTTCGCGTTGGCCAACGGACAGAACCTGATGTTTTGCGAAGATGCCGCCCGGCGCTTGAACCTCGCCCTCAAACGCTCACCCGGCATCGCCGGATTTTTGGTTCGGGTTATCCACGCAGAAAGTTTGCATGCCCACGATGCCGTTGCTGAAAGCCGCTGGAACTGGGAGACCGCCTGATGCGTTTATGGGCGTTCCGTTAAGGTATTTATCGAGAGCGTGGTGTATATCCACATCGGTCTGGTACGCGACTACAAGGGCCTTGCAGCGCAAGTTTCGAATGGACACGACAAACGTCTAGATGACAGCGAACGGGGATGGATCTAAGGTTTATCCGCTACGCATGTGATCGAAGCATTCGAGAATAACAATCATGATCCAGATCACTTTGCCCGATGGTTCAATGCGTGAATACGATCAACCGCTGTCCGTGCATGAGGTTGCCGCGAGTATTGGCCCCGGGCTGGCCAACGCTGCGGTAGCGGGTCGGGTGGATGGCCTGTTGGTCGACTGTGAGTTCGTGATCCGGGCCAATGCCCGGGTCAGCATCGTGACGCCCCAGGAACCCGACGGCCTGGAGATCCTCCGGCGCTCCTGTTCGCTGATGCTGGCGATGGCAGTCAAGCAGCTGCATGCCCATGCTCAATTGCGCACCGGGTCGGCCTTGGGGGACGGGTTCTATTGCGAGTTCAGTGTCGAGCGCCCAATGATGACCGCTGATCTGCCGCTGATCGAAGCGCGCATGCAATCATTGGCGGCGACCAACCATTCGATCCGCCGCAGTCGGAGCTCTCCGTCTTCCGCCGATCTGTCGCTGTACCGCCTCGGGGATACCGAGTATTTGACGGCCGGCCCCCACGTCCCCACCACCAGAGTCCTGCAGGCCTTTGCCCTCGATCACATCAACGGCACCCTGCAGCAACGCATCTATGGTACCTGTTGGTCCAGCCACCAAGAGCTACAGCAGTGGCGCCTGCCGGCCCATGTGGTAGTCGTCAGCATGGATGACCGCCAGGCCAGCTATGCCCATGCGGTCACCGAACGCTTGCGCCGCAGTGGCGTGCGCGCACTGGCAGATCTACGTAATGAAAAGGTTCGCCACAAAATTCGACATCACAGTCAGACGGTGCCGTACCTGGTGGTGGTCGGAGAAAAGGAAAAGGCTGGCGGGTATGTCAGCGTGCGTAATCGCAACGGGGAGGATTTTGGCAGGATGAAGATTGAGGCGGTGTGTGAGTGGTTGGGGCAACCCGGGATTTCAGGTGCCTGATCCAACAAGCCTCGCTCCGGAAGAACGAGGCTGCCTGCGAAACTGTTTACGCTCTTGGCTTCACGGTACCGCAATCCTGCCCCAACCAGACCGCACGGGTATCGAGGCTACCCTTCTGCTGAATACCGGTGGCGTTGAACGTACCGTTGACCTTGGTGGTGAACTCGCGATCGCTGAGGAACGTGGCAACACCCGCACCCTGCGCTTTCGGGCAGCTGAAACGGAATTTCCACTGATTGCCGGTACGCTCGGTGATTTGCTGGGTGCAGCCCGATTGTGGATCGGTCAGGGGAATATTGTCGCTCTTGACCTGCTCTGGCGTCAGGCATGCCCGGATACCTTTGCCGCCCATGGTGATGCCCTGCTTCTCCAACTGGGCGCGCTGTTCAGGGGTCATCTGGCTTTGAATCTGACCGAGGATCAATTGCAGATCCGGCAGGTTCTGGTCATCGACTTTCATGTTGCTCGAGGTCAATTCCCACAAACCTGGCTGCAGCATCTGCGCGTGAGCCGCCACAGGAAGTACCAAACCAAATGCCATGGCCAAACCCAGCAGACGAACGTTCATCGAGTAACTCCTGATCAGTAGTGGCCGTTAGACGTCGCCGGCGGGCTTCGGTTCATGGGCCAATTAAATAGCGACATTCTGCACGGAACATGGTCTGTTAAGCATTGAATCTTCAGGAGCAAGGCTGCCCCCATGGATTATTTTGGACCGCATGTTTTCGGTTATGTCATCGCGCTGCTGCACTCATTGGGCCTGATCGCGGCAATCCATGCCGTGCTCACTGTCCGAACCGCCCAAGGCTCGATTGCCTGGGCGCTCTCATTGTTGTTCATGCCTTACCTGACACTCATCCCCTATCTGGTATTCGGCCGCAGTTCCTTCGACGGTTACATCAAGGCGCGGCGCCAAGCCAACGAGGAGATGCGCAAGGCCGTTTCAGAGCTCAACTGGCGGCCATGGGTGGAGGAAGCCCTCACCGCCCGAGCTTCCAGCGCCTACGCGTCGTTACGGGCGATGCCGAAGCTGGGGCGCATGCCTTGCCTGGCAAACAATGAAGTGCAGTTGCTGGTTAACGGTCATGCGACCTTCCAGGCGATTTTCCACGCCATCAGCCAGGCCAAAGAAGCCGTATTGGTGCAGTTCTTCATCATCCACGACGACCGCCTGGGCCGACGCCTGCGAGACCTTTTGCTGCAAAAAGCCAGTGAAGGCGTGGCGACTTACCTGCTCTACGACCGCATCGGCAGCCACTCACTGCCCCACAGTTACGTCCAGTCGCTGCGCGATGGTGGCGTCGCGGTCAAAGCCTTTGCCACCCGCAGCGGCTGGCTCAATCGCTTCCAGGTAAACTTTCGCAACCACCGCAAGATAGTGGTCGTCGACGGTATTCTTGGCTTCGTCGGCGGCCACAACGTCGGCGACGAATACATGGGCGAGAAGCCACCCTTGGCACCGTGGCGCGATACCCATGTGCAAGTACGTGGGCCGGTAGTGGCCTGCATGCAGGAGTCTTTCGCCGAAGACTGGTTCTGGGCGGCTCGGGAATTACCGCAGCTGATTCTGCCGCAGGTGTATCCGGACGACGGGGTGCTTTGCCAGATGCTCGCCAGCGGTCCGGCGGACGCTTATGAAACCTGCTCGCTGTTCTTCGTCGAAGCGATCCATGCATCGACTGAACGCGTGTGGATCACCAGCCCCTATTTCATCCCCGACGAAGCAGTTCTCGCCGCGTTACGCCTGGCGGTCTTGCGCGGCGTCGATGTGCGGATCCTGCTGCCATCTCGGCCTGACCACCGAATCGTCTACGCCGCTTCCAGCCTCTATGCCTTTGAAGCCGTGCGCGCCGGTGTGCGGGTGTTCCGTTACGAACCCGGGTTCCTGCATCAGAAGGTGGTATTGATCGATAGCGAAATCAGCGCCATTGGCAGCGCCAACATGGATAACCGTTCGTTTCGCTTGAATTTCGAAGTGATGCTGCTAACGGTCGACAAGGCGTTCGCAGCCCAGGTGGAGCAGATGCTCAACGATGACTTCGACCTGGCTCACGAAATCGCCAAGGACGAAGGCCGGGAGACCCACCGCTTGCAGCAGGTCGGCATGCGGGTCGCCCGGCTTATTTCACCCATCCTCTAGGGATTGTAGATATCGTCTCGCGTCCACGGCAGCTCATGGCTGCCATCGGCGTGGGCCTTCACCGCGAGAATCTGGTGCAGGTTGATCCAGCCACGGGCGAACGCGTAGGCACAACCGGCCAGGTACAGGCGCCAGATTCGCAGGGCTTGATCAGGCACCAGTTTCGAAGCGGCCTCAAGGTTGTCTTCCAGCCGTTCGCTCCAGTGATCCAGGGTCCGCGCGTAGTGCAGGCGCAGACTCTCGACATCGACGATCTCCAGCCCTGCTTCACTGATCTCGGCAGAAATCATCGACAGGTGCGGCAGCTCGCCATTGGGGAACACGTATTTCTCGATGAAATCACCGGCCCCGCGTCCCACGGGACGTCCATCGATGTGCTTGGCGGTGATCCCGTGGTTCATCACCAGACCGCCCTCTTTCACCGCGCCGAACAGGGTTTTGCAGTACTCAGCCAGGTTCGCATGCCCGACGTGTTCGAACATGCCGACGCTGACCACTTTGTCGAAGCGCCCGTCCTGGGGCAGGTCGCGGTAGTCGAGCAACTGCAGCTCGACCAGATCCTCCAGGCCTTCTTCTTTAACACGCTCACGCGCCAGGCCCAGTTGCTCTTTGCTGAGGGTAATCCCAAATACTTTCGCACCGAACTCACGAGCCGCGTACCGCGCCAACCCGCCCCAACCGCAGCCGACATCCAGCAAATACTCGCCTGGTTGTAGCCGTAACTTACGACACAGGTGGCGAAATTTTGCTTGCTGGGCTTGCTCAAGGGTTTCGCTGCCAGTCTCGAAATAGGCGCAGGAATAAGCCATGTCACTGTCGAGCCACAGCTGATAAAACGCGTTGGAGAGGTCGTAGTGGTAGGAAATCGCCTTGGCATCTGTCTCCTTGTCGTGGACAGTGCGCACAGGCTGACTGTCGAGCTCACCGAGCAATGCCTGGCTCCATTCATCACAGACCCGAATCACATCGCTGATGGAGCCTTCCAGCTCCAGTTTGCCCTCAACGAACGCCGCCCCGAGTGCATCAAGGCTAGGATGGGTGAACTGGGAAACCATTTGTGGGTCCTTGACCACAATAGTGACACTGGGCGTCGGCCCCAGATTGAATTCATGGCCGTCCCAGAGTCGCAGGCGTAACGGTAACTGCAGATTCTGTAAGGCCGGTGGAAGTTGCGCGAGCATGGAAAATCCCCCTTGTTTCAGACGTCTGCTGAGAGGTTAGACCATCCTTGAAAAGTAGCAGGCTATCGATTTGATAGCGATCTCCTATGAATCCAGTATGGCTCCGAATTCACAGAAATGACTGCTCTCACCTAAGATGACTGCAAATACGGCCAACAGTTCTGTATTTTCCAGCCCCTCACAACTCGTCCTTGAGCTTGAGAAGCGGCTCCTGAAAGCGCAGCAAACGCCCGGCATTGCCCAACACCAACAACGTACTGAGGTTATGCAGCAACGCCGCGATCATCGCACCTGCTGCCCCGAGCCAGCCAAACGCCGCGAAAGCAACGATCGCCAACGTCCAACCCAGACCGATAATCACATTGACTTGCAGGGTCTGACGGCATTGCCGGCTTAATCGCACACAGGTTCCAAGGCGCCGCAGATCGCTACCAATCAGCACGATATCCGCTGAAGCCAGCGCGATGTCTGCCCCGCCCGCGCCCATCGCCACACCCACAACGCCGGCCTTGAGCGCCAGCGAATCGTTGATACCATCGCCCACTACCATAGGACGAAAACCGTTACCGATTTCTTTCAGCACGCGATTCAACTTGTCCTCGGGCAGGGCCTGCGCTTCGACATCAACGATGCCGACATCGCGGGCGAGAGCTTCAGCAACACTGCGCCGGTCGCCGGTAAGCAGAAGTTGCCGGCCCAATCCCAGTTCCCTCAGCTCGCTCAAGGCAAATTGCGCTTCCGGTTTAACGCTGTCGGCCAACAACAACCAGGCGAGAAACTCGCCGTTAAGCGCCACCCCGGCAATGGGGCCGTCGTGGTCGGGAACGTCTGAGGTATTTATGCCCAACCGGGCGAACAACTCCGGCCGCCCCAGCGCGGCCTCGCCCTGCTCCGTCATGGCCACCACACCCAATCCCTGACGTTCGTGAATGTCCGCCAACAACAGACAATCCTCTTGGGCAACCAGCCCGGCCAGTGCCCGGCTGACCGGGTGGCTACTGGCGGAGCCGAGGCTGGCGGCGAGTTTCACGACCTGGTTGCGATCAGCCGACGGGCCCTCAATGGATTGCAGGCGCAAGGTGCCGAAAGTCAGGGTTCCGGTCTTGTCGACCACCAGCGATGTCAGGTCTGCCAGCTCCTCGAGAAACGCCGAACTGCGAATCAGAATGCCGTGCCGTGCTGCCACCGCTACCCCGGCAATCGCCGTTGCTGGCGCCGACAACACCAACGCACAAGGGCAGGCAGCCACCAACACCGCGAGCATGGCCTGGGCATCGTTGGTGATGAACCATGTCACTGCGGCCAGCAGCAACACCAGGACCATGTAGCTCCCGGCGTAACGCTCCAGCAACCGGGTGATCGGCGGCTTCGAACGCTCGGCGTTTTGCATCAGCGCGATCACTTTGCCGAGGGTCGATTCGTGGCCGGTTCGAGTCACTTCAATGCGCAACAGGCCATCGAGATTGATCGCCCCACCAAATATCAACATGCCGACGCCCGCCTCCATCGGCACTGACTCACCGGTAATGGATGCGGTGTCCAGACTCGCCTGACCGGACAGCACACGGCCATCGGCCGGTACCCGATCACCGGCACGGACTTCCACCTGATCGCCTGCCCTGAGCGTAGTGTTGTCGACTTCGACGACTGAGCCATCCGCCTGAACCTTGCGCGCGTGGCTGCGTGTCAGTTTGCCGAGGGCATGAATGGCTTCCTGCGAACCGATCACGCTGCGCTCTTCCAGCACATGGCCGAAGATCATGATGATCGGCAGCAATGCGGCGGTCAGCAAATCGCCCGTTGCCCAGGCTCCGAGCATGGCCAGGGCAATCAGTTGATCAGTGATGCCGTGCAGGCTCGGATACCGCAGGCTGTACCAGGCCGAACGCATCACGGGCACGGCCACCAGCACGGAAGCAAAACCCAGCAACAACTGGCTGACGCCGGTCTGTTCCGGCGACAACCAGCGCCAAACGAGGCCAAGCGCGAGCAAACCGAGTGCGAGCATGGCCAGGGTCAATTGGCGAGCAGCGCTGCGTTGTTCGGCCGAGGACAACATGCTCGGTGCAGCGGCTGATTGAGCGGTCATTGTGCTGCTCCCTGAATGATCAGGCGGGAATCGTCTAG
>Ga0075432_10000250_pt1 | contig 14598 bp, 16 predicted proteins | sample RhiMethybrSRZTD1_FD_72781 | JGI IMG/M metagenome (GOLD analysis project Ga0075432, IMG submission 72781) | Populus rhizosphere microbial communities from Tennessee, USA - Rhizosphere MetaG P. TD hybrid SRZTD1 | ecosystem: Host-associated > Plants > Roots > Rhizosphere > Soil | place: USA... | reverse complement strand
ATGCGCGGCCCAGCTCCTGCCCGATGCCGCGCGCCAGTACGTCCGTGGAGCCGCCGGGCGTGAACGGAACGACGAGATGCGGCGGATGGTCCGGATAGGCCCCTGCCGCGGCGCCGCGGCTCGCGGCCCAGAGTGCGCTGCCTGCGGACCAGAGGCAGGCCTGGCGACGGGTGATGCCGGGTGTCATGGCGTCCGTCAATCGGGCTTGATGTTGGCTTCGCGGATCAGCTTGCCGTAGCGCGCCGCATCGGTCTTGAGCAGCTTGTCGAACTGCGCCGCCGGTCCGGGCAGGGTGACGCCGCCGGCCGCGGCGAGCTGGTCGCGCACCTCGGGCGAGGCCAGCGCCTTCTGCACCGCATCGTGAAGCTTTGCCTGCAACGGCTGCGGAAGCCCCGCGGGCGCGACGAAGCCATACCAGACGCTCGATTCGAAACCGGGGTAGCCCGACTCGGCCACCGTCGGCACGCCCGGCAGCACCGCGGCACGCTCGCCGCTCATCACCGCGAGCACCTTCAGCTTGCCCGACTTCGCGAGCGGCAGCACCTCGAGCGCATTGACCGCCACCACGTCGACATGACCACCGAGCACATCGGTGAGGGCCTGCGCGCCGCCCTTGTAGGGCACGTGGCGCAGCGACAGGCCGGCCGTGTGCTGGAACAGTTCCATCGCCAGATGCGGGGTGGAGCCATTGCCCGGCGTGGCGACGGTGACGCCGCCCGGCCTGGCCTTGGCCGCGGCCACCAGCTCGGGCAGCGTCTTGATGGCCGAGCCCTCGCGCACCGAGAACACCACCGGCACGCGGCCGACCGAGGCGACCGGCGTCAGGTCGCGCTCGAGGTCGTAGGGCGCGGGCTCGAAGAGCGAAGGGTTCACCGCCAGCGCGTTGGCCGCGAGCAGCAGCGTGTAGCCGTCGGGCGGGCTCGCGACGAGCGCCTTCACCGCGATGTTGGTTCCCGCGCCCGGCTTGTTCTCCACCACCACGGGCTGCCCGAGGATGGCCGACATGCGCTGGCCGACCGAGCGTGCAATGGCGTCGACCGCACCGCCGGCGCTGTAGCCCACCAGGATCTTGATGGGCCGGGACGGATACGCATCGGCAGCGCCGGCGTTCAGGGAGGCGCCGAGCGCCAGCACACCGGCCAGGGCCAGCACGTGGCGGCGAATGAAAGTTGTCATCATCGTTTTTCAGCTTGCGGGGATTTCTGGTCCCAGGTCTGCGGCGCGGCATCCTTGCCGGCCACCGAATACAGCGCGCCGGGCGCGTTGCGCGTCTGCTGGAATTCCTCCAGCGATTGGCCGCGCATGGCGGCATAGATGTGCAGGTTCGACACGCCGACCACCGCGCCCAGCTTCTCCAGCATGAAGAAGATCACGCCATAGCGGATGAGCCCGCGCCAGTCGCGCCGGCGCACCAACTCGCGTTCATGCGCAGTGAGGCCCGCTGCTTCGAATGCGGCTTCTTCGTCGGCGAGGAAGCGCGCGCGATGCGCCGGACGCGTCATGCCGTGCAGGAACTTGTTGAGCCGCAAGGCGCGCACGCTGGTCTCGAGCGTGAACGGATAGGAGCCTTCGAGCGCATCGATGCCGGCGAGCTGCCGGTCCATGTGGCGCCGGTGGCGCTGCACCTCGCCGGCCACGGGCGGGCTCGCCAGGTTCTCGTAGATCGCGGTGGCGATGCCGGTCATCGACGGCAGGTAGTAGCTCTGGTGCGTCTTGCGCACGTTGGACGACAGCGCGCCGCGCATCACCAGCCACATGATCACTTCGGCGCCTTCCATGCCGCCCAGCGTGGCCAGCTCGGCCTGCGTCATCTCGGTGAGCCGCACGGGATCGTTCTCGATCAGGTCGAGAAACTGCGCATCCCACGCGGTGTTGTTGAAGCCCGCGCGCTCGCCGTGCACCTGGTGCGACAACCCGCCCGTGGCCACGATGGCCACGTCCAGGTCGTCGGGATAGCTCTCGATGGCGCGGCGCAGGGCCTGCCCGAGCCGATAGCAGCGCCGCGCCGATGGCACGGGCGACTGCAGCACGCCCACCTGCAAGGGCACCACCGGTATCGGCCAGTCGGGCTCGTGAGGACAGAGCAGCGACATCGGCGAAAACACGCCGTGATCCAGCGCCCGGTCCTGGAAGAAGGACATGTCGAACTCGTCGGCCACCAGCGAGCGGCCGATGTGCTGCGCGAGTGCCGGATGCCCCGCCAGCGCGGGAAGATCGCGCGCGCCGCCGCCTTCGTCGGCCACTTCGTGCCGCTCGCCCACGCCGAGCGAAAAGGCCGAATAGTGGTCGAAGAAGAACGAGCTGACGTGGTCGTTGTAGATGAAGAAGAGCACGTCGGGCTGGCGCTCCGCGAGCCAGCGCTGCAGCGGCTCGAAGGCCTCGAAGATGGGCGCCCACACCGGGTCCTGCTGCTTCTTCTTGTCGAAGGCGAAGCCGATGGTGGGCGTGTGGGAGCACGCGACGGCGCCGATGATGCGAGCCATGATGGTTTCTTTCTTTGCGCCCCGCCGTCAGTCGAGCGACACCTTGGCGCTCCTGATCACCGCCGCATAGCGCGCCGACTCGCTCTGCACGAACTGCCGGAACTGCTCGCGCGCGACCGGGAAAGGCTCGTAGCCGAAGGCGTCGTACTTGGCCTTGAAATCCGCCTCGGCCAGCGCCTTCTCGACGTCGCGCCGGATCTTGTCGCTGACGGCGCGCGGCAGCCCGGCGGGTGCTGCGATCGTGGTCCAGCCGGTGACTTCGAAGCCAGCCGGCCCGCCCGATTCGCCGACGGTCGGCACATCGGGAAAAGCCGGATGGCGCTGCGGCGCCGCGACCGCGAGGTAGCGCAGCTTGCCGGCCTGCAGCAGCGCCCGCGTGCTGCCCAGCGTGCCCAGTGCGAATGACAGTTCCTGAGTCGCCACGCCGGTGTAGAGCTGCGTGGTTTCCTTGTAGATGACGTGCGCCATCGAGGTTCCGGTGGTCGATTCGAAGAGCGCGGAGCCCAGGTGCACCGGGTTCCCGATCGACCACGAACCGTAGTTCAGCTTTCCGGGGTTGGCCTTGGCGTCGGCCACGATCTGGCCGACCGACTTGTACTTGCTGTCGCTCGCCACCGCGAAGAAGAAGTTGGTGCGAAACAGCGGATCGATCTGCTCGAAATCTTTCACCGGGTCATACGGCAGCTTCTTGAACAGGTGCGGATAGGCGACCAGGTGCACGTTGTCGAGCTGGATCAGGTCATGGCCGTCGGTGGCGCCGCGCTTGAAGGCATCGATGGCGATGAAGCCGTTGCCGCCCGGACGGTTCTCCACCGTCACCGGCTTGCCCCATGCGCGGCTGAGCTTGTCGGCCAAGAGGCGCAGCACGCCCTCGGGGCCGCTGCCGACCGGGAACGGCGTGATGATGCGCACCGGCCGGGTGGGATAGTCCTGCGCATGGGCCGGCGCCGCGGCCAGCGAGAAAACGGCGGCGGCCAATGCCGCCAGGATGCCGAGCTTGTTCTTCATGATGTCTCTGTCTCGCGTCGCCGGGTCAGTCGATGTAGCGCAGGCCGGCCTTGGCCAGCGGCTCGCGCATGGCGTACATGTCCAGGCCAAGCTCGCCGGCCGCGAAGCGCTCGCGCTTGGCCGTCTCGTTGGCTTCGCGCGCTTCGGCCGCATCGGCCACCTGCTGCGCGCGCGCGGCGGGCACCACCACCACGCCGTCGATGTCGGCCACCACCACGTCGCCCGGATACACCAGGGCGCCCGCGCACACCACCGGCACGTTGACCGAGCCGAGCGTTGCCTTGATCGTTCCCTTCGAATGGATGGCGCGGCTGAACACGGGGAAGCCCATCGCATTGAGGTCGCGCACGTCGCGCACGCCGCCGTCGATCACGAGGCCCTTGCAGCCGCGCGCCTTGAAGGAGGTGGCGAGCAGGTCGCCGAAGAAGCCGTCGGTGCTGTCGCTGGTGCAGGCCGCAACCACCACGTCGCCGGGCTGGATCTGCTCGGCCACCACATGCAGCATCCAGTTGTCGCCGGGCTGCAGCAGCACGGTGACGGCCGGGCCGCAGAAGCGCGCATCGGGATGGATGGGACGGATGCGCGGCTGCATCAGCCCGAGCCGGCCGAGCGCCTCGTGCACGGTGGAGACGCCGAAGCGCGAAAGCTTTTCGACGGCGGCTGCGTCGGCGCGCACCACGTTGCGGTGGACCACGCCGAGCTGTTGGAGGGTGTTGGAAGCAGACATGAGATCAGAGCCCCTTGGCGATGAGTGCGCGGTCCAGGCGCGGGTACACGCGGCGTGCATTGCCTTCGAACACCTTGTGCCGCGCCTCCGCGTCGAGCATGGGCGTGGCGTCGATGTAGCGACGCGTGTCGTCGTAGAAGAAACCGGTCTCCGGATCGATGCCGCGCACCGCGCCGATCATTTCGCTCGCGAAGAGAATGTTGTCGACCGGGATCACGCGGGTCAGCAGGTCGATGCCCGGCTGGTGGTACACGCAGGTGTCGAAGAAGATGTTGTTCAGCAGGTGGTCCTTGAGCAGCGGCTTCTTCATCTCCTGCGCCAGTCCGCGGAAGCGCCCCCAGTGGTAGGGCACCGCGCCGCCGCCGTGCGGGATCACGAAGCGCAGCGTCGGGAAGTCGGTGAACAGGTCCGACGTGAGGCACTGCATGAAGGCCGTGGTGTCGGCGTTCAGGTAGTGCGCACCGGTGGTGTGGAAGCAGGCGTTGCAGCTGGTGCTCACGTGCACCATGGCCGGAATGTCGTACTCGACCATCTTCTCGTACAGCGGATACCAGTGGCGGTCAGACAGCGGCGGCGAGGTCCAGTGCCCGCCCGAGGGGTCGGGGTTGAGGTTGATCGCCACGAAGCCGTATTCGCGCACGCAGCGCTCCAATTCCGGGATGCAGCTGCGCGGGTCCACGCCCGGCGACTGCGGCAGCATGGCCGCGCCGATGAAATGGTCCGGGAACAGCTCGCTCACGCGAAAGCACAGCTCGTTGCAGATGGCGGCCCAGGTCGACGAGGTTTCGAAATCGCCGATGTGATGCGCCATGAAGCTCGCGCGCGGGCTGAAGATCGTCAGGTCGCTGCCGCGTTCCTTCATGAGGCGTAGCTGGTTGCCCTCGATCGACTCGCGCAGCTCGTCGTCGCTGATCCGCAGGTCGGCGGCACGCGGCTTCAGCGCGGCGTCCTTCAGGCCCGCGATCTGCTGATTGCGCCAGTTCTCCAGCGCCTTGGGCGCCGTGGTGTAGTGGCCGTGGCAGTCGATGATCATTGGCAGTTCCGTGAATGGCTTGGTGGTGCTGTCGCCGGCACATGAGGGAGTGCGCCAGCCCTTGCGGCAAGTGTGGTCCGCGAGGCTGCCGCGTGGGGTGAGTTCGGGTTGCCATACCATCAGACTTTTTTATCGATCAGGGTTTTCCCCAAATCCCACGGGACCCTCCGACAGGAGAACATCTTCAAAAAGGCAAGCCCGTGCACCCACGAGACAAAGTTATCGACCGGACGCACGCCAGTGCGCTCGGCATCAACCTGCGGCATCTGCGCGCGTTCTCGGCCGTGGCCGCGGCCGGCAGCATCGCCAGGGCCGCGGACGAGCAGCTGTTTCGCGTCGCCTCGGGCGTGACGCGCTCCATCTCCGAGCTCGAAGGCGCGCTGGGCCGGCCGCTGTTCGACCGCGGATCGCGCGGCATGGCGCTGAACTCGTATGGCGAGCTGGTGCTGCTGCGCGCGCGGCGCATCGAGCGCGAGTTCGAGGATGCGCGCGCGCAGCTCGTGGCGCGCGGCGGCATCGGCGCCTCCGCCGACGTGCATTCGCTCTTCGCATCGATCCTCAACGGCCGCCGCCTCGCGGTGATCGCGAGCCTGGTGGAGAAGCGCAACATGCCGGCGGTCGCACGCGAGTTCGGCATCACCCAACCCGCGATCAGCCGCGCGCTGAAGGACCTCGAAGGCGGGCTCGGCGTCGCGCTGCTCGAGCGCAGGACACGCGGGCTCGTGCCCACGCCGGTGGGCGAGATCGTGGCCTTCTACTTCAAGCGGGTGCTCGCGGAGCTGCGCCACATCGGCCCCGACATCGCGGCCAGCGAGGGCATGCTGCAGGGCAGCGTGAACGTGGGCGCGCTGCCGCTCGGCCGCACGCAGATCCTGCCGCTGGCCATTGCCTCGCTGCTGGCGCGCCATCCGGGGCTGCATGTCGCCACGGTCGAAAGCCCTTACGACGCATTGGCGGCGTCGCTGCGAAGCGGCGACATCGACTTCATTCTCGGCGCGCTGCGCAGCGGCGCCGAGGCCGGCGACCTGCAGCAGGAAGCGCTGTTCGAAGACCGCATCTCGGTGATCGCGCGCGCCGGCCATCCGCTCGAGCGCGCCTCACGCGTCGACTTCGATGCCTTGCGCCAGGCCACATGGGCGCTCTCGCGGCACGGTACGCCCTCGCGCGAATTGCTCGAGCGCTTTTTCTCCGCCGCGCGGCAGGCGCCTCCCATTCCCGCGGTGGAGACCGGCGACCTTGCCGTGCTGCGCGGGCTGCTTCTCGAAAGCGACATGCTCACCGCGATCTCGGCCCACCAGCTGCGCTACGAGATCCGCGACGGCAGCCTCGTCGTGCTCGACTTTCCGCTAGACGAAACGCGGCGCGAGATCGGGCTCACCCAGCGCCTCGGCGCGTTCCCCTCGCCGGGTGCACGCGCGCTGATGCAGGAGATCCGCGCGGTGGTCGGCCGCTCGCCCGATTTCCACATCGCCAAGCTGAAGTCAGTACACTGAACGCCCGCGCGAAGGCTCTGCAGAGGTGCCCATCATGCAAATCGCGATGCCCGAAATGACCACGGACGTGCTGCAAGCATTTGCCGACGCGTGGAATCGCCACGATGTCGATGCGCTCATGTCGTTCATGGCAGACGACTGCGTCTTCGAATCCTCTGCCGGCGCCGATGCCTGCGGCACCCGGTACGTCGGCATCGAGGCCGTGCGAGCGGGTTTCGCGGAGGTCTGGGCCGTCTTTCCCGATGCCCGCTGGGGGAATGCCCGCCATTTCGTCCACGGAGACCGGGGCGTATCGGAGTGGACGTTTACGGGAACGCGGACGGACGGCACGCGCGTCGAAGTCCAAGGCTGCGATCTGTTCACTTTTCGGGCCGGCAAGATCCTGCTGAAAAACTCCTACCGCAAGAACCGCCTGCCCCCTGCCGCGCCAACGCGCTGAGGTGTGGCCGGCAAGCTGCCAAGGGTACCGTTCAGAACCTCGAGGAGATCTCCTATGGCTGAGAGCGACAAGGTGTTTGCGGGCTCGATCCCGAAGTTCTACGACACGCTGATGGTCCCCCTGATCTTCGAGGCCTATGCCTGCGACATGGCGGAGCTTGCCGCGGCCTCCTCGCCCGGCTCGGTGCTTGAAACGGCGGCCGGCAGCGGCGTGGTCACGCGGGCGCTTGCACCAAGGCTCGGCGCCAATGCCCGCTACGTGGTGACCGATCTCAACCAACCCATGCTCGACTATGCCGCGAGCCGGCAGGGGGCCGACGGCCGGATCGAATGGCGGCAGGCGGACGCGCTCGACCTGCCGTTCGAGGATGCCTCGTTCGACGTCGTTTGCTGCCAGTTCGGCGCGATGTTTTTTCCCGACCGGGTCGCCGGCTATTCCGAGGCGCGTCGCGTGCTGAGGCCGGGCGGGCGCTTTGTCTTCAATGTCTGGGACCGCATCGAAGACAACGCCTTTGCCGACGACGTCACCAACGCCGTGGCCGCGGTCTTTCCGCACGACCCTCCGCGATTCCTCGCCCGCACGCCGCACGGCTACCACGACGTCGCACGGATCCGCGAGGAACTGAGCCGCGCAGGATTCGCCGACATCGAGATCGAGACGCGCGAGAAGACGAGTCGCGCGCCCTCGGCACGCGACGTTGCCACTGCCTATTGCCAAGGAACGCCGCTGCGCAACGAAATCGAGGCGCGCGACGCCAGCTTGCTCCAGCTCGCGACGGACCGTGCCACGGAAGCGATCGCCAGCCGCCATGGCAAAGAAGGCCCGGTGGCCGGCAAGATTCAGGCGCACGTCATCGTGGCAGCGGGATAGCGCAGCCCCGCGCAAGGCTGCTGGGTCAATCAGCGAGACCGTCCCCCCGAGGGATCGGCATGCGCATGGCCCTGCGCGAACCGGTGAAGCAGGTCGCGGAGCGTGGCGCCGCATTCCTGCCGGACGCGCGCTCCGTCATGCAGGAGACAGCCTGGCGGGTCCGATCCGGGCACCATTAAGGCACGTCCATTCGAACTGCACACATGCCCGCGCTGGACCGGAAGGCGAGCCCGAGCCTGCGCTGATGGCCATCGCCGTCGGCCTTGTCTCCTGATCCTGACCTCACTACCCCTCACTCGAAAGACATCCGCATGGAATTCGCCTACACCCCCAAGGTCCAGGACCTGCGCACCCGCCTGCTCGCCTTCATGGACGCGCACATCTACCCGAACGAGCAACGCCAGGCCGAGGAAGCGCACCGGTCCTGGCTGAACGCACAGAAGAGCGGCGGCTTCTACACCGGCCTGCCGCTGCTGGAAGAACTCAAGGAGAAGGCACGGGCAGCCGGCCTGTGGAACCTGTTCCTGCCCGAAACCGCCCATGGCGCCGGGCTGACGAACCTGGAATACGCGCCGCTGTGCGAGATCATGGGCCGGCGCTACTGGAGCGCCGAGGCGTTCAACTGCAGCGCGCCGGACACGGGCAACACCGAGGTGATCGAGCGCTACGGCTCGGCCGCGCAGAAGGCGCGCTGGCTGCAGCCGCTGCTCGACGGCCAGATCCGGTCCGCGTTCGCGATGACCGAACCCGCGGTGGCATCTTCCGACGCCACCAACATCGCCTGCAGCATCCGGCGCGAGGGCAATGAATACGTCATCAACGGGCGCAAGTGGTACATCACGGGCGCCATGAACGAGCGCTGCAAGCTGTTCATCCTGATGGGCAAGACCGACCCCGACAACGCCGATCGCCACCGCCAGCAGTCGATGATCATCGTGCCCGCCGATACCCCCGGCATCACGGTGCTGCGCGACATGGCGCTGGTCAATCACTATGACGCGCCCTTCGGCCATCCTGAGGTGCTGTTCGAGAACGTGCGCGTGCCGGTCGACAACATCCTGCTGGGCGAGGGCCGCGGCTTCGAGATTGCGCAGGGCCGCCTCGGCCCGGGTCGCATCCACCACTGCATGCGCATGATCGGCATGGCCGAGTCGGCGCTGGAGATGATGTGCCAGCGCGTGGTGTCGCGCGTGGCCTTCGGCAAGCCGCTGGCCGAACAGGGCGTGTGGCGCGAACGCATCGCGAAAAGCCGGATGCTGATCGACCAGACCCGCTGGATGGTGCTGCATGCGGCATGGCGCATGGACACGGTGGGCAACAAGGTGGCGGCCAAGGAGATCGCGATGATCAAGGTGATCGCGCCCAACAACTGCATCCAGGTGATCGACGACGCGATGCAGGCCTTCGGCGCCATGGGCCTGAGCCAGGACACGCTGCTGGTGAACTTCTGGGCCTACGCCCGCCACCTGCGCATGGCCGACGGCCCGGACGAAGTGCACCGCAACGCGATCGCCAAGCACGAGCTCGCAGGCTATCGATAGGTCGAGGGTCTGCATTGCGGCAACCGTCGCCGCGTTCGACAGGTGCCGCGGGCTAAGTTGCGGACCGTATGGCTTTGGCAAAACACCAGGCCTGCTTCGGACCAGGTCGTGCCGCCCCTCTCATGGCTGGTGTCCGGAATCCACATGTCCCGGCCCGCACCGCCGCAGCAGGTCGAGCGCCACATCCACGATCATGTCCTCCTGGCCGCCCACCATCTTGCGCGCACCCAGCTCGACCAGGATGTCCACGGTCTTCAGGTCGTACTTTTTCGCGGCCGCTTCGGCATGGCGCAGAAAACTCGAATAGACGCCCGCATAGCCCAGCGCCAGCGTCTCGCGGTCGACGCGCACCGGACGGTCCTGCAGCGGTCGCACCAGGTCGTCGGCCGCATCCATCAGCTTGTAGAGATCGGTGCCATGGTGCCATCCCTGGCGCTCGGCCGCCGCGATGAACACCTCGAGCGGCGCATTGCCGGCACCGGCGCCCATGCCGGCCAGGCTGGCGTCGATGCGGTCGCAGCCCTCCTCCACCGCAACGATGGAGTTCGCCACGCCCAGGCTCAGGTTGTGGTGCGCGTGGATGCCGGTCTGCGTATCGGCTCTCAGCACCTCCTTGAATGCGCGGAACCGGTCGCGCACGTCGTCCATGCCAAGCGCCCCGCCGGAGTCGACCACGTAGACGCAGCTCGCGCCGTAGCTTTCCATCAGCAGCGCCTGCTCGGCCAGCTTCCTCGGCGTGGTCATGTGGCTCATCATGAGGAAACCCACCGGGTCCATGCCGAGTTCGCGCGCGTATTCCAGGTGCTGGCGCGACACGTCGGCCTCGGTGCAGTGGGTTGCGACGCGCACGATGCGCGCGCCCGCATCGTAGGCATTGCGCAGGTCGTGCGTGGTGCCGATGCCGGGCAACAGCAAGGTAGCGACCTTCGCGGTCTTCACCGTTTCGGCCACGGCCGCGATCCATTCGACATCGGTATGCGCACCGAAGCCGTAGTTGAAACTGGAGCCCTCCAGCCCGTCGCCGTGCGCGACCTCGATGCTGTCGACGCCGGCAGCATCCAGCGCCGCGGCAATCGCCTTGACGTTGGCAATGCTGTATTGGTGCCGGACGGCATGGCTGCCGTCGCGCAGCGTGACGTCGCTGATGTAGAGCTTCTTGCCGGTGGTCATGCGAACTCCTTCAGGCCGCGGGCGATGCCGCCGGCAATGCGCCGCTCGGCCATCAGGTCCGCGCAGGCGAGCGCGGCCGAGGTCATGATGTCGAGGTTTCCGGCATAGGCCGGCAGGTAGTGGGCGGCACCTTCCACCTCGAGGTACACCGAGGTCTTGAGTCCGTGGCGCAAGCCAAGCCGGGGCACGTTGAGCGGCCGGTCCGGGGGAATCACGTCGAACTGCACGCGCTGCTTCAGCCGGTAGCCGGGCACGTAGGCCTGCACGCTCGCCACCATCTGCGCGATGCTGGCTTCCACCGCCGCCTGGTCCGCCGCTTCGGACAACACGAACACCGTGTCGCGCATGATCAGCGGCGGCTCCGCCGGGTTCAGCACGATGATCGCCTTGCCGCGCTCCGCGCCGCCGAGCTTCTCGATCGCGGCCCGGGTGGTTTCGGTGAACTCGTCGATGTTGGCGCGCGTACCGGGACCGGCGCTCTTGCTCGAGATCGATGCGACGATCTCGGCGTAGTGCACCCTGGCGACGCGCGATACGGCGGCCACCATGGGGATGGTCGCCTGCCCGCCGCAGGTCACCATGTTCATGTTGCTGGCGTTCTCGGCATCGAGGTTGATCGCGGGGATCACGTAGGGGCCGATGGCCGCGGGCGTCAGGTCGATGACCTGCACGCCATGGGCCTGCAGCGCCTCGTTGTGGCGCGCGTGGGCGCCGGCCGAGGTGGCATCGAACACGATGTCGATGTCCGGGAACACGCCGAGCCGCAGCAGGCCCTCGATGCCCTCCGCCGTGGTGGCGATGCCCAGGCGCTCGGCGCGCGCCAGGCCATCGGATGCCGGATCGACGCCGACCATCGCACCCATCTCCAGGTGCTTGCTGTTGCGCATGACCTTGATCATCAGGTCGGTGCCGATGTTGCCCGGCCCGATGATGGCGACCTTCAGTTTGTTCGTCACGTGGCTTCTTTCAGTTGGCGAGCAGCTTGGCCGTCGCGTCGGCGAGCTCTGCGCCGGGTGGTTCGGAGGTTGCTTCCGCCCGGATGTCGGACACGAGTTGGCCCCCCCGTCCCCAGTGGCCCGACGGGTACTCGTGCAGAAGGACCCGCACCGCGTCCAGCGGCATCTCGAGGCTCTCCGCCATGGCGCGCGAAACGCTCTCTATCAGCCGGCGCTTTTTTTCGGGGCTGCGCCCCTCGATGATCTTGATCAAGGCAATGGGCACGGTTCACTCCTCCACATGAAAGCCGGCGGAGCCGAGCCGCTCCATCTCGATCGAGATGTACTGGCCCGGCTTGATCCACTCGGCGGGCGTGGCGCCGCCCGCCATCACCACCCAGCCGGCCTGCAGCGGCTCGCCGGCCGCCGCCGAGAGGCGCGCCGCGGCAACCAGCGAGCGCAGCGGGTGGCCCAGGATGGCGGCGGTGGAACCGACTTGCACCACGCGCCCATCGATGCTCATCGCGAGGCCCAGGTTGCTGAAATCCTGGCGCGGGTCGCTCCAGGCGCCGATCACGAAGCCGCTCGACGAGGCGTTGTCCGCAATCACGTCGGGCAGGCTGAACTTGAAGTCGTGGTAGCGCGAGTCGATGATTTCGAGTGCCGGCGCCACGGCCTCGACCGCGGCGAGCGCCTCGGCCGCGGTGACGTCGCCGGCCAGCGGCTTCTTCAGCACGAAGGCCAGCTCCGGCTCGACGCGCGGATGCACGAAGCGCGCGAACTTGACCGGCGTGCCCTCCTCCACCTGCATGCCGCTCGACAGGCGCCCCCAGATGACGTCGTCGACGCCCATCTGAACCATCTTGGCGCGGCTCGTGAAGCCCATCTTCACGCCGACGCGGCGCTCACCGCGCTCCACGCGACGCTGGATGGATGTGGACTGGATCGCATAGGCATCGGCCAGCGAGAGCTCGCCCTTCGGGTCGATCTGCGGCACGGCCTTGGCATGGCGGGCGGCATCGTCCAGCAGATGCGCGAATTCGTGTGCCTGGCTCATTGGGATTCCTTCGCGGTGGCAGCAGCGGCTTCGAACACGGCCTTGACGCTGCCGAGGCCGTTGATGTGGGTTTCGAAAACGTCGCCGGGTGCGACCGCCACCATCGGGCCGAGTGCGCCCGACAGCACCAGGTCGCCGGCGCGCAGCGGTTGGCCGAGCGCGGCCATGGTGCGGGCCAGCCAGACCACCGCGTTGATCGGGTGGCCCAGGCATGCGGCACCCGCGCCGACCGACACCGGCTCGCCGCGGCGGTTCATGACCATGCCGCACAGCCTGAGATCGATCTCCCTGAGAAGCCGCGGCGAGCCGCCCAGCACGAAGGCCCCGGAGGACGCGTTGTCCGCCACCGTGTCGACGAACCGGATGTCCCAGCCCGCGATGCGGCTGCCCACGATCTCGATGGCCGGGAGCACATGGTCCACCGCCTTGATCACGTCCGCGTGCCCGGGGTTGGCCATGGCGAGGTCCCGGCCGAGCACGAAGGCAATCTCCGCCTCGACCTTCGGCTGATGAAGCCGCTGCATGGGAATCGGCTCTGCGTCGCCGAAGCTCATGTCATCGAACAGCACGCCGAAATCGGGCTGGTCGACGCCAAGCTGCGCCTGGACGGCACGTGCCGTGAGGCCGATCTTGCAGCCGACCACGCGGCGGCCTTCGACCAACCGGCGCTCGGTGTTCATCCGCTGGATGGCGTAGGCATCGGCCGCGTCGAGGGCGGGATAGGTGGCTCTCAATGGTGGAATGAAGTGGCCAGTCTGGGCGGCACGCCACAGGGCGTCGGCCGCTTCAGACAGCACGGCGGATTGGGAAGGCATGGGTTCTCCGTTGCCCGCGCGCGGCGGGCAGTTTGAAAGTGGGGGGATGGGGTCAGCGCGGGCAGGCTCGGCTGCCGCGCGGGGCTCAGAGGGCGCGATCCTTCAGGCCGACCTTGCTGTAGATCTCGTTCACGTGCTTCTTCACGCTTTCGGGCGTCGTGTCATCGACCGGCATGTGGGCCCAACCCACCTTCGCGCGGGCGTGCTGGCCGATCTCCTCGTCCTGGTCGCCCGTCGCACCGCTGATGCCGTAGGCGCCGACCATCTCGTTGCCCTTGAACACGGGTGCACAGCCGCCGGAGGCGACCACCTGGCCGTTGGTGAAGACCGATGCATTGACCAGCATCTGCGGGTTGCGCTCCTTGAACCACTGCTGAATGACCAGGCCGTCGCTGAAGCGCGGGCTCATCGAGCGGAAGGCGGCCACGGTGAACGCCTTCGCGCGGGCCGTGTCCGGGGTGATGAAGCCCGCCTCGTCCATGCGCTCGAGCGCGATCAGGTGGCCCTCGGGCCCGACGATGGCAACGGAGATGGGCACTCCCATTTCCGCAGCCTTCTCGGTGACCGCGGCGATGAATTCTCGGCACTCGGTGGCGCGCAGTTTGGACATTTCGGTATTCCTCTTTTGAAAAAACTTCTCTTCACTCGGGCTTGATGCCCGTCTGCTGGATGAACTTCGACCACCGCGCGCCCTCGCTCCGCAGGAAGCGCGACATTTCCTCGTCGCTGGTCTTCAGGACGTCGATGGCCTGCGCCTTGTAGATCGCCTGGATCTCGCTCGAATCGAGCGCCGCGTGCGCCGCGTTGCGCAGCGTGGCAATCACGCTGGCGGGCGTGCGGGCCGGGGCCATCAGCCCCATCCAGACGGAGGTGTCGAAGCCCTTCAAGCCCAGCTCGTCGAGCGTGTGAAGTTCCGGCGCGATCGAGGTCCTTCGCGGGCTGGTGACGGCCAGCGCTTGCAGCTTGTTCGCGCGCACCTGCGGCAGCACCGTGGAGGCCGGCGAGAACATGAGCTGCACCTGGCCCC
>Ga0075432_10000247_pt1 | contig 14694 bp, 9 predicted proteins | sample RhiMethybrSRZTD1_FD_72781 | JGI IMG/M metagenome (GOLD analysis project Ga0075432, IMG submission 72781) | Populus rhizosphere microbial communities from Tennessee, USA - Rhizosphere MetaG P. TD hybrid SRZTD1 | ecosystem: Host-associated > Plants > Roots > Rhizosphere > Soil | place: USA... | reverse complement strand
GACGAGCACCGGCTGCTGGATGCTGGCGAGGTCTGCAGGCTTCTGCTGGCCCGATCGGTGGATGGCCTTGAGCTGCGCGCGGAACGAGCGCACTGAGATGGCCTTGTCCCGGTCGTTGGTACGTTCCTGCAGCCGTGCCAGGAATTCCTTGCCGGCGCGACGCCCGTTCGGGGTCCTGGTGAAGAACAGAAACTGCTTGGGGTCTTGGCGGGTGAGCAGTCCTCGCGCGATGTCCAGGTAGGTGATGCGGGTCACCTTGTCGATGCCTTCGCCCCCCGCCGGGCCGGTTCCGGCGATGATCATCTTGCGCACCAGCTGCGGCTGCTGCTGGGCAATCACCTGGGCGATCATGCCGCCCATCGAGAGCCCGAAGAGGTCAACCTGATCGAAGCCGAGGGCGCGGATGAAGGTGACCGCATCGCTGGCCATCTCCTCGATGCTCCTCGGCGTGGCCCCGCTGGAGGCACCGACACCTCGGTTGTCGAAAGTGATGACCCGATGCTGGGCGGCGATGCCCTCCACGACTCGGGGGTCCCAGTTGTCCAGGACCGCGGAGAGGTGGGTGAGAAAGACCACCGGCACCCCGCTGTTCGGGCCGAGCTGACGGTAGGCGAACTCCACACCGCCGGCGTGGATGGTGTGCGTCGGCACGTTCTGCCACGTCGTGGTCAAAGCCGCACCGGTAGCTGTGGGGACCGTTGTCATCGCTTTTCTCCTTTGCGCGCACTGTGTCGGCCGTTGCATTACGATCATAATACTATAGTATGGTCATAATGCAATAGGAGAGCGAAAGCAGTTCGACGAGAGAGATCGCTAATGCGCTACCGCAAGGACCACAAGCAGGCCACCAGACAACACATCCTCGAAGCGGCCGGACGGCGCTTCAAACAAGAAGGCATCGACGGCGCCGGCGTGGCCGCCGTGATGTCGGACGCCGGCCTCACCAACGGCGCCTTCTACGCCCACTTCGCGTCCAAGGAAGATCTCGTCGCGAACGTGCTCGCCGACCAGCTGCGCACCCAACGCCAAAGCTTCGACGCCCAGCCCCCGGATCGGGGAGGACTCGAAGCGTTCATCCGCACCTACCTGTCCCCGCAGCACCGCGACCAGTACGCCGACGGCTGCCCCTCGGCTGCACTGCTCGACGAGATCGCCCGCCGTCCCGCCGCCACCAAACAGGTCTACACCGACGAACTGATGGGCATCATCGACGACATCGCGTCGCGTCTCGACCCCACAGACCCCGAGGCGGCTCGAACCCATGCGCTCACAATCTTCGGATTGATGCTCGGCACGCTGCAGCTCGCCCGGGCGCTCACAGACCGCGACCTGTCCGATCAGCTCCTCGCCCGAGGTCTCGAGACGGCCATCAAGTTACTGAACGACCAGGCATGACCGCATTGCAGACGGCCCACCCGCTGCAACGCACGCCCACAAGGCAGCGACCGACCTCTACTCGCGCGTCATGCCGAGCGCTCTGCTCCCAGCCGCGGCCGCCTATGGACCGCGTCGTTGTTCCAGCCGAACTGGCCCGGGTTGCTGTTATTAGGGTTATTTTTGACGAGTCCGGCAGCCGAATTGAGCTGGACTTAAGGCTGCAAACAATGGCGCACCCGGAAGAATTCGAACCCCCAACGTTCTGATCCGTAGGTCTCGACCAGGCGTCGGGCTGGTCCTGCGGGTCGGCCTTCACACTAAGAACCGCAGTCTGTGCTCCGTGTGCGTCCGCGATTGTACGAAGGTGGGTGCGAGGTCTGGCTCCAAGAATGGCTCCCGAGTTTTCGATTACCTTGAAGATCAGTCACAGTCGACCGGCCTCGCGGCTCGGTCAGCCTATCGGTCTCCACTCATTCACGTTGTTGTCTCAGTCGGTAGCACTGGAAGCGGGAACGCCCGCAGGCGGTTGGAGTGCGAAGCAACTCATTACGAGAACCTCTTCCCGTGTTGACTCTGGCCTTGACTAGGCACGTTGGTTGCGCGGTCGGCATCTACAGACGGCTGTGGCCACTCCAGATGACGCCAGTTCGCACCACGAATGGCGCCAAGCCCAGGTCATCGCGGTGCACGCCAACGCCGCGGCTCGTCAGCGAAATCCGGTGCGATCGCCGTAGCGATGGCGCCCGCCTGTGCGGCGGTGCCGCTGCCCGACAGACACATTCCTCGCAGGTCGCGTCTGATGATTGATGACGCTGTCGGTCGGACCGCTGACTCAAACGAGTGAGCCGCCCGGACCAAACCTGCTGACCTGCGATGCTTCGGCCGTGCCGAGGCTATTGCTCGTAACTAAGAGCGATGCCGCCGACCAGCTCGGCATTTCTCTGCGGACGATCGAGGGCCCGATCTCCAGCGGTCAGCTGCCGCTGGTGCATGTGGAGGGTGCCGCCCGAGTACGTGTCAGCGACCTGGAAGCATTTGTGCGGCGTCTTGAGGCGGACGCCGGACCCCAGAAGCGTGACCTGAAAAGGCGTGACTTGGTACGTCAATGGATGTGCGAGCCGCCGTTGACGTCGTAAGTGACGCCGGTGATGTAGCCCGACTCCTCCCGGCAGAGATAGGTGATCAGGTCGGCGACGTCGGCGACGTTGCCGCCGCGGCCGACCGGGATCTGGGCAATCAGCTGTGCCTTACGCTCGCCCGACAGTGCCCCGCCGGTGATATCGGTTTCGATGAAGCCTGGGGCGACAGCGTTGACCGTTACACCATTGGGCCCCAGCTCCCGGGCGAGCGCGCGAGCGAACCCGAGCTCCGCAGCTTTCGCCGCCGAGTACGCCACTGCTCCGAACACCCCGCCGCCCCGCTCAGCTGCCACTGAGGACAGGAAGACGATGCGACCGAAACCGCGCTCGACCATGGCTGGCGCGACCTGCCGGGTGATGTTGTAGGAGCCGCGCACGTTGACGGCGAAGATCCGGTCCCACTCCTCCCCGGTGACGTCAAGGAATCGAGTGGGGGACGTGATGCCGGCGTTGTTCACCAAGGCCCCCACCGGCGGCATCGATGCGTCAAGCGAGGTCAGAGCGGCCTCCACTGACGCCTCGTCAGTCACGTCGCAGCCGACGCCCACGGTCTGCACCTGCTGTCGCTCCGCGACCTCGTCAGCAGCCTGCTTCGCGCTCGGCTCGTTGAGGTCGAGGATGGCGACGTTCCAGCCGGCCGCGGCCAGAGCATGCGCGGTGGCGCGGCCGATACCACGCGTGGAGCCAGCCCCGGTGATGATGACGGTTCTGTCGGATACGGTCATGGCTTCCTCCAAGGTGTGGTGATCGTGTTTCCAAACTCCAAGCTGCGTCCCTCGGTATCCGCACATTCCGAGCGCTTCGGTGGCCATTGGCAGGTTTACGGCCGGGCAGGAGGGGTGATCGAGGTCGATACGGGCGGGCTCCCCGGGCCGGCACCGTCGCGCTGGCCGGACGGGTCATCCTCGCCGCGGAGATCCTCGCCGGCCGCCGGGTCGGCATCCGCATCGAAGGTGCCGCGCTGATGTTCTTCGACCTTGAGACCCGGGAGCTGCTACGGACTCGCCCCAACCCGATCCCGCCCGGCCAGGCCAAGCACCTGCGCGGGGTCCGACCGGTCGGACCACCTCCGCGGCCGTCGGTCGAGCCGATCAGCGTGCAGCGGGGGGCCTCGAACACCGGCGTGATCACCGTCTGCTCGCAGAGGGTGGCCCCCGGTAGAGTTCATCGGCATCAGACCGTCACCATCCACGTCTCCGAGACCACCTGGCCATTGAACTAGACGATGGCGAAACCCGGGTCGTGCGCCGCACCACCACCCTGCCGGTCCGTACGAAACTCGTTCGCTGTCCGGGACGTCGAAGAGCGTCAGCACTCCCAGCCGGCCGGGAAGTCCTCGCCATCGGCAAGGTGCACCGCGGCCACCTGGTCGGACCATGCCTGGATCGCCTCCGTCGCTGCCGCCTTGGCGGTGAGCTTGGTGTGCCCCGGCTCTCGCCAGCGGCAAGCCGTGGTGCTCAGGAGGCAACGACGACTTCCACGTCGGCCGCGGCGAGGGCGGTGCGGAGAGGCTCGGGCGGGGTGTGGTCGGTGACGAGCACGTCGATGAGGTCGAGCGGGCCGAGGACCATGGCCTTCTTGTGGTCGAACTTGCTGTGGTCGGCGGCGACGACAAGGCGGTCGGCGAGGCCGGCGAGCATGCGCCGGACCTCGACCTCGGCGGGGTCGAAGAAGGTGATCCCGCGGTCGATGGACAGCCCACCGCAGCTGAGGATCAGCAGGTCGAGGTGAACCTGTAGCGGTTCTTGCACGGTGCCGGGACTGACCGTGCTCAGTTCGGGGGTCAGGAGGCCGCCGAGCAGGATCACCCGACTGCCGCCCTCGCGTACCGTGATCGCGGCGTGCAGGCTGTTGGTCACCACGGTGAGGTCGCTGCGATGGGCTAGTTCCGCGGCGACGGCATGGCAGGTCGTTCCGGTGTCGATTCCGACGGCGGCGCCGGGTTCAACGAGTCGGGCGACGACGCGCGCGATCGCGGCCTTCTCGGCTACCCGGGTCGAGGCACGGGAGCCGTAGGCAGGGGCACGCCGGATGATCGCCCCGCCGTGGACCCGCTGTAGCTGTCCTGCCTCGTCGAGCTCGGCGAGGTCGCGGCGGATGGTCATGCCGGACACGCCGAACCGCTGCGCCAGGGCGGTGACGTCGACCTGACGGGTCTGCTGCAGCGTCTTCAGTATGTCGCGCTGACGAACACTCCGTGCGTCCTCTACACCGCTCTCCTGCGACACACGGGCAACGCTACCGGGCCCTGCGACTGCCTCCAGTTTCATGACCGGCGACCGCCCCGAGGCCGTGGCGATTGCCTCTCTGGCTCGCTGGCCTCAGCGGTCGCGCCTGCCCGGACACGCACCGGTTTCATCGCGGCCTCCTGTCGATTCCGCCTTCACCACTGGAGATCGTGTGCGACTGAACATAGCAGAGGTCGGCGGGAGCCGCAAGCGACACTGGCCCCCTCACCAGGTCTGATGATGGAGATTCGGGGCATCATAGCCCTTGACTCAGCGACACGGTGCCACCTACTGTTCTCGTTAAATGTTCATTCGCACATCGCGTCGGAGGTCGAGGTGGCTGTACGCATCAAGGCGGGCATGGAGAAGGTGCCCGGCGGGTTGATGTTGGTTCCCCTGCTCATCGGGGCGGTGATCCATACGGTGGCACCGGACGCGGGGAAGTTCTTCGGGTCGTTCACCGGGGCAATGTTCACCGGCTTGGCGCCGATCCTCGGCGCGTTCTATGTGTGCCTGGGCGCGACGCTGGACCTGAAGGCCACGCCCTACATCATCAAGAAGGGCGGCGTGCTGCTCGGCAGCAAGATCTTGTTCGCCGCGATCGTGGGCATCGTCCTGGGCCGGTTCCTGGGTGAGGCCCCGATCTCCAGCGGGCTGCTGGCCGGCCTGTCGGTGCTGGCAGTGGTGGCGGCACTCAGTGACACCAACGGCGGGCTGTACATCTCGCTGATGGGCCAGTTCGGGCGCAACCGCGACGTCGGCGCCTACAGCGTGATGAGCCTGGAGTCCGGCCCATTCCTCACGATGGTCATCCTCGGCATCGCCGGGCTGTCCGCATTCCCCTGGCAGGCGCTCGTCGGGGCGATCCTGCCACTGGCCCTGGGGATGCTGCTGGGCAACCTTGACCCGGCGATGCGCAGGTTCCTGGCGCCCGCGGTCCCGGCGCTCGTGCCGTTCCTCGGGCTCACCCTCGGGTTGACCATCAACCTGGCGGCGGTGTGGCGGGCGGGGCTGCTCGGCATCGGGCTCGGGCTGTTCGTCGTGCTCGTCGGTGGCGCCGTGCTGCTGCTGGCCGACAAGCTGACCCGCGGTGACGGCATCGCCGGGCTTGCCGCGGCCACTACGGCCGGCAACGCCGCGGTCGTCCCGGCGATCGTCGCGCAGGCCAACCCGGTCTACGCCCCGGCCGCGCAGAGCGCCACCGTGCTTGTCGCCTCGTCGGTCGTCGTCACCGCGATCCTGTGCCCGATCATCACCGTGCTGTGGGCCCGGGTGGTCCTCAAGCACCCCCCCGGTGGTCGCCGGGAAGCCGAGGCCGCCTTCGCGGCGGACCTGCACCCGCACCTGGACCACGTGCCCGCCGACACCGGCGAGGCCGCTCTGGAGGCTGCGCATATCAAGGTGCTCGACGACACCGGTCCCGACCGACCCCAGGACAACAACCGAACCAGGACCACCGACCGCGGCAGCGGCACGGAGTCGACCAGCGACCCGACGAACTGACGGCCGCACCGCACCGCCCGCCGTGACCAAGGGAAGCCAGAAGCAGATGCGTGACCAGAGAGTGGTGTGCTGCACCTACTACCTTGAGTCGGAGATCGAGCCGGCACGGGCCGCGGCGATCCTGGCCGGTGAGCAGTCCAGCGGGACGTTCGTGTCGGTGCCCGGCGAGTCGGCGGAGTTGCACGAACGGCACGGCGCACAGGTCGTGGACGTGCAGCACTTGGGCCGCCGCAGCCCGTCGCTGCCGTCGCGGACCCACCCGGAGAAGGTCCACGCGGCCCAAGTGGTAGTCGAGTGGCCGATGGAGAACATCGGTGCCGACCTAGCGACCCTGCAGACGACCATCGCCGGGAACCTGTTCGAGCTGCAGGAGCTGTTCGCCTGCCGGGTGCTGAACCTGCAGCTGCCGCCGGAGTTCATCGCCGCACACCCGGGCCCGGCCTTCGGTATCCCAGGGACGCGGCGGCTGATCGGCGACGTCGTGGGCGTGATGATCGGCACGATCGTCAAACCGAACGTGGGCCTGTCAGAGGAGCAATTCCGGTTGGTCGTCCGCGAGCTTGCCCACGCTTCGATCGACCTAATCAAGGACGACGAGCTGATGACCGACCCCGGCTACCTTCCGCTCGGGCGCCGAGTCGCCGTGGCCACCGAGGAGATCCGCGCGGCCGAGCAGGTCACCGGGCATCCCACGATGTACGCGTTCAACATCACCGGTGACCTCACGGGGCTGCGCCGGCGGCACGACCTAGTCGTCGAGGCTGGCGGGCGGTGCGTGATGCTCAACGTCCCGGTAATGGGCCTGCCAGCGCTGGCGTGGCTGCGCGAGTTCGCCGAGGTCCCGATTCATGGCCACCGGGCCGGCTTGGCCGGCTCAATGCGGTCGCCCGCGCTTGGGATGTCCTACAGGGTCTGGCAGCAGCTCGCCCGCCTCGCCGGCGCCGACCACCTGCACGCCAGCGGGCTGGGAAGCAAGTTCTACGAGACCGACGAGGAGGTCACAGCGAACGTCCGCATCCTGCTCGAACCGCTCGGCGACACCCTCGGCCCGGTGCCCACCCTCTCGTCCGGGCAGAACGTCACGACAGCCGCGCCCACGCATGCCGCGGTGCGCTCCACCGACCTGCTCATGCTCGCCGGCGGCGGTGTCGCCGCGCACCCCGACGGACCCGCCGCCGGAGTACGCAGCCTGCGCGACGCCTGGACCGCCGCTATCAACGGGGTTCCGCTGCAGCGCGCCGCCGAGCTCGCGGCCGACACCGGTGACCCGGCCCTGCTCCATGCGGTGCAGAAGTTCGCAGACCGCACGTCGCAGGGAGATGACTGACATGCCGGCGGTCAGCTTCGTCGCCGACGACCTCACCGGCGCCGCCGACGTCCTGTCCCAAGCCCACCGCTACCACCTTGACGCCGTCCTCGTCGTCGGAGGCGGCGACACTCCAATGCCGACCAACGCCGACGTTGTCGGAGTCGCCGGCCCAGCGCGCTCGCTGGGCGGGAAGGCTTTCGACGAGCTGGTCCGCGCACAGCTCGCTCAGATCGCGGGGACCGGCGCGGAGGTGCTGCTCTACAAGATCTGCTCGACCTTCGACAGCCTGCCCACGCTTGGCAGCATCGGTCGAGGCATCGAGTTGCTGCATGAGCAGTTCGCCGGGCTGGGACCGGTCGCCGTCGCACCCGCCCAACCGGAGTTCGGTCGCTACACCGCCTTCAGCAACCACTTCGGCGTGTTCTCCGGCCAGGTATACCGCCTCGACCGGCACCCGGTGATGTCGCGACATCCATCGACCCCCATGCACGAGGCCGATCTGCGCCAAGTGCTCGCCGAGCAGTTCAGCGACTGTCAAGTCCCGGCTGCTGTGCACCTCCCGGCCTATGCCGATGGCTCGTTCACCGAGCGCTGGAATGCCTGCCATGCGGAGTCCGTGCCGGCGTTCGTCGTCGATGCGGTCACCAACGACCACCTCGACGAGGTGGCCCGCGCCCTACGCGGCGCCGGCCAGACGTCGGGGGCCCATCCGAGCGTCGTGGTGGGCTCCGGGGGGATCATGGCCGCGCTGGCCCGCACCGCCACCGGCCGGGAGGCACGCCACCCCGGCCGCCAGCAGGCCTCCGGTCCGGTGCTGGTAGTCAGTGCCTCGGCCTCGAGCACGACCGCTGCGCAGATCGGCGACGCCGTGAGGCACGGCTGGGCCGACGTACCGATGCCGGCCGATCTACTCAAGAGCGACGACCCGGCCCTCGCTGCCGCAGTCGAGGAGCACACCGCCACAGCACTGTCCGCAGGCCGCGACGTCGTAGTGCACACGACGCGTGGCAGCGAGGACCCGAGATATGCCGCCGCGGGCCCGGTCGACCCGCGACACGTCGGGGGACTGCTCGGCACACTCGCCGGGCGCATGGCTGCCGCTGGGCTTACCCGCGACATCGCCGTTCTGGGCGGCGACACCTCAAGCCACGCCTTGGCGGCCATGGGCGTACGGGAACTGCGCGTGACAGATCAGTTCGTCACCGCCGGACCGATCTGCCGCACCGACGATCGTGCCACCGTGGCCGGATGTCGGCTGCTGCTCAAAGGCGGCCAGGTGGGCCCGCCCGACATCCTGCGCCGGTTCGCCGGCCAGGCATCGCACCACTGACCGACCCTGCTGAGAACAACGACCTTCAACGACGAACGGAGACGACCATGAAGGCTGTAGTCAAGAATTCCGCCGAGCGCGGCGTCGAGTACGTGACCGACTACTGGGACCCCAAGCCCGCCGACGGCCACGTCGTCATCGAGGTGGCTGCGGCGTCGCTCTGCGGCACCGACCGAGAGGTCTACGAATGGACGCCCTCGGCCCAGGCGTTCAACCTCAACCTCCCCGTCGCCATCGGGCACGAGGGCGCAGGCACCATCGTGGAGGTCGGACCCGGCGTGACCCGGCTCCGCGTCGGCGACCGCGTCGCGCTCGAGAGCCACCTAATCTGCGGACAGTGCTTCCCCTGCCGGACCGGCGACGCGCACACCTGCGAACGCACCCGGATCATCGGCATGCACATCGACGGCGTATTCGCCGAGTACATGGCCGCACCGCAGGACATCTGCGTCAAGCTGCCCGACAACGCCTCCCTGGAGGTCGGCTCCCTCCTCGAGGCCGCAGGCGTCGCCGTTCACGCGATCCAGCGGGCCGGCTACGCAGTGGCAGGGCGCGCCGTGCTGGTGAGTGGTGGTGGGCCGGTCGGTCTCGTCGTCGCCTACCTCGCACAGCTGATGGGCGCCGCTCACGTCATCGTCGTCGAGCCGAACCCCTACCGCCGCGCCCAGGCCCAGAAGATCGGCGCCCTGGCGATGCCCCCCGGTGACGAGGTCGTCGAGAGATGCCGTGAGCTCGCCGGCCGTCGCGGCGGATTCGACGTCGCCTTCGAATGCTCGGGTGCCCCGGCCGCGTTGCCGTCACTGTTCGAGGCGTTGCACCGCGAGTCGACACTCGTGACCGTCGGGCACCCGAGCCGACCGACCGAGATCGACATCGCCGCCCACATCAACAAGAAGGGCATTACCCTGCGCGGCATCTTCGGCCGACGGCTCTGGGGGACCTGGGAACAGACCATGCTGCTGCTTGACTCCGGCCGACTCGACCTCGAGTGGCTGATCACCCACCGAATGCCGCTCGGCCAGATCGACGAAGCGGTCAACCTCCTCACCGGGGAAGCCTGCAAGGTGCTGCTGGTGCCAAGCCTGCGCTGACCCGCAACGGCGGCGAGGCCTGACATCGAGCTGAGCTTTGGGATCAGCGAGCGGTCAACCTAGATGTCGGGGGTCGAGGTGACGAGTTGCCCAGCCGTTGGGTCGCCGCGCTTCGAAGCGGAGAGGTGGCGTAAGGGCCGAGCGTCGCCGAGAAGAAGGTCACCAAGTCTAGCTGACGATATCTGAGCGAATGAATACGAAAGTTCGTATCTGGGGAGCACGAGACGGCTCGGCCCAGTAGCGAAGCGAGGACACACGCCGCACGGGCGGGCGACGCCCGGCCTTGATCTGAAAAAGCCGGATTCGGCAGCGTGCTGCCGCCTGTACTGCCACCGCGTGGACGTGCAACCTCATGTTCTTAGCGCCGCGGGTTGACGCCTGGGTGTGCTATCGGCCGGGCGCTGACGGCCCGCTGGAACGCTGCTCGGGTTTTTGGTGCGGGCGCTGCCTGTCGTCACTTGGACTAAGTGCGGTGAGTCGTGCCTGTCGCTTGTCGGCTCTTCCAGCTGCTGGCGGGTTGGCGGCACGCGCGATGTGGCGGGCGAGGCGTTGTTTCCAGAGGGCCGGGAGCGTTTCGAGCTGGGTTCCTCCGGTTGGCCGCGGGTCTTGGGGATTGATGCCATTGGCAGCCCGCCACACTGCGATTTGGCCGATCAGGGCGATGCTCGGGTGGATTCCTGGTGCAGCCCAGGCTGGTGGGCCGTCACGTTGGCAGGCGTGGTCTTGGACCTGGTCGGCGAGGTCGGCAACCAGTTGCAATCGCTTTGCCAGGTAGCCGCCCCAGACGGGATCGGCTTGGAGGGTTGATGGAATGCCCGGCAGCCAGGGCAGCGGACCTGGGTCGGTTGGCGTGAGCGCTGTGAGGCGCCAGTCGAGGACGGCCGCCATATCGTCTACCGTTCGATGGTCGCCTCCGCTGGCGGCTGTCAGCAGGTGCAGAAGTGGGTGCGTTCCGGTTTCGGCCGCCAGGGTGAGCAGGCGGGCTCGCAGGGTTGGCCAGGCGGGTTCGTCGGTGAGTCCGGGAATGTATTGGTCGGCTTGGTCGAGTTTAGCGACAGTCTGGGGTCCGACGAGCTGCTCGGCTGCCATGTGGAGGCCATCGGTGTAGCGCTGTACCGCCTGGAACAGCCGGGCGGCTGGACCGTTGAGCTCCCGCAGCACGGTGCTGGCGGAGACCGGCGTTTCGTCGCGGGCGAGGATCTGCTCCAGCGTCTCGGTCGGCGTGCGCGGTGAAATGGTGTCGGGCCGAATGACTGTGTGGGGGTCTCCGTCGCCGACCACCTGCAGGTACAAGTGATTTGCGGCCCGGCCGCGGGTGAGCAGCGTGTACAGCTGCTGTCGTGATTCCTGCCCGGTCAGCAGGCCGTGCATCGTGTCCGCGGAAATGCCTTGTGCACCGTGGATGGTGGTGGCGTAGCCAAGACCTGTCGACTCACGGACATACTCACTAGGCAGTCGGACGGTCAGCTGGTTGCGGGTGTGTCGCACGGTCAGGTCACCGTGTTTGCCGACATGAGTGATCATCCAGCGGTCGCCGTTTTTGACCCAGTCGGTGGCCGAGAGTCGGAGGCGTCGATCGTTCGCCCGGGTGATGATCACATCTCCGACACTCGCTTGGTTTCCGTCCCCGAGAGGCACTTCTTGCCCGGCTGGGGCACCGTCGCAACGATGATCACGGGCTCGGCGGTTGAGCTCAGCGGCGAGCTCGCGGGTGGGGGCGAGCATGATCACATCCAGTCCGGCGGATCGATCTTGAACCCATGCGGCGAAGGCATCCTCGGTGATCTTGGCGAGATCACCGACATGAACACGGCCATGATCGAGATAGAAGCCTAGTGCGCTGGGATCGCCTTACCGCAGGGTGAGCGAGGCTTGTGCTTCGGCCGGGTTGGTGAAGCGGTGCAGCTCGCTGAGCTGCAGGGCGACGTGACTGTTCTTGATGTCGCGGAGGACGCCGCCGGCTCCTATCGCGGCGAGTTGTTGATCATCACCGATCAGTCGGACACTTGCGCCGTGGTCGATGGCGAACCGGACTGCGGTGTCGAGGGAGAGGGTGTCGGCCATGCCGGCCTCGTCGATGATCACCAGAGTTGACCGGCGGACCGCTGCCGCCCAATCCGGCAGCAGGCCGTGATCAAGTGACCAGGTGAGTTTGGCCAAAGTGTCGGTGCGAATGCCGGTTTGCTCACCTAGGACAGCAGCTGCGGCAGCCGACGGGGCGAGGCCGATGACCTGGCCGCCGTCTTCGGTCCAGGCTAGGGTGAGGGCGCGCATGGCCGTGGTCTTCCCGGCGCCGGCGGGGGCGATCGCGAGCTGTAATCGAGCACCAGACGTACACATCTGCCGGACCAGGGAGGCTTGCCCCATATCCAGGACGGTGCCGTTCGCGGCCATCTCCAGCAAAGCCAGATCCACCGCCGACTCCTCTACGACTGATCCGTCGAAACTTTCTGCGGCGGTGAGGAGGCGTTGCTCGGCGTCGAGGATGCGCTGGGAGGTGTAGCGGTCGGCGCCGGCAATGCTGTAGACCGATGACCCGTCGGGCCGGCGCAGCGCGACCGGTTCTTCGATGCCGTCCGGTGGTGCGGCCAGGGCAACACACCGGCGATCGAGCACCTCATCGACGAGGAGGTCGACAAGCGCCGCGGCATGTTCTGCAGGCACGTCGATGGTGCGGAGGTGGCGTTGGGCTTCGGCGCGGACGTGCCACATTTGCCAGGTCGACCGGGTCTGCTCCATGGCGGCTAGCAACCGGTCGGCGGTCTGCGCGACCCAGTGGGCGTCGGCCAAGCGCGGGGTTTCTGCGGCGCGGGTAAGAGCCATCGCGACCATCGACCCAACGGCCCCGCGTCCGCCCAGCACGGCTGCCGCTTCGTTCATCCACGTGCTGCGTTGCTCGGCGAGGGAGCGGGGTTCGTGCTTGGCGTCGCGGGTCTCCAAGGTGGCCTGCTGGGCCAGGTGCAATGCTTCGACCGGGGTGGGTGGTCGACCATGATCATGCTGGAATTGGATGGCGAGCTCGCTGCGGCGGGCGTTGATGTGGGCCCGCCGGGTCGACCACCGCTGGTTCAGCCGCGGGTCGACGCCGACAATTTCGCGGATCGGCCGCTTGCTCGAATCGGAGCCGGGACGGGTAGCGAACCGTACCCCCAGTGCGTCGCGGAGGTGTTGCTCGAGGGAGGTGTTGTAGGTTTCCGATGCGGCAACCTTGGCCTTGAACAACACTCGGCCGTCGATCGACAGCCACCTGCCGTCGAGGGTTTGCACCTTGTTCGCGACCGCGACATGGGTGTGCAGGTCCGGGTCGCCGGCCCGGCTGTCGCGGTGGGTGAACGCGGCCGCGACCAGGCCGCGCACGTTGACCTGCCGGATCCCTTGCGGCCCGGTCCGGGTGAACAAGGCCTGCTTCTCGATGAACCGCAGCGCGTCGTTGACCGCGGCCCGATGGGCCCGCTCGATCACCGCTGCCACCGCCGGTTCGGCGACCGCCCACAGCGTCGAGACCGACTTCACCGGCGAGAACGTCAAGTCGAAACCGGCGACTGTTTGCGCCCGGGGGCGTGAACTTTTCGCGATCTGCCCAGCCAACTCGGGAGCATCAATCGGGGCCCGGCCATGCTCGGCGGCAAAGAACTCCCGAGCCACCTCGGTCCGAGTCCGGGCCCGGTCGGCCGCCGCGACCGAGGCGTCGACGGGCTCCCCGATTAAGGCGTTGAGAGCGGCGATCCGCTTAGCCACCTCGACCCGGAACGGCGTCGCATCGTCGATGATCTTGAACGGTGTCCCCAACCGCATGACGTCCTGGAAGTCTTGTCCAGTGAGGTGGGGGCCTTCCAGGTGCTGTAGCCGCAACTCGGCCATCGGATGTAACCCGCAGCCGAACAAAGCGCGCATCTGCTCCGCCGTCACCGGGTCGCCGACGTTCAGACCGTCGACTCCCTCCATGCCAGAACCGACCCACACCCCGGGCGACTCGCCCCGTTCGGTGTAGTACGAGGCGAGCCCGGTGTGTCCCTTGTCGGTCGCGTCCAGGGCCGCGACCTGCCGGGTCAGGTAGTCATAACCGGACCCGGCGGTGAGCTTGTGCAGACTCATCGTCACGTTTCCCTAAGCCCCGTAACGTCGGCTCAGTGATCACCACCTGGGGGGTACATTCCGGCGGTGCACCAGGTGTGTCCCACATCGGATCTTTGAGTCAGTCGGGGGTACGTGACACTGGGTCGGAACGCTGGTCCGATCGCTCAGTTGGCCTGATGCCTTAGCGCTGCGGGGGTCGGTTGACTGAGAGGGTAGGTGATGTGAGGTGAAGGCGGTCGTGTATGACCGGTACGGGTCCCCGGATTTGCTGCGGGTCGAGGAGGTCCCGGTACCTTCGCCCGCCGCCGGCCAGGTGCGGGTGAGGATCGCCGCGACCTCAGTCAACCTCAGCGACTGGGAGTGCCTACGCGGATCGCCCGCGTACGCGCGGATCGGCGGACTGCGGCACCCGGCTCGCCGGACGCTCGGATCGGACATCGCCGGCCTGGTCGACGACGTCGGGGAAGGGGTGACCCGATTCCGACCCGGAGACGAGGTTTACGGCGACAACCTCATGCTGAAGGGTGGCTTCGCTGAGTACACGCTCGCGCCGGAAACTGCACTCGCCCACAAGCCGGCCCAGCTCACCTTCGTGGAGGCATCGACCATCCCACAGGCGGGCGCGATCGCCCTGCAAGGC
>Ga0075432_10000233_pt1 | contig 14854 bp, 13 predicted proteins | sample RhiMethybrSRZTD1_FD_72781 | JGI IMG/M metagenome (GOLD analysis project Ga0075432, IMG submission 72781) | Populus rhizosphere microbial communities from Tennessee, USA - Rhizosphere MetaG P. TD hybrid SRZTD1 | ecosystem: Host-associated > Plants > Roots > Rhizosphere > Soil | place: USA... | reverse complement strand
AGCGCGCGGCGCGGGTCGGGTTCGACTGGGATGATTGCGAAGGACCAGCAGAAAAACTGCGTGAGGAGCTTGTCGAACTGGCCGAAGCTGCGACCGAGGCCGAGCGGTTTGACGAAGCGGGCGATCTGCTGTTCGCCGCAGTCAACGTCGCGCGCGCCTATGGTGCTTCGCCTGAGGACGCACTTCGTGCCGCAACGGCCAAATTCGAGCGTCGTTTCAAGGGTATGGAAGCCATTGCCGAGACGGAGGGTGAAGTATTTGCCGAGCTGCCGATCTCCCGCCAGGAGGCGCTGTGGCAGAGGGTCAAAGCCCGGGAGCGCGGCAAGAACTAGAGCCGGCTGAACCGGCCGAATTCCTTCGGTGTCAGCCGAACCGAAAGGCGCCGCCGCGGCCCTTTTTCTCCTTCGCCGGCCCCTTCTTCGGCATCAACATCACCGACGACTTCGCCGTGGGCATGCAGCCAGGCGATCTTTTGCCCGGCGCTGGCAGGCAGCACGAACACGTGAAGTCGCGCGTCGCGCGTGAGCAGATCGGACAGTTCGTCCAGCAGGCTGTCGCAACCCTCGCCGGTCAGCGCGGAAAGCCGGGCAATGCGTTCGTCCTGATGGCGGGCCATTTCCTCCAGCAGGTCCGCGCGCCGTTCCGCATCGAGCAGGTCCCACTTGTTCCACACCTCGAGGATCGGAACCTGCGGCTCCCCTTCCCCGGCTTCCTTTCCCGGCAGGACGCCCAGTTCACGCAGGACTTCCAGCACCTGCCGCTTTTGCGCGGCGCTGTCCGGGCTGGCGATGTCGCGCACGTGGACGATGACATCGGCGGCGGTCACTTCCTCCAGCGTGGCGCGGAAGGCGGCGACGAGCTGGGTCGGCAGGTCCGAGATGAAGCCCACCGTGTCCGAGAGGATCGCCTTGTCGATCCCCGGCAGGCGGATGGCGCGCATGGTCGGGTCGAGCGTCGCGAACAGCAGATCCTCTGCCATCACGTCGGCCCCGGTCAGGCGGTTGAAAAGCGTAGATTTTCCTGCGTTGGTATAGCCCACCAGCGCGATCACCGGCCACGGCGCGCGGCCGCGGCGCTGGCGGTGCAGGCCGCGGGTCCGGCGCACCTGTTCAAGCTCTCGCTTGAGCCGGGCCATCCGGTCGCGGATCATCCGGCGGTCGGCCTCGATCTGCGTTTCACCGGGACCGCCGAGGAACCCGAAACCGCCGCGCTGGCGTTCAAGGTGGGTCCAGCTGCGGACGAGCCGGCCCGCCTGATAGTCAAGGTGGGCAAGTTCCACCTGAAGGCGGCCTTCGGCCGTTGCCGCGCGTTCGCCGAAGATTTCAAGAATCAGCCCGGTCCGGTCGATCACCTTGCGCTTGAGCTTTTCCTCAAGGTTGCGCTGCTGGATCGCCGTCAGCGCGCCATCGACGATGACCAGTTCGGCATCCTCGCGGTTGCAGGCCAGCGCGATATTCTCGATCTGCCCCTCGCCGAACAGGGTGCCGGCGCGTGCCTCGCGGATGGGAATTGCGAAGGCTTCGGCCACGACGATGCCGATCGCGAGCGCAAGGCCGCGCGCCTCCTCCAACCGGGCTTCGGTGTCTACAGCGGACCGCTGCCGCATCGCCGGATAGACGATGACGGCCCGGGCACCGCGTGTGACCTCTCCCTTGAGGTCTTCGTTATCGATCAGTCTTCGTCCTCTTCCGGTTCGCCGCCCGTGAGGTCCACCGGCGTAACGGGCTGGATGGTCGACACGGCGTGCTTATAGGCAAGCTGCACATAGCCTTCGCGTTCCAGCAGCATGCAGAAAAGATCGTAGGCCGCGACCCGGCCCTGAAGCATCACGCCGTTGACGAGGAACATGGTGACCTGAACCCCGGCGGCGCGAATGCTGGCAAGAAACACGTCCTGCAGCAGCCGGACCTTCTTGTTGGTCGGCTCGGCCACGACGAACTGACGCGCGTCGATCGGCGTCGAGGGCATGATCGTCGAGATGGCGTGCTTGTAGACCAGCTGCGACTGGCCGTCGCGGCGCAGGAGGATCGAGAAGTTGTCAAACCAGGTGACGATGCCCTGCAACTTGACGCCCTTGACGAGGAACATCGTCACCGGGGTCTTGTTCTTGCGCAGCAGGTTGAGAAACTGGTCCTGAAGGTTCTGGCCTGCCTTCCCGGTAACGGGCAGCGGGGCAGGCGCTTCGTCTTCGGCCGCAGAAGTGCGGGGCCGTGCTGTAAGTGTGCGTCCGGTCACAGTTGTGCTCCTGTTTTGTATTGGCGGAGCGCCTTGTGGCACTTCGCGATCTGGCCGATCCGGACCGTGGGGGACCCGATTCAACCGCTTAGAAATTGCAAGCTACCTTTTTCCGCAGTGCAGCACAATCTTTGAACTTCGTAGTTTTATCAATGGGCAGACGTATTCACAGGGGAATGCGCGGTCCTACTCGTCGGAATCTTCGCCACGTTCAACCATGCCCAAAAGCTTGAGTTTGCGGTGCAACGCCGAACGTTCCATGCCGATGAAGCTCGCCGTGCGGGAAATGTTCCCGGAAAAACGGCGAATCTGGACCTTGAGATATTCGCGCTCGAAGCTTTCCCGCGCCTCGCGCAGGGGCACGCCCATCAGGGCGGACATCCGCGAATCGCCGGCGATCTTGCCGACGACGATTTCCGGGGGGAGCATGTCGGGCTCGATCAAGCCGAGCTTGTCCCGCGGTGTGAGAATGATCGTGCGTTCCACCACGTTGCGCAGCTGACGCACGTTCCCGGGCCATTCGTAGGATTGTAACGCCGCCATCGCTTCGGGCGAGACGAGCGGCGCGGCGACGCCCTGGTCGGTTGCGAACCGGGCAAAGAAATGGTCGACCAGCGCCGGGATGTCATCACGCCGGTCGGCCAGCGCGGGGACTTGCACCGGGACGACGTTGAGCCGGTAGAACAGGTCTTCGCGGAACCGGCGTTCGGCAATCTCGCGTTCGAGGTTCTTGCTGCTGGAGGAAACGACCCGCACGTCGACCCGGATCTGGCGGTGACCGCCCACCCGCACGAAGGCCTGTTCGGTCAGCACGCGCAGGATCCGCGCCTGGGTCGAAAGCGGCATTTCGGCCACTTCGTCGAGGTAAAGCGTGCCGCCATCGGCCATTTCCAGCAGGCCCGGGCGGATCAGGTTGCCGTCGAGTTCCTCGCCGAACAGTTCGTGTTCGAACCGTTCGGGCGTGATCCGCGCCGAATTGACCGATACGAAGGCCTTGTCGGCCCGTCCGCTCCACGAATGGAGCAGCCGCGCGGCCACTTCCTTGCCGGCCCCGGCCGGGCCGGAAATGAGCAGGCGGCTGCCGGTATTCGCCACGCGCTTCAGCGTCGCGCGGACGTTGTTGATGACCGTGGAATTGCCGGTGAACTCTTCAGTGGAAACGAAACCCTGGCGCAGCTGCGCGTTTTCCCGGCGCAGGCGCTCGGTCTCGGTGGCACGTTCCACCAGCAGCAGCAGCCGCTCGGCTTCGAACGGCTTTTCGATGAAGTCCATCGCCCCGCGGCTGATCGCGGAGACGGCAGTGTCGATGTTGCCGTGGCCGGAAAAGATGATGACGGGCAATTCCGGTTCGCGCGCCTTGATCGCGTCGAGCACTTCAAGCCCGTCCATCGGGCTGCCGTGCAGCCAGACGTCGAGCAGGACGAGGCTGGGCCGGCGCTGGTCAATCGCGGCAAGCGCGGCCCCGCTGTCACCCGCGGTGCGGCATTCGTAACCTTCGTCGCTGAGAACGCCGGCGACGAGTTCGCGGATGTCGCGCTCGTCGTCGACTATCAGGATATCGACCGCCATTTTCCCTCCGTAACCTTTCTTATTCGGCCGCTTCGGCAGAGCGCTGGCCCGCCAGCGGATCGCGCGCGAACCGCAGGGTGACCATGGTGCCGCCATCTTCGGCCGAGGCGAAGACCATGTCGCCGCCGTGTTCTTCGACAATTTTCTTCACGATCGCGAGGCCCAGCCCGGTGCCCTTTTCGCGGGTCGTCACGTAAGGTTCGGCGATCCGGTCGCGGTCTTGCGGCAGGCCGATGCCGTTGTCGGTGATCGTCACGCGGATCGCACCGTTCTCGGCCCCGCCCTCGCCCGCCATCGTCACCGAAATCCGACCGCGATAGTCCACGTCGGCCAGCCGCGCCCGCGCCTCGATGGCCTCGATGGCGTTTTTGAGCACGTTGGTCATGGCCTGCCCGAACTGGTGGCGATCACACAGGATGCGGCCGTGCGCGGCCTCGTCGGCGGAGAAGGCGAAATCAAGCTCGGGCCGCGCCACTTCCTGGAGGAACAGCGACTGGCGGGCCAGATCGACGGGATCTTCGGCCCGGAACACCGGCTTTGGCAGCCGGGCAAAGGACGAAAACTCGTCGACCATCTTCCTCAGATCGCCGACTTGCCGGACGATCGTGCTGGTCAGCTCGTCGAACAGTTCGGGATCGAGCAGGATCTGCTTGCGGTAGCGGCGCTTGAGCCGCTCGGTCGCCAGCTGGATCGGGGTCAGCGGGTTCTTGATTTCGTGGGCGATGCGCCGCGCGACATCGGACCAGGCCGCCTGGCGCTGGTCGAGCAGCTGGCGGGTGATGTCCTCGAAGGTAATGACGTGTCCGGTGCGATCGCGCGCGATCCGGACGGCCAGGGTCAGCAGTTCGCCGCTCTTGCCATGCTGGATCACCGCGTGGTCCCGGCCGGCATCGACCAGCGCGGCAATCGAGGGGGCAATGTCGATCAGTCGTTCGCCGGCGGGGTGGTTTTCGGCCGCGTCGAACAGCAGCGCCTGCGCCGGGCTGTTGATCAACTGGACCCGCCCTTCCCCGTCCACCGAGATCACGCCGGCGCTGACCGATTCGAGCACCGCCTCGATGAATGCCCGCCGTTCATGCAACTGTTGGTTGGCGCCGACCAGCGCCTGGGTCTGGCGCTCAATCTGGGCGGTCATGCGGTTGAAGGCGCGGTTGAGCTGGCCGATTTCATCCGCTCCGGTGCGTCCTTCGACCCGTAGCGAATAGTTGCCGCTGCCAACCCGCCGCGCCGCGCCGACAAGGTCATAGAGCGGTTTCACCTGCCGGTCGGCAAAGCGCAGCGCGAACCACACCGACAGCCCGACCAGCGCAAGACTGGCCACGAACAGCGCGACGTTGAAGCGCAATTGCAGCGTCCGCGCGCGCCGGGTCAGCACTTCGTAGGCGCGCACGATGTTCTGCGCGCGCTGTCCCTGGCTGAAGGCCAACAGGTCTGAGCTGCGCGCCGCATAAAGGTAGACCCCTGCCCCCCGATCGATCGGCGTGACCGCCTCGATCCGGTTGGCATTCGCTGTCACGACCGTCGGCTCGCCAGCTTCCAACCTGCCCAGCACGCCTGCGGTGATGCGTTCGCGCGTGGAATTCTTTTCCGGATCGACGATGGCGGCAGTCAGCAGCTTGCCGTCCGGGGCCTTCTGGATGATCGCGCTTTCGTTGAGCTTGCGGCTGACGACCTGATAGGAATAGCCCTCGGCGAAGGCCGGACTGGTGATTGGCGCCTGCCCCAGATAATCGCGCAGGTCGCTCGCCATCGCGACGGTTTCATTGCCGACGTCGCGCAGATTCTGTTCGTAATAGCCGCGCGCCAGCTTGTTGGCGTTTTCCAGCAATCCGCGCGAACTGTCCGAAAACCAGAACTCGACGCCGGACTGGAACAGGTAGGACGCGAAGACCACAACCAGCAGCGTGGGAATGGCTGAAATCAGCGAAAAGAAGAACACCAGCTGGGTGTGGAGCCGCCCGGTGCCCCCCAGCGTTTCGGCCGCGCGGCGCAGCGCCATGCGGCGGCCCAACAGGATCAGCAGCGCCATGGCGGGAACCAGCGTGCCGATCAGCAGGGTTGCCGTTACGTCGGACGGCATCAGCTCGCGGTCGGAGCGGCCCTGGATGGTGACAAAGGTGACCACCGTCATCGCAAGGAAGGCCAGCGCCGCAACCACTTCGATTACCGCGAAGAAATTGGCCCGGCGGGCGGAGACCTGCAGCCGCCGCCACCAGCGCGGCGTGCGCCGGACAGGCAGGACCGGGACGGCCGGAGTGTTCAGGATTTCAGATTCCGCCATCGTTGCGGCGATACAACAACGCCTGTTGCGTATTTGCAAGCATCATTGTGTCGCCGCCATACCAGGCCGCCTTTAGCCGCGGCGGGCCAAAGCCTCCGGATCGAGCCCGAGTTCGCCGAGCCGCTTGCGCAGGGTGTTCCGGTTAATCCCCAGGATTTGCGCCGCGCGCAGCTGATTGCCGCCGGTCGAGCGCAGGATTTCGGTGAAAAGCGGCCGTTCGAACGCCGCAAGTGCATCGTCGTAGACCCGGCCGGGAGCGGGTGTCTCGGCCTGAAGCCAGCGGGTAACGGCCAGTTCAAGCGCGGGCTCGGTTCCGGCATCGTCCGCTTCGTTGCGCTGGCGCTGGGCGAGCAGCGGGCCGAGCGCGGCGGCGTCGATCCTGTCTTCGCGGGCCAGCAGGGCAACGCGGTACATGAAGTTCTTGAGTTCGCGCACGTTGCCGCGCCATGGCTGGCGCTGAAGCAGGGCCGCGCCGTCGCTGGTAAGCTGGCGGCGGGGCAGTCCCTCCCCGGCGGCGAGCTTGAGGAAATGGAGCGCCAGCGCCTCGATGTCATCGCCCCGGTCGCGCAGTGCGGGCATGTGGATCGGCACGACGTTAAGGCGGTAATACAGGTCCTCGCGGAACTGGCCGGCGGCGATCAGCGGCTCCAGGTCCTTGTTGGTTGCCGCGACGATGCGGGTGTCGATCGAAATCTCCTCGCGCCCGCCGACCCGCAGGATCGAACCCTGCTGAAGCGCGCGGAGCAGGCGGGTCTGGGCCTGCATCGGCATATCGCCGATCTCATCGAGGAACAGCGTTCCCCCCGCGGCCTGCTCGAACTTGCCAACGTGGCGCGCCACGGCGCCAGTGAACGCGCCCTTTTCGTGGCCGAACAGCTCGCTTTCGATCAGCTCGGCGGGGATCGCGGCGGTGTTGACCGCAATGAACGGTCCCTTGCTGCGCTGGCCAAGCTGGTGGATCGCTTCGGCCACCAGCTCCTTGCCGGTGCCGGATTCGCCGAGGATCAGCACGGTCAGGTCGTTGCGCAGGACGCGCGTGATCATCCTGTAGACCGCCTGCATCGGGGCGCTGCGCCCGACCAGCGGCAAGCCCTCGGCCGGACCGTCGATCTCGCCGCCGCTGGAAAGGCTCGCCGAATTGCCCACTGCCTGCCGGACGGTGCGGGCCAGCTCGTCGATGTCGAAGGGCTTGGGAAAATACTCGAAGGCGCCGGTGTCGCTCGCCCGAACTGCCGTATCGAGCGTGTTCTGGGCCGACAGGATGATGACCGGCATGTGCGGCCGGAGCGCGCGGACTGCGGGGAGAGATTCGATCCCGTCGCCATCCGTCAGCTTCACGTCGGTAATCAGCGCGTCGAAATTGGCGCCGAGCAGCAGCCGGTCGCGTTCGGCCACCGAATCGCAGCGCGTGACCGAAAATCCCTCGGCCTCAAGCGCGGCGGTGATTACGATTGCAATGGATTCGTCATCTTCGACCAGAAGGATGGACATGCCGGTTCTTTCCTCAGGCCGCACGGGTTCTGCGTGCGCGGCGCAGTTCCTGTGCCAGCGGCAGGTGAATGCGGAAGTGCGTCCAGCCGCCCGTTTCGTCGCGCTCGTGGGTAATCCGCCCGTTCATGTCGCGCACCAGCTTGCGGACCAGCGCGAGGCCTAGACCTTGCCCCGACTTCTTGGTGGTCACGAACGGCTCGAAGATGTGATCGCGCATAGCCGGATCAACACCCGGCCCATTGTCCGAGACGCGCAGTTCGACAGGGAGGCGCACCGGCTTGCCGTCGCTGGTCGCGTGGATCTGGAGACCGCTGGAAAACCGCGTCCGCACCACGATGCGCGGCCGGGCGGTACTGTTGCAGGCTTCCGCAGCGTTGGACAGCAGGTTGATCAGCACCTGTACCAAGGCATCGGCGCTGCCCAGCACGGGCGGAAGCGAAGGATCGAACTCTTCCTCGATCCGCGGCCCCTTTCCGGCGACGTCGATCACCGCGCGGGCGCGGCGGACCGCTTCGTGGAGATTGGTCGGTGCAACCGGCGCGGTGGTGCGGCGCGACAGGGTCTGCATCTCGTCAATCAGCTTGGCGATCCGGTCCACCTCGTCGGCGATCAGGCTGGTCAGCGCGCGATCGCTCTCCGCCACCTTGCGGCCCAGCAGCTGCGCCGCCCCGCGAATTCCGGCAAGCGGGTTCTTGATCTCGTGAGCCAGGATTTCCGGCGCGCGCAGCACCGAATCCTCGGCCCCGCCCGGGTTCTCGCCAAGCGCGTCGGCCGCGCTGGCATCCTGCAGCGTCACGATCTGCCAGCCGGGCGATTCGGCCACCGGCGAAATGGTCACGTCCAGCCGGCGCGGGCCCAGCCCGGCAATATAGGCCCCGGCATCGCGCGCAGAAAGGGGTGCCTCGGTATCGGTGACCCGCTCCATCAGGCGCGGATCATCAAATTGCACGAGCTCAAACATCCGCCGTCCGGAAACGCGGCGCAGCGATTGGCCAAGGAACTGCTCGGCCGCCGGGTTGGCCCCGGCGATGGACTGTTCCGGCCCCAGCAGCACGACCGCCACGGTCATGCTCGCCAGTTGCCGCTGGGCATCGGGAATGGCGAAGGACACCGTCCCTCAGGCCGCCTGCCGGCTGAGCAAGGGGGCGTAGAATCCGCGCAGTTCGCGCATCACCTGGTCGGCATCGTCGACGAAGTTGACCATGTTGCGAAATTCCGCCGATCCGGGCAGGCCCTTGGTGTACCAGCCCAGGTGCTTGCGCGCCATCTTGACCCCGGTCACCCGGCCATAGTGGCTGAGCATCGCCTCGTAGTGCTCCATCATCGTCTCGAACTGTACGTCGAGCGAGGGATCGGCCAGCCCCGCCCCGGTTTTCCACCAGTGCATGACCTGCGCGAGCAGCCACGGCCGGCCGTAAGCCCCGCGTCCGATCATCAGCCCGTCCGCGCCTGACTGTTCCAGCGCGGCGGCGCTGTCCTCAATTCCGCAGATATCGCCATTGACGATGACCGGGATCGACACCGCATCCTTGACCCGGCGGACGAACGACCAGTCTGCTTCGCCCTTGTACATCTGGTTGCGGGTGCGGCCGTGGACGGTGATCATCTTCGCGCCCAGATCCTCGGCAATCCGCGCAAGTTCAGGTGCGTTCAGGCTGTCATGGCACCAGCCCATCCGCATCTTGACGGTAACGGGCACCTTCACCGCCTTGACCGTGGCGGCGATCAGCGCCGTGGCCAGCGGCAGGTCGCGCATCAGGGCCGATCCGGCATCGCCATTGGTCACCTTGCGGACCGGACAGCCCATGTTGATATCGATGATCGCCGCGCCGCGATCTTCGTTGAGCCGCGCCGCCTCGCCCATTTCATAAGGTTCGCAGCCGACGAGCTGCATCGAAACCGGCTCCTCTATCGGGTCCCACTCGGCCTTCTGAACCGACTGGCGCGTCTCGCGGATCGCGGCGGCCGAGGCGATCATCTCGGTCACGTTGAGACCCGAACCGAACCGCCGCACGAACCGGCGAAACGGCAGATCGCTGACGCCGGTCATCGGCGCCAGGATCACCGGGCAGTCGATCCGCACCGGGCCGATGTCGATCGGCTTGAGCGTGGGAGGAACGGGAAGCGGGTTCATACGGAAGTCTGCCTAAAAAACAGGCAGCGCATAGTGGATTGTCCTTTGCCTCGCAAGCAGATAGGCGCAGCCGCCAAATGACTGGCAATTCCGCCCTCCCCGAAAATCAGGCCTCCCGCCCCGGTGCGCGCTGCGCCGCGCTTGTCGTTGCGGCCGGCGCAGGCCTGCGGGCGGGCCAGCCCTTGCCCAAGCAGTTCGCGCGCTGGCGTGGCAAGCCGCTGGTTCGCCATTCGGTCGAGGCGCTTGCGGCGGCGGGCTGCGCGCCAATCGCGGTATGCATTCCCGCTGGCGCCGAAGACCTCGCCGCAAGTGCGCTGGCCGGGCTTGCCGTGCAACTGGTCATCGGCGGGAATACCCGGCAAGCCTCGGTTCGCGCCGGACTGGAGGCGCTGGATGCCGCGGCGCCAGGCCTCGTCCTGATCCACGACGCGGCCCGGCCGGTCGTCCCGGCGGCGGTTGTCGCACGGTTGGTCGAGGCTTTGGCGGACCATCCCGGCGCTATCCCGGTGCTCCCGGTGGTGGATAGCCTGTGCCGCGCCGATAGCGCAGTCATGGGCCAGCCCGCTGACCGCGCCGCGCTGCGCCGGGTGCAAACCCCGCAAGCCTTCCGTTTCAGCGCAATCCTCGCCGCCCATCGGGGCTGGACGGGCATCGCCGATGCGGGCGACGATGCGCAGGTGGCCCGCGCCGCCGGACTGGAAATCGCGCTGGTCGAGGGAGACGAGGCCTTGCACAAGCTGACCTTCGCCGCAGACTTCGCCGCTCCGTCCGCGCCCGTGCGCATGGGCACCGGGTATGATGTCCACCGCCTCGAACCCGGCGAAGAGCTGTGGCTTTGCGGGATCAAGCTTGATCACAGCCACGGCCTCGCCGGCCACAGTGACGCCGACGTGGCCATTCACGCGCTGGTCGACGCCCTGCTCGGCGCGGTTGGCGCCGGGGACATCGGCCAGCATTTCCCGCCTTCCGATCCGCGGTGGAAGGGGGCCTCGTCCGGCCAGTTCCTCACCCATGCGGCATCGCTGGTGGCTGCGGCCGGCTATGCCATCGGCAATGTCGACGTCACAATCATCTGCGAAGCGCCGAAGATCGGCCCGCACCGCGCCGCCATGCAGCAGGCTCTTGCGGATATACTCGGGCTCGAAACCGTTGCAGTCAGCGTAAAGGCCACGACCACCGAAGGCCTTGGCTTTGCGGGCCGGCGTGAAGGCATCGCCGCGCAGGCTGCCGCCACCGTTTATCGTCTCTGAAGGAGGCCGACTGTCATGCGCATTCCCGCCATTTCCCTTGCTGCCGCGCTGCTGGCTCTGCCGCAGGTGGCCGCCGCCGCCGAAACGCCCTGCCTTACTTCGGGCGAGATTACCGCGCTGGCGACCTATGCCTTGCCCAGCCTGATCGGCAGCGCCGCGCGGACCTGCGCCGCAACGCTCCCCGCCGGGGCCTGGCTCCCCGCCCATGGCAGCGACCTTGCCCAGCGCTACAGCGCCGGCCGGGCGCAGGCCTGGCCGTCCGCCAAGGCCGCGTTCCTGCGGCTGAGCGCGGCGTCCAATCCCGAGGCAGCGGCGCTGTTCACCGCGCTCCCCGACAGCAGCCTGATGCCCGTGGCCGACGCCGCCCTTGCCGGAATTATCGCCGCCAAGCTCAAGCCCGACAGCTGCCCGACCATTGACCGCGCGATTTCGCTGATCGCTCCCCTCCCGGCCGAAAACGCCGCTGAACTGATCGCCATCGCCGCCGGGATCGGCGCGAAGGCGGGTGAAGCGCGTCTCGGCAAATTCGCCATCTGCAAGGCCTGATCCATGCCCGATAGTTTGCTCCCTGCCGAAGTCGTCGACCTGGCCCGCCGGGTGATAGAGGAAAATGCCGCACTCGGCCGCCGCATCGCCGTTGCCGAAAGCTGCACCGGCGGGCTGGTTTCCGCCGCTCTGACCGAGATTGCCGGCTCCTCCGCCGTGTTCGAGCGAGGTTTCGTAACCTACTCGAACGAGGCCAAGCACGAACTGCTGGGCGTGCCGGGTGACATCATCGACACCTTCGGCGCCGTCTCCATCGCCTGCGCCTGGGCCATGGCGAAGGGCGCGCTGAAGCACAGCCAGGCCGATGTGGCCGTGGCAATCAGCGGAATTGCCGGCCCGGATGGCGGCACCGACCAAAAACCGGTCGGCACGGTCGTCTTCGCCCGCATGCTGCGCTCCGACACCACGGATGAGGGCTCGGACGCCGAGGAACGGCGCTTTGCGGACAGCACCCGCGGCGGCGTGCGCTACAAGGCCACGATGGTCGCGCTGGAACTGCTGCTGCCGTGATACGGAGCCGGAGGGGCACTCCGGCATTCTGACGCCGCCTCAGCCTTGGCTCGAGGCCGGCTGTTCCACTGCGTATAGCTGCGCTGCACGGGTTTCGAACGCAGCGACCATCTTGCGGAAGGCCTTGTCGAGATATTGCCCCGCAAGCTTCTCGAACAGGGCGTTGCGGAAGCTGAATTCGACCTGGAAATCGATCTCGCATTCCTGCGGGCCGGTTTCGCGGAACAGCCAGCGGTTATCGAGATCGCGCATCGGCCCGTCGACGTAATGGACCTTGATTTCGCCAGGCGTTCCGCCGGCCGGCGCGCGTTTCTCCACCCGCGAGGTGAACTTTTCCCGCAAAGCGGAAAAACCTACCAGCATGTCGGCCACCATCTCGGTGCCATTGTCCGAACGGACCCGCGTTGCCACAACCCACGGCAGAAACTCGGCATAATTGCCGACGTCGGCCACCAGGGCAAACATCTGCGCCGCGCTCCACGGCAGGCGCTTTACTTCGTGGATCGAGGCCATCGCGGCTTACCGGGCGGCCTGCTTGGCCAACTGCGCTTCGCGCGCAGCGCGCATCTGGCGGAAGTCATCCCCGGCGTGATAGCTCGAACGGGTGAGCGGGCTTGAGGCGACCTGCAGGAAGCCCTTGGCCCGCGCAATTGCGCCAAAAGCGGAAAACGCCTGCGGAGTGACGAAGTCTATCACCTTGGTGTGCTTCGGGGTCGGCTGGAGGTACTGCCCCATCGTCAGGAAATCGATTCCGGCGGTGCGCATGTCGTCCATAACCTGGTGGACTTCCAGCCGCTGTTCGCCAAGGCCCAGCATGATCCCGCTCTTGGTGAAGATCATCGGGTTGTGGCGCTTGACCTCTTCCAGCAGCCGCAGCGATGCATAATAGCGCGCGCCGGGGCGGATGGTCGGATAGAGCCGGGGCACTGTCTCGAGGTTGTGGTTGTAAACGTCCGGTCCGGCCGCAACGATAGCCTCGACTGCTTCGCGCATTTTTCCGCGAAAATCCGGGGTGAGGATTTCGATCGTCGTCTCCGGCGCCTGATCGCGCACCGCCTGGATCACCTTGACGAACTGCCCTGCCCCGCCGTCGGCGAGGTCATCCCGGTCAACCGAGGTGATGACGATGTGGGTAAGTCCGGTCTTCGCCACCAGTTCGGCCACATGGCCCGGTTCGCTCGCGTCAACCTTGCGCGGCATCCCGGTCTTGACGTTGCAGAAGGCGCAGGCCCGCGTGCAGACATCGCCCAGAATCATCACGGTCGCGTGCTTCTTGGTCCAGCACTCGCCGATATTCGGGCAGGCGGCCTCCTCGCACACGGTGTTCAGTTTCAGGTCGCGCATCAACTGGCGCGTTTCGCCATAACCTTGGCTGGTGGGCGCGCGGACGCGGATCCAGTCCGGCTTGCGCTGGCGCTGCGGGCTTGGCGCGGCGGTCTGGTTCAGGTCCGCGGCAATGTCCACGGGGGACTCGATAGCGTCGACAAATTCGCTCATGGCGCGGGAGATAGGCGTTTCGGCTTTCGCTTGCCAGAGGCAATTGGTGAAGCCATGAGGCGCGCATGACCGATGAACTTTCCCCGCAGCTTGACCGGCTGGTTGCCGGTTATCACCGCTTCCGCCAACACGGCTGGAACCAGAACCGCGAACGCTGGACTTCGCTGCGCGACGGGCAGGAGCCCGAGGTGATGGTGATCGCCTGTTCCGATAGCCGCGTCGATCCCGCCCAGATCTTCGATGTTGATCCGGGCGAGATTTTCGTGGTGCGCAATGTTGCCGCGATGGTCCCGCCTTATGAAACCACCCCCGGCCACCACGGCGTTTCCGCCGCCCTGGAATTTGCGGTGCAGGTGCTCAAGGTCAAGGAAGTCATGGTGATGGGCCACGGCATGTGCGGCGGCTGCAAGGCCGCGCTCACCCAGGAACTGCGCGGCAGCGAACACGGCGAGGGCGGTTTCATTGCCGACTGGATCGCCATGCTCGACGAAGCGCGCGAGCCGGTGGCGGCCAGGTATGGCACCACCGGGCGCGAGGCGGAACGCGCGATGGAGCTTGCCGGGGTCAAGGTCAGCCTCGCGAACCTGCGCACCTTCCCCTACATCGCGCGCAAGGAAGCCGCCGGCGAACTGCGCCTGCGCGGCGCCTTCTTCGCCATCTCTGACGGCCTGCTCCACGTGCTGGACGAAGCCACCGGCGAATTCAGCCCGGTCGCCTGAGCCCAAACAAAAAGGGCGGCAGTCGCCTGCCGCCCTTTCCATTTAATCGTCAGGCCGAAATCAGCCGCCCTTGGCCTTCTGCGCGGCATAGGTCGACCACATCTGGGCAATCGGCTTGCGCACGCCGCCCACCTTGGCGAAAGTTGCCTGCGCGTCGGCGAACTTGCCCTGATCCAGCTGGGCAATCCCGAGCCGGGTCAGCGCGCGGTCCGGATCAGCCACGCCCTTGGCCAGCGCGGCCTGATAGAGCCCTTCCGCCTTGGCGAAATCGTCGTAGCTCAGGAACGCGTCGGCCGCGGCGTTGATCGTCGCGGCGGTTGCGGTCGGCGCGTGGGCATCGCGGTCCAGCGCCGGCAGGCCGGCCTTGTCGGCCGCAAGACGGGCCGTTGCCTGGGTCTTGTTTTCGGTCACGAACACGTCGCCGGCATTCAGCTTGCCCGCGTCCACCCCGGCCTGGAGCACCTTGAGCACTTCGCCCGGCGAACGGCGTGCGTCGGCTGCCTGGAGGTATTCGGCATAGTCGCTGGTATCGCGGAACGAGTTGGTGCGGCCCATCAGGCGCATCAGGTCAAGCGTTTCCTGCGCCTGATAACGGCCGGCCATGCGCGCGATGTTGATCGTG
>Ga0075432_10000231_pt1 | contig 14915 bp, 13 predicted proteins | sample RhiMethybrSRZTD1_FD_72781 | JGI IMG/M metagenome (GOLD analysis project Ga0075432, IMG submission 72781) | Populus rhizosphere microbial communities from Tennessee, USA - Rhizosphere MetaG P. TD hybrid SRZTD1 | ecosystem: Host-associated > Plants > Roots > Rhizosphere > Soil | place: USA... | reverse complement strand
TTCATCGAGATCGAATTGACGATCGGCTTGCCCGGTACGCACTTCAGCCCGGCCTCGATCACCTCCCACTTGGAGCTGTCGATCATCAGCGGTACCCGCGCGATATCGGGTTCGGCGGCCAGCAATTTCAGGAACGTCGTCATGGCAAAGACCGCGTCGAGCAGCCCCTCGTCCATGTTGACGTCGATCACCTGCGCCCCGTTCTCGACCTGCTGGCGCGCAACTTCCACCGCCTTGGCATAGTCGCCGGCAAGGATCAGCTTCTTGAACGCGGCCGAGCCGGTCACGTTGGTGCGCTCGCCAATGTTGACGAAGCGGGCGGAGGAGGCAGCGGTAGTCATGTCGGTACTCCCCCCTCCCGCAGGCGGGAGGGGCAGGGGGTGGGCTTCGGCGGCTCAGGCCGCCATCGTGAAGGGCTCAAGGCCCGCAAGGCGCGTGACAACCTCGGGTACCGGCACCTTGCGGGCCGGCAACCCCGCCACCGCCCGCGCCATCGCCGCGATGTGCGCCGGGGTCGAACCGCAGCACCCGCCAAGGATGTTGACCTGCCCCGCCGCCGCCCATTCGTGGACCAGCCCCGCCGTCGTCTCGGGCAGCTCGTCATAGGCGCCGAGTTCATTGGGCAGGCCCGCATTGGGATAGACCATGATCAGCGTATCGGCGATTTCGGACAACACCTTCACATGCGGCCGCAACTGGGTCGCCCCGAAGCTGCAATTGAGCCCGATCGTCACCGGCTTGGCATGCCGCACCGCATGCCAGAACGCCTCGACCGTGTGGCCGGAAAGGTTGCGCCCCGAAAGGTCGGTCAGCGTCATCGACAGCATGATCGGCACCTCGCGGCCAATCTCGGCCTCCAGCTGCTTCACCGCCATGATTGCCGCCTTGGCGTTCAGCGTATCAAACACCGTCTCTACCAGGATGAAGTCCGCCCCGCCCTCGACCAGCGCGGCGGCCTGTTCCTTGTAGACGTCGACCAGCGTATCCCAGTCGATCTCGCGGAAGCCCGGATCGTTGACGTCGGGCGAAAGCGACAGCGTCTTGTTGGTCGGCCCGATCGCGCCGGCCACAAAGCGCGGGCGGCCATCTTTGGCCTGGTACTCATCCGCAATCCGCCGCGCCAACTGTGCGCTTTCTAGGTTGATCTCGCGCACGAGGTGCTCGGCGGCATAGTCGGCCTGGCTGATCCGGTTGGCTGAAAAGGTGTTGGTCTCGGCAATATCCGCCCCCGCCTCGAAATAGGCACGGTGGATCGCCTCGGGCACCTCGGGCTTGGTCAGCGCAAGGATGTCATTGTTGCCCTTCTGGTCCTTGGCGAGGCCAAGGCTGCCCGCATAGTCCGCCTCGGACAGCTTCCACCCCTGGATCTCGGTGCCAAAGGCCCCGTCGGTAATCAGGATGCGCTTCGCCGCTTCGGCAAACAGCGCCTCGCGTGCCTTGCTGGGAACAGTGGTCATGATTTCGGCCTCAATCCAAGAAGATGGCATATCGCATAGGCCTGTTCGGCCTTGTTGAGCGTATAGAAATGGAAGTCGCGCACCCCGCCGGCATACAGCCTGCGGCACAGGTCAGCCGCCGCCACGGCGGCAACCAGTGCGCGCGGACCGGGCCGCTCGTCCAGCCCCTCGAACATCGCCTCCATCCACACCGGGATCTCGGTGTTGGCGCTCATCCGCCGGATCGCGGCAAAGCTGGTCACCGGCATGATCCCCGGCAGGATCGGCGCGCTGATCCCCGCCGCCAGCGCCTTGTCCATGAACCGGAACCATGCGTCGGTTGAAAAGAAGAACTGCGTGATCGCCCGGCTCGCGCCTGCATCCAGCTTGCGCTTGAGGTTGTCGAGATCGGCCCCGGCGCTCAGCGCCTCGGGATGGACCTCGGGATAGGCGGCGACCGAAATGTCGAAATCATGCCGCGCCTTCAGGCCCGCCACCAGTTCGGCCGCGCTCGCATAACCGTCCGGATGGGCCGCGAAAACGCCCCCGCTCTCCGGCGGCGGATCGCCCCGCAGCGCGACGATATGCCGCACGCCCGCTTCCCAGTACTGGTCGGCAATCTCGCCGATCTCGCCCTTGCTCGCTCCCACGCAGGTCAGGTGCGCTGCGGGCACCAGCGCGGTTTCCTTCACCAGCCGCGCCACGGTCGCATGGGTCCGCTCGCGCGTGGTCCCGCCCGCGCCGTAGGTCACCGAGACGAAGCTGGGGTCCAGCGGCTCCAGCGTGCGGACCGCGTTCCACAGCTGCTCTTCCATCTTTTCGCTCTTCGGCGGAAAGAATTCGAACGACACCGAAATGTCGCCGGGAATGTCGGCAAAAATCGGAACATCAGCGGCAATCGTCACGCGGCGGCCTTTCGGGTCTGTTCTTGGCGGGTCTGGTCTTGCGGGTCCGCCGCGCCGCCGCGCGTGCCGGTCCAAATCTTGACGGTAAGCGGCCCGCCGGGGATCGCCAGCGGCGGGGCGGGCGCATAGCCCGCAGCGCTCAGCAGCGCCAGCATCTGCTCGTCGGAAAAGCCGAGCCGGGCATGGGCATGGCGCTCGCGCAGTTCCTCATGGGCGTGGGCCGCAAGGTCGACGATGGCGATCCGCCCCCCCGGCGCCGTCACCCGCGCCGCCTCGGCCAGCACGGCCTCGGGCTCCTGCGCATAGTGCAGCACCTGGTGGAACAATACCGTATCGAACGCCGCCGCCGCAAAGGGCAGCGCGGTGAAATCGCCCTGCACCAGGCTGATCTTGCCCGCCGGCAGGTCCTGCAACCGTGCCCGGGCCAGCCGCAGCATTTCCGGGCTCTTGTCGAATGCCGTCACCCCCTCGGCGCGCCCTGCGAACAGTTCGGCCATCCGCCCGGTCCCCGTCCCTACGTCCAGCAGCGCGCCAAGGCTGCCGCCCAGCGCCGCGTCCAATGCGGCCTCGACCGGCGCGTCGGGCGAATGGAGCAGCCGAAGCGTATCCCACTCAGCCGCATGGCGCGCGAAATAGGCCTCGGCATGGGCCTGCCGCCCGGCACGGATGGCCGCCAGATGCCGCCGGTCCTCGTCGCAGCGCGCGGCAAAGCCGGCGTCCTCGTCCTCGCCCGCCGCGAGCAGCCGCGCCGCCGCCGCGCCCAGCGCGCGGGCACTGCCTTCGGCAATCGCGCTGCGCAGGAACACCCACGATCCCTCGCGCCGCCGCTCGGCCAGCATGGCATCGCACAGGATTTTCACATGGCGCGAGACGCGCGGCTGGCTTTGCCCCAGCACCTGCGCCAGTTCGCCCACCGCCAGCTCCATGTCGGCCAGCAGCCGCATGATCCGCAGCCGGGTCGGGTCCGCCAGCGCGCGCAAGGTGGGTTCAAGCTTCATCGGAAGGGGATATAAAGATTTCTTTATATGACTTCAAGTGCGGGGATTCGCTCCCGCCGGGTTTGCCAGCGCGGGTGCGTCCCGCTACACAGCGATGCAACTCGCCAGACTTGCCAGAGGGCTGATTACCACATGAAGAAACTTGCCGCCTACGCCTTCGCCGCCTGCGCCGCGCTCAGCCTCTCGGCTTGCGGCAGCTCCGACAGCGCCAACGAACAGGCCACTCCCGACACGGTCGAAATGCCCGCCGAGGAACAGCTGAACACCGTCGCCGCCCAGCCCGTGCCCGATAGCGGCGCTGACGCGACCGAGCCGGCCGATCCCAACGCCGGCGCCAAGCCGGAAGACGCCGCCGCCAATGCCGCCGCCGCCGCGGCTGATTTCGACGCCGCGGGCGACGGCGCCGAAAAGGCAATCGGCCAGGCCGAAAAGAAGATGTGATCCATTCGGGGCGGGCCGCCCGGCTCGCCCCACCTGGGCCAACCAATGAAACACCTCTCCCGCCTCGCCCTGCTTGTCATAGCCGCCGGCAGCCTGGCTGCCTGCAACAAGGCGGACAACGCCCCCGGTCCGGGCGGCGTTTCGGTGGGTGAGGCCAAGGCGCTCGACGCCGCGGCCGAAATGATCGAAAGCGAAGCCCCGCCGCAGCCCGGCCTCGCTAGTCCATCCGGACCTTCCCCCGCCCGGCCTTGACCGCGCCGCGCAGCTTCTTCCCCGCCAGCCGCTGCACCTTGCCCACCCGGTTGAGCCGGCTCTTCGCCCGCTTCTCCGGCAGGCGGTGCGCATCGCGGACCAGTTCGGCCAGCCTTTCGCGCGCGTCGGCGCGGTTCTGCTCCTGGGTGCGGAATTTCCGCGCGGTGAACACCAGTTCCCCGCCCGAAGTCACCTTGCTCCCGGCCAGTTCCCTCAGTCGCTGGAACACCAATGGCGCCAGCCGCAGCGAATAGAGGTCCAGCCGCACCTGTACCGCAGTCGCCACCTTGTTGACGTTCTGCCCGCCTGGCCCCGCCGCCGCAATAAAGGTCTCGCTCAGATTGGCGAGCGCCCGCGCGACGGCATCCTCGGCCTCATTCATCGCCCGGCTCTGGACCCGCCTCAGAAGCGGCCGCTTGCTTGGCCTCGGGCGCACAGAACCCCAGCGCGATGAAGTCCTGCGGCATCGGCGCTTCCGCCACGATCGGCGCCTTGCCCGCGCGCGGCACGGTCAGCCCGGCGGCGTGGAGCATGGTCCGTGCCGCGCCCGTGCCCTCGCCGTAAATCGGATCGCCCAGTAGCGGATGGCCAAAGGCGTGGGCGGCGTGGACGCGGATCTGGTGGGTCCGCCCGGTTTCGGGCCGGAATTCGACCAGCGTGTTGCCGTCCCGCTCTTCCAGCTTGCGCCAGTGGGTCACCGCCGGCTTTCCCTTCTTTGCCGCGATCATCCGCCAGCCTTCGCGCGCCGAACTGATCTTGGCGAGCGAAAGCTCGATGGTCCCCGCCTCGCCTTCGACCGGCCCGGATACGATCCCGAGATAGCGCTTTTCCACCTCGCGCGCCTCGAACGCGGCGGCAAACCGCTTGAGCGCCTTGGGGTTGCGGGCGAGCAGCAGGCAGCCCGATGTATCGCGGTCCAGCCGGTGGACCGGCGCGGGCGAACGCTGGAAACCGAAACGCAGCCGCTCGGCATAATCCTCGATGCTCGGCCCGCCCGCGCGGGGCGTATCAAGCGGCAGCCCGCCCGGCTTGTCGATGACCAGCGCCTCGCCATCCTCGAACAGGACCGGAAAGGGTGCGACGCTCAGCGCATGGTCGTCGGTGCCGTGTTTCTTCATGGGTGTGTCAATCAATGGAGTGCGGCGGAAATACGCCGGAATGCTTCGGCAAGTCTGGCCTCGTCAGCCGCGAAGCTGATCCGGAAACCGTCGCGCCCGCCAAAGGCCGAGGCGGCAACCACGGCCACCCCGTGTTCGAGAAGGTGCAGCGCCAGCCCATTGTCATCGCCGAACCGCGCCATCAGCGGCGTGGCATCGATCATGCAATAGAATGCGCCGTCCGGTACCGGGGTATGGAGCCCGGGGATAGCATTGATTGCCGCCACGCACAGGTCGCGGCGGGCGCGGAACCGCTCGCGCCACTCGGCCAGGAAATCCTGCGGGCCGGAAAAAGCCGCCACCGCCGCCGCCTGGCTGATCGAGCAGGGATTGCCCGAAACGTGGCTCTGGAGCTTGCCCATCGCCGATATCAGCCAGGCCGGCCCGGCCGCCACGCCGATGCGGAAACCCGTCATTGCATGGCTTTTCGACACGCCCGAAACGGTCAGCACCCGCGCCGCAAGGTCGGGGCATTCCACGCTGATCGTCGCATGGGCGGCAGCGCCGTAGCTCAGCGGGGCATAGATATCGTCGCTCAGCACCATGACATGCGGATGGCGCCGCAGCACCTCGCCCAGCGCCCGCAATTCCGCCGCCGGATAGGTCGCGCCGGTCGGATTGCCCGGACTGTTGAGCAGCAACCAGCGCGTCTTCGGCGTGATCGCGGCCTCCAGCTGCGCTGGCGTAATGCGAAATCCGCCAGCTGCCCTGGTCGGCAGGTCAACCACGCTGGCGCCGGCAAAGCGTACAATCTCGGGATAGGACACCCACCACGGGCTCGGCACCAGAACCTCGTCGCCCGGGTCCAGCGTGGCTAGCAGCGCCAGGAAGATCGACTGCTTGCCGCCATTGCTGGCGATCACCTGCGCAGCCGGAACCTCGATCCCAAGGTCGCGCGCGAAATGCAGCGCCGCCGCCTCGCGCAGCGCTGCCGTTCCGGCCACCGCGGTATAGCGCGTGTCCCCGGCGTCGAGCGCGTCCTTTGCTGCCTGGATCACGTGGGGCGGGGTGGCAAAGTCCGGCTCGCCCACCGACAGCGAGATGATGTCGCGCCCCGCTGCGCGCAGTTCAATGGCCCGGTCGGTCATCGCGTTCGTGCCCGAAGGGGCGATCCGCGAAAGTGCGGTGCTGGTATGCATGGTCTATTCCGTCCGTAGCCGCGCCGGGATCAACCCGCGCAGCCCATTGCCAATGAGAAAGCCGTCAGCAAGATCGTCCAGCGTCAGCTCCGCCTCGCGCGCCCGCCCCTCTGCGATCAGGGCCGCGCGCAGCACGCCCGGCAGCAGGCCCAAAGCCAGTGGCGGGGTCAGCAGCACGCCGCCGCGCTCCACGAACAGGTTGGTGAAAGTGCCCTCGGTCAACAGCCCGTCGGCGCGCAGGAACAAGGCCTCGTCCGCCCCGGCGGCGCGGGCGGCCCGCGTCCCGGCCTCGTAGAAGGCCCGGTCGCTGGTCTTGTGGCGCAGCCGCCAGTCGCTCGGATCGACCGGCAGCGGCAGGACGACCACCCGCGCCGGCCCGGCAAATGCCTCCGGCATCGCGCCAATCTCCAGTGCATAGGAACCGCTGCGGCTCGTCATCAGCCGCACCCGCGAAGGCGCCTCGGCCTCGAAACACAGCGCCTGGATCGCGTTGCGGATCGCGTGCCGGTCAAACGCAAAGCCCAGCGCCGCCGCCGATGCCTGCACCCGCGCAAGATGCAGCTCAAGCAGCGCGATTCCCTCGTCCGGGGTGAAGGCCATGGTCTCGATCAGGTCGAAACCGCCGGATGCTCGCACAAAACCCCCTTTGACCAGGCATTCGCGCCACTCGGTCATGCCGTCCGAATCGGCCACCACAGCCGATCCGACCCCCAGCACCGCGCGGCCCGAACCATTTTCCTGCGGCTCCAACCGCACGGTGCGGATTGCCACATTGAAGGCGGCGTCTCCAGAACCATTTGCCCCGGCAGGGTCGATCCGCCCGATCGCGCCGCAATAAGGCCCGCGCGCATCGCGCTCGGCCTCGCTGATCAATTCCATCGCCCGGATCTTCGGCGCCCCGGTGATCGACCCGCACGGAAACAGGGCGCGAATTAGGTCTCCCGCCCCCGTCCCCGGCAGCAGCCGCGCCCGGACGGTGGAGACCATCTGGTGCACGGTCGGATAGGTCTCGATCGCGAACGGCGCCTCAACCCGGACCGATCCGGCCTGCGCCACCCGCGCCAGATCGTTGCGCATCAGGTCCAGGATCATCAGGTTCTCGGCCCGGTCCTTGACCGATCCGGCCAGTTCCCGCGCCGCCGCCGCATCCGCCGCCGGATCGGCATGACGCGGCCGGGTACCCTTCATCGGCCGCGCCGTCACCGCATCGCCCTTGGCGGCAAAGAACAGTTCGGGCGAAAGGCTCAGCAGCCAGTGCGCCCCGTCGAACACGATCCCGCCATGCCCCGCCCGCGCCGCCGCCCGCAGCCGCGCATAGATCGCCAGCGGATCGCCGCGAAAGCTGCCCACCAGCGGGAAGGTCAGGTTGGCCTGATAGATCTCGCCCGCCGCGATCGCCTCGTGAACCTGCGCAAATGCCCGCAGGTAGCCCGCCGGTCCCAGCGCCGGGGTCAGCGGCCCAAGGCTGCCTTCGCCGGCGCCCAGCCAGGCAGGCACCGCATCGGGCGCGATCTCCTCGTACCCGGCAAAGGCCCCCATCCACACCAGCGGTCCCGCCGCCCCGGTCCGCCCATCGGCCAACCCGGCCAGCCGCGGCTCAAGCGCCAGTCCTGCTTCGTAAGCAATCGTGCCGGCGAGGTGGTACCCTCCGGCGCGCAAGGCATCGATCCGCTCCAGCGCCGGGCGGACATCTGCCGCGCGGCGCGCGGTGACGACCTCCACCGGCGCGCGATAAAGCCGCGCGGGAAGGGCGCCGTCGGCGCGGGCGTCGTCCAACAGGACGAAGGGTTCTGGCGTGGGAGGAGCGACCATGGAGCAGCGGGCTTGTAGCGGCGTTGCAGCGGCGTTGCAAAATGCCCCGCGCCCGGCCTATTCAGCAAGCTTCAACCGGGGCGCACGACGGGAGCGACGCAGCACATGGAAGATATCTTCATCGGCCTCGGATCGAACGGGGAGCGGCAGATCCTCCATCTCGGCCGTGCCAACCGCCACGGCCTCGTCGCCGGGTCTACCGGAACCGGCAAGACGGTCACCCTCCAGACCATCGCCGAACAGTTCTCCGCTCAGGGCGTGCCGGTTTTCCTGGCTGACGTTAAGGGTGATCTTTCAGGCATTTGCATGCCGGGCAGCCACGAATTCAAGCACGCTGATACGCTCGAACAGCGCGCGAAAGATCTTGGCATCACCGACTATACCTATCACGACAACCCGGCCGTGTTCTGGGATCTCTATGGCGAAAAAGGCCACCCGATCCGGACGACCATCTCGGAAATGGGCCCGCTCCTGCTCTCGCGACTGCTCGGCCTCAACGATACCCAGGAAGGCGTGCTCAACATCGCCTTCCGCTACGCCGACGATAACGGCCTGTTATTGCTCGACTTTGACGATCTCCAGCAGGTGCTGATGGCCTGCGCCGAACAGGCCAGCGAACTCGCCACCAAGTACGGCAACGTCTCCAAGGCCAGCGTCGGCACGATCCAGCGCCAGCTGCTCGCCTTCGAAAGCCAGGGCGCCGACCGGTTTTTCGGTGAACCCGCCTTTGAAATCAACGACTTCATCAAGTGCGACGAGAACGGCAAGGGCTACATCAACATCCTTGCGGCCGACCGCCTGATGCAGAGCCCCAAGCTCTACGCGACCTTCCTGCTCTGGCTTCTCTCCGAACTGTTCGAGGCCCTGCCCGAAGTCGGCGACCCCGAAAAGCCGGGCCTCGTGTTCTTCTTCGATGAAGCTCACCTGTTGTTCGAGGATGCCCCCGAGGCCCTGTTCGACAAGGTTGAACAGGTCGTCCGGCTGGTCCGTTCCAAGGGCGTCGGGGTCTACTTCATCTCGCAAAACCCGATTGATATTCCTGAGAAAATCGCCGGACAGCTGGGCAACCGCGTTCAGCACGCACTGCGCGCCTTCACCCCGCGCGACCAGAAGGCGATCCGCGCCGCGGCGGACACCTTCCGCATCAATCCGGAACTCAAGGTCGAACAGGTCATCACCGAACTCAAGGTCGGCGAAGCGCTGGTTTCGACGCTGGAGGAGGACGGTGCCCCGTCGATTGTCCAGCGCACCCTGATCGCCCCGCCGCGCTCACGGCTTGGCCCTGTATCGGACAAGGAACGCGCGATCATCCAGTCGATCAGCCCGTTTTCCGGGAAATACGACACCGCAGTCAACCGCGAAAGCGCCGCCGAAGTGCTGTCGCAAAAGGCCGCGGATGCCGCCGCCGCGGCCCAGGTCGCTGCCGAACAGGGCGAGGATGCGCAGCGGGCGCAGCCCCGGCAAAGCCCCAGCCTGTGGGGCAAGGCCGGGAAAGCCGCGATGGGCGCCGTTGCCGCTTCGGCCGGGTCGGTCATCGCCGCCCAGCTTACCGGGCGCAAATCCCGCGCCTCGCCAATGGCCTCGGCCGCCAGCGCGGTGGTCGGCACGGTCGCAACGCAGCTTGGCGGCGCGGCGTTCGGCCGTTTCGCGCGCGGACTGCTGGGCGGGCTGATGCGCTAGGGCCGGCTTAGCCAGGCCGCAGTCTCGCGCGTGATGCGCGGGTTTGCGGCCACCTGGTAGCGCACGTGCGCCAGCGCCGCAGCCAACGGCCGGCGCGCATCGGGCGTCAGCCGCTTGGCATAGGCGGTCAACCGCGTGATCATCACCGGATCGTCGGCGTGGATCGCGACGCGCTGGATGAATTGCGCGCGCGCTGAAACATCGACCAGAGCATCGACCCGGGCGCGGTTGGCGGTCACGAAATCGAACGCCTTTACCGCATGGCCGCGTGCCGTCCGCGCAATCATTGCCGCGCTGGTGGTCTTGCCCGGCCCGTCGGTCAGCGCCAGCGCCAGCGTGCGCCCCGCCAGCGCCGGATCGCGCGCCGCGCCCAACAGCGTGAACAGTTCCGCCCGTTCAACCGGCGAGGTCGCAGCCGCCGCCAGTGCCGCCAGCCTGTCCCATTCCGCCGGGGTCGCCTCGCGCGCCAAAATGGTCAGCCAGGTAATCTTGAGCGGCCCGTCAAGCACTCGCGGATCGCGGTTCAGCGCGGCAAAGCGGGCGCGGGCGGCGGCGACGACATCGGCATTGCCCATCTCGCCCAGCGACGCGATCAGCGCGGCGCGCAGTTCTGCATCGGGCAGGGAGTCGCTCTGCCGGGGTGCAAGGCCGAGCCGTTCGAGCCGCGGCTGCCACTTTGCCGCCGCTGTGGCGGCAAGCCGGGCCTGCGCTGCCGGAGCGCTGCCCATTTGGCTGTAAAGATCGGCAAATTCAGTGATCGCGCGGCGCGCGACAACCGGGTTCGCGTCCTCCGGAACCGCGGCGAGCAATTCCAGCCCGGCCGCCATCGCCTGCATGCCCGAGCGGGAAAGTTCAAGTTGGTCGGCAACCAGTCCCATCTGGTCGATTGGCTGCAGCGAGGGCATGGCCTGCCGCAGCGTCTCCAGAATCGCTGCAGGGTAGAGCGTACGGTAATAGCCAAGCTGCCCGGCATTGACGATCACCGCGCCGCAACCGGGGACCTCTATCACGCCCTTGCCGCCCTGCAGGATCGTCCGCATCGGCGCGCCGCCCGCCGTGGCCGCAAGCACCGGCACCCGCCATGCCCTTGGGCGGGGAGCACCCAGCGGATCGCGCCGGTATTCGCCCTGGGTGAGGGGCAGAACCGTCCGCCCCGCAGCGCAGCGCGGCTGGCCTACGCGCACCAGCGGGATGCCCGGCTGCTCCGTAAAGTCGCGCGCTATCGCAGTAAGTCCCGGCGCGCCAGCCTGCTCCACCGCGCGCCACAGGTCTTCGGTCCGGCTGTTGGCGAACTTGTGTTTGGCCATGTAGCTTCGCAGCCCGGCCCGCCAGACGCCCTCGCCGGCATAGGCTTCGAGCATGGCGATCACCGCCTCGCCCTTGTCATAGGTGATGTCATCGAAGGCCTGACTGGCCTCCTCGACCGTGCGGATGTGCTGGACCACCGGATGGGTGGTCCGGAAGGCATCCTGCGTCATCGCCTCTTCGCGCCCGCCCACGCGCGCCAGCAAGGCGAACCAGTCCGGATGGAAATGATCGGTCGCCTTGGTTTCCATCCAGCTGGCGAAACCCTCGTTGAGCCAGAGGTCGTCCCACCAGGCCATGGTGACCAGATCGCCGAACCACTGGTGGGCAACCTCGTGGTTCTGGGTGGCCACGATGTACTTGTGCCGCTCGGGGCTGGTGATCGCCGGATCGTTGAGCAAGCCGCGCTGGAAGGTGAACACCGCGCCCCAGTTTTCCATCGCGCCAAAAAACTGCGACTGTCCCGGCCCGGCGACGTTGTCGAGCTTGGGCAAGGGATAGGGTTGGCCGAAATAGTCGCTGTAGTACGGCACTAGCGGCGCCAGTTCGTCCAGCGCCAGCCGCCCCTGCTCAGCACTGCCGCGCGGCGCCACCACGCCGATTTCGACCCCGCTGGGGAGCTTGCGTGAAATCCGGTCGAAGTCGCCGCTGCCGAAAAACAGCAGGTAGGATGACATCTTGGGGCTGGTCGCAAAGGTCACTTCCTTGCGGCCATCGCCCAGCGCCCGTTCACGCGCGACCGGCATGTTGCCGACGGCGAGCTGGCCCCAGGGGACAACGACCGAGAGATCGAAGGTCGCCTTGTAGATCGGTTCGTCGAACATCGGCGCCAGCCGGCGCGCGTCGGAAGCCTCGAACTGGGTGAACAGCGCGCGCGTCGTCTTGCCCGATATGTCCGCGTAATCGAGCGCGAACAGCCCGTTGGCCTGGGTATTGATCACGCCCGAATAGTCGGCGGAAAGCCGGTAGCGGCCCGGCGCAATCGTTGCTCCCGTGCTGAACCGCACGGTCTGCGTAGCGGCATCGATCCGGGTCGCCAGCGGGATCGTTCGTCCGTCGGGCGCCGTCAGCACCGCCTTGGCGATCTTGAGGTCGGCGGCGTGGAGCACGATGGCCGGCGCGGCCTGCAAAATCACCAGATCAATTTCGACGGTTCCGGTGAAGTTCAGTGCCGCCGGGTCAGGAACGATGCTGATGCGGTAATGCTGGGGCCGGGCCGAACGCGGTAGGGCGCTGGGAATGGCGGTGTCGGATTGGGCTGCGGCCAAGGCAGGCGCGGCGGTAATGCCGCAGCCGAGAACGGAGGCCAGCAGCAGGGCGGAGTATGCGTTGCGCTTGAAAGTCATGCGCGGAACGATAACCGCACAATGGGTGCGGGCAATGCACTTGCGGCCTGTTGAAGCCGTTTATCGCAGGGGCAGCCGCAGGGTTGCCACCAGCCCCTGCACTGCGCCATCCGGGCCGCGCAAGTTGTCGAGCCGCAAGGTCCCGCCGTGCTGTTCGGCAATCGCCCGCGCCAGGGTCAGGCCGAGGCCTGCGCCGCCGGTTTCGCTATTGCGCGAAGGATCGCCCCGGGTGAACGGTTCGAGCATCGCCGCGATCTGGTCCTCGGCAATGCCCGGCCCTGCATCGGCAATGCGGATGACTGCCACGTGATCCTCACGCGACAGGGAAACATGCGCCGTCTTGCCATAGCGCAGGGCATTCCCGATCAGGTTGCGTAGCGCGCGGCGGACCCAGGTCGCGCGGAGCGGCATGGCGATGCGGATGGTATCGCCCAGTTCGACCGCCTCGCCCATGTCCTCGAATTCCTCGACCACCGAGGCGACCAGTGCCGACAGCTCGGTCGTTTCCTTCGGGTCGCTTGGCCGGCCGACCCGGGCGAGCGAGAGGATGTCGTCGAGCGTGCGGGTAATGTCCTCGATTGTCGCGGCCATCCGCTGGCGCTCGACGTCGTCGTCCACGGATTCGATCCGCACCCGCAAGGCCGAAAGCGGCGTCTTGAGATCGTGCCCGATCGCGCCCAGCATCACGTCCTTTTCGTCCAGCATGGCAACGATGCGCGCTTCCATCGCGTTGTGCGCGGCGATCAGGTCGGCGATGTCGTCAGGGCCTTCGGGGGCCATGCGTCCATCCGGGTCGCGCGTCTCGGCGAAATGTTCAAGCCGCCGGGTCAGCGCCGCCAGCGGACGAGTGATGCGCCGCAGCAGCAACCACATTGCGCCCACCAGTACGGCGTAAATGAACAACGTCTGCCGGAACAGCGATTGCAGCATCAGGCGCTCGGCTTGCGGGATAAATGTCCGCGCGACGATCCATTGCGTCGAGTTCTGCAAGCGGAGCCCGGCAACCAGCACGTCGTTGGGCTTGTCGTCATGGTCCCGCCGCTGGAGGCGCGCCGAACGCTGCAGGGACAGAGCATCCTTCTCGATGGGCCTGTGCAGGACGACGACCTCGGCCACCGGAACATCCTGATCGGCAAGGATTTGCGCCAGTTCGGCTTCTTGCCCAGGCTCGCGCTTTTCGGCTGGGCGCAGCGGCGAGGCGCTTGCCCGCTCGATCCGCCCACCCGGCAGGTGCGAACGGCCGCGCGGCGACGGGGGCGGCGCACCGGGTCCATGCTCCAGAACGTCCTCGCGGGTGGCGACAATCAGCTTGAAGGCGGCATTATGGACCAGCGCGCCTTCGATGCGTTCGTGCTGGGCGCGGTAGAGCAGCAGTGCGCCGATCCCCTGCGCCAGAAACAGCGCCAGCGCGATGGCCAGCGAAACCTGCCCGCGCAGGCTGCGGGGCCAGAAGTACGAGAGGAACGGCAAACGCTTCACTCAGCAGGGGCCGGCCGCCGGCGGACTTCGGCGGCAAGCATGTAGCCGCCGCCCCAGACGGTCTGGATCAGCTGCGGATTGCGGCTGTCGGCCTCGATCTTGCGGCGCAGGCGGCTGACCTGGTTATCGACCGCCCGGTCAAACAGGTGGGCCTCGCGGCCCTGGACCATTTCAAGCAGACGGTCCCGGTCGAGCACCTGTCGCGGGTGCTCAAGGAAGGCCATCAGCAGGCGGAACTCGGCCGAGGAGATCGGCACGACCGCACCTTCCGGATCGATCAGCCGGCGCTTGAGCGGGTCCAGCATCCAGTTCTCGAAGGCGAAGACCTCGTCCTCACCCTCCGCCGCCGGGCGCGAGGCGCGGCGCAGAACCGAGCGGATCCGGGCAACCAGTTCTCGCGGCTCGAACGGCTTGACCACGTAATCGTCGGCGCCGATTTCCAGCCCGACGATCCGGTCGGTCGCCTCGCCCCGCGCGGTCAGGAAAATGGTCGGCAGGTGGCGGGTTTCAACCAGGTGGCGGCAGAGCGACAGTCCGTCCTCTCCCGGCATCATGATGTCGAGCAGGACGAGGTCCGGCGCCGCATCGCGCAGGCACGCCCGCGCTTCGGCCGCGCTCGCCGCCTGCGACACCACAAACCCCTGCCGGGCGAGATATTCGGCCAGAGGTTCGCGCAGCGCAGCCTCGTCGTCAACGACGAGCAGGCGGACAGGAGGGGCGTCGGTCATGGTGTCCATCGTCATGGCACGGCTTTGCCGCCGTGTCAGTTCCCCTCGTTCCCGCCGCCCATTTCAGCGGCCATGTTTCCCGCCATCCGGGCCATCATGCGCTGGCGCATTTCCTCCATCGCGGCCTGGCGCTCCGGCTTGGTCAGCTTGCCGTCATGGTCGGCGTCCATCCGGTCGAACATGCGCAATTGCATCGCGGCAAATTCCTCCCGGCTCACCTTGCCGTCACCATTGGCA
>Ga0075432_10000226_pt1 | contig 15090 bp, 14 predicted proteins | sample RhiMethybrSRZTD1_FD_72781 | JGI IMG/M metagenome (GOLD analysis project Ga0075432, IMG submission 72781) | Populus rhizosphere microbial communities from Tennessee, USA - Rhizosphere MetaG P. TD hybrid SRZTD1 | ecosystem: Host-associated > Plants > Roots > Rhizosphere > Soil | place: USA... | reverse complement strand
AAGGACTGGTTCACCTTGATCGAGTCGCGTGCAGGCGTGTTTGAAGAGGCGGTGAAACGCAGGGTCAAACGCTTGAGCGGGCTGATGCTGGAGCTCAAGGAGGGCCGCGACTGACGGCGCTTGCAGTAGCAAGCCCATCAGTCGGCGAACAGCATCTCCCGGCTTTCTCCCATCAGCAGGCCCTGATTGCGTTCGGTCACCTCGCGGATGTAATCCCACAACAGGGTGATCCGCTTGAGCTTCCTCAAATCCTCCCGGCAGTACATCCAGAACTTCAAGGAATTCAGGTTAACCCAATGAATACAGGGGCTAACCGGTATGAGCATCCTTGAAGTTCGATCTGCTGTTACAAGCACTGTTACAAAGCTCGCCTTTCCCGTGAAACCGACGACAAGACTCGCCAAGCCGTATCACTTCAGGCGTAACGGGATTTACTACATGCGTCTCAGGGCCACGGGCAGCACCACTGAGTTTGCTTCTGTTTCCCTCAAGACCAGCAACAGGCGGGACGCATTGGATGCTTCAGAACTCATTGCGGGGTTCGTCAGGTCATTCCATTTGAAGAACCCCGATGCATCGTGGAGCAAGCTGAAAGAACATTTCCGTGTTGTCTCGGTGGAGCTGTTTGAGGCTGGACGTGATGACAACGTTACGCAGGTCTGGGGTGGATTGCATGATAGCCACTCAGGCTCTGTGGGCGGCTCTACGCGGCCCATGAAGTCAGTAGCGGATGTTCCGGTGTCCCTATCTGTAATCACGCCTGCTGTGGCCTTTGAGGCCCTTTCAGCTCTCTACTTGGCTGACCGTGGGAAGGACCAGAAGGAATCGACCCTGAAGGAAACCAAGATTTGCCACGGGACCATCTCTGCGGCTCTTGGAGAGTTGGACATGCGGACTCACTCACGGGCTGACCTTGTGGCGCTGCGTGATCGCCTTTCAGCTGGCCGCATGCCTTCGACCGTCAATAAGCTGATCGTGAAGCTATCTGCTGTCCTTGCATGGTCGGTTGAAAATGGTCACATACCCAAGTCCTACGACAAGAAACTGAAGCTCACGAAGGGCACTGAATCGAGCCGTAAGGCGTTCACTCAGGATCAGGTAGGCAAGCTGGTGGCTTACTCCAATACGCTGCCAGAGACCTCATGGAAGCGCTGGCTGCTGAGCCTCGGGGCTATCACTGGTGGGCGTCTGAACGAGATATCCCAGTTGGTCACGAGTGACGTTATGACCCTTGAGTCGGGAATCATTGCAATCCACATCAATGAGGCAGGGGAGGGCAAGTCGATCAAAAACAAGCGAAGTGAGCGACTGGTGCCGTTGACTGACGGTGCCTATGGGTTCGACCTCGCAGCGTTCATGCGGTACGTCGAAGCGTGCAAGCTCAGTGAGTCGGAGTCGTTGGCTCAGATTGGCTACAAGACTGCGGGGGACTGGGCGAACCGACAGGCCATCCCTGAAGCACTTGGAGACGATCACAAGGCCGGACTCACCTACCATTCGCTCCGTCACTCTCTAGCCTCGCTGATGCAAGTGAAGGGCGTTCCTACCGTCCACGCTCAGGCCGTCATGGGGCACGCATCAGGAACCATAACCTTCGATACCTACGGCTCCGGTGTACCCGCTGAAGTCATCGCCGAAATGTTGAAGGGACTGTTCACGTAGAGGCGAAGCAGCGTTGTACAAAGAACGCACAGTCAGTAAAAACACTTCAAGAGATGATGGACATTTCTGAAAATGTCTGTCATTCTTCTCCCCATCAACAGCGTTACATCAAACCACGGCTCGAATGGAGGACAAAATGAAGGTTGTTAGTTATTTGCGTGTGTCCGGAGGCGAAGGCGGCCTGAGTTACGACCTTCAGCGTGAATATATCATCCGAGCCGCTGAGCAGAATGGTTGGGAAATTGTAGCCGAGTTTAGTGAATTTGAGCGCAGCAAGGTTGCCATTGAAAAGCGCGATAAAGGTGCTAAGGCATTGGCCATGTGTAAGGAACTGAACGCCCAGTTGGTAGTGGCTAAGCTTGACAGACTTACTCGATCGCCTAGCCACATAGCCCGCTTAATTGGGGAGTTAGGAATAGGGTTCAAGGTGGCAACGATGCCGCACGCCACTTCTTTTCAATTGCATCTGTACTCAGAGTTGGTAGAGCAGGAGCGTAAATTCATAAGTCAATGCGCAAAGGAGCCACGTCCTCCTGTGACTCAAATCACTTTCATTAGCGATACTGCTGCCCTGTTCGCAGTCCGACCATGGGATAACGTAGTGACGCTTGATCAAGAAAATAGGCAGCTAGCAGCGGCCGCAGTCTCCAAACGCGTTAAAGCATTTCATTCTGAGATTCTACCGCATGTTCAGAGCTGTTTGCAGACAGGGTTAACTACCCTAACTGAAGTTGCAGATTGTCTAAACGGTAAAGGAATTAAAACTTCTCGTGGAGGTGTGTGGTCAGGCACGCAGGTGAGACGAGTAATGGAGGCGCTTAATTTAAAGTTGTGACTCTTAAAGACGATCGTGGTGATGGAGTTTTAATCATTAGCGAGCCATTTTTACACTTGCGGATTAATTTCAAGTAATTGTAGTCGGAATGAACTTGGTGTTTAGCTGCAGTCACGGCCGGTATTCGATACCGAAAGTTGGTCGCTATAGCTTTGTTGGGCGCGGAATGTGATCTATATGTAATGTAAATTTAGTTTGTCTTCGAAAATTTGATCAGCCTTAGAGCAGTAATACACTGTCTATACGCACTCCCGAAGATCCCATCTGAAAATATTCAAAGTTAGAATGACGGGATTTTATTGCTCGAAAGACCTCTGTAAATAGTTAAGGTAAGAAATAAATAGCATCAATATCCGCAGTAACGCTCCAGAGTTTTCTTGTGGCTCTTGGGATGAACAGCTGTTGGCCGCAGTGAGCCGTAAGACCGGCGTGATCATCGGATTGAACAACCACAATGCCGACTCCAATAGTATCGAGTCATGGGCCTTAGATCCGGAAGGCTAGCTCTTCTTGGACGTAATTAGGGAGGATTGCCCCAAGCACATTCCGACAATGGATGACATTGAATGGTTTAATGAGCACTACTTTGCCTTGGTCACGGCTGTGGCTAAACCAAATAAGTTAAGCAGTATCGCCAATCCACTCACATAATGGTTCGTAAGTATGTCGAATCTCACATAACTTAGAGGAGTATCAACTGATGACCTAGGCCGCTTTATAAACGCGAACCAAACTCGCGATGCCAACCTACAGCGCGAGTGATATGCACACAACCAAAGCCCAACTGCAATGCTACATATGTGGCGACGGGCAACCTTTGCTTGAAAAACACATTAAACAAAAGAGATACAAATGAACCAATCTTATAGTTATACCCACGCTGCGCATCAAAATACCACCCAATCCTTCATGATTGCTAGTGGCGGCGGCTTTACGTTCCCTGCCGAGAGTACTTCGGTGGAATACATTGGCAGCACAGCAACACCTGTTACCATGAGCAGTCTGGAGATTGCTGAGCTAACGGGTAAACAGCACCGTAACGTGCTTGCTGATATTCGAAGCATGTTGGAAGAGCTAGACTTTTCCACTGCTGACTTTTCAGCAGTGTACACAGCAGCTAACGGACAGCAGTACGAAGCCTTTAACCTGCCCCGTGATCTGACTCAGACTCTGATCACAGGATACAGCGTCCCGCTACGGCACCGAGTGGTACAGCGACTGAACGACTTGGAGTCTAAAGTAGTCAAGCCATTACTAGCCTTGAGCGATGCCCCCAATCTACAGGGCTTTCTCCTAGCTTTCACCGAGCAGATGCTGCATCTGGGGGAGAGGATCAGAGAAGACGCCGTGAAGGTGGAGTTCTATAACGACATGGCTGACACAGAAAAATTGTTTAATGCAGCCGTAGTTTCTAAGGGTTTAGGCACCGGGCGGACTCGACTACTCCACTACCTGCGTAAACACAAGATTTTAATGGGTAGCGGGAATAAGATGAACTTGCCATACCAGAAGCATCTGGATGCCGGAAGGTTTGAGGCGAAGTGGATTACCTGCAAAGACCGTGAAACTGGAAATAGAAAATTGAAGCCTATTCCTCTGTTCACTGGAAAAGGCATTATCTGGCTCCAGCAGTTTATTGAGCAAAATGGTCGAGAAGGTTTGTAATATGACTGGGGCAATTCGTAAGAAGCGTATAGCCATTGCACTGACTACGGCTCACCACTGGCACTTAGCTGACCAACGGCATAGCCACAGAAAACGCTAGAAGCAGGACAAGCGTATATCCGAGGACGACTTGTACACCGTCCTGGGTGAGGCGTTATTTGAAGGGGGCTGGTAACGACACACTGGCCGCCTACTTTGCGTCTTGCACCCGTTACACAGAGAAACTTCAGTCGCAAAGGCTGGCTAACAGCAATACCCTCCCTGGCCCGGCTATAACCTTGCTTGCTCAAACCACTAGACCACTGAGCAGAGCTAATTGTTGTCGTCTGCGATATGGGTTTACGTGTTTCCGGCACTAAACAACCGGCGACCAACTGAGGACTTGCCTATGAAACGAACTTAATCAATAAGGAGAAACACCATGCAGAACCTACAATCGCCAATTGCCGCAACTACTCTAATCAGCGTCGATGGCCTGGTCACGGACAAGCACACTGGTGAAATTCACGGGTACGACAGTAACCCATCGGTATTTACAAGTACCACTAAGTACCAATGCGAACTCGGCAAGTGTCGAAGCGTTGATGACTTCCATGATTACCTAACGTTCGTTGATCGACGGAAACTGCCACCCCACGAACTGCACTCACTTCAAGACGAAGTTAACTACGCTCATGGTAAGTGGCGTAAGCTCGGCATGGACTACCGTATCACCCTCCCGCAGCAACGCTTGCTTGAGAAACTCCACAGCCTTGTTCTCTACCGGAATGTGATCTTCATGACCCAGGCCGACTTGGCAAAGGAACTGGGGACAAGCGAGTCCAACCTGATGAAGAAGCTACGGGTCTTAATGGATGCGAACATGCTCAAAATCCGTACCTCGCGGGACGGCATCCGCACTGGTGAGATTGTGCTGGTTATCAATCCACGGTTTGTCTTCCGAGGCTCTGACAATGCTCAGGCACGATACATTCGAAGATGGTATCGCCCCACTGACAGCCTGAACGGCGCAGAAACAGGCATAAATGATGCACTGGACAACATTGCCATTGCCGCATAACTTTCCGTAGGAAATCATAAAAAGTTACGTAAGAATTGCTCTGGAACCCCCGTAATTCAAGGGGGCTGCAAATTTCATATTATAGATAAGAAGTTACCACTTCTACCGGAGGTGGGAGCGGGAACGCATCGCCAAAGCGTAAGCTTTGAGATTGACCACCTCTACATTGTTACCTTGTGGCGTTTACGCCACAGCATAATAACCTGTGCCTGAGGCACGGATTACAACTCTATACAGTTAAGGGGAGAGATGGGGGCAACAAAGCCCCTTCCCGCTCTTGATCTTGCCTTTAACTGTGCTGAGAACTGTAGAGGTTATTACCACGTGACGGAACGTCACCATGTATCTGCACAGTTCAAATCAAAAGCCTTGGGGGCTTTCTTGCCCTCTGCCCCCCACTAATTACATATATGCCGTGAGGCAAGATAACAATTCCATTCAGTAGGGTGGATAGGGGGCTCAGCCGCCACCCTTGACCTTGATGTTAACCATGCCGAGCGGCATAAGATCAATATCTCTCGACAGATCGCTCTGCATACTCAGCAGCAGTAGGACAGCCAATATCTATTGATTAACTTATCGGCTATGCGTGCAAATACCATTTCCGCTACAGTGCCCCCCTTCCCCCAATCAGCTCATAGCCACTATTTATGGGGGATTGACCGGAGAAGGGTTAAGCGAATGCCCTTCGTTACAGCATTTTCCATAATACAGGCACCGATAACAAACCAGGGTGCTTATAGAAAGTTATTCGATTCGGGTAAGTCTCAGACTGCCATCAGATGGCAACAGAATTCGATAAACCTGTTTTGCACCACTTGGGATCGTGCTCTCTTGCGAAGCAGCAATGTTTGGACATAATCCGCGTCCTGTCTCCAATCTGAAAAAGTGCTGTCCGGCAGATACGTGGGTAGCGATTTGCTCACCTTGCCGAATAGCAAAGACCTTGACGTTGTCTATGAAAAGATCATGACTGCATCCAGACCCGAACAGGCCTGAATCTCTCAGAAAGACGACAGTAGCGTCAGATGGCGTGGTAGCGACACCCACATATGATGAGTGATATATCCTTTCTGACGGCACAGGGGCTGCTGATTGCTCACTGACCGGGTCCGTTGAGCACGCTGAAATGGACAAGACTGACGCCAAACCCAGTAGTGTGTTACGCATTTTCATCAGTTCCTTCTTTCCTTCAATGGTATGTGCAGGTGCTGCACCTTTACTGGGTGGCATTTCGCCAGAACTCTACCGCCTTCTCTGCCGGCGAGCTAGCACCCAACCTCCATATCATTTGAGTAGACAATTCTGGTAGTTCGATAACCGTTTATCGGGCCTCTCATATAGCCTGAAAGCATAGCTAACTGATAGTGATAAAGCCGTATTATCATAGGTCTATCGAATGCTAGTTCAAAGGATAGCCGACATGAACACCCATCTCTACCTGCGAGCCAGTACCAAGGATCAGGACGCCCACCGTGCGAAAGTCGCACTGGAATCATTCGCTGCTGACAAGGGTTTGCACATCACGGGTGTGTACGCCGAGAACATCAGCGGGACAAAACTCAACCGCCCTGAACTGATGCGCCTGCTGGACACTGCCGAAAAGGGTGAAGTGCTGTTGGTGGAGTCTGTAGACCGCTTGAGTCGCCTCTCACAAGCAGACTGGGACACTCTTAAGGCAACCATTAAGGCCAAGGGGCTTCGCCTGGTTGTCGCCGACCTGCCCACCAGTCATATGATGGTTGAGGACAAGGGCATTACCGGCCAAATCATGGAAGTTATCAACAGTATGTTGCTAGACCTGATGGCGACCATGGCACGCCTTGACCAAGAGAAGCGGGTACAGAGGATTCGGGAAGGCCTAGAGAACAAGCGTGCGGCAGAGCCGGAGTGGAAGCCAGCGGGCAAGGGGCGTAATCAAGCGAAGTGGGGCAAGGTAGCGGGCTTGCTCAAGCGGAATGGCAACACCGTGGAAGAAATCGCCAAGATCGCGGACGTGGGAATTGCAACCGTGTACCGCATCAAGAGAGAGCTGACTCTGTAAGCCCCAATAGGCGGTTTCTCGTAACGTGATATTTTGAATTTGTAGCCGCTGACAGCGAGTTGGCACGGGAATGGCGTTAAGGACCGACCCACACAGACCTGGGATAGCCTCATTTCCAGAAATGACCCCTTGATATTCCGCCACGGATTCACAGGCGATATTCGATCTAGGGCAAGTGTCGATTTTGAAAAGTTTGGTAGCAGCGGATTTCAAAGGGTGGCTTACGACCGACAGAGAACGGCCAAGAGCAGTCGCTCAACGTCTACAAAACTAGGGGCGATTCAAGATGTAGCAACGTGCGTATCAATTCTATGTCGCTTTCCTCAGTCTGTTGACGTTGACTGAATATCGGCACCACCGGCAATAAACCGGTGGATGTCCTCGATAATCATTTGTAGCCTGCGGGTGTCATGCATTCGTTTACTCACCAATTCGACCGCGAGATGACCAGAATTCAGGATTGAGTTCAACGCCTTTCTTTTCCCCGCCAACCGCAGCCCCTGACTGAGAGCTGTTTGTTCGAACATGCGGGAAACATTGCTCCTCGATAGCCCAGGCATCAGGCCAGCTAGGATGCTTGGCTCACTCGCCATCAATAGAGCTGTTGCTAGATGCGTCTCGACGTGTTCGTATTCCGAGAATATCTGCAGCCTTAAATCTGCCTTCATTGCCGTTTCCCCGCCATCGCGCAGCAGGCTTTGGTAGATCACCTTTGTATCATCGGCAATGGCACCGGCCGAAACAGTTGATGGGTAGCCGTAGTAGAAGGCAAACGGTAGGCGGTCTTCCTCACCTAGGTGCTTGATGGCCTTCATGGAATGGCAGGCGGCAACTATCACGGTCAACTCACCGGCTGACGTTTGAATAATCTTCCGGCAATAGCAAAGCAGGTCCAGCCATGACACATGATCTCCCGAAGGGAGGCGAAGACCTTTTTCCGGATGTCCATGCCCATCTATGAACAGGATAGGCCGGATACCAATGCGGCAAAGCCGGACAATCTCTCCAAGACTCTCATCGAATTGCTGAGCGTTTGATGCTTCGAAATGACGGGCGAAATCGCGAAAGTAGTCGTACTTGTCCGGGTCCATTTCAAGCAGTAGGTCGTGCATTCCCTGCAGCCGACTGCGGCCCGTCTGTAAGTCCCCCTCACCCAGGCAATCCACTATGAAGATGGCGTTGGCCTCAGAAAATCCGATTTTCCTGAGCTGGAACCGTGTTCGTTCCGGGCGTCCCATGGTCTGCGTCCCTCTGCGTCCGGCAGGAGTAATTCCAGCCATAGAATACCTGCAGCAGAACGGAATTGTATTTCTTCATAGAAACCCCTCGTTTCATAGACAGGTCCGAGCGTCCCTTATGGGTCGTTTACTGCCGATCATGATTGCTGAGTCTGCTGGTCAAGGCCGATGAAAATAGCTGGTCAACTCAGTGCCATTACCCTGGTGTCAGCGGAGCCGGAAAAGTGATCCCCAGCCAGTGACGAGATGAACTAGGCTTCGGATTCTGTACCGGGTCAGGCAGACCAGGACGCTCTACGATGAAACCACCTATTTGAATGCCTTGAGGAAGCGTGGTTCATCGCTCCTCAAGAACCTCGATTTTGGTTGACTGACTTCCTCAGGGCGTGAAGCTGCCACCCTTACGGGCAACAACTAGGTTCCTTGCCTAACCTTTGCGTGCTTAGCGGACACCACCTGATGGGTATCATTTATGGCAGCCCAAGGTTTATGTATGTGAATTAGCGGGCTTGATTTTTCGTGATGGCTATTTGACATATATTTATGCGTAAATGTAGATTACGTGCCGCTAAAGCAAGGGAACATTTCTCCTGGCCGAGCACGACGTTTTCCTTGTTTCCACGTAACTGTCGTGCCGCAAGTACAGTACGTAAGGAAAACAATGCTTCTCAAGCAGAGCCTTCTAGCAGCCGCCATTTCGGTTGCGAGCATCAATTTTGCAAATGCGGCTTTATCAGTGGATTTGAATGACAGCCCGTCCACTTTGAACTCGGAATACACCGATTCGCTGACCCTCACCGGCACACAAAGTCAGTCTCCAGTCATATTCCGCAGCGTCAAAGTAGACGGCGACCTGACTTTTAACGCCAGCATCTCGGCCACGGGCGAAGGTTCTACCGGTCTGCGCCTGACAGACGTGACAACCCGCCATGGCACAGTCGACACGAATCCAGATACGTACGCTGGTGACATCGTAAACACGGGCACAATCACCGCGACCGGCGCTAACTCCACCGGCATGCTCGTTGAGGGAACGGGTCAAGACGATAACTCGGTTACTGGCACATCGTTTATCAATGATGGTCAAATCGTGGCCACTGGCGGCGGTTCCACTGGCCTGCACCTGAGCGGTGCCGAATTTCATGGTGTCTTGAGCAACAACGGCACCATCAGCGGTGGTGCTCGCGGTATCGACCTTGATTCCAGTGGCGATTCCTCTGGTTCTATGAACACCTACCTGAACAATATCGACAACGCCGGCAGCATCCTGGCAACTGACGCTAATGGCCGCGCTATCACGATCGACGGTGCCACTTTCTACAAATACAACAAGGGCCTGATCAACACAGGCACTATTCGTGGCGGCGCGGTCGGCGTGGATTTTGACAAGTTCACCATGGAAGATGACCAAATCCAGCACCAGAATTCAAACGTGGATTTTGATAAGGTTCACTTCCAGATTTTAGCTGAAAAAGGCGAGATCTCAGGTGGCCAGTACGCAATCAAAGGCGGCTCACAGCGTGTTGATCTAGTCCTTGGCAACACTGAGAGCCGTGGCACCGCAACTATCCGTGGCAACCTGGATGGCATCGCACTAACCAGTGTGGTTGGCCCTGCACAGTTCTTCGGCACCAACATCCAGAGCGAACAAGTGCGCATCAGGCCCGGTGCATCGTTGAGCCTGAACGATCCTCACACCACCATCGACGGTGATCTTTACATTGAAGGCGGCGCCCTAGGCTTGCCTCTGAGCGCTGAAACGCGAGAAAATACCCCAGTTCTAACGGTGACCGGTGCTGCCAATCTGGGTAGCGGTTCCAGCATTGTCATCAATGCGAAAGGCTCGGACTTCGCCACAGGCGGCGTCACCTATGACTTGATCAGCGCCAAATCCCTGAACGTTGAATCCGATGTCCAGATCAAGAGCAGCTCCGCGCTCTTGACGGTCAACGATGCCGTGTCTGCGAATGGCAAGCTGAAGGTTAAAGTCACCGCTGTGAGTAAAGAAGAAGTGGGCGAAGTCGTCGGTGGCGGTGGCGGTAATGCCAACGACCAGCAGGCCACTGAAAGCTTCTTGTCGGTCGCTGCCCTGCTTGGCGCCAGCAACCCTGACAATCCGGTACTCAAGGCCGTGCTTGCCGCTGGCAACGATAAGGAAGCCATCACTGCCATCGTTAAAGAGCTCTCTCCGGACGTTAACGGTGGGGCAGCCTCCGCTGCATTCTCTAGCCAGACCATGGTCACCTCTGTCATCAACACGCGTAATGCTGAACTGCGCAAAGGCGAATCTTCGGGTGATGAGCTGAAAGGCGCGGGCGCGTGGTTCCAGATCCTGAACAACAACGCCAATCAGGACGTTCGTTCCGGTATCGAAGGTTACAATGCTGACTCCAATGGTTTCGCCCTCGGTGCTGACCGTAAGCTGAATGAAAACACCACCCTGGGTGTGGCTTACAGCTACGTCAAAACGGACGTGAAGTCTGACGGCGGCAACAAAACCGACGTTGAAAACCACAACCTGACTGCCTACGGAAGCTGGACTGAAGGCCACTACTTTGTTGATGGCGACCTGTCGTACGGCATGGGCAAAAACGAATCCAAGCGCTACGTCGCCGGCACCACTGCAAAGGGTGACTACGACAGCGACATGATCGGCCTGGGTCTGATTGCTGGTTACGGCTTCCAGTTCGACAGCGGCATCCTGGTTGAACCTCGCGTGACTGCGCGCTACAGCAACCTGTCCATCGACGGTTTCACCGAGAAAGGTTCGGCTGCAGCACTGACGACCGGCGACCAGCGACTGGAAGTGGGTGATATCGGTGCCGGTGTTCGTGTAGCCGGTGCGTTCGATGTGGCTCGCGGTACGCTAGAGCCCGAACTCAAGCTGATGGCTTACCACGATGTGATCGGCGACAAGACAAACACCACCTCGGCCTTCGTTCTGGGAGGTAACACCTTCGTGTCGAACGGTGCTTCCCCGGCTCGCGATAGCTATCAGATCGGTGTCGGGGCGAACTACATTCTGGGCGCTGTGACTGTGGGGGCTGGCTACGACCGTTTGATGAAGACTGGTTTTGACGCTGATACTTTTACCGCGAATGTGCGTTACGACTTCTAATACCATCGGTGTTAAGTCACCTGCAGCCCGCCATCGGCGGGCTGATTCATTTCTAAAGAGCGGGCCCATGAGCAAACTACGCGTCGCAGCATGCCTCTTGTTCGCGGTAATAGCCTTCTCAGGTTGTACAACCCCGCAGGAAAAACTCTTGGCTTGGGCTCAGGCTCAGAACGCCGAGATCAGTACCATTGATGCACAACCCTTTGCCCTGCAAGTAGTTGCTCCTCGAAACCTGCCGATGGGGGGGAGGCTGACGATCTTCATAGAGGGTGATGGTCATGCATGGGCAACCCGTAGTCAGCCAAGTCTCGATCCGTCTCCTCACCGCTTTAGCACGGTGGCATTGGCCATCAATCCCGGCCATCGGGGTGTATACCTAGCACGGCCTTGTCAGTTCGTCATGAGTAGTACGTGCCATAAAGAGGTTTGGACGGACGCCAGGTTTAGCCAGGCCGTCGTCGATGCGATTCAATCGGCCATTAACATTTTGAAGGCGCGCTATCATGCTTCGTCCATTGAATTGATCGGTTATTCTGGGGGGGGGGCGATAACGCTGCTTGTGGCTGAGCAACGTGACGATGTCATTCAAATTCAAACGATTTGCGGAAACGTCGATCCGCAAGCTTGGGTTCAGTTGAACAACCTATCACCTCTCAAGGGGTCACTGGATCCGCTGGAAAATGCGACGCGGCTGGCATCCATTCCGCAACGTCACTTTGTCGCCAGCAACGACAAAGTTATTCCTCTGAAACTCACAGAAGATTTCATAAAAAAAATACAACCGCAATGTGCTCAGGTGGTCAGCCTTGTCGGCGATCATGTTTCGGCATTAAACGCACTTACCTCAGAGTCACTTAGTATTCCTATCGTATGTAAGTGATAATTACGATGGTCCCCGGCCAGCGGCAAGATGAACTAGGATTCCCGCACCATCACTCAAGGACGATAGCCATGCCAGAGATGGCTAAGCATCCAACAATGTCTGCCGATATGATCGCCAAACTGGCTGATTGCGGTGTTGCCACTGTCTACCGCATCAAAATGGAATTGCCGTAATAAAAAGAAACCCGCCGAAGCGAGTTTCTGTTCACTATTTACTGCTTACGTCCGGCCACGCTTGCGGCTGCGGTAAGCCTCAAACCGCGTAAACATGTAGTAAGCGACCGCCAGCGCCAAAGCGGACTTCTGGAAGACAAAGTTATCATTCACAAACACAGCAACATCGGCAATCGTAGTCATTTGCTCTTCTTCTTTTTGGGTGAAGGTCAGCACGGATGCACTGACATACACATATGCTGCCTCACTGCTCCGATGAAAACAAGTATGCAGTTTCGGCAAAGTTAGGTATATATCTCAAAAACCCGTAGCGGGCTTAGATAAAAAATTTTCTTGATGTTCGATTTTCGAGTCTTCTATAAGTAGTCTGGACGCCTGATACGACGCGGCATCAAGACCCGCGAGCGAGTTTCCGATCATAGCCATAGTACTGTGTGTTACGAGGTTGCTAGTATTTGGCACACTTCACACGGAGCACCATCATGACTCACCCAGAATTCATCAAGCCCAAACTGGACGCTTTCGACGAAGCCCATGAGGCGTTTAAGAAGGCAAACGAAAAGCTTGATCAGAAGATCGAGCAATGTCTTCACGCTGGCGGACCTTGGCCAACAGAGGCCGACTATAAGGTCTGGACGGATGCAGCAGATGCACTGCGTGAGGCAGGGCTAGCACACGGTGAAGAGGTAGCCAGCAGCCATGGCGGATAACTCGGATGCGAACATCGCGATTGCAGACACGCTGACATTGCTCCTGCATAACCAGCATGCCTTAACCGCTGCCATCGAAGAGGTAACCAAATGGCTCTCTGAGAATGGTGTGGGGAGCGTTGCTGTTAACGCAATGTCCGCCATGGAAACACTGGACACAAATGCTCAAGCCATCACAGAAGCAATCATGCGGTTACGTCAATCGTAGGTCCGCACTGTGGCTACTACCCAGTCAATTATCGTTTTTTCGGTTACTGCTTTCCGCTCTTGGAGTTGCTCAAGGTAGTCCTTTGGTCGAAAGCCTCGGGGGGATGCTATTTGCGTTGTATGGTGCTTGTGTTGAGTGACCTAAACGGCCTTGCGAGACTCATTCGGGGTGGTGGATGATGTCGTTTGATAACTCAGTCTTAGGCGGTTGCGATGCCAATATTCGATTTGTATTCCAAGCGTCAAAAGAAGCTACGTGGTGAGGTCTCTGACGTGTACGTCTACGACGACTTCCCGGATACGTTGCGGGCACAGTTGTCGTACATGATTAAAGACCTTCTGGGAGATCTGAGTGAGTATTACCATCACCGGTTCGAGATGCCAAAGAGGGTGTACGACGAGATCGTTATGATTTTGAAAAAAGAATACGGTCTGCATTCTTTAGTAACAGGCCGCATTGAGTCCTCCTTTACTGAGCTTCATGACTTTCTACTAAGAGAGCGCGACGTTGAGCGTTGCCTTGATGTCGTTGAGCTGTGCTACAGGGTTGGAGATGACCTTGCACGTAGATACTCTTATGCAGAACGAAAAAACTCGAGCGATCATGTTGATGATTGCCTGAATGAGCTAAATGAGAGGTTCAAAGAGGCTGGGTGCGGATACGAGTTTATCGATGGGAAAATTATTCGCATTGATTCGCAGCTACTGCATGCGGAAGTCGTGAAGCCAGCCATTGGATTTCTCAACACCAAGGAATACGAAGGTCCACGAGATGAGTTCTTGGGGGCATATGAGCATTACCGCCATGGGAACCACGAGGAGGCGTTGGTCGACGCACTCAAGGCCTTTGAAAGCACAATGAAGGTCATACTGACGGCCAACGGAAAACCCTATGGTGCTGGCGACACAGCTTCGAAGTTGATCTTGGCGTGCAGGGATGCTGATCTGATGCCCGCGTACAATGAGTCTCAACTCCAATCCTTGGTCAATGTGCTCACCAGCGGTATACCTACCTTGCGGAACAAAAACGGGGGACATGGGCAGGGTGAGGCGGTCAGGACTGTCGAGCCAGAGATTGTTGCCTATGGGTTACACTTAACGGCTTCCGCAATAGTCATGCTTGCTGGCCTTGAGGCAAAACGTAGAGCAGCTCCTTGAGAGTCTGGCAGAAAAATCTGAATCATCACCTCGGTACAGGTATGTGCAAGCAGCGCCACCAAGGGGACCTTCGCTTAGTCTTTATCCCATGCCTGTGCATCTCCAAAAGTCGACGCCGAGGTGTTACAAGTTGAGTACCAACTCCTGTTACAAACCGTTGGAAAAGGCCTACTGACCTCGTTACGATTCCGCTACCTGATTCCTTGAAAATTCCTAATCGGCAAACAGCATCTCCCGGCTTTCACCCATCAGCAGGCCCTGATTGCGCTCGGTCACCTCGCGGATGTAATCCCACAGCAGGGTAATCCGCTTGAGCTTCCTCAAATCTTCGCGGCAG
>Ga0075432_10000225_pt1 | contig 15112 bp, 12 predicted proteins | sample RhiMethybrSRZTD1_FD_72781 | JGI IMG/M metagenome (GOLD analysis project Ga0075432, IMG submission 72781) | Populus rhizosphere microbial communities from Tennessee, USA - Rhizosphere MetaG P. TD hybrid SRZTD1 | ecosystem: Host-associated > Plants > Roots > Rhizosphere > Soil | place: USA... | reverse complement strand
AGCGCGTCTTCCTCGAACGGGTGCGGCGGCTTCCCGATGAGACGCAGCTCCTGTTGCTGGTAGCGGCGGCCGACGACTCCGAGAGCGTCGCGCTCGTGACCCGCGCCGGCGCGGCGCTCGGAGCAGGGCCGCGGGCACTCGATCCGGCCGAGGAGGCCGGCTTGATCGCCGTCCACGCAAAGCACCTCGAGTTCCGCCATCCGCTGGTCAGGTCGGGGGTCTACGAGGGGGCGACCTCGAGCGCGCGCCGCGAGGCGCACCGGGCGCTCGCCGACGCACTGGACTTGGACGATGCGCACGCCGACCGGCGCGCGTGGCATCTCGCGGCGTCCACCGTCGAGCCGGATGAGGAGGTGGTTCAGGCGCTCGAGGACGCCGCCGAGCGCGCAGAGGACCGCTCGGGCTACATGGCTGCCGCCAGGGCGCTCGAGCGGGCGGCCGAGTTGTCTTCTGATGGCACGTCACGCGGTCGGCGCCTAGTCCGCGCGGCGCGAGCGGCAAGTATGGCTGGTGCCGACGAGACTGCGGTCGCACTCGCGGGTCAAGCGCTCACACTTGTGGAAGATCCGCTGCTGCGCGCCGAGGTCACCCGGATCCGTGGCATGGCGGACATCCAGCGCGGCCGCCCTGGAGACGCCGTCACGATGCTGACGGACGCGGCGCGCGAGGTCGCCCGCATGGACTCTCACAAGGCTCTCGAGCTGCTCACCTATGCGGTGCAGGCCGCCTCGCAGGCCGGCGAGCTCGACGCCTACCAGGAGGCCTGCGCGCTTGCCGACAGCATCCCGCTGCCGGACGAGTACGACTCTCGGTCGTTTGTCGCAGACCTGTTGACCGGCTTTGGAGCAATGGCCGGGGGCGATCCGGCGAGCGGAGCGCCGCGACTCGAGTGCGCGATCGCCTGGGGTATGGAATCGGACGATCCCCGCGATCTGCTCTTCACCGCGGTTTCGGCGCTGTGGCTCGGGCAGGACGGCGCGATCTTCGCCGCACTGGGAAGGGCAAGCACTGCCGCACGTACGAAAGGTGCGATCGCCGCCCTCGTGGAGGTACTGGGCTTCCGCGCCTCACAGCTCGCGGTGGCGCAGCGCTTCGACAGCGCCGAGCTCGCCGGTGTCGAGGCGCTGCAGCTGGCCCGAGAGCTCGGAGCCGACAATTTGATCCCGATGCCGCTTACCGCACTGGCACACGTCGCGGCGGTCCGCGGTGACGACGACACCGCTCGTGCGCGCGCCGGCGAGGCGCTCGACCTGGCAACCGCACACGGGCTCGCGGTGCGCGCGGCGTCGGTGGCGCGGACTCTCGCCCTGCTCGACCTGGGGCGCGGTCGCTGGGCCGAAGCGCTCGAGCAGTACGCCGCGCTCGCGGAGCTCCGGCCCGGCATTCGCGAGCCGTTCTGGGTCGTGATGACCGTTCCGGATCGTGTCGAAGCCGCCGTTCGGGCCGGGCGCCCGGACGACGCCCAGGCGGCGCTTCCTGCTTTCGACGAATGGGCAACCCATTCGGGCGCCGCGTGGGCGCAGCCGCTGCTCGAGAGCTGTCGTGCGCTGTTGACCGGCAGGGAGGAGGCGACCGAGCACTTCGAGGAGGCGCTGCGGCTCGGCGGCGACGCACGGCCGTTCGACCTTGCCCGGATCCAGCTGCTCTACGGGGAGCACTTGCGGCGGGAACGCCGGCGGGTCGATGCGCGGGCGCAGCTGCGGGCGGCCCTGCAGGGATTCGAGCGGTTGAAGGCCGAGCCGTGGGCCGAGCGGGCGCGAACGGAGCTGCGAGCGACGGGGGAAACGGCACGCAAGCGCGACCCGAGCACGCTGGGCCAGTTGACGCCTCAGGAGCTCCAGATCGCGCGCCTGGTAGCCGAGGGCCTGTCCAACAAGGACGTGGCGACCCAGCTCTTCCTCTCGCCACGCACGATCGACGCCCATCTGCGCAACGTGTTCCAGAAGCTCGAGATCACCTCGCGAACCCAGCTTGCTCGCATGCCGCTCGGGGACGAGGAGCCGTCGTCGACCAGGGAGGCCGCCGCGGTCTGATCCCATGACAACGATCTCGCGCGCCGCCGAACCGCCTGCCGGCACCCTCTCGATCGCCGGCGTGTTCGTGCTCGCGCTCGGAGCGCTCGACTTTGGCCTGGAGCAGTCCATCGTCGTCCCGGCGCTCCCGGCTTTGGCCGACCATTACGACGCCTCGCTCGTCGCGGTCGGCTGGCTGGTGACCGGCTTCCTGCTCGCCAGCGTGGTGGCCGTTCCGGTGCTCGGGCGGATGGGCGACATCTATGGGAAGCGGCGGCTGTTGCTCGTCTCACTCGGCACCTTCGCCGTGGGGGCGCTGATCTGTGCCCTTACCGATGCCATTGCTCTGGCCATCGCGGGGCGCGTCATCCAGGGCATCGGTGCGGCCGTCGGCCCGCTCTCGTACAGCCTCGCCCGCGACACAGTCGAGCCCGGACTCGTCTCGCGGGCAATCGGAACCGTCGTCGGCTGCGCTACCGCCGGCGGCGCGATCGGCTTCGTCCTCAGTGGGCTGCTTGTCGACTACGTCTCGGTCGACGCGATCTTCTGGTTCCTCCTCGCCCTGGCTCTTGCCACGGGGGCGGCGATCTGGGCGCTCGTCCCCGAGACGCCGCTGCGCACGCGCGTGCCGGTCGACGTCGGAGGCGCGTTCCTTCTCGCGCTCGGCCTGCTTGCCGCCATGCTCGCGATCTCCAAGGGAAACGCGTGGGGCTGGTCGTCGCCTCGGATCGTTGCCCTGTTCGCGGCGTCTGCGGTCGTTCTTGTCCTGTTTGCGCTCGTCGAGCGGCGCGTTCGCGAACCGCTCGTCGACCTTGCCCTCGTCGTCACGCGCCCATTCGCCGACGCCAACGTCTGCGCCGTTCTCTTCGGCTACTCGTTCTTCCTCGCGGTCTTCCTCGTCCCTCTGATCGCCGCGGCGCCGAAAGACACGGATTACGGGCTCGGACTCGGTACGACCGAGATCGGGCTACTCCTGCTCCCGACCGGGCTGGCAAGCGCCTTTGGTGGCTGGATCAGCGGGCGGCTGATTGATCGGGTCGGCTCCCGCGCATTCGTGGCCATCGGTTCTGCGCTGGCCGTGGTCGGGTACCTGGCGCTCGCCCTGGCGCCCGAGACTCACGCCGTGCTCGCCGTCGGAAGCGCGCTCCTGGGCCTCACCTGGGGCCTCCTCCTCCCGGCGATCTACCTCGTGACGATCAACGGCGTGAGCACCGACAAGACCGCGGTGGCGATCTCGGTGAACGTCGTGGGCAGGAACTCGGCCGCGACACTCGGTGTGCAAATCGCCTTCGTCATCCTCTCGGGGGCGGGCGCTGCCTTCGAGTCGGGCTACGACCGTGTCTTCGTGATGGGCGCGCTCGGTGCCGGCCTGACCCTACTCGCCGCTCGGCTCTTGCCCGGACCGGCTCTTCATACCTGATCCCGGTTAGGCGGCTGCGCCGATGCGACGGCGCTGTCGTCGCGCGCACCTTGCGCACCGTCAGAGCGCGGCGCTCGGCCGCCTCGGAAGGGAGGAGAACAGTGTCTACACGCCCAATCGAACCCACATCAGAGGCGCCGGGCGCTCGCTCGTTCGATCCGCTGTCACTGCGAGCCATCGTGATCGTGCCGATCGTCCTCGCGGTCGCGTTGTCGGCCTTCGCGTGGCCGAACGCACGCCTGGCGCCTCGCGACCTGCCGCTCGGCCTGGCCGGGTCGGATGCGGCCACCGCGCCGGTCGGCCGCCTGCTCGACTCTCAGGGAGGCGCGTTCGACATCCACCGGTACGGAAGCGCGGCCGAGGCCCGCGCGGCGATCGAGGACCGCAAGGTCTACGGTGCGTTGGTTGCTTCCAAGACCCGCCCGACGCTGCTCACCGCTCCCGCGGCGAGCCCGTTCGTCGCGGCGTTCCTGGAGCACGCCTTCGCCGCACCGGGCAGCGCGACCGGTCGGCTCGTCGAGGTCGTTCCGGCGGACTCCGACGACCCGCGCGGAACTGTCTTCGGCGCGCTGATCCTTCCGCTGGTGCTCTCGAGCATCGTGCTGGGGGCAATCGCGGCGCTCACGATTCGCCCCGGCTCACAGCAAGCGGGGGTCCTGGTGGCAGCGTCGGCGGTCGGCGGGTTCGTCGCCACCGCCATGGTGCAGAACTGGCTGGGCGCGATCGGCGGGACGTGGGTCCTGAACGCGGGCGTGCTCGCGCTGACGATGCTCGCGATCGCGTCCGTAATCGCCGGGCTGGCGGCGCTCGTCGGGCACGCGGGGATAGGGATCGGAGCCGCGGTGATGGTGCTCGTCGGCAACGCGTGGTCGGGCATCGCGTCGGCGCCGGAGCTCCTGCCGAAGCCGCTGGGCGCGATCGGGCAGCTGCTGCCTCCGGGAGCCGGCGGGAATCTGCTTCGCAGCGTCGTGTTCTTCGACGGTGCCCGCGCGACCGGTTACCTGACCGTACTCCTCGTCTGTGTGAGCCTTGGGCTCGCTGCGATCTGGGCCGGCGCGAGTCTTCGCGGCTCGTCGCGAGTTAGGCGATCTCGCCGACGCGACCATGCGGCTGAGGGCCTAGCGTGAGCGACATGACTGCAGCTCAGAAGCGAAGGTCAACCCAAGCCGCCGACGACTCGCTCTCGCGGTATCTCGACGAGATCGGCCGCCACCCGTTGCTGACCCGCGCCGAGGAGGTACGGCTGGCGCGCCGTGCGGCCGCCGGCGATGCCTGGGCAAGGCAGCGCTTGGCCGAGTCGAACCTCCGGCTCGTCGTCGCCGTGGCACGGCGCTACAGGGGCCTGGGGCTGGACATGCTCGACCTGATCCAGGAGGGCAACCTCGGGCTGTTGGACGCCGTCGAGCGGTACGACTGGCGCCGCGAGGCGAAGTTCTCCAGCTACGCGGTCTGGTGGATCAGGCGGGCCATAACTCGCGCGCTCTCGACCAAGTCGCGAGTGATCCGCCTCCCCATCCGCCTCGCGGCGCAGGCGACCGCGATCAACCGCACAGAGGAGCGACTCACGCAGACGCTCGGGAGACCGCCGTCGTGTTCCGAGGTCGCTTCGGCTGCAGGAGTAGATGCGCGCTGGGTCGAGGAGCTTCGCCGCACCAGCAGCGTCGCGTCGCTTTCGGCGCCGGTCGGCCAAGGTGACGAGACGACGTTGGAAGACCTGATAGGCGCCGAGGGGGAGGTAGACCTGGCGGGCGAACTCGGAGCCGAGGACGAGCAGGGGACTCTTGTCCGTGCCCTCTCCAGCCTCGGCGAGCGCTCGAGGCGCGTGGTCGAGCTCCGCTTCGGGATCGACGGGGATCGGCAGTCGCTGGACGACGTGGCCAGGGAGCTCGGGATCTCGCGCGAGCGGGTGCGGCGGATCGAAGCTGCCGCCCTCAAGCAACTCTTGGCGCATCCTGCGCTCGCCCAGCTGCGTGCCGCTGCGTGACGGCCGTAGCGGCATACGACCTGATCGCGATCGGGTCAGGGCCTGCCGGCCGATGCGCCGCGATCGAGGCCGCAAAGCTCGGCAAGCACGCCGCAGTGGTCGAGCGCGAGGCCATTGGCGGGGTGTCGACGAACGTCGGCACGGTGCCGTCGAAGACGCTGCGGGCGGCCGTGGTCGAGCTGACCGGCCAGGGACACGGGATCTATCGGAACGCGTACCGCGCGAGGCACGAGCTCACCACCGACGATCTGTTCTGGCGCACGCACCAGGTGATCGAGCACGAGCGCGAAGTGATCCACGACGAGCTTCGCCGCAACGGCGTCGACGTCATTGCCGGCTCGGCGTCGTTCGTCGACGCGCACACCCTGAGGGTCGATGTCAGAGGGAGTCGACGGCTCCTTCGGTCGGAGCGGTTGGTGATCGCGGTCGGAACGAAGCCCGTGAGGCCGAGGGCGATCGACTTCGACGATCGCGCCGTGTTCGACTCGAACGGCATCCTCGGCCTGGCGGAACTCCCGAGAACGCTGACCGTGATCGGGGGCGGCGTAATCGGGCTCGAATACGCCTCCATGGCCGCCGCGCTCGGGTTGCGCGTGACACTCGTCGACAGGCGCGCGCGGCTGCTCGAGTTCGTGGACGGGCAGCTCGTCGAGGCGCTGCAGTACCACCTACGCGGCCGCGGCGTCGTCTTCCGATTGGGCGAGGAGGCCGTGGCGGTCGAGCGCCACAGCGGAGGTGGAGCGGTCACGTGCCTGCTCGGCGGCGAACGGCTTTCGTCCGAGGTCGTGCTGCATGCGGGGGGTCGCCGTGGCGCCACCGACGAGCTCGACCTGGAAGCTGCCGGGCTCGAGGCCGACCGCCACGGCCGGATCGCCGTCGACAGGGACTACCGGACCGCTCAGCCCCACATCTTCGCCGTCGGCGACGTGACCGGCTTCCCCCGGCTCGCGTCGACCGCGATGGAGCAAGGTCGGCGGGCGGCCCTCGCCGCCTTCTGCCTGGCGCCGGAGGGTGCGGGTGTGCTTCCGTTCGCTATCTACACGATCCCCGAGCTCTCGTTCGCGGGCCGTTCGGAGCCGGAGCTGATCGGCGCCGCTGTTCCATACGTCGCGGGGGTCGCCCGCTATCGGGAGCTCGCGCGAGGCGAGATCGCAGGCGATCGGTCGGGGCTCCTGAAGCTCCTCGTAGACGCGGACTCCAGGCGCATCCTCGGAGTCCACATCCTCGGCACGTCGGCGACCGAGCTCGTCCATCTTGGACAGCTGGCGATCACAGCCGGGCTCGAGGTCGACTACTTCGTGCACGCGGTCTTCAACGCCCCGACATTCGCCGGTGCCTACAAGGTGGCGGCCATCGACGCGGCCAATCGCCTGGCTGCACCGCGCTCCGGCGACGCGGTTCGGGCAGCCTGAACCCTGGCGATTTCGCCGATTCGACGGGAGGACGGCGGCCCCACACTGAGGCGCGATGATCCTCGCAGGCGACATCGGCGGCACGAATACGCGGCTCGCGTTGTTCAACGGCAACCTGCGCGTTCCCGAGCGGCTTTGCGTCTACCAGAGCGCGGAGTACACGGGGCTCGACCAGATGCTCGAGTTGTTCCTTGCCGGCCGCCACGTCGCCCTCGAGGCGGCCTCGTTCGGGGTCGCCGCCCCGGTCCGAGCCGGGTATGCGAACGGCGTTAACTTTCCGTGGGCCGTCGACGGGCGGGAGCTCGCCTCGCTGCTCGGCCTTCGGAGCGTCGGCCTGATCAACGATCTCGAGGCGAACGCACACGGCATCGCTGTGCTGGGCGACGACGACATCGTCGTCCTGAGCGAAGGCGCCGCCGACGCCTCGGGAAACGCGGCATTGATCTCCGCGGGTACGGGCCTGGGGCAGGCCGGCCTCTACTGGGATGGCGAGCGTTACCGCCCGTTTGCAACCGAGGGTGGTCACGCCGACTTCGCGCCCCGTGACGAGGTGCAGGCCGCGCTGCTGCTCTACATGCGCAAGAAGCACGGCCACGTCAGTTTCGAGCGCATCTGCAGCGGCAGCGGCCTGGTCGACGTCCACGCCTTCTTCTGCGATTTCACCGGCGAGCCACCCGAAGAGTGGCTCGCCGACGAGCTGGACACGCCGGGCGCGGCGGCTGCGATCTGCCGAGCGGCCCTCGACTACCGCTCGACCACGTGCGTGCGTGCCGTCAGGCTGTTCGTCTCCGTCTACGGGGCCCAGGCCGCCAACCTCGCCCTGGCCGTCGGGGCCATGGGCGGTGTCTACGTCGGCGGCGGGATCGCGCCGAAGGTTCTCAGGTTCCTGCAGCACGGCGGCTTCATGACGGCCTTCCTCGACAAGGGCCGCTTCGCAGCGCTGCTCGCGCGTATTCCGGTGCGCGTGATCCTCAACGAGCAGGCAGCGCTCCTGGGCGCTGCGCGCTATGCCGTCAGCGGAGGCGTCCCGTGAGCGCGATGCCCCAGGGCCAGCGGCCCGCGCAGTTCCCGGAGTTGATCCCCGACGATCACGTGCTCGTCCTCTTCGGCGCGACCGGCAACCTGGCGCGGCGGAAGTTGCTGCCGGGTCTGTTGCACCTGTTCGAGGCGAACCTGCTGCCAGGCCGGTTCCGAATCGTCGCGACTTCACAGCCTCGGCTTAGCGACGATGAGTTCCGGGCGTTTGCTCGCAAGGCCGTCGAGGAGTTCGGACGCGTCGCGCCCTCGGATGCCAAGTGGGCGGCGTTTGCCGAGACGATCTCGTACGTCGACGCAGGCGACAGCGCCGGGCTTGCGAAGGCAGTCGAGGCCGCGGGGCGCGAGATCGGAACGAGCAACCTGCTCCATTACCTCGCGGTGCCGCCCGCTGCGTGCGCCGGCATCATCGCGGCCCTCGGCGAAACCGGGTTGAGCCACAATGCGCGTGTCATCCTCGAGAAGCCTTTCGGCTCCGATCTCGCCACAGCGCGCGCGCTGAACGAGCACGTGCACCAAGTGTTCGACGAGTCGCAACTCTTCCGGATCGACCACTACCTCGGCAAGGAGGCGGTGCAGAACGTTCTCGCACTGCGGTTCGCGAACGGGGTCTTCGAGATGCTCTGGAACCGCGAGTTCGTCGACTACGTCCAGATCGACGTGCCCGAAACGCTGTCGATCGCGGGGCGCGCCGACTTCTATGACCGAACTGGCGCCTTCCGCGACATGATCGTCACGCACCTGCTGCAGGTGCTGGGCTTCGTCGCGATGGAGCCGCCCTCCGCGCTTACCGCCGACGCGCTCCACGCCGAGACCTCGAGGGTTTTCGATGCTTTGCGGCCGCTTCGGCGCGAGGACGTCGTCCGCGGTCAGTACCACGGTTACCGCGACGAGCCAGGCGTCCATCCCCAATCCGACACCGAGACGTTCGTCGCGCTCCGCTGCTTCGTCGACAACGAGCGCTGGGCAGGCGTGCCGTTCTTCCTGCGAACCGGGAAGGCGCTCGCCGAGGGTCACCGCGTCGTCACGATCGGCACGCGCGAGCTTGCGAGCCCGCTCTTCGCACCGCCGGAGGGTTTCCCGCGGCGCGAGCTCGTGTTCGATCTGGGTGATCCCGGCCGGGTGTACACCCACTTCCTGGTCAAGGAGCCGGGGCCTGTTCATCGTCTCGCCGCGGCCCCCTTTGCGTTCACCTATGCGAGCTCATTCGACACCGGCGACCTTCTCGAGGCCTACGAGCGACTCATCCACGATGCGCTGGTCGGGGACGGGTCACTCTTCACGCGCGCCTATGGCATCGAGCGGCTTTGGGAAGTCTCGACCCCCGTCCTCGAAGACCTGCCCCCGTTGCAAGGGTACGAGCCGGGGTCGTGGGGACCCGATGCGATTGATGACCTGATCGCGCCTGCGGAATGGCACCTGCCGAACGGACGGGTGCTCCGATGAGCTGCCACTAGTCTTGAGCTAGCCTCCCAGCGCACGCTCGAGGCGGCGAGCGTCAGCCATTAGATCCTTGTCGGGGAGCCGTGGGAATGCGGAGCGTGAAGCTGGCTCCACTTGGGCGGGGAGTTGCAGGTCGGGTCGCCGTCGTGTTGCTGCGCGATGCGTCGGGCGATGGCCAGACCGAGGCCGTGACCTGGCTTACTCGGGTCGAGCCGAACGAAGCGCTCGAAGATCCTTTGACGTTCGTGTTCGGGCACTCCCGCCCCGTCATCGGACACGAGCGCCTGGACGTAGCCGTTGCGTCCTTGTAGTTGTACATCGATTCGTCCGGCCGGTTGGATGGCGGCGAGCGCGTTGTCGATGAGGTTGCGCAGCACGCGTTCGAGTGCGTCGGGGTCGCCGCTCACGGTGGCATCGTCGTCGGCGCTGAGAATGATGGCCGCACTGGGTGCACGTGTGTGTGCGTCTTCGATGAGTGGGCGCACGATGATGGCGAGATCGACGGGAATCCGAGCGTTTGAGCCAGATTCAGGGGAACCCAGCGAGCAGGCTGCTCGGGGCGATGCTCACGCACGACGAAGGTCTCGGAGTCTTCTGGGCTTGGGGGAACTGGTGCGGGGGAGGTGACCGCTTCCGCGCTTTTGCCCAGGTTGGCGAGCAGTCAGTCGCAGGGCCTACCTGGACGCAGGGAGCCACCTGCGAGGATCCCGGCGCGCCGTCGACGCTGACGCCGAGTTACGGCCACCTGTAAGCAAGAGGTATCTCCCTTGGGCCAGTGCGCGGGAATGTCACCCGAGCGTGAGTCTGGTGCCCGGAGCGTGTCTGCGCACCGGACTAGCTGACGCCCAGTGATTCGTAGGCCGCGAAGAGCTCGTCCCAGCGGGTGTCGTCGAGGCGAAACTCTCGGCCGCTGATGTAGTCGGCGAGGTGCTCGACGTGGATCTGGATCCCAGCGCCGTAGGCCGGGAGCAGGTCGACGGGCAGGCCCCGTGTCTCCCAGACCAGCCTGGTCTGGGAGCCCCCGGAGATCAACCGGGCCTCGATCACCGTCCGCTCGGGCTGGCCGGGACGCGCTTCGGGATCGCGCATCTCCAACAGCAGGTGCTGCGGAGGCTCGCACGCCTCCACCCGACCTGCGCGCTCTCCCGCGAGGGCGATGCGCACAGTGAACTCGCCCCCCTGAGAAAGCTCGCCCTCGACCTCGCCGTACCAGCGGGCGAGCCGATCGGGATCGGTGAGTGCTCCCCAGAGGTCGTCGATCCCGGTGTCGAAGCGATCTTCCATCCGCACCACGCCCTCGCCGTCGACCGAATGGAGACTTCCCAGCACGGATGTATCGGCAGTCACCTAGATCCTCCTCTGTTCGCGCGTTCTCAGCGTCTCTCGGATGCTCCGCTCGCCCACCGTCAGTGTTGAGACGGCAAAGCGGCCGGGAAGTCATCGGACATCGCGTAGGCGCTCCAATGTTGCCAAGGAGGTGGATTGGTCGCCTGGGCCAGCGTGCGGGAATGTCACCCGAGCGGGTCTACGATGAATCCGACCAGATGCCAAAGAGGACTGTCCGCGATTACCGCTCAATGACCGACCAGGAGCTGAGAGCCACGGCTCGCGAAGCGCGTCGACGTGAGGAAACGGCGAGGTACGCGAAGGGCCGACGATCGTGGAGGGCGGTCTGGAGTGCAGCGGAGGAGGAGCTAGCGAACCGCCGCATGTCAGCCAGGAACTAGGTCGTTGCCTGGGCCAGCGTGCGGGAATCTCACCGGAGTGTGCGCGCGGGCGCGACGAGGGCCTCGGCTAATCTCGGAGTGAGAGGACGATCGCGCCGTCCGCTCCCGCGACTACCTCGCCCAGCGCTTGTGCCGCCTGTTCAAGCGGACGGACGGATGCGATCGGCACGCTAAGGGTGCCGTGGGCCAGCAGCTCCGCAAGCGCGGAAAGCTGCCGACCATCGGGCCGGACGTAGACGTCGGATACGGTGACTCCCCGTTCCTGGCGCGGCGGGTCGCCCGTGATCGTGGCGAGGCGGCCGCCGTCGGCAACCGCCTTCAACGTGCTGGCCGCCTGCCCGGGGGCAGCGTTGACGGCCTTGGGCGCGCCGCCGCCGATGATCTCGCGAACGAGCGCAGGCCAGTCGCCGTGGTAGTCGAGCACCTCCGACGCGCCGTAGTCGCGGATGCGCTCGGCCTTTTTCGCGCTCGCGGTCGCGACCACGCGGGCGCCCCGAGCCGCGGCGAGCTGGACGAGCAGGCCACCCGTGACTCCGCCGGCTCCGTTGACGACGACCCAGCCGCCGCTCTCGATCCCGAGCGCCTCGTCGATTGCCTGAGCCGCAGTGAGCGCTGGAATAGGAAACGCGCCGCCGGCTTCCCAGGACGCCGCTGGCGGCCGAGCCGCGACGGTCGCCGCCGGCGCGAGCACCCGTTCCGCCCACGTCCCGTGACGGCGGAGCGGCAGCGGATGTGTCATCACCTCGTCGCCTTCGCGCAGCTCGACCACGCCCGAGCCGGCCGCTGCGACCGTCCCGGCCGCCGACGTCCCGAGCGCCATCGGAGGCGGGCCGCCGATCTGCCAGCTGCCGATCCTGACAAGGTCGTCCCAGTTGCCGATGCCGGCGGCGGCGACGTCGACAAGGACCTCGCCTGCGGCAGGCGTCGCCGGCTCGTCCACCTCGAAGATCTCGACCGGCTCGCCGAGTGCTGTGATCCCAGCCGCTCGCATTTGTTTGGCGCACGTTACGCCTGTCCGTCATGCGCCGGCCCGCTTTGGCACCTCGCGAGAGGAGTGCGACCAGACAAACGGATGACCCGCCTGGGCGAGTGTCCTCTCACTCGACCGGCGGTGTCCCGTCGCGGGCCGTAGCAACGGGACGCTTGTGGGACGCTTTCCTGGGGCAGATGTCTGTCGCGGCGGAGGTGAACAGTCGAGATCCGGCGTCCGTGCCCGCTAGTGGCCGGGACGCTTGGGACAGTTCCTCTCCCGCCTTGCTACATGGACCGGTGTTAGCGCCGGTGGCGTGCTAGGCCGAGGAGTGCGACGCGGCCGAGCAGGGGGAAGAGCGCCGCGACGAGCAGGCCAGCGCGGACCGACCGCCCCTTCTCGAGCATGATCAGCCCACCGAGGAGCGGCCCCACGACATAGACGGCGAAGCCGACGGCGAGGCCGGCCGGGTCGGCGCCCTTCCGGAAGGCGGCGAGGACCCCGAGCGGGAGCAGGAGCGAGAGGAAGTCGACCGCCCTCGCCCGGCGGTCGGCGCTCACCCTCGCTCGCCCGGGTGCGGTCGTAGAAGACCGCCCGACGGAGGCGGGCGACCGCCACGCATGGCGGGCTCCACTCGTTCCCCGAGACCGGGGCCTCGCTGACGCGGCCGCCGGCGTAGAGGTACTCACTCGTCGCCTGGCCGCAGGCTAAGCAGAGAGCGGAGAGGGCTCGCTGGCCCGGGGCCGGCGTCGTCGACACCGCGAAGGTCACTCGCTGGCGGCAGCCAGCGCAGCGCCGAGCGACGTGGCGCCAGGGAAGCCACCAGGGGTGGCGGGAGGTGATCTGGAAGACCCGGATCCAGGGCGGCGAGTCCGTGGCCCTGGCGCGCGTCCCTCGTCCGAGGAGCCCCGCCCTAAGCGGTTCGTGCGGTTGGTGCCCTGGCGGGGTCGGGAAGAACGCCCAGGGCATTCCGCACACGCAGACGGCCAGCCACCGCTCGCCGCACCCCGCCTCGACCTGCTCCCACTCAAGGTCCATCTCGCAGACGCCGCAGCGGAAGGTGGGTCTAGCAGCTCGACTCCTCCTCGTTCTCTAACGTTGTCAGACATGAAAACGACCGCAGACGCCATTCCATTCCCTACCGAGGACTCCCTGAAGTCGGTGTCGCCTTTTCCTAGGGAGAGCGACGGCGACGGCATCACGTGTTCGCCTGCCGCTTCGCCTCCGACGTGACGCTCCAGCGCTGCGCGCAGGGTCAGTCGCGGTCGGCGCTCTCGCGTCTCACGGCGCGCGCCGGTCGCGCGCCGGTCCACTGGAGCGTCAGGAGGTCCCGAGGGGCGTCGATGCACAGCGCAACCGAGCCTGGGGCACCGGCGAAGATGCCCCAAACTCGATTGCTCAAGCCGGTTCTCGGCTCAGGAAGCGGAGGGGGAGGGATTTGAACCCTCGCGGGACGAAACCGCCCCGAACGGTTTTCGAGACCGCCGCATTCGACCGCTCTGCCACCCCTCCGAGGTGCGCCATAGGGTAGCGACGAAGAGGCTCGGCTATCCTGTGCCGGCTCGCGGAGAAGTGGCCGAGTGGCTGAAGGCGGCGCCCTGCTAAGGCGTTAGGTGGGGAGAATCCCTGCCTCGAGGGTTCGAATCCCTCCTTCTCCGCCTCGTAGAGAGCCGGCTAGAAAACGGCCTTGCCGGCAGCGTCGAGCTGACGCCGCGCGGCGAGCAGGTCCGCTTTCGCGCCGAGGAAGTCCTTCTGGAAGTCGGTCAGCTCGTGCGGGATCGCGAGCCCCTCGCCCGGCGCCGGTACGCCGTCGAGAACCATCTCCTCGTGCCAGCGGGCGGACGCGTCGACGAGCGGCTGGTAGTCGGAGCGCCTGATCCGCCTCGCCGTCGACCGGGTCAGTAGCTCGCCGAGGTGGTTCGCCGACGCCACGCGCCTGCCCATGTTCGGGATGGAACCGTTCGCCTTGCGGCAGAAGCGGGTCAGGATCGTCTTGATGATCGAGGTGTGGTCGTAGACCGTCTTCGAGACCGACCCGCGGGCGATGTACGGCGAGACGACCAGCGCCGGTACGCGCGGTCCGTACTGCCTCATCGTCGGCAGGTTGTCGGCGGCCTTGGGCGGCTGGACATGGTCGAAGAAGCCGCCGTGCTCGTCGTAGGTGATCACCAGCAGCGTCTTCCTCCAGGCCGGGCTCTGGAAGAGCGCGTCGACGAGCTGTAGCACGAGCTTCTGGCCGGCGCGGAGGTCGGACGGCGGGTGGTCGTCGTTAGAGCCCGCAGGGCCGAAGGTGAGGTCGTAGAAGTTCGGGTCGATCCACGAGACGGCGGGCAGGTCGCCCTTCCTGGCCCGCTCGATAAAGCTCCGGTGGCCGAAGACGTCGCGCCGGTCGAAGTACGCGGGGACGTTCTCGAGCGAGAGGCCGATCTCCGGATCGATCAGCCAGATGGTCGGCACGTAGTCGTGCGAGTACCAGCGCCACTGGTCGGGCTTCAGGTGGCGCACGAACGACGGCACGTTGTACGGACGGCTGGGCTTGATGTTGTTGCGCAGCCCGTGCGACGTACCGCCCAGCGCGTAGCAGCGATTCGGCATCGTCGCGCCCGGAACCGAGCAGAACCAGTGGTCGGAGACGCAGAACTCCCTGGCGAGAAAGTCGTAGACGGGGAGGTGCTCGGCCGGGTGGTAGGCCATCACCACACCAGGATTCGCGCCGCCGACCTTGCGCGTCTTCACGAAGTTTGAGACGTAGCCGCCGCAGTCGTTGGCCACCTGCTCGTCAACGCACCAGCCGGAATGGCACGGGTCCTGCGCCTTATTCATGGTCGTCCGAGACGCTGGATGAACGTGGAACGCCTCGCCCCGGTACTCGTTCTTCATCTCGAGGGTCGGCCCCTCGACGTCCTCCCGGCCCTGCTCGATCGTCAAGAAGCCCAGCATGTGGTCGAACGACCGGTTCTCCATCATCAGGACGACGATGTGGTCGATCTTGCGGAGGTTGTCGTCGGCCTCCGTCATCGCTCAGGAGACCGTGAGCTTCACGTCCATCCCGGCTTCCTTGTGGCCCGGGACCGAGCAGTAGAGGTCATACGTGCCCGGCTTCAAGTCG
>Ga0075432_10000222_pt1 | contig 15141 bp, 12 predicted proteins | sample RhiMethybrSRZTD1_FD_72781 | JGI IMG/M metagenome (GOLD analysis project Ga0075432, IMG submission 72781) | Populus rhizosphere microbial communities from Tennessee, USA - Rhizosphere MetaG P. TD hybrid SRZTD1 | ecosystem: Host-associated > Plants > Roots > Rhizosphere > Soil | place: USA... | reverse complement strand
CCTTCCTGCAGCCAGATGGGCGGGTTGAAGCCCATCCCCACGCCGGGCGGCGTGCCGGTGTTGATGACGTCGCCTGGTTCCAGGACCATGAACTGGCTGAGGTGGTGAATGATGTCCAAGGGGGAGAAGACCATTTTCGATGTGGAGCCCTTTTGCCGGAGGGCTTGGTTGACGTCCAGCCGCATCTCCAGGTCGAGGATGTCGGGGATTTCTTCCGGGGTCACGAGCCACGGGCCCGCCGGATTGAATGTTTCGGACGACTTGCCTTTGCTCCATTGCCCGGAGCGTTCCATCTGGAACGCACGCTCGCTGATGTCGTTCACCACCATGAAGCCTGCGATGGCTGAAGCTGCGTCCGCAGGGGAGTCCAGGTAGCTGGTGCGTTTTCCGATGACGATGCCCAGTTCGACCTCCCAGTCAAGCTTTGTGGAACCTCGGGGGATCCTTACATTGTCGTTGGGACCCACGAGCGAATTGGGTGCCTTGGTGAACAGGATCGGCTCCTCCGGGACAGGTAGACCTGCCTCGGCTGCGTGGTCTGAGTAGTTCAGGCCGATGCACAAAATCTGGTGGGGCCGTGCGATGGGTGCTCCGATGCGCTCCCCGGTGAATGGTGTCATCCTGTCTTCGCGTTGGCCGACAAGTGCTCGGAGTCGGTCAAGGCCATCTCCGCCGAAGAAGGACTCATCGAAATCCCTGACCTCGTCCGATACATCGATGTAATGGCTTTCGTCGATCCTGACGACCGGCCGCTCAGCTCCGGGCTGGCCGATTCGCATGAGATACATATGAATCCTCTGGGGTTTCTACTTCGAAGCCACAACGGGCTGTGCGGCATGCTGGTTCGGGTTGAGGGATTTGAACATCCTGGGGAGGAGTGCCGTGAGAACGGCAGCGACGATCAGAAATCCGCCCATGAGGAGGCTGGGCGCCACATAGTTCCCTGTTGCGTCTTTGAGCGCTCCGAACACGGTGGGTGCAACGAACCCGCCCAGGTTGCCGAGCGAGTTGATGAGGCCGAATGCAGTTGCGGCAGCTGCGCCGGTAAGGAAGAAGCCCGGGATTTGGTAGAACGGTGCGCTCTGGGAGGTAAGGCCGATCATGGCGAAGCAAATGGCGATCATGATAAGCACGGGCTCGTGCAGAACGGCGGAGACACAGATCCCGATGGCTCCGACGATCGCCGGGATGGTCGCATGCCAGAATCGTTCGCCCGTCTTGTCCGAGTGCCGCGCCCAAAGAATGGCCGGCGCGATGGCGACGAGTGCCGGTATGGCCACCATGAGGCTGACCTGCAGGGTGGACATCTTGGTGCCGGCTTGGGTCTGGAAGGCCACGATCATCAGCGGGAGGAAGAACGCCAGGGCGTACTGGCCACATTTCAGGCAGAAGTAGATGAGGGAGAGCATCAGGACGCGAATGTCACCGATAGCCCGCAACACGCCCTTGCCGGAGTGGTTGGATTCAACGAGGGCGTGTTCTGCAGCGATGGAGCTTTCGAGCCAGTTCCGTTCCCGACCTGTCAGCCACTTTGCTTCGGCTGGGCGGTCTACGAGCTTGAAGAGGCACACTACGCCGACGAGGATCGCGGGGATGCCTTCGATGACGAACATTGCACGCCAGGATTCGATGCCGAAGTAGTGGTCAGGTGTGAGCAGCAGGCCGGTGAGAGGCGAACCGATAACAGACGATAGGGTGCCGCCGAGGACGAAGAGCGAGAGCATGGTTCCGCGGTATTGCTTGGGCACCCAGAGGGTGAAGTAAAGGATGACGCCGGGGTAGAACCCGGCTTCGGCGATGCCAAGCAGGATTCGGAGGATGTAGAGGCTTGCTTCGCTGTTAACAAAGCCGGTTGCTGCTGCACACGCTCCCCAGGTAATCATGATGCGGGCCAGCCATTTGCGGGCTCCTACCTTGTACTGGATGAGGTTGCTGGGTACTTCGAAGACGGCGTACCCCACAAAGAGCAGGCCCGATGCCAGCCCAAAGGCGGCGGTGGTCAGGCCGAGAGACTCGTTCATCTGGAGAGCGGCGAGCCCGATGTTGGTCTTTTCCAACGAGTTAAAGAAATATGCGATGGCCAGGATCGGCACGAGGCGCAGGGTTACTTTCCGAATCGTCGCGCGTTTCTCGGCCGACGACAGGTCCTGCAATGCATCGAACGCAGCGGGGGCTACGTTGCTGGGGGTCATTGTCACGTCACTCCTTTGTGTTGCGCCCCACATTCGGGGCCTCACTCTTGAATACGCCTATTCGTTTCGGCGCGGCAGTTCCTGTCCCGAATGATGGGACGACAATGACGTCGCGTTCCACTCTGTGGGCCGGCAGTTGCCCCTTCAAACTGACAAACGCAATCGTTCCGCCCCACGTCACCTTCGCATGTGCTCAGGAGGCGGCGCGCCGGCGCGGGCGTTTGGCGGCGCCTATGGCGCTGCTGAGTGCCATGGCCGTGGCCAGCACCGCGGGCGCGTAGCGTTTGGCAACCGCCAGTTCTGTGGCGCCGGTGACGGAAATGGCTCCTGCCACGGGGCCGCCTTGGCCGGTGAAGACAGGTGCGCTGACGCAAAAAAGACCAAGGCGCGACTCTTCGACGTCGTACGCAACGCGCTCGGTGCGGATATTGGCTAGCTCCCTCCGCAGTTCCGCAGGATCCGTGACAGTCTTTTCCGTCTGCTGCAGCAGCGGACCGCTCAGGACGGAGTCAACAAATTCCGGGTCGCTAAATGCCAGGATTGCCTTTCCCAGCGCGGTGGCGTGCATCCTCGCCCGGCCGCCCACGCGGGAGTGCGGAACTTTCAACGTCCTGGTGGTGATCTTTTCGACGTAGAGGACGTCGTTGCCTTCGCGGATAGCTATGTTGCTGGTGAGCTTGGTGACCTCGTTGAGATTGTGGGCGAACGGCAGGGCCAGGTCCCTCAATGTGCTGGAGGACGGAACCAATGAACCCAGCTCGAAAAGATGCACACCCAAACTGACGCCGTTGGGGCTGCGTTCCAAGGCTCCCCACTCGATCAGGTCGAGAACCAGCCGGTGCGCCGTGGACTTAGGGACGCCAGAGCGCCGGGCGATTTCACTGATGCTGAGGACCTGGTCCGGGGACGTGAACAAATCGAGCAGCGCGAGGCCTCTAGACAGCGAGGACCCGGAACCTGCGTCCTGCTCTGCGGGACGGGGCATGGGAGGCCGCCTTTCCTGTGTGGATGATCTTAGGAGTTATACAGAGGAGGGAACAGTGAAAACAAGCGCAGAGGAAAATGCGTCGACGACAATTGTCGTGCCGAGCGGCGATCTCCGGAAGGTGATCAGCGATGCCTTGACTGCAAATGGAGCATTGAGAGCAAACGCCGACGTTCAGGCTGCGAACCTGGTGGAAGGAGAACTGCGAGGCCACGCGTCCCACGGCATCCGCCGCCTGGCCGTCCTGGTCGAACGTATGCGGCGGGGCCTCATTGTCCCGGACGCCGAGCCCCACCTGGAGTGGGTGGCCCCGGCGGTCCTGCGCGTGGACGGGAACCGTGGCTTCGGACCCGTGGTGGCCTACCGGGCCATCAACGAAGTGGTAGCGAGAGCCGAGGAAACCGGAATAGCAATGGCCGCTATTTCCAACTCGAGCCACATAGGGATGCTCGCACCCTACGTTGAGTCGATCGCACGCCGCGGGCAGGTCGCAGTGCTGCTGACCACCAGCGAGGCCCTGGTTCACGCTTGGGGAGGCCGCGGCGCGAGCGTGGGAACCAACCCCATCGGTATTGGTGTCCCGACAATGCGGGAGCCGCTGGTTCTCGACATGTCCACGGCGTCCGTCTCGATGGGCAAAGTTCTTGACTATGCGGCAACGGGCAGGGCGCTGCAGCCCGGCTGGGCGGTGGATGCCTTGGGCAGGCCGACCATTGACGCTGCAGCCGCAATCGAGGGCGGAGCAATTTCGCCGTTCGGCGGACCCAAAGGCTATGCCTTGGGGATAGCGCTTGAAGCGCTGGTCGGCACCCTGACTGCCACGGCATTCGGGACGGCGGTGGTGGGAACGCTGGACAGCGAGTTCCCTGCCACAAAGGGCGACCTTCTGATCAGTGTGAGCCTGGAACGGCTGGGTCTGACCGGTATGTTGCCGGCCCTGACCGACTACCTGGACCAGGTGAGGGACAGCGGCGTGACCGGCCCGGCGGACGTTCCGGGTGACAGGGCACGACGCGCACGGGAAGGGCGCGCCACAGATGGCGTGCCAATCGATGACGAAGTTTGGGCGCTTGCCCTCAAATATGCGGAAGGACTATCCCATGACTGACATTGCCAATTCGTTCGGGCTTCTGCGGCTGCCCGACTCGATCGCCTTCGGCGACGGCTGCCGCTCCAGTATTGCCAGGACCGTCGCTACTCTGGGAAACAGGGCGTTGGTGGTGTGTGACCCGTTTCTTTCCTCGACTGAGGCTTTCATAAAACTGTTGAAGGAACTTGAGGTCCTGGAGGTGGCCGTCACCGTGGACACGCAGGTGGTTCCCGAGTTGCCGGTCAGCGTGGTGGAAGAGGCGATCGACCGGGCGTTGCAGTCCCGTCCGCAGGTCATTGTCGGATTCGGCGGTGGTAGCGCCCTCGATCTCGCCAAGCTCATCGCGTTGGGCCTGGCCCATGGCACGCCCCTGAACCGGTTTTACGGCGAGAACCAGGTCCCCGGGCCGGTGATTCCGCTCGTAGCTGTACCAACCACCTCCGGCACGGGGAGCGAGGTGACCCCGGTTGCGGTCCTTGCAGATCCTGACCGGGAGCTCAAAGTCGGCATCTCGAGTCCGTACCTGATTCCCCGGGCTGCTGTTGTCGACCCCCGGCTCATGGTCGGGGCACCGCCTGCCGTGACGGCCAGCGCCGGCGCGGACGCCTTGGTGCACGCTATCGAGGCCTACACTTCCAACAACCACTCTCCGAACTGGCAGGACACGTTGCCGGTCTTCGTCGGTGAAAACCTCCTGAGTTCATCGCTGGCCCTCGAAGCGATCCGCCTGATCGGGCTTTCACTGCGAAACGCAGTCCGGGACGGCCAGGACTTTGAGGCCCGTTCCAGGATGGCGTACGCAAGCCTCCTGGCCGGGATGGCATTCGGGACTGCTGGGACCCATCTTTCCCACGCCATCCAATACCCGGTCGGCGCCCTCACTCACACCGCGCATGGCCTGGGAACCGGCATGCTTTTGCCATACGTAATGCAGGCGTTACTGGCCACTGATGCCCCGCGCCTCGCCCACGTGGCCACAGCCCTAGGCGTCGCCGCAGGAACAACCGAAGAATCGGCTCAAAACGCCATCGACGAAGTTGCCGCGATCATGGCCGATATCGGACTGCCCACCGACCTTGCAACCATGGGCGTAACGGAGTCCGACCTTCCCCGCATCGTTGAACTGTCCCTTAGCGTGCGCCGGCTCGTCACGAATTCAGTGATCGAGCCCACCGAGGAAAACCTCCACCGCATCGTCCGTGCCGCCTTCGACGGTGACCGGACCGCGCTGAACCCTCTTCGCACCGCCGCCTCGAACGAAAGCGAAAACAAAAAGTGAACCACATTTCGGACCTCTTTATTGGTGGGCGGTGGACTCCCGGGTCCACCGGTAACAGATTCCCGGTCATCGACCCCGCTACAGGATCAGAACTGGCGTCCTTCGCCATCGCCGACGACGCTGACTGCGATGCCGCGGTCGAGGCCGCCGCCGCCGCACTGCCCGCGTGGTCGGCCACAGCACCGAGGGTCCGCGGCGAAATACTTCGGCGGGCATTTGAGATCCTCACCGACGAGAAGGAGCAGCTTGCCGAGACCATCGTGCTCGAAAACGGCAAGTCCTACGCCGACGCACTGGGAGAAGCGTCCTACGCCATCGAGTTCTTTCGCTGGTTCGCCGAGGAGGCAGTCCGCGTCCGTGGGGATTTCCGGCTCTCGCCCAGCGGCGACAAACACATCGTCGTCACACACCAGCCCATCGGCGTTGCGCTCCTCATCACGCCCTGGAACTTCCCTGCTGCAATGGCAACGCGCAAGATCGCGCCCGCCCTCGCCGCCGGCTGCACGGTGATCCTGAAACCCGCACGGGAAACACCTCTCACGGCAGCCTTCGTAGTGGATGCCCTGCACCGGGCCGGTGTCCCTGACGGAGTAGTCAACCTGGTAACACCGGTCCCCACCGGGCCCGCCGTCGCCCGCATGCTGCACCACGCCCAGGTCCGGAAGGTCAGCTTCACCGGATCCACCGAAGTTGGACGCGTTCTGCTGCACGAGGCTGCCGACAACGTGGTGAGCGCCTCCATGGAACTCGGCGGAAACGCGCCCTTTGTCATTCTGCCCGGGGCAGACCTCAAAGCAGCCGTTGAAGGTGCGCTGATCGCCAAAATGCGGAACGGCGGGTCGGCATGCACGGCGGCAAACCGCTTCTACGTCCACTCTTCGCTGGCTGACGAGTTCGCCCAACGGATGGCCACCGAGCTCGCAACATGGCGGGTAGGGCCTGGCTCCGACCGGGCCAACCAGCTAGGAGCCCTGGTCTCCGTCCAGGAACGCGACAAAGTTGCGGAGCTGGTTAGTGCTGCCGTGGAGTCGGGCGCTCAGATCCTCACAGGGGGTGAAGCATCGGACCACGGAGCGTTCTATGCACCGACTGTTCTCACCGGGGTCACTCATGACAGCCCAATCACTCAAACCGAGATTTTCGGTCCAGTGACCTCCGTCATTGAATACGACGACGTCGATGATGCCGTGCGGATGGCCAACGACACCATCTACGGCTTGATTGCCTACGTCTACGGCGAACAGGCTCCGGCACTTGCCGTGGCGCAGCGCATCGACGCGGGAATGGTCGCCGTGAACCGGGCCGTTCTCAGCGACCCGGCCGCCCCGTTCGGTGGAATGAAGCAAAGCGGACTGGGCAGGGAAGGAAGCTACGAGGGGATCTTGGAATTTCTCGAAGAAAAGTACATCGGAATAGACCTGTAGGACATAGGGGCGAGAACAATGAAGATCACAACCTGTGAGATTTTCGAGCGGGACAAGCTCGCTGCCCCCGCTAGAGCAGACAACGAGACGTTCTCCTGGAAGGCACACTCATGATCGAAGCAAGAATCTCCTCGGTCCGGATGATCGAGGTATCGGCGCTGGTTCCCGAGGATCCGTCAAGTCGAGGGTTCCCCCCGCAGTCCAGGGCCATCAGCGTGTATGACCAATACCATCCAGCAGAGGGGTGGCAGTTGCCGGCAGGTCCCCAGCGTAAGTCGTGCCTGTATCTCGAGATCGGCACCACGGCCGGTGTGACGGGCCGCTACGGTCCCATTGACCAGGAGGCCGTAGCCCCACTGGCCGAAGGCATGGCGTCCTCCCTGCTTGGCCTTGATGCGTTGGCGAGTACCTTTATTTGGGACATGCTGCAGAGGGGAAACCGCCACTCCCGGCACGGCAACCGCAAGATTGCCATCAGCGCCGTCGATAACGCGTTATGGGACCTGAAGGGTCGGCTGCTGGGCCTGCCGGTATGGCGGCTGCTCGGAGGCTCGGGCAGGACACAGGTACCCGCCTACGCCAGCACACTGGGTACCTTCCACGGCGAGGGCGAGGTGGAACAAACGGCTGCGAAGCTCCTCGACGAGGGCTACACCGCCCAAAAATGGTTCTTCTCCGATGGCCCTGCACAGGGGGCCGAAGGCATGGAACGCAACGTTGCCCTCGTGGAGCGGACCCGTGCCACGGTGGGATACCGGTCGGAGCTGATGTTCGATGCCTTCATGAGCTGGGATCCGGCCTACGCCCGCCGCTGGTGCGCGAGGGTTGAGCATCTGCGGCCGGACTGGCTCGAGGAGCCGTTCCCTGCCGGTGCCATAGAATCCTTCGCTCAACTCCGCGCGTCAACGAGCGTCCCACTCGCAACCGGCGAACACCTCTATGACCGCCACGATATCCTTCCGTTCCTCCAGCGCGGACTGCTCAGCGTCCTCCAAGTGGATCCGGAATGGTGTGGAGGAGTCACAGAACTTGTCCGGATGTGCGCGATGGCAGAAACCTTCGGCGTCCAGGTGATCCCCCACGGCCACGGCATCCGTGCTGCGCTGCATGTTGTTGCGAGCCAGTCGCCGGAAGTCTGCCCGCGCGTCGAATATCTCTTCCACCACGAGCCGGGGCGGCACTTCTTCGAGGTCGATGCCCCGGCTCCACAAGGAGGCTCCTTTGCGCTGCCTAGCCTCCCGGGCTTCGGCATTGAGCTCGCCGGGGACCGTATCAAGGAATCCAACGACGTGTTCGCGGTGTCCTGACCACCCAACAACATTCGACAAACCCCGAGGGCCTGGGCACGGTTGCGATACCGTGCCCAGGCCCTCGGCCGTTAAGCGCCTTTCGGCCCGCCCGATGCCTTAGTAGCCGGCAGCCACATCCACGACGCCGACGAAGTTTCCGCCGCTGACGTGGGCTGCTGCGTTGATCCGCACACGCTCTGCCAAGAGCGCAGCTCTCATGCCGGGCGTATCCGCCGCATGCGGGGTGATCAGTACCGTTGGTTCAGCCCACAAAGGGTGCCCGTCCGGCAGGGGCTCGGGATCCGTCACATCCAGTGCTGCTCCCGCAACACGTCCCGAGCGCAGGGCTTCGAGCAGGGCATCGGAATCAACCAGACGTCCGCGGGCAATGTTCACCACCATCGCCCCTCCCTTTAGTGCAGCAAATTCGGCCGCACCCAGCAGGCCGGATGTAGACGCGGTCAGCGCCGCTGCAACGATCACCAAGTCGGCCCCGGCGAGCACTTCCAGCAGGCTTTCGGTGCCGACAGTGATGGCCGCGTCAGCGACAACTTGTGGTTTCCGTCGAACGACTGTGACCTTCGTGCCAAACGGCTTGAGTAGCCTGATTATTTCGACGGCGGTGCCCCCGGCTCCGATAATAACCACGTCCAACCCTGCTAACGAGACTCCCTTAGTGGGTGTGGTCCAGGTGGACGACCTTGCGTGCTCGTGCAGGGCCCGCAGCAGGGCCAGACTCAGTGCGAGGGCGTGTTCGGCAACAGGCTGGGCGTAGGCGCCTTTGGCGCTGGTCCAGGTTACTTTTCTTCCAGCCGCAGAGCCGATGGCCGCCGCATAGTTATCAACCCCCGCGGACGGAAGTTGCACCCACTCCAGGTGCGGATGCTGCGCCAGGAGCCGGCTCAGCTCATTGACGGGGACACGTTCCGTGATCACCAGACCGCTCGATGAGCTGCCCAGACGGGCCACGGTGCACCCCGAGCGTTGTGCGGCGTCAGCCAAATGTGCTGGCTCTGTGGGATACAACGAGACGACCCGAGGGGCATCGCGGTACTTGGCTAATTCGTTCATGATGTCGTATTCCTGGGGTGTGTTGGGGAACGAGCGGGCACACGCATTTGCACTCCGACCTTCACAGGGCGGAGTGCAAATGCTATGCGGGCGTGGGGTGGCGTCAGCCCTTGCTGCCGGTTGTGGCAATTCCTTGGACAATATGCTTTTGTGCGAATAAGAAGAATAGAAAAACCGGAACGAGCGTGATGACTGACATTGCGAACAACGGCCCCAGTCCGCTGGAGGTCTGCGAGTCGACCAGGCTGTTCAGTCCCAGCGAAACTGTGTAGGACTCCGGAACGGTCAGGTAAATCAGAGGACTAAAGAAATCATTCCAGGTCCAAATGAAAGTGAAGATTGTGGTTGTAATCAATGCCGGCTTCATCAGCGGCAGGATAACGGCCCAAAATGTCCTAAAGGGACCCGCGCCGTCAATCGATGCGGCTTCATCCAATTCGCGGGGTATCCCGCGAAGGAACTGGACCATCAAGAAAACGAAGAACGCGTCGACGGCCAGGATCTTAGGAATGATCAGGGGCAGGAACGTAGTTCCAACCAAGCCGGTGCTGGAGAAAAGAATGTATTGAGGGATGGCCACCACATGGTAGGGGAGCATGATTCCCGCGAGCATCAGCGCAAAGAACGCCGTCTTGAGCTTGAAATTGAGTCGCGCGAATGCATAGGCGGCCAGGGAACAGGACAGCAGGTTACCGATGAGCGATCCGGCAACGATCAGGAACGTGTTCAGGAAATAGCCGGTGAAACCGATGCCTTCGCCCGAGTTCCAGCCCTTAACGTAGTTTTCCAGAGTGAGTTCCCCGGGAATCAGCCCGAAGTCGTCGAAGATCTTGCTCTCCGGGATGAAGGAACTTTTCAGCATCCAGAGGAGCGGATAAAGCATGAGCAGGCCGAAAAGAATGAGTCCTGCATGCTTGAACGAGAGCCGGGCAGCGGTCGGCGCGGTCAGTAAGCTAGTCATTGTAATGAACCCATCGCTTGGATGCGTAAAAGTTGAGTGCGGTCAGGACACCGATGATGACGAGCAGGACTGCGCCCAGAGCAGACGCGTAGCCCATCTCAAAGTTGATGAATCCCCGTTCATAGAGGTAGAGCGTGTAGAACAACGTCGAATCAACTGGTCCTCCTGTTCCGCCGCTCACCACGAAGGCCGGCGTAAATGCCTGGAAGGACCCAATCACCTGCAGAACCAGGTTGAAGAAAATGATCGGCGAAAGCATGGGCAGCGTGATAAAACGAAGCCTGCCGAACATTCCCACGCCATCGATTGAACCCTGTTCGTAAAGTTCAGCCGGGATCTGGCGGAGCCCCGCCAGGAAGATGATCATAGGGGACCCGAACGTCCACACATTCAGGATGATGAGCGTTCCGAGCGCCGTCTGGGGATTTGAGATCCAGCCCGGCATTCCCTCAAGGCCAAAGGTTGCCAGCAACTCATTGACTAGCCCTTCGCCGCCAAAAATCTGGCGCCACAAAATTGCTACAGCCACGCTTCCGCCGATCAAAGACGGCAGGTAGAACGCTGACCGGTACAGGGCCAGTCCCTGGATCCCTTTGTTCAGCACCAATGCCAAAGCCAACGCCAGGGCCAGCTGCAGGGGCACCGAGACGAAAACGTAGGTAAAGGTCACCGCCAAGGACTTCAGGAAGCGCGGATCTTCGGTGAACATACGACGGTAGTTTTCGAAGCCAATCCAATTGGGGCTTGAAAGGAGGTCGTAGTCGGTGAACGAGAGATACAGGGAAGCAAGAAGCGGCCCGAGGGTGATAAAGACCAGGCCGAGCATCCATGGGGTCAGGAAGACGTAAGCGCTCGAGATGCCCTTTTTTCGTGGTGTCCGCTTCTTGGGGCCAGCGGCCACAGAAGATTTAGATCGGAACCCAAGGGATTCAGGAGGAGGCGCGGGGCGGCTGTCTGGGCGCTCCCGGGTCGTCGCCCCCTTACCGGGCTGCATCGAGGCCCCGCCGCAGGTCCGTCATAAGGGATTTCACTGCCTGGTCGATGGGAACCCCGCCAGTGGTGATGTTCTCGCCGGCACGTCGAAGAAGTGAGGCCCAGCCCAGCGAGCCGGGAGGGTTGGCGCCACGGGAACGCATGGGGCGTTTCAAGTCGCGCTCAAGGATTTCCAGGACCTTCTGGTCGGACGTGGACTTAGCCTGTACGGCCTTTGCCAGCGCCTGCTCGCGGAGCTTCGGGTTCGAGGGAGGTCCGGTCACCACTCCCACCGTGTCAATCACCGCAGGGCTGTTGATGAAGAAGTCCACGAACCGTCCGGCAAGCGCAGGGTCGGTTGCTGTGGCCGAGATGCAGAGCCTGTTGTACCAAAGGAAGGAATGCCCCTCCGCTGCGCCTTGGATGGTGGGCAACAGGTGCATGACGAGCTCCTGTTTGCTCGCAACCTGATTATCCGTGAACTGATTGGACTGCCCTGCGTAGATTGCTGTCCGGTCCGCAACCTCGGGAAAAACAGGCTGGACGGAACCGGAAATTGCGGCGGGCATGACTGCGCCGTCCTTTATCCAGCCCTCCCACATTGCAAACCAGTCACCGAGGACTGCAGCGTCGAAGCCGAGCTTGCCGTCCTTGTCAAAGAGCTCGGCGCCATGCTGCCGGAGCCACTGTGTTGTGTGAAGCTGGCCGGTGGCTCCGTAGGCCATACCGAAGGAATCGCCGCCCTTCGCCTTGGTGTAGTCCCGCGCGATGGAGCCAAGGTCGTCCCATTTCCAGTCCTCGTCGTTGGGGGTATCGACGCCGGCGGCGGCCAATGCGTCCTTGTTGAGTTGGATGACCGGGGTGATTTGGTTGAACACCACGGAGTACTGCTTGCCACCGAGAATCCGCCACGAGTCAACTTGGCCGGGTGAGAACTGGCTGTAGTCCACCGTTCCTTTGTCGAGGGAATCGAGATCCAGCAGCACATTCTGTGAGGCGTAGGTTGCTATCTGGCTTTCCGGTACCCAAAAAACATCGGGAAGGCGTTTGGCGGCAGCCTGGGTAGCCATGCGGTCCAGATAAGCGGCGTATTCTGCCGGCTCAAGGGACATTTTGATGCCGGAGTTGCTCTGCTCGAACGTCTTTACGAAGTTCGTGTAGTTGGCCTGTACCTGCGTAGGGCCCCAGAACGAGAACCTTAGATTTCCTGCCGCGCTGGATCCGGAGGCTGCTTGCTTCGGTACGCATCCGGTTGCTGCCATAAGCGTCAGCAGGGCAGAGCCGGCAAGAACCGAACGGCGATTAATCGGCCGAGCTAGGAGGGAAGAATTTGAAAACATCGTTGTTTTTCTTTCTCGAAAGGCGGATTCGGACAAAAGCAACGGCGGTTGTAAGTAGTCGCCGAAGGAGAATGCTCACGAATTCTCCGGCCGTAATTTCTGGCCCTGCGCTGACGCTAATACCGCTTTGGCACCCAGGGGAGTCATCGTCCCGTCATGTGGGACGTCAAGAGCGGCATGTCTTTATACCGGCCGTCATTATGGAAAATGCGTTTTGCCGTCCCGCATTCCGGAACGCAGTCTTTCGGTTCATTTCATCGGTGAATAGCATGCTGCTGTAGTTAGGCGTCGATCGTTACTCAATCGCCTCGACTACGGCCTGGTCATCAAATGACCTTTAGACTTCTTTGATTGGCTCGCAACCTTCGAAGAAGCGCACGGTTCAGATCGTGCAACGGCTGGGAAACCTTAGGGATCAAAGTTTCCCAGCCGTAGGTCCTAAGCCTGCCTGAAAGCCAGTTGCGGACAGCGCGTTCTGGGTTGGACTTAGCGAAGGACGTCAAGCATGGAAAGGCCGAGCTGGAGCCGTCCCGTGCCGCGGGATCCCACGGGCGCACCGGTCTTGATTCCCACATAGGAAAGCTCATCCGGAAGCTTGGTGAGCAATCTGCGCGTGCCGTCTGCATTGAGCAGCGATCCTGGCTCGTCTTCTGCGAGACCGAGATGCACGTCCTCCCATTCCGCGCTGCGGTCCGTAGCGACCGGCGCGGCACCGGAGAAGGCGAAGGCACCCAGCCCGTCGCCGAGTTTCCCGATGTGCTCAAGGGGTGTCGCGGCACTGCGTCCCTCGATGGCCGACCTGCCCCAGTTGAGGAGGTGACGGATTCGCGGACCTTCCGGGTCTGTCGCCGCACGGACAGCCTCCATCTCCTCTTCAATTCTCAGATAGCCCTTTTGCGGCGCCTGGCCGGGTACCAGGGCATCCGAGTGTTCGACGAGAAGTTCGATATTTCCCCAATCCCAGCCGGCAATTTGCCTGAGCGAGTCGGTAAAAGCCGACAGGCTGGAGCGGTCGGCGCGCGGAGCTGACTGCAGTGCGAATGCACGCACCGACGCCGAGCCCAGCTGTTCCTGTAGTAGAAGGGTCTCGGTCAGGGCTGATGCGATGTCGCTTAGTGCCCGTTGGCGGCCGTCGCGATCCTCCGAAGCCAAGCCGTATCCCGCGTCAGTCTTCGTGGCGACAAGTGTCGTTGACATGGCACTAATGGTGTTGGACCATCCGGGATGGAGCAGGCTGGCCAGCCTGGCAAGTCCATGCGGATGGAGCTGGCCACGAATTACGGGAAGTTCGAGGCCGCCGATGCGGGGATCCGACCTGAGGGTTTCATACCAACGTTCTTCGGTTTCGGTATCCTCGGTGAGCCCGGCAGGGGCTGCGTTGTAGGCGGAATAGACGATGTCTGTCATCGTCGATTCCCTTTTCGGGGAGCCAGGAAATTGATATGCCGTGTGGGAGTCATGGCTCGATCTTTTCCGTTTTCCCGGGAGATCCACCAGCCGCGTCCCGCTGGACAGGACGGTTCCCGCGCAGGCCCCTGGCCCTACTTCTTTGTCAACCCTGTACCGTGATCTGCTTCAAACACTGGAGGAGGCTGTCGCGCCGGGGGTGCGGACGGCGTCGGCCGACTCGGTGGTGAGGTCAAGATGCTTGGTGCCGAGGCAGTTCATCGAGGAGCCGATCCGGGGCGTGGGAGTAGCGGTGGTCCAGGACTTGCGGACCTCGGTGATCCGGTTGGCGCAGAGGAGCCCGGTCAGCGCCATGGAATGGTTTGAGGCCGCGGGCGGCGAGGAGCTCCGCGGCCTCCCGCACGTCGTCGACCTTCCGGTCCGAGTGCGGGAGCCGGGCGCGCCATACGTCCCGGATCGTGTTGGGTGTCAACGGGGCAGCTCCTTCCCCGTCAACATCCCGACGCTGCGAACGTCCGTATACCGGGCATCCAGACCGGCGAAAGCCGTTTCCACCACTTCCAGCATCGCGGCGGTGGAGTCGAACTGCCGGTCGAAGTGCCGCGTCCAGGCGGGGTCCTCGGACTTGAACTAGACAGATCATGCGGCGGCGTCTCATTCGAGTTGGCAATTGTATGCGTCATCAGCCGTCGCGTGGGTTGGTCATGTAGGCCGCTGTTCGTTTGTCCATGAGACGTTTTGGAGAGGCGGGACCCGCCAACATGATGTTCGTCGATTTCCAGCAGGAGAGCCGGCTCGTAGTGCGGTGCTTATTGGGTGCGGTTCAGTCCGGGGCCCGCTCATCAAATTCGAACGAAAATCGCGCATTCCCCGGGCGGGCGTTCAATCAGCCCTGTTGGGGTCGCCGAAGTGGGCAAAAGAAGGTGTGCACATTGTGCACACCTTGGGCTTCGGACTGGGGCATACTGGTGGCGGAACGGGCCGGATTCCGCATGTTTCTGCGGGAGTCCAGTGTTTGCAAGGCCAGGAGTCCGTTTCGAGTCCCACCTCGGGCACGCATAACCCCTCGTCAGAGGGGTTTTTGCTTTAATGTGTGGACATTGTCCCGGCGGGTCCCTCTGACACTGTTCC
>Ga0075432_10000218_pt1 | contig 15268 bp, 13 predicted proteins | sample RhiMethybrSRZTD1_FD_72781 | JGI IMG/M metagenome (GOLD analysis project Ga0075432, IMG submission 72781) | Populus rhizosphere microbial communities from Tennessee, USA - Rhizosphere MetaG P. TD hybrid SRZTD1 | ecosystem: Host-associated > Plants > Roots > Rhizosphere > Soil | place: USA... | reverse complement strand
AGTTGCGGAGCACGCTGGGAGAAGGAACCACGTTCACGGTCAGGGTGCCGGTCTAGCGGCCTGCCTACCCGGGCGTCCGAGACCGCCGGACACGGCGCTCCGACCGCCGGCCTGCTGGCCGCGGTCAGGCCTACGGCCGGTACTGCTCAATCAGAGTCCGGGCCATCGCCTGCGCACGCTTGGCGGCGCCGGCATCGCCTTCCGTCGCGGAGATGATGGACCCCTTCATAAGAATGTGCCACGAGCGGGAGAAATCCTCGGTGTCGCGGAGTCCCGCCTCCTCGGCGAGCTGCTGGACGTGGCCGCGGATCCTGGCAAGATAGTCGATGCTTGCCCGTCCCAGCGGATGGTTGGCGCCCATTTCCAGCAGGACGTTGATGAAGGAGCATGCTTCAAAATCGTCGCGACTGAACCAGTCGCCGAAGACGTCGAAGATGGCCAGTAGCTGCTCGGTGGGCGTGCCGCCGCGGCGCCGTGCGTCCGCGACGATCATGTCCACGGTCCAGACTCGGTCGCGCTGCTCCAGGAAGGCAAGTACCAGTTCATCTTTGGAGGCAAAGTGCCGGTAGAACGTTGCCTTGGCTACGCCCGCGCTGCTGATCAGCTCGTTGACGCCCACATCGCGGATACCCCGGCGTGCGAACAGCTGGTATGCCGTGTCCACGATCCGCTGCCTCGCGTCGGCGAGGCTGATCGCAGCCTCGGCCTCCGGGGCAGGCTCAATCACTGAGTGGTCTGGCGTGGGGTTCATTACAAATAGTCTAGCGCAAAGGGGAGACAGACTTGTCTGTCTGAGATAAAATTCTTTACATTCCGGTCGGTCGAATTCCCAGGCGTTTGAGCCAGAGCGCTTGTGCCACAGGAGGGTAAGAGATGCCGAAGAAATTGCTGTCAGCCGCAGAGTCCCATCAGGGGGATCCGTGGCAGGCGCGGTCCGGGATCCATGCCGTTGGGGGGCCCGTACGCGGGCGCGTGAATCTTGAGCCGATTCGCCACCAATCGTGGGAAATCATCAATGCAATCCTGATGGACAATGACCCGGAGGGGTCTGAAAACCGCAATCAGCTGCGCCGTTGCCTCAACAAAAACCGGGGCAACCCTGAGAGGGCCTTGCTCATGCACCTCATGTCAATGCCGGGCCGCTCCGCGCCCGCAGTCATTGATTAAGTCCTGCCTGCCGCACCACTTCGCCCCAGGACTGTTGTGCCAGGTCAGCAACAGCTGCCAGGATGTCCGACGGCGGCAGGGACAGATCAAGCGGGTACTCCACCACGTCGATGTCCGTGTGAAGGATGCGGCGGAGTTTCATTTCCCCCGAGCCTGCGTACACAAGCCAGGCAGTGGGCACGCGTAGGGCCGTACAGTAGGCCAGCATCTGGAAGTGGTCCGCGGACAATGACGCGCCCTGGTCCGTGGCCGCCCGGTACTTGGTGTCGTAGACCACCACGGGGCGGCCGCCCAGGAGGTGGACTGCGTCCGGATTCACGGTAAGCCGGTCCGAGTCGCGCACCGCCTCGTTCAGCAGGGCGTTGTACTGCAGCCGCATCTCGCCGGGATACGCGGCCATGGCTTCGCGGAGGGCAGTGCCCACAAAGTCTTCGAAAACCTGGCCCATGTCCACAACGAACGACGCCGTCTGCTGCTTTCCGTCGCCGGCTTCGGCTGAGGCGTTGCGCAGGACCACCTCGGAGAGGCGGAGCACCGCGTGGTACCGCGCGTTCATCCTCGTCGCCTGCCACGGCGGCAGGGGCGCTCCGGACTGAAGCCGCGTGACGGCGTCGAGCTTTCCCTTCAGCTGCCGCAGGCGGCTCTGGACGTCCGGCCGCACGCGCGGAACCTGGGCCATACGCTCCAGGGCGGCCCGCAGGATGCGGTTCTCGGCGATGTCTTCGGTGAATTCGTCATACGAAACTTCCAGCGGCACCAGCATGCCGGGGCGGCGCGAGATCTGGTCCGAGATCCGGATCCTGCCCTTCACGGTCCGCAGCGATTCGTCCACTGTAAGGTAGCCCTGCAGGACCCCGCGGCTTAGGGCGCGGTCCGCCAGCTGTGCCAGCGATTCAGCCAGCGCGCTCCACAGGTCCGAGTCCTCGACGGCGGCCACGGGGTCATCACGGAAGCCCTGGTTCCCGGCATAGCTGAGGAGGAACAGCAGCCGGCTGAGGCCCAGGCGGTCTTTGGGCCGCACTTCCAGCTGCACCGTGGGCGTCCGCACGGACCCCACCATGCCCACCGGCTCGATCCTGAACAGGCCCATGCCCATGGGTGACGCCTTTGCCAGGCCGCTGGCGTTCAGGAACGCGGCACTGGCGGCGTCAAGCTTGTCCACCACGCCGCCGGACAGCTCGTCCAGGACAATGTGGCGGACGGCCTTGCCGGCACTGGACGGCTGCCGCGCCGGCAGTGGCGGAACCGCGACGGCGGGCCTTATGCCTTGAGCCGGCAGCAACTCGTTAGCGGGACGCAAGGCGGCCCAGCAGCTGCTCCAGCCCGAAGCGCTCCTGCAGCTGGGCCCGGTTCAGCTGGCCATGGTAGTGCTCTTCAAGGAGCGGCATGAGCTCGTATTTCCAGATCCGGCGCAGGCCCGCGGGAGTCTGGGCGGCCTTCTTCATGAAGTAGGACGGCCCGATCATGAGGTCGCGGTCCCACTCATCAATCGCGTCGTTGAGGGCGTCCAGGAGGAGCGCCGGGGTGGTGTCCAGGTTCCGGGCCTGCAGGAAGCGAAGCAAAGAACCCTTCACCGGTTCAGTCTTGGGGTGCAGCTCAATGAAGGAGAACCGCCGGCGGATGGCCGCATCCATCATGGCGATGGACCGGTCCGCGGTGTTCATGGTGCCGATGATGTACAGGTTGTCCGGCAGCGTGAACGGCTCGTTGGGGCTGTACTGCAGGTAAATCCGGTCGTCGCGGTACTCCAGCAGGAAGTAGAGCTCGCCGCACACCTTGGCCAGGTTGGCACGGTTCATCTCATCGATGATCAGGAAGTAGGGCTTCTTCTCGTTGCCGGGTTTGGCAGCCTCTTCCGCGAGGCGGCGCAGCGGGCCGGCCACCAGCTTGAAGGAAACCTGCCCCTCGTCCGTTTTGTCCGGCCGGAAGCCTTCGAAGAAGTCCTCATAGGCGTACGACGGGTGGAACTGCACCAGCTTGACGCGCTCGTCGGTGCTGTCCCCGGCAAGTTCGGCCGCGAGGTGCTTGGCCAGGTAGGTCTTGCCTGTTCCGGGCGGACCGTAGAGCACCAGTTGCCGGTTCTCTTCCAGGAGTTCGGCAATTTCCTGCAGCGGCTCCAGGTCCATGTGCAGGGACGCGGCGAACTCCTCCGTCAGCGGACGGAACCCCTCCGGGACGGGTTCGACGACGGCGGCCGGCTCGGCGGCGTCGTCGGCCTCCGCTTCCGCTTCGGCGGGCAGCAGCGCCTGCAGCGCCTGCACTACCCGGGTGACATCGACGATGACACCGGGCGTGGCCAGCTGGCGCTGGACGTGGCGGGGAAGGTCCGCCATGCTGTGCGCGTCGTCGAACCAGCGGACCTTGCGGCGCATCCGGCGGTTGTCCTCGTTGTGCTCGGGCTCGCCAAGCACCCCGCCCAGTCGGACGGCACCGGCGTGCTGGTACAGGACCAGGTCGCCCGGCTTCATGACCGTGAGGAAGGCGAAGACGGCGGTCTTGTTGTCCTCGCGCTCCACGTAGCCGAGGTGCTTGTAGTCCTCGTCCACGGCGTGCTGCACAACGCCCGCAGTGACTCCGGCATCCAGGAGGCGCAGATGCTCGACGTCGAGCGTCACCTTCTCCTCCCCGTGCCACGCCGCCAGGAGGTCCTTCACGTCATGGTGCGTGCGCAGGAGCCAGGCACGGCGGCCCGGGTCCCCCACCTTGCGCCACTGGCTCACCAGCTGGCGGGCGTACCAGTCGATGCGCTGGCCGGCCTGCTTGTCCAGGTAGAGGCGGATACGGTGGATGTCAGCGGTAATTTCGGCTTCGCTGTCACCCTTGGCGCCTCCCACCAGGGAGGCGAACGCGTCCCGGATTTCCTGCCGCTCCACGTCAGCCACCACCGGCTCGAAGTAACTTGGCCAGGCCAGGTACTCAATGCTGCGGCGGATGGCCGGCTGGTCGTCCGGGGTTCCGGACGCGAGCTGATGGAATGCGAGGGGGTCCTTCAAGGCCTTGGTCACGGCATTCGTGGACTGCTGGTCAACATGCTGCACGAACCGGCACAGCCACTTCAGGTGGTCCCAGATGGTCCAGTTGAACTCGGCGGTGCGGTCGCGGATAACGCCGTGGTCCGTCATGCCTTCGTAGAGCTCGTCCGGGAGTTCCAGCGGAGGCTCCAGCCAGGAGGCCGCTTCAGCCACGCGGGCACGCTTGACCTTCAGCGACTTGACCTCGTGCGCCAGCGGCAGCGACTGCAGGAACAGCAGCTCGACCGCCAGCTGCTTGGCTGCGCGGGAGGCATCCGAGAGGTTTTGCCGCAGGTTGGTCATCATGGGCGCCTTGGAATCCGCGACGCCCCGCTCCAGCCGCTCCAGCAGTTCGCCGGCAGCTGCGGTGGTCCATGTCTGGGTCCGTCCGTCCAGTGCTGACGGCTTTCCCTGCAGGCCTGCCCCGAGGACAAACCACGCCGCGTCCTCGATCTCCTTGGAGATTCCGGGGGCGCGGGTCATGGCAGGCTTCGCGGTGGGGGTCATGCGTTCAAATTTACAGGCTTAACCTGAACGGCAGCACCACGGGGCACTATAAGTTACTGCCCGGTAGGGCTTTGGCCATTATGTATGTTTACATGGCAGCGCCGCCGGGTCGCGCCTGGTTGGCGTCCTTGGCCACGCCCGGCATCCGTGGCTTTCGGCCCTAGGAAGGGCGGCGGGGACGGCCATAGTCTGGCGGCACAACGAGGAGCGTGCCATGACTTTTAACGAGCTGACCCAGAAGACATTCGCGGCGATCCGGGCAACGGGGCTCAGCCGTGGACCGGACAGGTGGATCGGCGGCGTCTGCGGCGGAATCGCAGCCAAGCTTGGCGTGGACCCCAACGCGGCCAGGATCGTTTTCCTGGTGCTGTCCCTGATACCGGGCCCCGCCGTCACGTTCTACATCTGGGCCTGGATACTCCTGCCGGACAGCACCACAAACCGCATCTACCTCGAGTCGTGGCTGAGCAACGACTCGAGGACGTAAACCGACCTAAGCCACGCGGTGGCGCGTGACGCTGACGGCGCGGCGCGGTCGCGCTGACGCCGCGGTGCCGGTTGATCCGGGACGTCAGCGCTTAGCGCTGGCGGGCAGGTTCTTGCGTCCGAACGCGAAGTAGCTCCCCGGACCGACGAAGTTGATCAGCGTGACCGCACGCCACAACGCCTTGCTGCCGCGGATCTGCTCCGCGGGCCGCCGGGAAATGTCCCGCTGGGCCGCGATCAGCAGGGAGAGTTGCACGGCCGCCGCCACCAGGGTCCCGAACCGTGCGAGCGGCGGCATTTCCTTCCAGGACTTCTTCTTCTTTTTCTGAGTGGCCATGGCCGATGCTCCCTTGCTCGTGGACTTGTTGCGTTGTTGGACTTGGTGCGTTGTTGGACTGGATCCGTTGGTGGACTTGGTGCGTTGTCCTGGCGCCCCTGTAGTGACGATCATAGGGACGCCGCCCCGCCCCAAGGTAGGGGCTTTGGGCTCAGGCCGTGTACGGGGCCAGGCGCTCCTTCTGTTCCGGGGTCAGCCGCAGCACCCTGCCGGTAGCCTCATCCACGAAGGCCAGATGCGTGGTGGCCTTGACGCAGTCCTCCCTGGTCACCGGGTCCTGCAGCAGGTAGTGGATGTCGAAGCTGGCACCTTTGACGGCACCGATCCACAGCTGGACCACAGCCGGAACATTCCGGTAGTCGAGCGTCCTGACGTACCGGATCTTGTGCTCCACCACCAAAGCCATGGTGCCCTCTGCCACGTCGTTGAAGAGGGACACCTGCGGCTCGATGCCGGGCAGGCCGGCGCCGCGGGGCGGTCCGAAGGCCGCGATGCGGGCTTCCTCCAGGATCCGCACGATCTGCACATTGTTGACATGGCCGTACGCATCCATGTCTCCCCAGCGCATGGGCACCTGGACCTCGATGCGCCGGCCGCCTGTCACGGTCCGGGCGGCGGCGCTCAGCTTCGGACCGCCGTCGTGTTGTCCGCGGAATCCGCCAAAGCGGCGCCCGCGTCCTCGCCGGTGAACTGGGACATGTAGAGCCGGTGGTAGGCGCCCTTGAGTTCGAGCAGGTCGTGGTGGTTGCCCTGTTCCACGATCCGCCCGGCCTCCATGACCAGGATGGTGTCGGCGTCGCGGATGGTGGACAGGCGGTGCGCAATCACAAAGCTGGTGCGGTCCGTCCTCAGTGCTGCCATGGCTTTCTGGACCAGGACTTCCGTGCGGGTGTCCACGGAGCTGGTTGCCTCGTCCAGGATGAGCAGGGACGGGTTGGCCACAAAAGCCCGTGCGATGGTGATGAGCTGCTTCTCACCTGCGCTGACGTTGTTGCCTTCCTCATCGATGACCGTGTTGTAGCCGTCCGGCAGTGCCCGGACGAACCGGTCGACGAACGTTGCCCGGGCGGCCTCCATGACCTGGTCCTCGGTGGCGTTGAGGTTTCCGTATTTGATGTTGTCGTAGATGCTGCCGCCGAACAGCCATGCGTCCTGCAGCACCATGCCCACCTTGGCGCGCAGCTCGGAACGGCTCAGGTGCGTGATGTCCACGCCGTCCAGCGTGATGCTTCCCGAACTGAGCTCGTAGAACCGCATCACCAGGTTGACCAGGGTGGTCTTGCCTGCGCCGGTGGGTCCGACGATGGCCACGGTGTGACCCGGCTCGGCGGTGAACGAAAGGTCCTCGATCAAGGGCTTGTCCGCCGAGTAGCTGAACGTCACGTGCCTGAAATCGACGTGGCCGTCGGTCTTGGCGGGCAGGTGCTCGGTGGCGGTTTCGGCATCCTGTTCGTCCGCATCCAGGAATTCGAAGACGCGTTCCGCCGAGGCAACGCCGGACTGCAGCATGTTGGCCATGCCTGCCATCTGGCCCAGTGGCTGCGTGAACTCCCGCGAGTACTGGATGAAGGCGGTGGCGTCACCCAGGCTCATACCGCCGGAAGCCACCCGCAACCCGCCGACCACCGCGATGCCCACGTAGCTGAGGTAGGAGACGAACTGCATGACCGGCATGATCATGCCGGAGACGAACTGGGCGCCGAAGCTGGCCTTGTAAAGGGCTTCGTTCCGTTCGTCGAAGCTTGCCAGGATGTCCGCGTCGCGGCCGAAGACCCGCACGAGGTCGTGGCCGGAGAACGATTCCTCGATCTGGCCGTTGAGCTGGCCGGTGTTCTTCCATTGCGCGGCGAACAGCTTCTGGCTGCGCGAGCCGATGATGCCGGCGGCCACGCCGGACAGAGGGAGGGCGACCAGGGCGATGAGGGCCAGCTGCCACGACACAACGAACATCATGATCACGATGCCGAGCACCGTCAGCGCGGAACTGAGAAGTTGCGCGAAGGCCTGCTGCAGCGCCTGCTGGATGTTGTCGACGTCGTTGGTGACGCGGGACAGGGTGTCGCCACGCTGGCGGGTGTCGAAGTAGTTCAACGGGAGCCGGTTGAGCTTTTTCTCGGTGTCGTCACGCAATTTGCGGACCACCCGCATCACGAGCACGTTCAAAACGTAGCCCTGCAGCCAGGTGAAGATGTTCGCCACGAAGTACATCACCAGCACCACGCTGATCAGGAACGACAGCTTCTGGAAGTCGATTCCCACACCGGGGACGAGTTCCATCTTGGCGATCATGTCCGCAAAGTTGTTCTCGCCCTGGGCGCGCAGACCGTCGACAAACTGGTCCTTGCTGACTCCGGAGGGCAGTTGCTTGCCCACCACTCCCCCGAAGATGACGTCCATGGCCTGCCCCAGGATTTTCGGGGCAACGACGTTCAGCACGACGGCGACTGTCACCATTGCGAGGACCACGGCGATGCCGGCGGCCTCGGGTTTCAGCAAGCCCATCAGTCGCTTGGCGGAGGGCCAGAAGTGCTCTGCCTTCTTCGCCGGCGTCCCGCCGAACATGTCGCCGTCGGCCTCCGTGGGCTTGTATTCCTCTTCGTAGAAATCGTCCTCTTCCGCGGGAACCGTGTCCTGGCCGGCCGCGAGTTTTTCGTTGGTGCTCATGCCACTTCCTCCGCGGTCAGCTGGGACTCGACGATTTCCTGGTAGGTGGTGGAACTCAGCAGCAGTTCATCGTGCGTTCCCCGGTCCACGATCCGGCCGTTGTCCAGCACCAGGATCTGGTCGGCATCGGCAATGGTGGACACGCGCTGGCCCACAATGATGACGGTGGCGTCCGCCGTCTTTGCCTTGAGCGCACGGCGCAGCCGGGCATCCGTGGCGACGTCGAGCGCCGAGAAGGAGTCGTCGAACAAGTACACCTTGGGCTGGGTCACCAGGGCCCTTGCGATGCACAGGCGCTGGCGCTGGCCGCCCGAGACGTTGGTGCCGCCCTGGGCGATCCGGGATTCGAGCCCGTTTTTCTTGTCCCGGACGAAGTCGGCAGCCTGAGCCACCGTGAGGGCGTCCCACAGCTCCTGGTCCGTAGCCTCCGTCTTGCCGAACCGCAGATTGTGCTCGATGGTCCCGGAAAAGAGGTATGGCCGCTGCGGCACCATGGCTACCCGGCCGGTGATTTCGGAGCGTTCCAGGTTGGTGATGGGGACGCCGTCGAGCAGTACTTCACCCGACTCGACGTCGTAGAGCCGCGGCAGCAGCGACAGCAGGCTGGTCTTGCCCGAACCGGTTGACCCGACGATGGCCACGGTCTGGCCGGGCTCGGCCGTGAAGCTGATGTTGCTCAGGACAGGTTCCTCGGCTCCCGGGTAGGCGAAGGAGACGTTGCGGTACTCCACGCGTCCCGTCCGCCGGGCGGGCGCGACGGGCACGGCCGGTTCATGGATGGAGGGCTCGACGTCGAGCACTTCACCGATGCGGTCCGCGCAGACCGAGGCCCGCGGAATCATCATGGCCATGAATGTGCCCATCATGACCGCCATGAGGATCTGCAGCAGGTACTGCAGGAAGGCGGTCAGCGAGCCCACCTGCATGTCCCCCGCATCCACGCGCTGGCCGCCGAACCACAGCACGGCTGCGGTGGAGACGTGCAGGATCATGCCGATGGCCGGGAACATGAGGACGAACAGGGAGCCAATCTTCAGCGAGACGTCGGTGAGATCGCGGTTGGCCTCGCCGAAGCGCTCCGTCTCGTGCGGTTCACGGACGAAGGCCCGGACCACGCGGATGCCGATGATCTGCTCGCGGAGAATGCCGTTGATGCGGTCGATTTTCGTCTGCATGGAGCGGAAGAGCGGCATCAGGCGGACCACCAGGTAACCCACCACGGCAATCAGGACGGGGACGGAAACCCAGACCAGCCAGGACAGGCTCAGGTCCTCGCGCAGGGCCATGATGATGCCGCCGATGCACATGATGGGCGTTGCCACCATGAAGTTCAGGCCCATCAGCACGAGCATCTGCACTTGCTGGACATCGTTCGTGCCGCGCGTGATCAGGGTGGGCGCGCCGAAAACGTTGACGTCCTTGGCCGAAAAGCTGGTCACTTTGCGGAAGACACCGCGGCGGAGGTCCCGGCCGAATGCCATGGCTGCCTTGGAACCGAAGTAGACGCCGGTGATGGCGGTGGCCACCTGGACCAGCGCAACGCCGAGCATCAGCCCGCCCGTCCTCCAGATGTAGTCGGTGTCGCCGCGGGAGACGCCCTCATCGATGATCTGGGCGTTCAGGCTGGGCAGGTAGAGGGCAGCGATGGTGGATGCCAGCTGGAAAAGAATGACTGCCGCGATATACGGCAAATACGGCTTGGAATAGCGCCGTATGAGGGTGACAAGCATGCCCGGGAGTCCTTTGGAAAGTGCGCGAAGTGTATGCAAGAAAGTAATACCAGCGGGGACTGACACTCTCAGCCTTCCCACTCTACGAAATTCGTTGCCTCGGCGAAACAACGCCCGGGAAATATCATCCGAACGGCGTACCGGCCAAGGGCCGTCTTGTCGGCCGGTTTGCAGGGGCGGCAGCGCCGCTGCAGCCCCAGGCGCAGTCGCGGTCGCAGTCGCAGTCGCAGTGCCACTGCAGCGTGCACACGTGCACCTTGTTACGGGAGAAACGGGTGTCACCCCTCGGTTCAAAGGGGATTGGCTGTGAAAAACGAGTGCCCAGTCAAGTACCGGCCACTCGCGATTACGCAGTGTTTGAGGCTTAGCGTGAAGTGGTCAGATAGTTGACAACTCTGCAGGAGAGTCGCAGGTGATCTGGGCATCTACGAACAACGGTCGGCTCCTCCATGGGCCTCCCGTTCCCGCAGTCTGGTCAGTCCAAAATGATCCAGATGGAGAATCCCATGAAGAGAATCCTCGCAACTGCCGGAGTTGCCGGCATTGCGTTAATTGGCGTCACGGCGCCGGCAAATGCCGGCGACAAGGGCGATGACAACGACAAAAAAGTCAGTATTTGCCACGCAACGGGCTCGGAATCGAACCCGTATGCCCACATCACCGTCAGCGAAAACGCGGTCAACGGAAACGGCGGCCATGCTTCGCATGAAGGCGACCTGATTCCGGCGCCGGCGTACGGCTGCCCGGGCGGCAAGGATGATGACGACGACGACTCGGGCCACGGTCCGGACAAGATCACGATCTGCCACGCCACGGGATCCGAGAAGAACCCGTACGTTGTCATCACGATTCCGGAAAAGGCCTGGTGGCACGGCCACAAGGACGGACACAACGGCCGCGCCGACATCTACCCGGTCCCGGCCGGTGGTTGCGTCGCAGATGAAGAGGAAGAGGAAGAGAAGCCGCCGGTCGTTGTACCGCCCGTCGTAGTCCCGCCGGTGGTAACACCTCCGGAAGTGACACCACCGGCAGTGACACCACCAGCAGTGGCTCCGCCGGCACAGGTTCCAACAGGAGCTGCAGCGGCACCGGTCGGGGCGGCGGCAGCGGTACCCGTGGTCAACCGGGGCTTTAACGCCCAGACTGCGGCCGGAAGCCAGCCCGACGCCGGAATGCCGGCCTGGTTCGGCGGCCTGGCAGCGCTCCTCGGGGCGACGGGGTTGATTGCCCTGAGGCAGCGGGGACGCCTGCAGGACGTGCCCGGATCCAAATAGGGCCGATCCTGCGGTGAGGACGGGCATCCGCCATCGCGGTGCGATGCCCGTCCATACCACTCTCTCCCTGGAGGAGTTCAGATGTCCTTCCCCGGCAACAAGCCCGCAGACAGCCCGGCCCTTGGCAGCCGGACCGCTGTCCCGGAGGCGGGCGAGAGCCAATCCCCCACGGCTACCCCTAGCCCCGCTGCCGGCGAGCGCCAATCCGCCGCAGGCTGGCGGCTCAGCCATCTTGCCCGCAAGCTGCCCTTCCTGAAACGCCTGTCACTTAACCGTGGCGACCGGCTGTTGCTGCTCGCCGGCGTTGCGGCCTTCTTCGCCCTGACGTTCCTGCCGGGCCTCCTCAGCGCCGGGAACTCCTCTGGCGGGACCGGACTCCATCTGGAAGCTGCTCCGTATTCACGGTCCGCCATCCCGGGGAATGCCGTCCCGCCGGATACGTTCGCCTGGAGCGGCAAGGGCTCGGCGGCCCAGGCTGGCAGGAAATCACCGGCTGCGGCGCCCGCGGCACAGCAGCCCACGCCGGCCGTTCCCAACTATCCACCGGCCGCGGCGCCCACCCGGATCGTGTATCCCTCTGCCGGGCTGGACGTCACCATCCATCCGCTCACCCCGGCGCCGGAGGAACTGGAATCCCAGGCGATCGTGCCGCCGATCACTGTGGACGGTTACTGGGTGACTAACTTCGGCATGCCCGGCGCCGGGTCCACCAACAGCACCTACATCCTCGGACACAGCTGGGAGGGCCGCGACGCCCCGTTCAACCGGCTCAGCGCATCGAGTTCCCCGGGGGACATCCTGGAAGTCACCACAGCAACGGGAACCATGCGGTACCGGGTGGATTCGGTGGACACCTACGTGAAGTCAAGCCTGAAGGACAGTCCCATCTGGACCGGTTTTCCCAACCGCCTGGTCCTCATCAGCTGCTACACGGAAGACCCCTGGGGCAAGAACGTGGTGGTGGTCGCGTCCCCGGTCCCGGAGCCCTGAGCGGGAATCCTGAGCCCTGAGCCCTGACGACGGCATGGCAACACATCGCAACGGCGACGGCGGCACTCAGCCGCCGTCGCCGTCGGACGTTAGTGGTTGCTGCTACTCGCTCCGGTGCCGCCCGTGCGTTGCGATGTAGTCCGCCGCCGCCCGCTGCAGCTTCCGCTCCTTGGCAAGCTGCCGCCGCAGGGTGGTGAGCTGCTCGCTGATGCGTGACTGTTCGGCAGCGATCTCACGCTGCTCCGCCGACTGCTCGTGGACGGCCCGCAATGCCTCTGCCAGCTGGAGCTGCTGCTCCGCCAGCAACTGCTGGGTCTGCAGGAGGAGCGGGACGACGTCGGCAGCTTCAGGCCGCGGGTCCGCCACCATGGTCCGGGAACGCTCCCGGAAGCCTTCCCTGCCTGCCGCCGGGGTGTCGCCGCCGCGGAGGCCGTGCTCGTCGCGAGTAACGTCCCGGTCCAGGCGTGCGGCGTCGGGGAACCGGGATTCCTGGGCGCGCTGCCTGCTCAGGACCTCGATGAACTCCCGGTCCAGGTCCACGATTCCGGACCCGCCTGCCGTGACCGGCCCGGCGTTGGCCTCAGGGGCTTTGCTCCCAGCGGCGTTGGCCGCGGTTGCTGCCGGCACGATGTCCACGGTGCGGCGCAGCGGCTGCTCCTTGATGAACAGGATGGCAACCAGGGCAATGATGCCGATGGCCGCGGAGATCAGGAAGATCTCGGCCGTCGCGTCGCCGTAGGCCGCCCGCATGATGTCCCGGACCGGGGCGGGCATGTCCTGAAGGTCCATGCTGGCACCGGCTGATCCGCCCGTAACAGGAATCCCGGCGGCGGCGAGGCCTTCGGCAGCCAGTTCCTTGACACGGTTTGCCAGGACGGCGCCGAGCACCGACACGCCGATCGCGCCGCCCACCGAGCGGAAGAATGCCACGGAGGCGCTGGCAGTGCCGATGTCCGTGGCGCGGACGGTGTTCTGCACCGCCAGCACGAGGTTCTGCATCAGCAGGCCGAGGCCCAGGCCAAGGACTGCGGTGTAGACGCCGGTGAGCCAGAGTTCGGTGGTGTGGTCGATGGTGCCGGCCAGTCCCAGGCCGCCGATCAACAGGATGGAACCGGCAATCAGGTAGCGCTTCCATTTGCCGGTCCGGCTGATCAGCTGGCCGGACAGGACCGAGCCGATGAGGTTGCCGGCGATCATGGGCAGTGTCAGCAGGCCGGCTTCGGTGGGGGTGGCTCCGCGGGCCACCTGGAAGTACTGGCCCAGGAAGGCGGAGGATCCGAACATGCCGACGCCCACTGCGACGGAGGCCAGGATGGCCAGGGCCGTGGTGCGTTCGCTGATGATCTTGAGCGGGATGATGGGCTGCTCCACCCTGGATTCGACGACGACCAGGAGGGCCAGGAGCAGTACGCCGCCGCCCACCATGGCCGCTGTCTGCCAGGACCACCAGTCGTAGTAGTCCGGGTTGCCGGCGAAGGACACCCAGATCAGGAGCAGGCTGACGCCGGAGGTGAGCAGGATGGACCCGAGCCAGTCGATCTTCGCGTGGCGTTTGACGTGGGGTAGCTTCAGCGTGATCTGCAGCAGGATCAGGGCGATGACGGCCAACGGTACGCAGACGAAGAAGGTCCAGCGCCAGCCGAGCGGACTGTCCACGATGAATCCGCCCAGCAGCGGGCCGCCGGCGGTACCCACGGCCATCACGCCGCCCATGTAACCGGAGTACTTGCCGCGGTCGCGGGGCGGGATGATGGAGCCGATGATGGCCTGCGCCAAAGCCGTCAGGCCGCCCATGGCGACACCCTGGATGACGCGGGCAGTCAAGAGGAGCGGGATCGTTTCGGACAGGCCCGCCATGACGGAACCGGCCACGAAGATCACAATGCTCAGCTGGACGAGCACTTTCTTGTCGAAGAGGTCGGCGAGCTTTCCCCAGATCGGTGTGGTGGCCGCGTTGGCCAGCAGGGCCGCCGTGATGACCCAGGCGAAGTCCGTCTGGGTGCCCTTGAGCTCGGACATGATGGTGGGCAGCGCATTCGCGACGATGGTGCTGCTGATGATGGCGGTAAAGAATGCGGCCAGCAGGCCGGTGAGGGCCTCCATGATCTGGCGGTGGCTCATCGCCGCTTGGGGCGCCGGTGCCGACTGCTGCGATGGTGTTGGTGTTGTGGACAGGGCCCGGGACGGACCGGTGGCTGTAGCGTGGCTGGCCATGTGCAGCTCCTTAAACGGTTGGAATTGTTTCGGTGGATCCGGCCGTCGTTGCCCGGGCTGAGTCCCTGAGGGATTCAGCAAGTTTTTTCAGGATTTTCGCGGTCTCCTCGGCGTCGAACTGGCTCCAGTCCTGCAGGTAGCCCTGGAGCGTTGCCGTGCGCTGCTGTTCTATTTCGTGCAGCTTGCCCTCCCCCGCTTCCGAGAGCGCCACCAGCTGGGCACGCCCGTCCTCAGGATCCGGACGGCGGACCACCAGGCCCTGCTCTTCCAGATCGGCGATATGCCGGCTCAGGACGGGAGCGCTGACGCCGAGCCTGGCGGCAAGCTTCGTGGCCCGGGACTCCCCCTCTCCCACGAACCGCAGGACGCCCTGGAGCGCCACCCCGGTGTCCTGCCCGCGCGTGCTGGAGATGGCGACGCAGCGGACAGCCCGCTGGAGGTCGAAGATCTGGTACACGAGATCGGCTGCGGTTTCTGGTGCGACTGCCATGGCGAATAACCCCTTTGCTTGCCCTAAGCAACTATATCTGAAAATGGTTGCTTTGGGAAACTAACCAGCGAGCGGCCGATGCGGCCGGGGCAAGCGGCACCTTAAACGCCAAGCGCGAACGTACAGTTGAGGCCCCCGCTTTTGGGGCCTCAACTGTACGTTCGCGCTATGTGGTGGTGCTGGCTGGTGGTGGTGCTGGTCTGGTGGTGCTGGCTGGGGCAGGGCCTGCTGCTTAGACGCCCATGTGGGTGGGGCCGAACATCTTGAGCAGGGTTTCAACGACGACGACGTTGGGTCCGTCCGCGGCGAAGCCCGCCTTCAGTGCGTCCCCCACGTTTTCCGGGGTTACCCGGACGGCCGGGACGCCGAACGCTTCGGCGAGTTTGACGAAGTCGGGC
>Ga0075432_10000217_pt1 | contig 15269 bp, 15 predicted proteins | sample RhiMethybrSRZTD1_FD_72781 | JGI IMG/M metagenome (GOLD analysis project Ga0075432, IMG submission 72781) | Populus rhizosphere microbial communities from Tennessee, USA - Rhizosphere MetaG P. TD hybrid SRZTD1 | ecosystem: Host-associated > Plants > Roots > Rhizosphere > Soil | place: USA... | reverse complement strand
TTGGTAGCGGAGGAGGGACTCGAACCCCCGACACGCGGATTATGATTCCGCTGCTCTAACCAGCTGAGCTACTCCGCCCCGAAAGGCGCCCGCAGCGCGGGACAGGGGCGGCTCTTAGGCCGGGGCGCGGCCATGGTCAACCACCTCTTTGCCGCGAAATGTCCACGTGCCCGCAGCCTCCCATGGGCCTCCCTGATAGACGTGGAGGCCGAGGCCGGCAAAGGGGAAGCGGCGGTCGGGAACAGCGCCCTGAAGCTCGCGCTGGAGCGCTTTTGCGGTCTCGGCCGACACCTTGTTCTGGATAGTGATGTGGAGCCTCGGGACATGGCTGTCCTGCGCGGTGAGCGCACCGTGGAAATGTTCCGCGATGGCCTCGCGGATAGCCAGCATCCCGCCACTTTCAAGCGCGATGGCCGTGCCGGTGCCAAGCGGCATCAATCCGCTGATCCGGGCCTGCGGAGGCGCGAAGGAGGCGGCCAGGCGGGCCAGCAGCGGGCGCAGTTCATCCCGTAGCGACGGGGCGAAGGCATGGAACAGGGTGACGTGAGCCGCCAGATGATTGCGTTCTGGCGGGAAATGCGCGCGGCGCAGGCTGTCAGCCCAGGCAAAGACGTCGCCCGGTAGTTCTGCCGTAACGATAAAGGGTGGCGCGCTGCGGCGTGCAGGCGCACCCTCCCCTGTCACGGCTCCCCGCGCAGCACTTCGAGGATGTGTTCGGGCGCCGTTTCGCTATAGGGATCCTGGTCCGCGCCAACATCATTGATGCCCGGTTCCTCGAACCAGTGGGTAATCCGGTTATCGTCGACGACAACGGCATAGCGCCATGACCGCAGGCCAAAACCGAGGTGATCCTTGTCGATCAGCATGCCCATGCGCCGGGTGAAAGTCCCCGAACCGTCCGGCAACAGCTTCACTTTGTCGAGACCGAGGTGCTTGCCCCACTGATACATGACGAAGGCATCGTTGACCGCGATGCAATAGACGTCGTCCACGCCCGCATTGACCAGCGCATCATGCAGTCGTTCGAATGCCGGGCACTGCTCGTTCGAGCAGGTCGGCGTGAAGGCGCCGGGCAACGAGAAGACCACGACCTTCTTGCCGGCGAACTCGTCGCGCACCGATAGATCCTGCCAGCGAAACGGATTGTCCCCGCCAATGCTTTCGTCGCGCACGCGGGTCTTGAGTGTCACGTCGGGAATGTCGCGGCCGATCATCGGAGTGCTCCTGCCTTGGGGTCGTACGCCCAACCTTACCCGAGCACGTCGGTTCCTGCCAGATGGCTTAAAGTTCCCCACGCTGTCGGCGAATGGCGAACCACTTGGCGACGTTGCGGTTATGATCTTCCAGCGTGGACGCGAAGGCGTGACCGCCGGTGCCATCGGCCACCATGTAAAGCGCGTCGGTCTTTGCCGGGTTGAGCACCGCCGCGATCGAAGCGCGGCCGGGGTTGGTGATCGGACCCTTGGGCAGACCGGTCATTGCGTAAGTGTTGTAGCCGTTGACCGCGGCGATCTCCGACTGGCGGATGCGACGGCCAAGCGGCTTGCCGCGGGTAATCGGATAGATGATCGTCGGATCGGCCTGGAGCATCATGCCCTGGCGGATGCGGTTGGAATAGAGCCCGGCCACCATCGCGCGTTCCGCGGGCTTGCCGGTCTCCTTTTCAACGATCGCCGCGAGGACCACCGCTTCTGCAGGGGTCCTGGCGACAGTATCGGCGGAGCGCTTGGCCCAGAGTTCCTTGAGCGTGCGCTGCATCGCCGCCTGCATCCGCAGCACGACCTGCGCGCGGCTTTCGCCTAGGCCGATCTCGTAAGTGTCGGGAAGGACTGACCCTTCCTCGGGTACGGCGACCTCTCCCGTCAGGCCCGGCTGGGCCAACAGGCGCTCCTGCACCATGATCGAGGGCATCCCCTCGGGCACTGTAACGAAGCGGCGGATCACCTTGCCGCCCTGGAGAATCTCGATCAGCGTGCGCTGGCTGGCGCCCTTGGGCAGCAGGAACGTGCCGGCCTTGATCGGCGCAGTGCCGCCGAGCAGGCGGGCGCGGATGCGGAATGTGGTGGCCGAACCGATTGCGCCAACGGACTGCAAGTGCTCTGCAACGGTATTGAAACTGTCGCCATCCTTGACGGCGAATTCGGAGTCCTTGGGCAACGGCCCGGAAACGAACCAGCCGCCCGCCAGCCAGAGCACGGCCGCTGCCGCCGCGACAAGCGCGATGAGCCTGACGCGGCGGAACATGGCTTAGATCTTCTTCATCACCAGGCTGGCATTGGTCCCGCCAAAGCCGAACGAGTTGTTCAGCACGGCGCGCACTTCGCGCTTTTTCGCGGTCCACGGCACGAGGTCGACGCCGGCGCAGCCGTCGCTCGGATCGTCGAGGTTCAGCGTGGGGGGCACGATCTGGTCACGCAGGGCCAGGATGCAGAAAATCGATTCGACGGCACCCGCGCCGCCCAGGAGATGGCCGATGGCCGACTTGGTGCTGCTCATCGAGACGCGGGCAATCTCCTCGCCGAACAGCCGGCGGACCGCGCCGAGTTCGAGTTCGTCCCCCATTGGCGTCGAGGTGCCGTGAGCGTTGATGTAGTCGATGTCGGCCGGAGTCATGCCGGCCTTCTTCAGCGCCATCGCCATCGAACGGAACGCGCCCGAGCCTTCCGGGTGCGGCGCGGTGACGTGGTAGGCATCGCCCGACAGGCCGTAGCCGACGACTTCGGCGTAGATCTTCGCGCCGCGCGCCACGGCGTGCTCGTATTCTTCCAGCACGACAACACCGGCGCCCTCCCCCATGACAAAGCCGTCGCGGGCCTTGTCGTAGGGGCGGCTGGCGCGGGTCGGTTCGTCGTTGAAGCCGGTCGACAGCGCGCGGGCCTGGGCGAAGCCGGCGATCCCGATCGGGCAGATCGTGCCCTCGGCGCCGCCTGCCAGCATGATGTCCGCATCATCGTCGCGGATCATCCGCGCGGCGTCGCCGATCGAGTGCGCCCCGGTAGAGCAGGCGGTGACGACTGCGTGATTCGGGCCCATGAGGCCATATTTGATCGAGACCTGTCCCGAGATCAGGTTGATCAGGCGGCCGTGGACGAAGTGGGGCGAGACGCGGCTCGGCCCCTTTTCGTGCAGGACCAGCGATTCGCTTTCGATTCCAGGCAGGCCGCCGATGCCCGAGCCGATCGAGCAGCCGGCCCGGAGGCGCGTTGCCTCGTCCATGTCGGTCAGGCCCGCGTCCTCGATCGCCTGGCCGGCGGCATCGATGCCGTAGATGATGAAGGGATCGACCTGGCGCTGGACCTTGTGGTCAACCCGCTTGTTCGGGTCGAAGCCGTATTCGTGGTCGGCCGGCTTCACCTCGCAAGCGATGCGGCACTTCTGGTCGCTGGCGTCGAAGCGCGTGATCGGCCCCGCGCCGGACTTGCCCGCGATGAGGTTGGCCCAAACTGTTTCAACGTCGGCACCCAGCGGGGTGACAAGGCCAAGACCGGTTACGACGACACGACGCATAAGCTGCTCCGAAACTTCTTTTTTTCATGGCCCGTGGTGGCCGATTGTTCTTCGGTAAAGATCACCGGCGAAAACACAACAGGCCCAACCCCTTGTGGGGCTGAGCCTGCGGAGCCCGGTCCTCCGCCGATGGACGGCGGAAGGACTGACCCTAAGCAAGCTCAGGGCGAACGGGTTATGGAGGGCCCGATCAGCCCTTGTTGTCGTTGATGTACTTGATCGCGTCCGAGACGGTGCTGATCTTCTCGGCAGCATCGTCGGGGATTTCCACGCCGAATTCTTCCTCGAAGGCCATCACGAGCTCAACGATGTCGAGGCTGTCTGCGCCCAGATCATCGATGAAGCTTGCATCTTCGGTGACCTTGTCGGCTTCGACGCCAAGGTGCTCAACCACAATCTTCTTAACGCGGTCGGCGGTGTCGCTCATGGAATGTCCTCTCGTGAACGGGAGATGAAAAACTCGAAGGTCGCCCTAATGCCGGGTTTGCCCGCTGGCAAGTGCATCGTCGCCAGCAATGCTCGACGCCGGGTATATCCACAGCCAGCGCGTTACAAGCCGAAGGTTACATGCCCTTGTTCATCCACGGCCCAGGCGGGATTGAATGCGATTTCCCAGGCATGTCCGTCAGGATCGGCGACATAGCCCCGCCAACCGCCGTGCGGCGGCGCGTCAGGCTCGCGCAGAACCATCCCGCCGTGCGCGCTCAGCCGTTCGATCAGATGGCCGACCTCGGCCGCGCTTGCGACATTGTGCGCCATTGCAAAGCCATTGGAATGCCCAGCCGGGCGCTGCAATTCGGCACTGAACGCATCTGACAGCCACAGACCGAGGACGAACCCGTTCATCTGGAAGAACAGGACCTCGTCGCTATCGTAGACCGGCTTCCACCCGAATCCCTCGCCGTAGAACCGGCGGGATCGGGCAATGTCCTTGATGGACAGCGTGATGAGCGAGATCTGCTGGGTCACGCCGTTCAATTGCTCAGCCCTTGGGAGGTTCCACAACTCGCAGGCTCAGTTCGCGCAGCTGGCGCGCCTCGGGCAGGCTGGGTGCGCCCATCAGCAGGTCTTCGGCGCGCTGGTTCATCGGGAACAGCGTGATTTCGCGCAGGTTCTGCGCGCCGCAGATCAGCATGACGATGCGGTCCACACCCGCGGCCATGCCGCCGTGCGGCGGGGCACCATACTGGAACGCGCGGTAAAGGCCGCCGAAGCGTTCTTCCACATCCGCCTTGGACAGGCCGACCAGTTCAAAGGCCTTCACCATCGTTTCAGGCGACTGGTTGCGGATCGAGCCGGAAGCGATCTCGAAGCCGTTGCAGACAAGGTCGTACTGGTAGGCGTTGATCGTCAGCGGGTCCTGGTTGGTCAGCGCGTCCATCCCGCCCTGCGGCATCGAGAACGGGTTGTGGCTGAATTCGACCTTCTTGGCGTCCTCATCCCATTCGTAGAACGGGAAATCGACGATCCAGCACAGCTTGAAGGTGCCTTGTTCGATCAGGCCGAGCTGCTCGGCAACGCGGGTGCGGGCGAGGCCGGCAAGCTTGGCGGCTTGGTCAGCCTTGCCGGCTGCGAAGAACAAGCCGTCGTCCGCACCAAGGCCCAGCTCGGCATAGAGCTTTTCCATGCCTTCGGTGCCGTGGTTCTTGGCGATAGGCCCGCCGAACTCGCCGCCCTTGCGGGTGACGTATCCCAGCCCGGCATAGCCTTCGGCGCGGGCCCAGTCGTTCATTTCGTCGAAGAACTTGCGGCTTTTTTCCGCAGTGCCCGGCGCCGGGACCGCGCGGACGACGCCGCCCGAGCCGACGATCTTTTCAAACAGACCAAAGCCTGAAGTGGTGAAGTGGGCGCCGACGTCGGAGATGATCAGCGGGTTGCGCAGATCAGGCTTGTCCGAGCCGTACTTGAGGATCGATTCCGCATAGGGGATGCGCGGGAACTGGCCGGTCGGGGTAACCGACTTGCCGTTCGTAAACGCCTCGAACACGCCGCCGATGACCGGCTCCATCGTCTCCCAGACTTCTTCCTGGGTGACGAAGCTCATTTCGAGGTCAAGCTGGTAGAATTCGCCCGGCAGGCGGTCAGCGCGCGGGTCTTCATCGCGGAAGCAGGGGGCAATCTGGAAATAGCGGTCAAACCCTGCGACCATCAGCAGCTGCTTGTACTGCTGCGGCGCCTGCGGGAGCGCGTAGAACTTGCCCGGATGAATGCGGCTCGGCACTAGGAAGTCGCGCGCGCCCTCAGGGCTGGAAGCGGTGAGGATCGGCGTCGAATATTCGGTGAAGCCTGCGCCTTCCATCCGCCGCCGCATGTCGGAAATGACCTTGGTACGGGTGACGATGTTGGCGTGGAGCGTTTCGCGGCGCAGGTCGAGGAAGCGGTAACGCAGGCGGATGTCCTCGGGATATTCCTGCTCGCCCGCCACCGGCATCGGCAGTTCTTCGGCGCGGCTCAGCACCGTGGCTTCGCGGGCGTAGATCTCGATTGCACCGGTGGGCAGGTTGGGGTTCACCGTGGCCTCGTTGCGGGCCTTGACGTTCCCATCGATGGTGACGACGCTTTCCACCCGCAATGCTTCGAGCAAGGGCAAGGCTGAGCTGTCAACGTCGGCGACGATCTGGGTGATGCCGTAATGGTCGCGCAGGTCGATGAACAGCACACCGCCGTGATCGCGCTTGCGGTGCACCCAGCCCGACAGCTTGACCGTCTCGCCGACGTTCTCGCGCGTCAGGGCGCCGCAGGTGTGGGAGCGATAGGGATGCATCGAAACACTTTCCATTCAGCCGCCGATAAGGCAGGGGAGAAGGCGGGCTAACAGGCGAAGCCCGCCCTTTTGTCAAGCCGCGAGCCCGCACGGGCTCACACCCGCAGGTCAGCCCGCACCGGCTCACTACAGAAAAGACCGATGAAGATACATCCTCTCATAACGACCACCCAGGGCCTCGCTGAAATCTGCGAAAGGCTCGCCAAGGCCGATTTCATCTGCGTGGACACCGAGTTCATGCGCGAGAACACCTACTGGCCTGACCTCTGCCTGATCCAGATCGCGGACACGGAAGAAGCAGCCGCAGTCGATCCGATGGCACCGGGGATGGACCTTACGCCTCTGCTCGACCTGCTCGTGCGCAACGAAGACGTGCTCAAGGTGTTTCACGCTGGCGGGCAGGACGTGGAAATCATCTACAACCTCACCGGTACCACCCCTCATCCGATCTTCGACACCCAGATCGCGATGATGGCGATCAGCCAGTCCGAACAGATCGGCTATTCGAACCTGGTCGAATCTTGGCTGGGCATTCCGGTCGACAAAGGCGCGCGGTTTACTGATTGGTCGCGCCGGCCGCTGGATGCGCGCCAGCTCGAATATGCGATCGGCGACGTAACCCACCTTGCCAAGATCTTCCCCCGGATGCTCAAGCGTCTGGTCAAGACCGGGCGCGGCGAGTGGCTTGATGCCGAGATGGAAAAGCTGGCGGATCCGGCCAACTACAAGAACGATCCGGCGAGCGCGTGGGAGCGCATCCGCGCTTCGGGGCGCAATCCGGGCATGCTCGGCCGGCTGAAGGCACTGGCCGCCTGGCGCGAAGGCGAAGCGCAGGACAAGAACATCCCGCGCGGCCGCATCGCCCGCGATGAAACGCTGGCCGACATTGCCAGCCATCCGCCCAAGCAGCAGGCCGACCTCGCCAAGGTGCGCGGGCTTTCGTCCGGATGGAAAGACAACGACATCGGCCGGCGGATGATGAACGTGCTGGCCGAGGCAAGGCCGCTGACCGACGACGAACTGCCAGCGCGAACCCCGCGCGGCGCCCCGCTCGGCAAGGAAGGCGCCCTGGTGGCGGACCTGCTGAAGCTGCTGCTCAAGATCCGCAGCCGCGAGATCGACGTGGCTTCGCGGCTGCTCGCCCGCAGCGACGACCTTGAACTGCTGGCCGCCGGCGTGCGCAAGAACCTGTCGCTGCTCGAAGGCTGGCGGTTCGAACAGTTCGGGCGCGAGGCGTTGGAGCTTGTGGAGGGAAAGCTCGCATTTGCCGTGATCGGCGGCAAATTGCGGATGACCCACATCGACGAGATTCACGGCGAAATGGGAGCCCAGGCGGCAAGCGAGGCGGCACAGGGCGCAGCGGGCGAAGCCGGCAAAGGTCTTGATGCGCACCTCGGCCCCGACATCGACATTTCGCTGGACGCCGAGGAGGAACACGGCGCCCAATGACGGTTTTCCAGCCGACCCTCAAGCAGCTGCAATATCTTGTCGCGCTGCATGAACACGGCCATTTCGGCCGTGCGGCGGATGCCAGTTTCGTCTCGCAATCCACCCTTTCGGCGGGGCTGCGCGATCTGGAAAACCTGCTGGGCGTCGTCCTGGTGGAGCGGACCAAGCGCGCGGTGCGGTTTACCCCGCTCGGCAACGCGGTTGTCGCCAAGGCGCATCGCATCCTGCGCGAGGCGGAGGAACTGTCGGACCTCGTCCAGTCGAGCGGCCAGCCGCTGACCGGCGAAGTGCGGATGAGCGTAATCCCGACCATCGCGCCGTTCCTGCTGCCCCGAATGCTGCCCCGCCTGCGGCGCGAGCGGCCCAGCCTGAAGCTGTTCCTGCGCGAGGAGCCAAGCGCCGCAGCGATGGAATCGCTCAGCCACGGCCGGGCCGACTGCGTGCTGCTCGCCCTGCCCTACCCCACCGGCGAGGTCGAGAAGGAAACGATCGAGCTCGACGCGTTGTTCGTCGCCTTCCCGAAAGACGATCCACGCGATCCGCCCGACGAGATCCTGCCCGAGCGGATCGACGAGCACCGCCTGCTCCTGCTGGAAGACGGCCACTGCCTGCGCGAACATGCCCTCGCCGCCTGCAACCGCCCCGAAATGCGCGCCAGTGCGACGATGATCGGCACCAGCCTGCATACGCTGGTCCAGATGGTCGACAATGGCCTGGGCGTGACGATGCTACCGGAAATGGCGATCGACGCCGGCATCCTCAATGGGACCGACGTAGTCGCGCGGCCGCTGAAATCGGACAGCGCCAACCGCGAAATCGCTTTGGTCTGGCGCCGGAATTCCCCGCGTAGCGAGGAATTCCGGATGCTCGCCGAGGAACTGCGGGCCGGCTAGGCCCCGCACGTTCAGCGCTGGGGCCGTGGGCCCTTGTTCGGGAACTTGCCGCGCGGGCCCTTGCCATGGGGCCCCTTGTGCGCGCCCTTGAACGGCGGTTTCCCGGAGCCGCCGGGACCGCGATTGGGCCGAGGTCCATCCTGACGCGGGCCGTCGCTGCGCGGTGCGCCGCCCTCGCGCGGGGCGAGCGTGCGGCGGACCGGCGGGCGCGGGGCTTCGGCCTGCCCCGGTTCGCGCCGGTTCTGGCGGGCCATGTCACGCGGGGCTTCGGCCGATTGCTCGATGCGGACCGAGTTTTCATCGTCCGAATCCGGATTGGCGGTACGCTGTACGGCGTCGGCGAACTTGGCGGCAACGGCGGTCGGGATCTGGAAGTAGGTCTCGCCCTGGCCGATGCGGATCGCGCCCACTTCGTTGCGGGTGATGTGCCCGCGCCGGCACAGCAGCGGCAGCAACCAGCGCGCGTCTGCATTCTGGCGGCGGCCGATGTCCATGCGGAACCACACCACATCGTCAAACCCATCGCGGCGGACCGGTTCGCGCGACGGGCCGTCGTTCTCGCCGGCCATGTCCTCGGGCTCGGGCATCTTGGCCCGGTGCGCCTGGACCAGCGCGATGGCGATTTCTTCGGCGCTGCGCTGTTCAAGCAGGCGCAGGGCGATGGCGCGGTCGTCCTCGTTGGCTTCGACCGGCTGGCTCAGCGCGGTGAGCAGTCGCTCGCGGTCCTGCGCGCGAATGGCATCCGCGCTCGGTACCGGAATCCACGCCGCTTCGACACGGGCGCTGCGCAGCAACCCTTCGACGCGGCGGCGGCGCTGGTAGGGCACGATCAGGACGGCGGTGCCCTTGCGGCCCGCACGCCCGGTGCGCCCCGAACGGTGCTGGAGCACTTCGGCATCGCGCGGCACTTCGACGTGAACCACAAGGCTGAGCGACGCGACGTCGATCCCGCGCGCGGCAACGTCGGTCGCAACGCAAACCCTGGCCCGGCCATCACGCAGGGCCTGAAGCGCCTGGTTGCGCTCGCTCTGGCTATGCTCGCCCGACAGCGCGACGGCGGCAAATCCGCGTTCGATCAGCGTGGCATGAAGGTGGCGGACGTTGTCGCGCGTGGCGCAGAACAGGATCGCCGTTTCGGCCTCGTGGAACCGCAGCAAGTTGACCACGGCGTGTTCGATATCGGCCGGAGCAACCGCCATCGCCTGATAGGAGATGTCACCGTGCCCCCGGTCCTGTCCGACCGTGGTGATACGCAGTGCATCACGCTGGTAGCGCTTGGCCAGCGCCGCGATCTGGCTCGGCATCGTGGCCGAGAACAGCATCGTCCGGCGCGCTTCGGGCGTGGCGTCAAGGATCTGCTCAAGGTCTTCGCGAAAGCCCATGTCGAGCATCTCGTCGGCCTCGTCGAGCACCACGAAGCGCAGGTTCGTCAGCTGGAGCACGCCGCGTTCAAGATGGTCGCGCAGGCGGCCGGGGGTGCCGACCACGATGTGGGCGCCCTGATACAGTGCGCGGCGTTCGACCGACGGGTTCATCCCGCCGACGCAGGTGGTGATGCGCGCGCCGGTCTGGGCATAAAGCCAGCTCAACTCGCCGCTGACCTGCAGCGCGAGTTCGCGGGTCGGGGCAATGACAAGCGCGAGCGGCGCGCCGGGCGCGCCCACGCGGTCGCTGTCACCCAGAAGGTCGGCGGCCATGGCCATGCCAAAGGCAATGGTCTTGCCCGATCCGGTCTGCGCAGAAACCAGCAGGTCGCGCCCGACGGCGCCGGGTTCGAGAACGGCGGCCTGGACCGGGGTCGGTTCGGCATAGCCGCGCGATTCGATGGCGCCGGCAATAGTCCGCGGAAGGGTTGAAAAAGGCATGAACACTCGATTTTTACAGGTTCGGCGGGAACAGGTTCACGCCGGATGAACAGGAAAGCGCCGGCCACAAGGGCAGCGTCAGGCGGGCGCACATCGCCCGGCAATCCGGCGCCCCTAGCAGATGCCGGACGCCAGCGCCATGACGCAGTGCAGCAGGCCGAAACCTGCGCTCAATCCATGTGCTTGAGGCCGACCCGCAAATAATCCCATCCGGTGATCACGGTCAGCGCGGCCGCCCCCCACAGCGTGGTCAGACCGACCGTATGGGGCAGGTTGAGCGTTTGACCCATCAGGGTCACGGTCCACCACGGGGTGCCATGACCGAGGATCAGCGCGCCCAGCGAAACAATCTGGAACGTGGTCTTCCACTTGGCCAGTTTCGACACCGGGATCGAAATCTGCAACGGCCCGAGGAATTCGCGCAGTCCCGAAACCGCGATCTCGCGCAGCAGGATCACGAGGCCGGCAATCACATGCATGTCACCCACGTAAGGCCCGCGCAGCACGCCCTGCGCGCTGAGCACGAGGATCACGGCCGCAACCATGATCTTGTCGGCGATCGGGTCGAGGAACACGCCCATCCGGCTCACCGCGCCCTGCGCGCGGGCGACGTAGCCGTCAAAATAGTCGGTCAGGCCCATCAGGCAGTACATTGCGAAAGCCGCGAGGTAACCAGCCGCCCACTCCGGCCACCACAGCAACGCCACCAGCAACGGCACCGCAAAGATGCGCGACAGGGTGAGGAGGTTGGGCAAGGTCAGCATGCTGATGCCTCGCTAGCGCGGTGCCCCCCATCCTGTCGAGCGGCGCGTGGCTTGCTATGTGTAACGCAAAAGACTTGTCCGCAGTTCAATCGCCGCTAGGTTCCGCCTCGGGATCGGCTGCCGACACAAGGATTACATGACCACCTCTACCCACCTGCTGCGGCGGCGACGCTTCTTGCCGCTGTTTGCGACCCAGTTGCTCGGCGCCTTCAACGACAACCTCTTCAAGAACGCGATGGTGCTGTACGTCGTCTACAGCCTCTATAACTCGGAGGCGCAGGAGGCGGCGTTCAGTGCGGTCGCGTCGGCCTTGTTCATCATCCCCTTCGTGCTGCTCTCGGCACTGTCGGGGCAATTGGCGGACATGCGCGACAAGGCGCGGATCATCCGCATCGTCAAGGCGGCCGAAATCGGCATCATGGTGGTCGGCGCAGCCGGCCTGGTCCTCGCCTGGCAGGGTTTTGCAGTGCAGGGGCTGGCTATTCCCCTGCTGCTCGCCGCGCTGTTCGCGATGGGGATCCATTCAACTTTCTTCGGACCGATCAAGTACGCAATCCTGCCACAACACCTCCATGCCGACGAGGTTCTGGCCGGCACCGGGCTGGTCGAGGCGGGAACCTATATCGCGATCCTCGCCGGGACGATCCTCGCAGGCTGGATCCCGGTTGAATGGGCCGCGGTCGGCGTGATCGTGACGGCCTTGATCGGTTATGTCACCGCGCGGTACGTGCCCCCTGCCCCGCCGCAAAGCCCGCCGGAACCGCTCGATTTTCATTTCATTCGCGCCTCCATCTGCCTGATCCGCAACGCAGCGCGTGACCGGCGGGTGTTCCTGGCAATCGTCGCGATCAGCTTCTTCTGGGCGGTCGGGACGATCCTGTTCATCCAGTTCCCGCCGCTGGCAAAGAACGTGCTGGGCGCAAGCAAGGAAGTGGCCAGCCTATTCCTGGTGATTTTCTCGGTCGGCGTGGCGATCGGCTCGATCTCGATCAACGCCCTGCTGCGGGGCCGCGTTTCCGCGCGGTTCGCACCGGCTTCGGTCCTGGCGATGGGCGCCTGCGTCGTGGCATTCTGGGCGGTGTGTACGCGGTGGAGCGTGGAGCCCACCGGCGAATTGATGACTGCGGCGCGATTCATCGCCGAACCACTGGCGATCCCGCTGATGCTGTCACTGCTGGGCATTGCGGTTTCGGGCGGGATGTTCGTGGTCCCACTCTATGCCTTTCTCACCACCTTCGTCGACAAGTCGCAGACGGCGCGGACCATCGCAGCCAACAATATCGTCAATTCCGGGGCGATGGTGTTGGGTGCCGTCATGGCCATGGCGCTGAGCGCGGCCGGCGTGCCGCTGGTCCAGCAACTGCTGCTCAGTGCGGCGATGTGCGTGGTTTCCGCCTGGCTAGGCCGCCTGCTCTATTTGAGCGAAACGCCGGACTGCTGCTAACCGAGCCAGGCCGAAACGGCCATGAAGCAGGCGACGTAGGCGATCAGGAAGTCCTTCACGTCCTGCATCGTGACGAACGGGCGCTTCGTCTCTCCCGGAGCCGGATCAGCATCCTGCACGCTGCCGATGCGCGCGCGCACTTCGGGCTCGTGCTGCGGCAGGCGTCGCAACACGCGCAGCGGCAGCGTGGCGCGAAACGGATGCTTGGCTGGGCCGAAGGTTGCGGTGCTCATGAAGGTGCATATTAACGAACGCTTCACCATGTTCCAGTGCAGCAAATGCCGCGTGCACGACCCATCCCGTTTCGGCACAGGACGGACAGCAAATGATAAACCTGCCTGACGCAAGAATATGCCGCCGGGAAGGCATTGCTTCCCGGCGGCGCACAGCTCTGTCGTGGCTCGAAATCAGGCGGTCAGGACGGCCGACTTGATGGTCGATCCGGCGTGGATTTCATGGATCGCCTCGCCCAGCGCCGCATCAAATTCCGCATCGCTCATCCCTGCGCGCAGGTCCTGCAAAAGGGCGCGGCTAAAGCTGGCGATGATCCCGGCATTTTTCGCCAGTTCGACGCACGCCTCCGGTCGCTCGTACCCGCCGGACAGGGCGACCACGCGCAGCACGGCGGGATGGCGGACCAGCGGATCGAAAGTGCCGGGCCGGATCGGCAGCGAAAGCTTGAGCATCACCTGCACGCCCTCGGGCAGTGCATCGAGCGCCTTCAGGATTTCTTCGCAGAGGATCTGATCGCAGGCGGCGCGGGTCTCGCTCTTGATGTTCACTTCGGGTTCGATGATCGGCATCAGGCCGTGGCCAAGCACCTGCCCGGCAACTTCGAATTGCTGCGCCACGATGGCGGCGATGCCTTCACGGTTGGCCGAATTGATGACGGAGCGTTCCTTCGTGCCATAGATGCCGAGCGCCTTGGCCTTGGTCAGCAGGGCATCAAGCTCGGGCATCGGCTTCATCAGCTGAACGCCGTTGACCTCGTCCTCAAGGCCTTTATCGATCTTGATGAATGGGACCACGCCCTTCCTGATCAGCGCCAGCGGGACCGGAATGCCATCGACATGGCCGTCCATTGTCCTTTCGAACAGGATCGCGCCAAGCACCTTTTCCCCGCTAAATACTTCGGAGCGAATGATCCGGCAGCGCATGTCGTGGATCAGGCCGAACATTTCCTCGTCCGACGACCAGGCGCCTTCCTCGATGCCATACCCCTTGAGCGCCTTCGGAGTTGATCCACCGCTCTGATCAAGGGCGGCGATGAACCCGTCTCCGGCGGCAATTCTGGTGGTCATCTCGGAAGTCTGCATCGCGTGTCCTTCGCCAAAATTCCAGCGCATGATGCGGGAGTGCGAAAAGGCGAGGCCGATTCCCGCATACGTATGTGCATTCGTATGCGGGCGAAATAACAGAAATCTCCTGCACTGCAACATAGTCAGCCGGAAAAAACGCTTGGCCTGGGTGCCTTATTCGCTCGCCGCCGCAAAGGTTGTCCGTTTGAACACAAACCGCGCGTCGAGCTGGTACTTGATGAAATAGCCCACCGTAAGGCCGAGAACGGCGCCGACCTCGCGCAAGAACTCGGTTTTGCCGATCAGCCAGAAGGCGGTTTCCGATCCCCAGAAGATTGCTGTCGTGAACAGGCCCATGAAGGCATAACGGGTAAACTGTTGGCCGTGCTGCAGCACGGTATCTGCGGCGCGGTCGTCGAATATCCAGAACTTGTCGAGCACGAACTTGGTGAGCAGGCCGCCCACGGTGCCGCTGCCCACGGCCAGCGCGAACCAGACGAGGTCCTTGCCCGCGACCATCACCACGCGCTGGATGGCCAAGTTGACCAGCATGGCAATGCCGGCGAACAACGCATAGCGGACGACCAGCGATGCCAGTTTCATGCGGCAACTTTCAAAGCGTATGCGCTTGTCGCAAAGGCGATGGCGCTTGGCAAGGGCGCCATCCGTGGGCGATCATTGCTCCAGTGCCTTGACGCCGGGCAGTTCCTTGCCCTCCATCCATTCGAGGAAGGCGCCCCCTGCGGTCGAGACGTAGGTGAAGTCGGCCGCGACGCCGGCGTGGTTGAGCGCGGCGACAGTATCGCCGCCGCCGGCCACGGATACCAGCGAGCCTTCCTTCGTCAGCGCCGCCGCAGTGCGGGCGAGTGCGACGGTGGCGGTGTCGAACGGGGCCATTTCGAAGGCGCCGAGCGGGCCGTTCCAGACCAGCGTGCGGCAGGTCTTCAGCACGTCTGCCAGGGCTTCGGTCGCTTGGGGGCCGACGTCGAGGATCATCTCGTCGGGGGCGACTTCGTTGACGTTACACATGCGCAAGGAGGGGGGATTGGGGGCGAAGGTCTGGGAGACGAGGACGTCGTAGGGGAGGTGGATGGTGCAGCCGGCGGCTTCGGCGTTGTCGAGGATCTGCTCTGCCGTTGCACTAAGCTCATGTTCACAAAGGCTTTTTCCGACGTCGACACCGCGGGCGGCGAGGAAGGTGTTGGCCATGCCGCCGCCGATGATGAGGTGGTCGACGCGGGTGACGAGGTGGGTCAGCACATCGAGCTTGGAAGAAACCTTGGCC
>Ga0075432_10000216_pt1 | contig 15291 bp, 14 predicted proteins | sample RhiMethybrSRZTD1_FD_72781 | JGI IMG/M metagenome (GOLD analysis project Ga0075432, IMG submission 72781) | Populus rhizosphere microbial communities from Tennessee, USA - Rhizosphere MetaG P. TD hybrid SRZTD1 | ecosystem: Host-associated > Plants > Roots > Rhizosphere > Soil | place: USA... | reverse complement strand
TCCACCAGTCGCGCCCCGGTGGCATCGGCGACGTTGGTCAGAATCAACAGCCCGCTCTGGTGCAGTTGATGGAATTGAGTGTCGAGTGTGTCCATCGAATGTCCTTCCTTATGACTCTTTATTGGAAAACCTTTTTTTGAAAAGCCGTGGAGTGATCAGAATGCCAGTTGTTGGGTGATTTGCACCGCGGCGCTTTCCAGCCTGAGCAGAAACGCTTTACGCGGTTGTCCACCACCATAGCCGGTCAACGAGCCGTCTGCGCCGATCACCCGATGACAGGGCAGCACAATCGCCAGACGGTTTTGTCCGTTGGCCATGCCCACGGCGCGACTGGCGCCGGGCTTGCCCAGTTGCGCGGCAATCGCGCCATAGGTGCTGGTCTGGCCGTAGGGGATCTTCATCAATTCGCTCCACACCTGCTTGGCGAACGCGCTGCCGGGCAGGTGGAGGGGTACGTTGAATTCGCTCCGTTTGCCGGCGAAGTATTGCGCCAGTTCCTCTTCGATCTGCTGCAAATGGCCGTTATGGCCAGGGGCCACGGCGTAGCCATAATGGTTCTGCAGTTCTTCGATTTCCTTGGTCAATGCCGGTCGGTCGAGAAACTCCAATAGCACCAGCCCACGCCGTTCGGCCATGGCGATCATCGGTCCCAGTGGCGTGGTCAATCGGGTGAACAGCAGCGGCTCGCTGTGGGCGGCGCGACCGGGGGTGATGTGGAATGACTTTTGAAACGCATCGCGAAAACCGCTCAGGGATTCATAGCCGGAATCGAACGCCGCGTTGTCGATGGATTCGCCTTGCTTGATGCCACCGAGGGCGATGCCCAGGCGTCGGCTGCGCAGCCAGGCGTGAAAGGTCATGCCGAAATGCTGCTTGAACCAGCGCCGCAGTTTCAGCGGCTCGATGCCCTCGGCGAGCAATTGGGCATCGGTCCAGCGCTGGTCGGGGTCGGCGTCGACGGATTTCAGCAGTCGTTGCACCCAGTCCGGCGCAATGGCCGCGGCGTCCAGCGGCTTGCACCGCAGGCAGGCCCGATAACCCGCCGACATCGCCTCATCGGCATGGGCGAAGAACTCGACGTTTTCCGGCTTCGGCTTGCGCGCCGTGCAACTGGGGCGGCAGAAGATGCCGGTGGTTTTGACCGCGGTAAAGAACACCCCCTCGTAGGCGGTGTCGCGTTCGAGCATGGCGCGAACCATCTCTGCGTGGGGCGGAAGCACAGCGTTTTGTAGGTTCATGGGCTGAGCATAAGCCGCGTTGCCTGGCGCCTCCACCGGAAAATCGACAGAGAATTTTTGTACCCTGAGCTACAGTCATCGGGGCACTGGCAATGCTGTAAACGATATTTTCAGGAATCTATCCCAATGCAAGCATTCACGATTAAACACATCGATCACATCGTCCTGCGCGTCGAGGATCTCGAACGCAGCATCGCGTTTTACGGCGAGGTTCTCGGCGCCGAACTGGTCAAGCGCCGCGACGATTTGGGCCTGGTGCATTTGCGTGCGGGCACCTCGATGATCGACCTCGTCGATATCCAGGGCGAACTCGGCCGCACGGGCGGGGCTGCCGCTGGCCGCGAACGGCGCAACGTCGACCACTTCTGCCTGCGCATTGAACCGTTTGACGAGGAAGCGCTGGTCAGTCACTTGCAGTCCTTCGGCCTGAAACCCGAGAAAGCCGCCGTGCGTTTCGGTGCCGAGGGCAACGGGCTGTCGATCTATTGCTTCGATCCGGACGGCAACCAGGTCGAACTGAAAGGACCGTCCCAAGCGTAAAGGTCAGGCCCGTTTCGCCATCAACAGCACCGAAGCTGCCGCCGACAGCAACCCCGCGCAGCAACGGTTGAACATCCGCTTGCCCCGTGGTTCGGCGAACCAGCGGCGCATGTGCAGGCCCATGTAGGCGTAGGCGCTGATGGCGATCCATTCCAGCAGCAGGAACAACGCGCCGAGCACCGCGAATTGCGGCGCCACCGCCTGGGTGGGGTCGACGAACTGCGGCAGGAAGGCGGTGAACAGCAAAATAGCCTTGGGATTACCCGCTGCCACCAGAAACTCCTGGCGCGCCAGGGCCAGGATCCCCACCGGCGTGCCGGTGATGTGCTGCTCGGCCTCGGGATTGGCACGCCACAGTTGCCACGCCAGGTACAACAGGTAGGCGGCACCGATGATCTTGATCGCGTAGAACAACCATTCCGAGGTTTTCAGCACCACCGACAATCCGGCGGCGGCCAGGCCGATCATCCCGGCAAACGCCAGCAAACGCCCGACGCCGGCCATACAGGCGCGACGATAGCCATAACGGGTGGCGTTGCTGACCGACAACAGATTGTTTGGGCCGGGGGCCATGTTCAGGGCGAAGCAGGCCGGCAAAAACAGGAGGAGGGTGGCGAGGTCCATGAACGGGGCTCCAGGAACGAGAGCGGTATTTTTATCACGGGTGGTTGGTGATTTGGCCCATACAGCGGTGGATGCAAATAGCCGTACAGAGAAAAACACGGGACAGACCACGATTGTTCGGCATTTGCCTTGAGTCGTGGTCTGTCCCTTCTTGCGTTTACGGATCGCAGCCTTCGGCAGTTCCTACGCCGGACGCGGTGCTTCTACGGGCGGGGTCCCGTCGTGGAACATTGTCTTCAGTTGAGCACGCAGTTCTGGTGAATCGGTGTGCTTGTGAACACTGACCGCATGCTGTGCCGCGGCCTCCAGCAGTTCGTTTTCAGAGTCTGCGGACAGGGCGACCGAGCATTTGGAAGCGCTTGGGAACTCGCGGCAGTCGATGTATTTACGCGCCATGATCTTCTCCTCCCTACGATGAAGGCAGGCTGTGGCCTGCGTGAACGATCACTCGACGCGCCCCGCATCGAGTGTGCCGACTCTTGAAGTATAGGCCCGCCATAAGGTGCCTCGTGACGGTCTTGCAACCTACAGGGCGCGACACGCATCGCGGAACAGGCAAGGGTTGTTTTCTTCAATACAGCATTTCCCTGGCTCTTTACCTTGAGCCCGGGTTCAACTGAATTGAAGAAGGTATGCAATGAGTCTGATTCTTTCCATGGCGGCGTTTGCCTTGGTCGCTTCCGTTACACCGGGGCCGGTGAACATTGTGGCGTTGAGTTCGGGGGCGCAGTTCGGTTTTCGCGCCAGTCAGCGACATGTCGCCGGAGCAACGCTGGGTTTCGTTTTATTACTGGTATTGATGGGAATGGGGTTGCATGAGGTATTGCGGTTGTGGCCGGCGCTGACGCAAGTGGTGCAACTGGCGGGTGTTGCGTTTCTGTTGTTCATGGCCTGGAAACTGGCGGCGGACGATGGCCGCATCGATGCGGATAAATCGCGCCGGGCGCCGTCGATGTTATATGGCGCGATGATGCAATGGCTCAATCCGAAAGCCTGGCTGGCCTGTGTAGCGGGCATGGGCGCGTACGTCGCGGACGGCGAGGCGCGGCTGGTCTGGCAGTTCGCGGCGGTGTATCTGGTGATCTGCTATGTGTCTGTCGGCTGTTGGGCGTATGCCGGGACATGCCTGCAGGGTTATCTGAATAATCCTGTAGGTATGCGATGGTTCAACCGGCTCATGGCATTGTTGCTAGGGCTGAGTGCGGTGTATTTGTTGCTTTCCTAAGCCACACACCCTCAGACATTCACCTTAATCGAGTCCGTGCAGCAAACTGAACTCTTGTTTTGTCAGCGGTGTGAACCGGTTGTTTCGAAGCTGGCTGATGGCATACAGGGCACGACCCGTACGGCCATTGCCGTCGCCTAGACCGTGGAAACCTACGACGGTCGCCAGCAACTGTTTGTCGAAATGCTCATGACTGGAATTCAGTGTTTTCAGATGCTGTTCCATCGCGGCGAATCCACTGATGTTGCTAGCGTATTTCTTGTCATTGACGCCCACGCGCACGACGTCCGAGGTGGCTGGCGCGATACGGGCATGCAGCTGTTTGATCACGGTTGGATCAGTCAGTGCTTTTTGATTGCCGGCGTACTCGCGCAGTACCGAAACGATGCTGTCGAGGTCGTTGCCAGGGGAGGTAGAACCATTGACGATCCAGGCACCGGCCCTTTGCGAGTTATCGGTAAAACCCATTGGATTGAAGGCTGACTCTGGCATGACTTGATTGAATGGAGCCTTGCCCAGGTTTTTCTCTAATAGATTTTGTTGGTAATTCTTCATGTAGGTGACGTTTTTCGTTTCGACCTGGGCAAAGGTTGCCAGCGTATCGGCGTAACTTTGGGCAGCGGATGCGGAGCGGGCGCTGGTGTAGCTGTATTGAGCTTTTTCCAGGACGGCCTTGAAAAGATCATCAACAGCCGTTCGGCCGATCAATGCCTGCAGATCTTGTGTTTGCCTAAGTCCGGTCGCCGATTCAACAAGCGCATTGTTGAACAGATGCTCCAGTTCTGATGGCAGAGCGCCATCTGGCAGTCGACTGTGCTTGTTGCCCAGGCGGGTCACAATCTGTTCAGCGGTTTGAATGCCGTCGTCCTTGAACAGCGCACGACCATGGGCAACCGTGTCCAGCGACATTCGAATCCGTGGGGCCGCGCCGGAATGGTTGATGGCCTTGATCAAGTCGTAGCCGTTTGCACCGGACATAAAACGCAATTGCTGTCTGGCCAGGTGAGAAGCGGAGCGGGCGTGGCCGCTCAACTTCATTACACCTCGAGCCAGCAGCTTGCTGCCACCGGTGAGTAACTTTGCAGGATCGTCGATGGGAGTGAAGAGGCTGATGACGGTACTGCCAACCACTTTGGAAGTGGAAAGCAGTTTCGAGACCAGGGTTGTGGCCTTCGCGCTGATAGCGGCCACTTTAATGCCGATGACGGCAACGGAAACAGCGAGGGCCGCGGCATCCATGATACAGCCGAAAATGGCGCGGTTTTGTCGGGCAGGAACCCCCGAGGAAAGCTCCTCGACGCACTCTTTGAACGGAATGATCAGGTTCAGAATGAACGTGTATATAGCTTCGGTCTTTTCAATCGCTTTTTCACGTTTGGTCTGATCGAAGCCCAGTTGCATCAGTTCATCTTCAGTGAAATAAGGATTCTCTTTTGCAATAAGATTGCTGATTGCTTCTTTTCGCGTCGAACGAAAGTAGGGGTTCGGTGTGGTGGTGTCTGCACTTGCTGATGGGTTGAACTCACCGATCTTGTGGATGAAAAAAGCGGATTTTGAATAGCTGCGGGGGGCCGTGTTCGCTCGATAAGCCTGTATATCCAGACGGCCTTCCAAATGTTGTTGGTGGTCCACAAATGTTGCGCCGGCTATGGGTCCGTTGGCCATTACCAGAGGACGAAACACTTCGCTGAGTTCTTCGCTGAATACACATTCCGTCCTCATCGGGAACAGTTGATAACAACGAAGCTCCGAATGGAGCACCGCACAGATGAGAACGCCGTAACGAGCGGTCTTTCCGGGGGTGGGCGTTGCCGGTCTTACGACACCCGGCCAGCCGGGAATATAAGGAGTTCGGGTGGTTGTGTACTCCTGAACACAATAGATACCCAGGTGGCCGTCCTCAATGAACGACCTGTCCGTCAGGCTTAGTTGCGAAAATGTAACATTGATAATGGCCGACAACGCTTCGGTCATTGAGTTGTAATGATTGTGGATCGCTTGCTGAAATAAATCTGCAACGGGGTACATGTCAGCCAGATCAGGGAAGGACTGGTAAATGCTGGTCCCTTTGGCTCGATCCCAATCCTGGGTGTGAAGCTCGTCGCCCAGGTAAAGATCGACAACCGATACCCGCCTTCCTGCGCCGCCGCCAGTTCCGCGATGTTTGACCAACAGTTCCTCGGGGTCACAATCCGGCACCTGGGATTTCAGTTCTTTAAGCGCGAGCGCCTTGCGATGGGGCAGCGGTTTGCCCAGATCAATCAAGGCGCTCGTCATCATGTCCGCATGTTGCTTGTACTCATCCATCGCCACCGTAACGGCTTGCTGATTGAGGTTGCCCTCTGAATCCCGGGAGATCAGGTCGTTCATCAGCGCCCAGGTGATCACCGGGTCAGCCGAGTGTGCGGTAAACACTGCTTTGAGCTCGGGTGTCAATTGCGATGCGCGGGCGAACCCCAGCAGGTGTAGGTAGGCCATGTTCCGGGAAACACCGGGGGTGATCGCTTCGGCAAAGTGTACGGCCTGGGTGAAGACGACCCACGCCGGTGTGCCGATACGCAGATTGGACGGCAGTTCATCGGCAAGATACTCCGGCGCCATACCACCCAGGACCAGTTCCGCGACGAGCGGGGCAACCATGGCGTCGAGCTTGAGTTGGCTGACCAGATGCTGTTCAAGTTGCGTGCGGACCGCTGAGGGGGGAAGCAACAAATAACGTTTCGAGTAGAGGTCAAAACCTGCAAACGAGGTATTGGCGCTGTCCAGTTCCGGATCAAGGTCAAGCAGCATCACCGCAATCATCAGCTGTTCGATGAACTGCTCGGTGGGCTTGGGGCCGTTTTCATCAGCGAACCAGCCTAATGCCGTCATGAACGCATACCCATTATTCGCGCTCGACACTGCAATATCGATCAGCCGTGTCAGACGGTAACCTTGGCTGGTGGGCAGTTTGTCGGCGGAAAAGCTTTCAAGTTTCAGCGCATGGCCATAAATCGAAACCAAAGGAAGTTCGCCTCCGGTTTCTTCCTCGATCACATCGCGAATGAGGGCGCGATTTTTCTCCGTGAGTTCGAACGGTGAGTCTTTGGGAGGGCTCAGCAACTCCCAGTAGTTCCCATAGGGCGACGGTGCTGGAAGTGTGGTGACATTCAGTAAATCAATTAACTCTTTTGCACTTTCCACGCTGGCCGGAAGTGGCATGCCGTGAAAACGCAACCACTGGCTTATTGTGATTTTTTCGGTGGACGTCACCCATCCGCCGGTCAGCTTGGCGCTGTCTGAAAGGAGGCCTAGCTGTTCATCGATATCGGCAACGCCGGTGTAGTGATGGGCGATGTCGTTACGCTCGGAGAAGAAACCAACGGTGACCAGCTCGCCGTTGACTTCACGGGTACTGATATTGTCATAGGCGTAAAAGAGTTGGCCGTGTTCATTGACATGAAAGATGTTTGTTTGGGGGATGCCTTGTTCGCCGCCGATTTTTTTGAAGTCGGGTTGCCGGGTGAGCCTCGCCAGGCAGGTAGTAGCTGGACGATGTAACTGGGAGAAGTCGGAATTCGGGTCACAGGTAACGGATACACGATCCCACGACCATCCAACGGTTGCCATGACGTCTTCATCGCTGAGGAAGTTGGCGATGGCTTCAATGACTGATTGTTTCTCGCGTTGGTTGCTGGAATGAAGTACGTGGTTATTCGGCGTGTTCAAGTAAGAAGCTCCATCTTCTGATATTGGGTTGTCGCGTGGGAAGGGAGCTTAAATAATAGTTTGGAGTGTTGTCATATTAGTTATATGACTTTGTATGACTTTTGTCGGTATGGCTCGTGGGTTGATATTAACTAACCTGTTTTTAACAGGGGCGTTTGTCGGCGTATTAACTTACCCGCGATATTGCCCCGGTGTCGCCGCCAGATGTTGCTTGAACGCCCGCTGAAAATGCGCCTGATCGGCAAACCCGGCTTCCAGTGCTACATCGGCGATCAGCCTGCCGCTGCGCAGTCGATCCCGGGCGAACTGGATGCGCCGGTTGACCAGAAATGCATGGGGCGTCATGCCGTAATGCTGTTTGAACGCGCGGATAAGGTAGGACGGCGACAGTTGCGCCGCTTCGCAAATGTCTTCGAGCTTGAGCTGATGCGTGCAGTTATCGCGGATGTAGTCGGCGGCCCGTTCCAGCTTGAAGTTAGGCTCGCGCAACGGTTGATCTATAGGGTTGAGCCGCTGTTGCACCTCGGTGAAAAACTCCACCGCCGCGCTGTGCTTGCGCAGCACGTCTTGCTGCTGATCGATCAACACCTCGTATACGTTCTTCAGGCCGGCAAACAGCTCGACATCGCGATTGTGGGTGATGGAAAACCGGCGAAACGCCGAATCCTGGCTGAAGCCGAGCTGATGCTGCAAGTCGGTCAGCCAAGGCGTCTCGACGTACAGCATCAGGTACGACCAGGGCTGGTCGTCGATCGGATTGCAGGCATGCACATCGCCGGGGTTCATCAACACCACGGTGCCGGAGCTGACCTGAAACTCCGATTGCTCATGGATGTAGGTGCTGCGCCCGGCGGTGATTGCACCGATGGAAAAGTGTTCGTGGGAATGCCGTGCGTAGCAGACCTCGCGGCCGTCGGCGATGGAGCGGGCTTCGATGAAGGGCAGGGCGTCGTCGCGCCAGAAACGCGGGGCTTTGTCTGCATCTTTGGCGACGGTGTGCTTCATCTCGATGTCCTCGGCGGGCCAGTGCCTGAGTGTATTAGCTCTGGCCGGCAAAGGCTCGTTCCAGTTCGGCTATGTCGAGCTTTTTCATTTGCAGCATCGCTTGCATCGCGCGCTGGGACTTGTGCGTATCGGGGTCTTGCATCATGTGCATCAGCGCGATTGGCACGATCTGCCATGACACGCCGAATTTATCCTTGAGCCAGCCACATTGCTGCGCCTGCACAGGCCCGCCGGCGGACAGGTTGCCCCAGAAGTGGTCGACTTCCTCCTGATTCTGACAATTGACCTGGAACGACACCGCTTCGTTGAAGGTAAACACTGGCCCGCCATTGAGACCGGTGAAGGTCTGGCCATCAAGCTCGAAGCTGACCGTCATCACCGAACCTTCCGGGCGGCCGTGGATTTCCTGACCGGCCTTGCCGTAATGGGTGATGGCGGTGATTTTCGAGTGATCGAAGATCGAGCAATAAAATTTCGCCGCCGTTTCGGCCTGATCGTCAAACCACAGGCAGGGCGTGATTTTTGGAAAGCGTTGCATGGCGGTTGTCCTCGGCAGGTTGAACACACTGGATTATCAGATTAGCCAGTCCGCAGTAGACGGGTGGCGCCGTAGATCGACAAGTCCGTAGCAGCTGCCGAGCTGCTACGGGACGGGAGCGACCGGTGGTCGATGAACATGGCTTGTGGGTGAAATTGCGCTTAGCTGTAGGGATGACCCAAGGCGCCGCGTAGGTATTTCGCTGCCACAGCGGCGCCCCTTCAGAACACCGTGAGTCTGAGGAAATCAGCCATGCTGACCCTGAATATCAATGGCAAGGACCAGGAACTGGATGTCCCCGCGGACATGCCGTTGCTCTGGGTTCTGCGCGATGTCGCGCACCTGACGGGCACCAAATTCGGTTGCGGCATGGCCCAGTGTGGCGCCTGCACCGTACACGTCGACGGCGCGCCGCTGCGCTCTTGCATCACGCCCGCTACGGCGGTGGCCCACGGGCAGAAAATTCTCACCATCGAAGGCCTGTCCAGCGACGGCTCGCACCCGGTGCAACAGGCCTGGGCCGAACTCGATGTGGTTCAGTGCGGTTATTGCCAGTCCGGGCAGATCATGTCGGCGGCCGCGTTGCTGGCGAAGATCCCCAAGCCTACCGACAGCGACATCGACCAGGCGTTGTCCGGCAACATTTGCCGCTGCGGCACCTACCCAAGAATCCGCGCCGCGGTCAAACGCGCCGCCGAGATCGGGTGAGGCAACGTTGAAGCCACGTTGAAGGGAGTCTGAGCAATGAACAGCATCAACCCTGTCTCGCGTCGCGGTTTTCTCAAGGGCAGTGCCGTGTTGGGTGGCGGTCTGGTGGTGGCGTTTGTCATTCCTGGCGGCCATCGCTTCGCCTTCGGTGCCGAGAATCAAGGAGAGGTGTTCGCGCCCAATGCCTTTTTACGCATAGGCAACGACAACAGCGTCACTGTGCTGCTCGGCCATTCGGAAATGGGCCAGGGCATCTGGACCGGCCTGACCATGTTGATCGCCGAAGAACTGGACGCCGACTGGTCGAAAATACGCGTCGAACACGCGCCAGCCTCGGCCGCCGAGTATGGCCTGCCGGCGTTTGGCGGAATGCAAATCACCGGCGGTTCGACCTCGATCTGGATGGAGTTCGATCGCTATCGTCAGGCCGGCGCAGCGGCGCGCTTGATGCTGATCGACGCTGCGGCCAAGCGATTCGACATGGCGCCTTCGCAGATCCACACCGAATCGGGCGTGGTCATTGCCGGCGACAAACGCGTCACTTACGGCGAACTGGCGGATGACGCCGGCAAGTTGCCGGTGCCGGATCCAGCCTCGATCAAGTTCAAGGAAGCCAAGGACTGGAAGGTCATCGGCAAACCCACCAAGCGCCTCGATATCCCGGAGAAAATCACCGGGCAGGCCAAGTTCGGCATGGACGTGCAATTCGACGGGCTCATGACTGCGGTGGTCGCTCGGCCGCCAGTGTTCGGTGGCAGCGTCAAATCCTTCGAAGGCGCCGAGGCGCTGGCGGTGCCTGGCGTGCACAAAGTGGTGCAGGTGCCCACGGGGGTCGCGGTGATTGCAGATCATTATTGGGCGGCGAAGCTGGGGCGCGATGCGCTGAAGGTTGTATGGGAACCGGGGCCGAACGCCGGGCTCGACAGCCAGCAACTGCTGGAAAGCTTCCGTAAACTCGCCGCCACCCCCGGCACCTCGGTCAGCCAGGCCGGGGACGCGACGGTGATGTTGGGCAGGGCGGCGAAGACTATCGAGGCCGAATACAGCGTGCCGTACCTGGCCCACGCGCCGATGGAACCGCTCAATTGCACGGTGAAAATCACCAAGGACACATGCGAAATCTGGACCGGCACGCAGTTCCAGACCCTGGATCAGATGATCGCGGGGAAGATCACCGGGCTCAAACCCGAACAGGTCGAGATCCACACCCAATTCCTCGGTGGCGGCTTCGGGCGTCGGGCCAACCCGACCTCGGATTTTGTCAGCGAGGCGGTGTACGTCGCCAAAGCGGCGGGCGAACCGGTGAAAACCGTCTGGTCCCGAGAGGATGACATTCGCGGCGGTTACTATCGCTCGGCATTCCTGCATCAGGCACGCATCGGGCTGGACGCCGACGGTATGCCGATCGCCTGGAAGCATGTGCTGGTCGGGCAGTCGATCATGGCCGGCACGTCGTTCGAGGCGACCATGGTCAAGGACGGTGTCGACAAAACCTCCGTCGAAGGTGTGTCCGACAGTCCTTATTTAGAGGGGCTGGCCAATCACCTGATCGACCTGCATTCCCCGCAAACCGGCATCAGCGTGCTGTGGTTGCGGTCGGTGGGGCATACCCATACGGCATTCGTCATGGAGTCGTTGATCGATGAGCTGGCAGAGGCGGCCGGCAAGGATCCGGTGGAATACCGACGAACCTTGCTCAAGGCGCATCCACGGCATCTGGGGGTGCTGAATCTGGCGGTGGAGAAAGCCGACTGGAAAGCCCCGTTGCCGGACGGCCACGCATTGGGCGTGGCGGTGCATGAGTCTTTCGGCAGCTACGTCGCCCATGTGGCGGAGGTGTCGCAGGACAACCTGGCGATTCGCGTACACCGGGTGGTGTGTGCGGTGGATTGCGGCATTGCGGTCAACCCGCAGAGCATCGCCGCGCAGATGGAGTCAGGCATCACCTTCGGTCTCGGATTTACCTTGCACAGCAAACTGACGTTCAAGAACGGCCAGGTGCAGCAATCCAATTTTCACGACTATCAGGTGCTGCGCCTGAACGAAATGCCAGTGGTCGAAGTGCATATCGTCCCCAGCACCGACAAACCCGGCGGTATCGGGGAGGTTGGTGTACCGCCCGTGGCGCCGGCCGTGGCGAACGCGGTGTTTGCCCTGACCGGGCAGCGTCTGCGGGAACTGCCGCTGCAACTGTCGGGGGTGTGACATGAAACGACATCTGTTGCTGGGCGCGGTTGTTCTGATCGGGCTGACTGGCTATGCCTCAGACCTGTTCGCTGATGATAAAGAGGCGCTGAAGGCGTTTGACACGGTACAGAAGGTGTTCCAGAGCCCGCGCTGTCAGAACTGCCATATCCCCGGCGATTCGCCTTTACAGTTCGACGCCGGCAATCCTCACGCGATGAGGGTGGTTCGCGGGATGGATGGCAAAGGGTCTGCCGGTCTGCCGTGTGCCAGTTGCCATGCCGACAGCAATCCGCCCGCCAGTTATGGGCCTCACACACCGCCCGGAGCGCCGCATTGGAGCCTGCCGCCGGCCGCGCACAAAATGGCTTGGATCGGCCTGCCGCCCGACAGGTTGTGCGCAATGATCAAGGACCGTTCCAGTAATGGCGATCGTGATTTTGCGGCACTGATCAAACATGTCAGCGAGGACAAACTGGTGCTCTGGGGCTGGCATCCAGGTGAGGGACGGACGCCGGTGCCGGTGCCCCACGACATCTTCGTCACCCAGTTCAAACTCTGGGCGGACGCTGGAGGGCCGTGTCCGGTGGCGGGTAGCTGACCAGCGGCGCGTTTATAGGGAGTCAAACCGGGTGTGAACGACTCTAACGTTTATATCCATCAAGGGAGTGAGTAATGCTAACCCCAGACAAACCGCTCAAACCCGGCGCTGGCACGCCGAACGTCCTCGACGGCGCCGTGCAGGATCGCGATGTACTGCGAGACCTGGCGCGCAAGGCCGAGCAAGAACTGATGGGCGTGCAGATGGCGAGCATGGATGAGTTGACGCTGCTGTCCAATCGTCATGGCTTCGAGGCTCTGGCTCAATTGGCGCTGGAGGCCTGTCGGCAGTTGGGCCAACCTGCGACCTTGTTGTTTTTCGACCTTGACGACTTCAAGCGCATCAACCGGTTGTATGGGCGTGCCGAGGGCGACAACGCCCTGAAAACCTTTGCCGACGTGCTGCGCATCGCTTTTCGTGAAAGCGATGTGATCGGTCGGCTGGGCAGCGATGAGTTTGCCGCCTTATTGACCGGCGCCAACACGGTGGATATTGCCGCAATCAGGGCGCGCCTTGAAGAAATACTCGATGAGCGTAATGCCACGGTGCATCGTGGCTATGACATTCGCTTCAGTGTCGGGCAGATCGAGTTTGATGCTCAGCTAACCCAAACGGCGCAAGACCTGCTGGCTCTGGTCGATAAGGCGTTGCGTGCCCGACAGTTCGATGCTCGTCATTCTTGAATGGCGCCTTGCAAAACCGCCGCAACGTGCTCGGCCGTTCGTAACAGCCGACCATCCTCTCTGAACCTTCCGATCATCTGTAGCCCGACAGGCAACATGGCTTGGCCGGGCCTCAGCGGGATGTTCAGTTGCGGCCAGCCAAACGCCCCCCAGAACTTGATGAAATCCGACGGTCCGGTGCTTTCCAGGCCGACCGGCGCGACCATCCCGCAAGTGGCGCCGAGCATGGCGTCGAAGGGTCGGCAAAGCTCGCTCAAGCGTGGGGCAAGATCGGCCAGACGCGCCTTGGCAGCGGATTCCTGTTGCCAGGTTGTAGTCGCCGCCCGCTCGAACATGGCCAGGGTCGAAGGGCTCAATTGTGTTCGGTGTTGTTGAAACTCCTTCGCCAGCGAGCGGGCACCTTCGCAATCGTTAATCAACTGATGATCGTCGAACACACCGGCAAACTCATCCGGCAGCCGTACATCGCTTACGTGATGGCCGGCGCTGCGCAACTGATCCACCGCCTGTTCCAGGGCAAGGGCCACGTCGGGGTCCACTTGATCCCAGCGTGACGTGCGGCAGAACCCCAATTGCAGTGGACGCCGCTCGATGTCAGGCACCACGAACCCGGGAATCAACACGCGCGCTACCAGGTGCAGGTCGCGCACTGACTGGCCATACCAACCCACGGTGTCGAAGCTCGGCGCCAACGGTTTTACCCCTTCCAGCGACACCAGCCCCAGCGACGGTTTGAAGGCGAAGAGGCCGCAGTAAGACGCCGGCTTGAGCAACGAGCCAGCTGTCTGGGTACCCAGCGCCAGGGCAAAGAACCCTGCAGCCATCCCGGCCGCCGAGCCGGCGCTGGAGCTGCCCGGCGTTCGCGTAAGGTCGTGGGGATTGCGGGTTGGACCGGTGTGCATGTACGCAAACTCGGTGGTATGGGTCTTGCCCATGATCAGCGCTCCGGCCTGGCGCAGTAGCGTCACGACGTGGGCGTCCCGGGAAGGTTGATGGTCGGTATAAATGGGCGAATAGAACTGCGTGGGGTAGGCCGCGGTGTCGAAAATGTCCTTGATGCCCACGGGGACGCCGGCCAGCAGGCCACGGCCGTTGTGCTGCGCCGCATCGGCGCGGACCTGCAGGGCGTCGAACGAGACAAAAGCCTGGATATCCGGCTCTTGCGCCTGAATGCGCTGAAGAAATGTTTCGGCGATGATGGCGGCGGTAGTTTCGCCATTGACCACCGCTTCACTGAGGGTGGTGGCGTCAAGGGGCGAGCGGATCATTTGGCGAACAACTGATTGATATTTTTGAACGCCTTGAACTCCAGAGCATTGCCGCAGGGATCGAAAAGAAACATCGTGGCTTGTTCGCCCACCAATCCCTGAAACCGGATGCCCGGCTCGATCACGAAGTGTGTACCCAGGGCTTTCAGGCGTTCGGCCAGCGCCTCCCATTCTTCCATCGGCAATACCACGCCGAAATGCGGTACCGGTACGTCGTGGCCATCCACGGCGTTGGTATGGGCGGCTTCCTGAGAAGCGTTTTTCGGGGCCAGATGAATCACCAGTTGATGGCCGAAAAAGTTGAAATCGACCCAGTGATCGCTGGAGCGACCTTCTTCCAGGCCGAACACCTCGCCATAGAAACGCCGGGTAGCGTCCAGATCGTAAACCGGGATGGCCAAATGAAAAGGGGACAGTTGCATCGGATGTGCCTCGACGGGTTGAGCGTTGAGGCTGAGTTTAGTCCTGTGCTTTTTGATTAAAAGACGATAATTTTTGCAGCGAGCTCAAATTATTTCGATCAATTGGGGGCAGTATGCTGCGGGAACTGAAAACCTTCATTGCTGTGACGCGCCATGGCACGTTCGCAGCGGCAGGCATGCACATCGGCCTGACTCAGTCGGCGGTCAGCGCGCAGATCCGCAATCTGGAGCAGGCGTTGGGCATCCGTCTGTTCGATCGCACCGGGCGTCAGGCACTCCTCAATGCCGCAGGGCAGCGAGCGTTGCCGATGGCTCAGGAAATGCTCGAGATCTTCAGTCGCATGGCCGTCAGTGATGACATCAGCGAGTTTCGTGGCGAATTGAAGATCGGCGCGGTGGCCACTGTCCAGACCGGTTTGTTGCCGCGGGCGCTGTTGCGACTCAGGCAACAGGCGCCATTGCTGGAGGCGAAACTGGTGCCGGGGGTATCCCTGAACTTGCTGAGCCAGGTGGACACTGGCGAAGTGGACCTGGCGATTCTGATCAA
>Ga0075432_10000215_pt1 | contig 15293 bp, 14 predicted proteins | sample RhiMethybrSRZTD1_FD_72781 | JGI IMG/M metagenome (GOLD analysis project Ga0075432, IMG submission 72781) | Populus rhizosphere microbial communities from Tennessee, USA - Rhizosphere MetaG P. TD hybrid SRZTD1 | ecosystem: Host-associated > Plants > Roots > Rhizosphere > Soil | place: USA... | reverse complement strand
AGCGCCATTGTTTCCTGCGGGGTTAAAAGCACTAGTCGATAATTTTTCTGAATGAAGGAAATAACCTCCACGTCTGTGGTGCCGCTGGTCACAAGCCGGATCACTTCTTGCGCAAAAGCTCGTTGTGGCATTACATGCTCAATCAAGACCCTTTCGCCACGCAGTCGGGCGTGATGAGCGTCGACACTGCATTCGGCTTCTGCATGTTTCTTCAGGTTGTTGATATGTTTAAGGTGCGGATATTTTACGCGCTGGCAAAGTATGTCGAGTATTCGCTCTACTGAATGGATTGCTCCGCCATTATCAGTAAAGCCAGCAGCGATGGCTTCATTTCTTGCGTCTATGAATAAACGTAGTGCTGGCAAGAGTTTTGCTGGGCTATATTTTCCATGCATGGTTCTCTGCCTATTTCGTGCGTATTGAAAATTGTGGCATCTTCTACCATATTCCCCGAGATCAATGGGAGATCGAGTTAGAGCCTTTACGTTTAAGTTGGTAGAGAGACTCTATAGTCGTCAGCCTTGGTCGATAGCAATCATTCAGGATAAAAAGTCCAGCCCACCAGCTGGGCTTTTTCGTTTCTCCCCACCCAAGAGCAGCCGACATGCCTTGACTAGCGCTGAAGGAGCCTGGGAGGAGGGGGCGTGACTGGAAATTTGTCCACATTGGATTTGTGGACAGGTTGCTCGGTCTCAGTTTCAATGCATACCGATTGATGTTGCTAGTCACCGCCTGATAACAGAAGGGATTCATAATGCAAGTGAGCATGCTCACAGAGCGGGAGGCGACTCATACGCTCAAACGATTAGTACAGCAATGCACCCAATATGACGTCGCTGTGGCGTGGGCAGGCGCAAATAAAGTGGTTGACGCCATGCTGGGTTCCACAGAAAAGCTCAGGTCGGTCGTCATCGGCACACACATGTACCAGACTGATCCTGCAGTGCTGCGGCGCTTCATGCCATTTGCAGGCGCGCGCTGTCTTCCTCCAAGCGGCCGCCTTTTCCACCCCAAAATTTATCTGTTTGAAATGCCTAAGGGGATAGCCGCAGTCGTGGGGAGCCACAATCTAACTGGGGGAGCGTTTGGTGGCAGGAACGTAGAAGTCAGCGTGCTACTCCAAGGTGATGCGGGTAGTGAGGTCCTTGCTGACTTGAAGTCGTTCATTGATTCGAGCTGGGACTCTGCGGAACGCATCAGCGAGGATGACTTTCTTTTTTCCTACGAAGCACAGTATTTAGCTAACAAAGCCAAACTCGCCGAGTTGGAAAAATTCAATCGTCTTAAGAAACCGCGACCTGCTGCCAAGATATCCCCACTGGATCTCACATGGGCAAAATTTGTTGAGGGTGTTAACGCCGATGGCAACCACAATCTAGACGGGCGGCTTGCCATTCTTGAGCAAGCAGCATCGTTATTTGTTCAAGATGTCACTTTTGCAGAAATGACTCTTTTGGAACGTAAAGCCATCACAGGCACTTATGGGAGCAAAGAGGATCGGCTGGGCGATCTTGATTGGGCTTGGTTTGGAAACATGGTTGGTCAGGGGGATTTTAAGAACTTGGTCAATCGATCTCCTCGATTACTTTCGGCCGCACTTGACCATATTCCGGTCGAGGGAGATGTATCAGAGGAACAGTTTCAGGCTTTCGTTCAGGATTTCAATCGAGCGTTTCGGAACAAAACACATAAAGGTGGCGTTGCGACTGCGTCTCGGCTTTTAGTGATGAAACGACCAGATTTCTTCGTTGGTGTGAACAACGCAAATCGTCGTGGTATATGCGACGCATTCGGTGTCGCGCACACGACGCTGGGCCTTGAAAACTATTGGGAGCGGATTGTCATACCGATGCAGAGTAGTTCTTGGTGGTTACAAGCTAGACCGCGAGGGAAGTTGGAAGGGCGTATTTGGGATAATCGGGCAGCACTTCTAGACAGTATTTACTACGAGCCTATATAGGTTGCTATAGAGACGATGCCGAGCCCATTGAGCTTCTTCGTAATATGCCCCAGTGCTAAAGTCGTCTTTTTTCAGGACGAGGAAGAATCATGCGGATTTTGATAGGCTCGATGGCGGTGACGCTGCTGGCGGGGTGTTCTACATCAGGGCTGGTTTTTTGAAATGTGAGTGACGCAAGTAGAGCCTGAACCCAACTAGCGCAGGTTTTTTTAAATCACTTCAGACAGGCTTTCGAACATCTCAACGAGCATTTTCTCGTGTTTGCTCTGTGTTGCGGAGTAGAACATCTTCCTGCCCAGTAGGATCCTCTTCATGCTGTGGGCAGAAGTAAGGTGCTTAGCCTCGACTGAGATGTCTTCAGTCGTGCCGTCACGAGTGTCGGTCACCTCTAGGAGGTATCGATCAATCGTCCCATCAAGTTTCTTCGTGCACCGTAGGTATTTGAAGCTGAGGGTGGTTTCTGCCATATCGTTCTCCGAGTTGAAAAGGTGTAACAGGCCTCAGTTCTGAAGCTCTGAATAGCATCCTGGCTTGCCCGAGGTCATATACACAAAGCTGCAGTCGGTACGTCTGGGATTTAATTGACGGAAAAATCTTTAGAGTCACAACTGTTGTCGACTTGACATTCATTGACTGGAACCCAAGGGCCACTCGGTTCCACTGCATCTAGTCGGTGCATAGTCAAGATGCCGGCGTAGTAGCTACCAGGCACCCCAGGGAAGCCCGCTTTTTCACCATCCTTGAAGCGTCCTTCGTAGACCAGCACAATCTCACCACTTTGCGGAGCGAGACTCACCGAGACTCGTCCAGATGGTCTGCAGTGAATCATCATCACTGCATTCGTGCGGTGCCCATTCGGCGAATCATCAAAGGTACGAATGATGTCGTGCCCGTCGGGTTTGCGGCAGCTCTTAGCCGGGATTGTTGCCGATACGGCTTCTGCCGATGGCTCATCGCCCGATGCAGAAGGCATGTACGTCTCTAGAGTAATGCCAATCAGTGCATCAGACGGAAGCGGATCTAACCAGTCCTCAAATGTGTTCCTGGTGCCAATAAGTACGGGCTCGAAGTTCTTCTTGATTATGTCGGTTGTGGCTTCAAGGCAAGCGCCGCCAACCGCGGCGACTACCGCTATGAGGCCTTTGGAAAGGTTTTTTTTGAGGGAAATCATCGTTCGCATCCTTGCGTATGTTGGTCAAGGCCCGGACGGGGGCGGGCTGTTAGGGGCAGACTTAGTCGTAAGTAGTCTCTAACTTGCTCATTTCACTCATCGCCCAGACCCTAGGCGCCTAATGGTGAAGCACGAATAGCTCGGATGGGGGCCGACCCTTTCAGTTCCGAGAGAGTTGTTCGTCTGCCAAGAATTCGAGCAACTCGTGCTTTTCATATTGCACGGGCCTTGGATGGAAAAGTGCAAGAAACTCTTGAAGGGTTTCCAATCCAAGAGGTTTTAGTTCTCCTGACTCTAACGCTTTGGAGGCCTCCTCTGCAGAGAGATGATTTGATGGTGGAACTCGTTGAGTTTGAAATCGCGTAGGACCGTCTAACAGCCCTAGAGAATCGAGCGATTGAATGAAATCTCGAACCTCGCTTTCTCTCGGAGGCCTCTCCACGGTGAGGAGTGTTTCGTCTGAAACCAAGGTCAATTGATCTGTTTTGATAACGACGCTTAGCGCGCTATGGTTTGCGTCACCATTGCGCACAGCTAGAACGACTGATTGGATTCGATTTAGTGTCGCTATGCATGTTAGTAGCTGGTCGATCGCCTCATGGGTTGAGCCAGGGCGTCGTAAACGCATGAAGCGTTGCTCAAATACTAGAGCGTCAAGCAAGCCCATTTGGCGAGAGCTAATTTTCGCCATTATGGCCTGAACGATATCCGCCCCCTCAAGCACCGTTGGATTGCGTCGATACTCCTCCAGCTCTTCAAGATGCTCTCTATTCTCACTTTCCAAAGATGCTATCCAACTGAGGACGTCTGAGTAGTCGTAATCACTCTCTGTACGGTTTCTCATTTCTCGATCTAGGAGCTCGGTGTACTCCAGCCGCGTAATTATCTCGGCGTTAAGGCTGCGTTTTTTCTTCTTCGCTGCAGACTCCAGCATTTCTCGCAACTCGGCGGTCATCCGTAGCGAGTAGGGAGGTAAGACGTGACGGTCTGACATGGGAGGTTTGGCGCCGTGTAAGTTTCCACGGATTGTGGAGGTGGAATCACAAAGATTCAAGAATCCACTTGACGTCAAAATCCGCGTGGATGCATTATGAATCCACAAAGGGCAGAGAGAGAGAGATCATGCAGAGCATAAGAAGAGCGTCACCTTTCCCGCTTCGCTTAGACGAAGAGGTAAAAGAGGAAGCGAAAGGAGAGGCGAGCAAAAATCGACGCAGTCTAAACGCTGAGCTAGGCCTTCTTATTGAGGAGGGGTTGAAGTGGCGAGAGATGCGAAGCAAGCATGTAGCAGTCTGAAACGAAGAAGCCCCGACGAGGTGAGAGTCGTCAGGGCTTCGGAGAACGTTCAACGTACTAGGAAAAACGTCATGTCGAATAATAGCACAGCAGTATCCAATGTCATCCCGTTCGATTTTCGTGGGCACAGCGTCCGTGCAGTTACCATTGATGGCGAGCCGTGGTTCGTTGCATCTGATGTATGCCGTGTGCTGGAGGTGGTAAACACCACCCAGGCCATGCAGGCATTGGATGATGACGAGCGATCTATGTTCAACATAGGTCGTCAAGGCGACGCCAATATCGTCAACGAGTCTGGTCTCTACACTTTAATCCTTCGCAGTCGTGACGCTGTAAAGAAAGGCAGCAAGCCTCATGCGTTTCGCAAATGGGTTACCTCTGAAGTCCTCCCGGCCATCCGCAAGCAAGGTCACTACGAAGACTCCAAAGGTGTGATGACTCCGATGGTTGATGATCTACTTGGCAAGGCGGGAGCTCTGCGACTGAGTAACGTCATGCGCTGCCGTGTTGCCAAGTTGGATGCCGAACATCAACGCAGTGCGACCGCCAAGTTGGCGTCAGCTGTACATGCTTGCTTCGGTGTTCCTCGAATTGAGTTGATCCCGATCGCTCAATTCGATGCTGCCGCCAACTTCGTCGCAAGCTACGCGATTGAAGGCGAGTACATCGCTCGCGAACCAGCGTCCGACCGCCTGAGCATCCACTTCCCACTGGAAGAGCTCACTAACCGCCGGCCGGAAATGCTCGAAGATCGCGGCAATGGCCGCGCATGGCTCGATGTCAGCATGCAGGACCTTTGCTCGCGGCCTCAGGATCTGTCGCTGTGCGAGAAGATCCTTTGCGAGCTGCGCGATGCGGGTTACGAAATCGATGGTGCTTGGTTTGAGGTCCGCAGCCTGCGCAACAGGCTGGGCCAACTGAATTCGTTCTTGATCGGGCTCGGCAACGCTGTGCAGCAACCGACTCGCTATGCAGTGGAATTGAGGGATGCAGCATGAGCGCGCTGATGACGGTGCCATTTCACGGCGTGAATCTTTCATTGGTTGAGCACGACGGTCAGCCGTATGTTCCGATGAAATCCATTGTTAACGGTATTGGCCTGGACTGGGCAACTCAACAGGCCAAGCTGAAGAATAACGAAGCTCGGTGGGGGTATAGGCTTATCCCTATACCTTCGCAGGGTGGTGAGCAGGATGCTGGTTGCTTGCCGCTTCGAAAACTTCCAGGCTGGATGCAGTCAGTAAGTGTCGCAAAAGTCTCTGCGCTGGTACGTGATCGGCTGATTGAATACCAAAACGAGTGCGACGACGCCCTCTGGCAATACTGGAACGACGGGCATGCCGTAAATCCTCGCTCTCAGTTGCCAGCAGCAAATGATTCCGCTGTCGAGTTCGGCAAGCTGGCACTGGCGCATCTGCCCAACCTCGGCGACATCAGCAAGCAGGCGCTACTGAGTCACATCAGCGAACTGGCATTCGGTCAGAGGTTGATACCACTGCCCCGAGTGGAGGAAAGCTTGAAGCTGGCGGGTGAGGTTGGCGCATTGTTCGGGGTAAGTGCGCAAAAAATTGGTCGCCTTGCGAATCAGCATGGCCTTAAAACGGATCAATACGGCGAGCTTCGTCTCGACAAGTCGAAGTACAGCGATCGGCAGTGCGAGACCTTTTTCTACAACAGTGCAGCAGTCGACCGTTTCCGGGAGATTCTCAGCGAAGGTTGAGGCGCGACAGCCAGGGACGGCCTACCCCTGATCTACGAAGAACCCCGTTCATGCGGGGCTTTCGTGTTGCTCCCTCGTTGGTGATAGAGTTTCGCCAAATCTCAATGAGGGAACGACATGAAATTGTTCGTAGGGGCTGTGGCTTTTGTGTTGCTGGCGGGGTGTACAACGCCTTCTGATTTGAAATCAGGTAGCCCCGTATTTTCTTCAGCGACAAAGAAGTCGCCCAAGCAATATGCGCTTTGCGTCTTACCAAAGTGGCAAGATTCGAACGCTGGTTCGACGATGACTGAGACTGAAGACGGTTATCGATTGGTTATGTCCAATCCTGGCGTTGGGCAGACTGATGAACTCCTCGAAGTCGAAAAGACAACCACTGGCGCATCTGTCCGTCACTTCCAGCGCATCGCTTGGGTGCAGGTTGGTAGAGGCGATGTCTCAGATGCGGTTAAAAAATGCATATGAGCAATCAGTAAAACAATGCCGCCCTCGGGCGGTTTTTTTATGGGCGGGAGAAAAAATGCCAATCGTCGCGATCGATTATCAGCCACTCACAACAGTAAAACTCTATGGAGCCCTCAGGCAGTTTGGCCGGGAGTTCAGACTATCGGTCAGAACTCCCGCTGAGGCGATCAAGGCGCTTTGCGTCCAGATCCCAGGCTTTGAGCGTTTTATTTCCAATGCAAAATCTAGAGGCATTGAGTTCGCAGTCTTCCGTGGTTCGAAAAATCTGGAAGAGCAAGAGCTGGGTTACAGCGGAACCGGGGAAATTCGCATCGCTCCAGTAATTACTGGCAGTAAACGGGCCGGTTTGCTGCAGACAATCGTCGGTGTGGCAATGATTGCTGCGTCATTCTTCGTGCCCGGCAGTACACCTGCAGCGGTAGCTGCGAGTGGGGCCATGCTCAGCGGTGGCATTGCGCTGACTGCTGGTGGCGTAATCCAAATGCTCAGCCCACAACCAAAGGGCCTGAAGACCAGCGCCGCACCCGAGAACACCCCCGGCTATGCCTTCGGCAGCGCGAAGAACACCACCGCATCCGGTAACCCCGTCCCGCTCTGTTACGGCAAGCGCCGGGTAGGCGGAGCAATCATCAGCGCCGCGATTTACGCCGAAGACCAGATGTAGCCAAACCGTCGAACACGCAGCCGCCCATGAGGCGGTTTTTTATTGCCTGGAGAAAAGCATGAGCGCAGCACAGCAGCTTGATATTTACGGCGCCAAGGGCGGATCGGATAAACCGAAGACGCCGATTGAGGCGCCCGACAGCCTGCGCTCAGTGGCCATGGCCAAGATCCTGATCGCGATGGGAGAGGGCGAGTTCGCTGGCAATCCAACCGCGCAGGACATCTACCTGGACAACACGCCGCTGCAAGATCCCCAAGGCAACATGAACTTCCCAAACGTGAAGTGGGAGTACCGCAACGGTTCTATTGAGCAAGGCTACATCCAAGGCATTCCGTCGGTAGAGAATGAAACTGCCCTGGGTATCGAGCTGCGCAGCGGCACGCCTTATGTGCGGGCTATCAGCAATACCGAACTGTCGGCCGTGCGCCTGCGTTTCGCCTGGCCTGCGCTGCAATCGGTTGATGCCAGCGGTAACGTGAACGGCTACCGGATCGAGTACAAGGTCGAGCTCGCCACCGACGGCGGCGCCTATCAGCAAGTGCTGAGCGAGGCAGTGGACGGCAAGACCACCAGTACCTATGAACGCACGCGGCGCATCGATTTGCCGGCAGCTACCAGTGGCTGGCTGATGCGTGTCACTCGCATCACGCCCAACCAGAACAACAACAAAATCGCCGACACCATGCAGATCGCCGGCTTCACCGAAGTCATCGACGCCAAGCTTCGGTACCCAAACACTGCGCTGCTCTACATCGAATTCTCCGCCGAGCAGTTCCGCAGTATTCCGGCGGTTACTGTTGACACCAAGCTGAAGAAGATGTCGGTGCCGAGCAATTACAACCCGGAAACCCGGTCTTACACCGGCATCTGGGACGGCACGTTCAAGCAGGCGTGGACTGATAATGCGGCCTGGATGACCTACGACATCACGACTTCCGACCGTTTTGGCCTGGGCCGTCGGATCAAGCCATGGATGGTCGACAAGTGGGAGCTGTACCGGATTGCTCAGTATTGCGATCAACTGGTACCGGACGGCAAGGGCGGGCAAGAGCCGCGCTTCATCTGCAACCTCAACCTGCAGGGCAAGGCTGACGCCTGGTCGCTGCTGCGCGACATCTCGGCGATTTATCGCGGCATGACCTACTGGGCACAGGGGCAGCTGTTCAGCTTTTCCGACATGCCGCGCGCGACCGACTTCGACTTTGCCTACACCCGGGCGAACGTCATCGACGGCAAGTTCACTTACTCGAGCGCTTCGGAGCGCACCCGGTACAGCCGAGCCCTGATCAGCTACGACAATCCAGCGAACAACTACGACACGGACGTCACCGCCGTGACCGACGCCAAGCTTCAGCGGCGTTACGGCGACAACCCGCTGGAGGTCAGCGCGATAGGCTGTACCCGTGAGTCGGAGGCGCAGCGCCGCGGCAAGTGGGCGCTGCTGACAAACTCCAAGGATCGCGGGATTTCGTTCAAGGTTGGTTTGGATGGTCGCATCCCGCTGCCTGGGTACGTCATCCCGGTGGCCGACGAACTGTTGGCAGGGCGTGCGATTGGCGGGCGAATCTCCGCAGTTGCTGGTCGCACCATCACCCTAGACCGCGACACTCAAGCCAAGGCCGGCGACCGACTGATCCTGAACCTGCCCAATGGGAAGTGCGAAGGGCGCACCGTGCAGACCGTGGCAGGCCGAGTGGTGACCGTCACTGTCGCGTATTCGGTGGTACCGGAGCGCGAGCTGGTATGGGCGCTCGACGCTGACGATTTGGCGGTGCCGCTGTACCGGGTGACCAGCGTATCCCGTCCCGAGCCGGGCGTGTTTGAGATCTCGGCCGTTCAGTACGACCCGAGCAAGTTCGCGCACATCGACACCGGTGCCCGCCTGGAAGAGCGGCCCATCAGTGTGATTCCGATCACCGTGGTACCGGCGCCGACCAGCGTCACCCTGACCGCAAGCTCAGTGGTCTCCCAAGGCATCGCCGTTGCTACCATGACGATCACCTGGCCGGCGGTGAACGGCGCGGTCGGGTATGACGTGGAGTGGCGCAAGGACAGTGGCAACTGGATCAAGCTGCAGCGCACCGGGATGACCAGTGTCGACGTGGTCGGTATCTATGCTGGCGCCTATGTGGCCCGCGTCCGCGCGGTGAGTGCTTTCGACATTTCGTCGATCTGGCGCAACTCGATCCTGACCAACCTCAAGGGCAAATCGGGTCTGCCGCCGGCGGTGTCCTTTTTGACCGCGACACCGTTGTTATTCGGCATTGGCCTCAAGTGGGGTTTCCCGGCTGGCGCCGAGGACACCCAACGTACGGAGATCTGGTATGGCCCGGCCAACAATCTAGCCGCAGCTACCAAGCTGGCAGATCTGGCTTACCCGCAAAGCGACTACGCCATGCAGAGCCTGCTGGCGGGTGCCAAATTCTTCTTCTGGGCGCGCTTGGTGGACCGAACCGGGAACATCGGTCCATCCTATCCCGTCGGCAACGGGGTGATGGGCCAGGCCAGTGCAGATGCTGGGCCGATCCTTGATCAGATAGCTGGCCAAATCAGCGAGACCGAGCTAGGCCAAACCCTGCTTGAGCGTATCGAGCTGATCGATGGCCCGCCAACGCTGGTCGGTTCTGTTGCGCAAAGGGTTGCGTCGGAAGCTGTGGCGCGCGCAGCTGCTGACCTGGTGAACGCTAATGCCATCAGCAAGGAAGTCACAGACCGGGCAGCCGCGGTGCTGTCCGAGGCACAAGCTCGGGTTGCTGAAGATCTGGCGAACGCCGGCAAAATCACCCAGGAAGCTACAGATCGGGCGGCTGCAGTTCTTGCCGAGGCTCAGGCGCGTGCCGCAGCAATAACTAGCGAGGCGAACACGCGCTCCTCGGCTGACTCAGCCCTAAGCACTCGCATCGATACGGTCACGGCATCCACTGGCAGCAATGCCGCAGCTATCCAGACCGAAATCACCGCTCGGACCGATGCCGACTCAGCACTCGGGACTCGCATCGACACCGTCGCGGCCGGTACAGCCAGTAATCTGGCGGCCATCGGTACCGAAATCACGGCCAGAACCAGCGCAGACAGCGCGCTGGGCACCCGCATTGATACAGTCGTGGCAACCGCAACCACTGACAGGAATAGTGCGAGCGCCGCAGTGACTGGCGAAGCCACGGTTCGAGCCAATGCTGACACGGCACTGGGCTCGCGCATCGACACGGTGTCGTCGACGCTGACCGGTAAGGCTGATGCCTCGGCCGTGACTGCGCTGACGACCCGAGTGACTGCAGCCGAGGGGGTGAATACCTCTCAAGGCACCGCAATCACAGGCCTGCAAAACGCACTGCCAGGCAAGGCCGATGCCTCGGCGGTCAACAGCTTGACCACCCGTATGGAATCGGCAGAAGGAACGATCAGCAGCCAGGGTTCGGCGATCACCGGGCTGAACAACAGCCTGACGACCACCAACACCAACGTGACCGCTGCGCAAACCGCGGCGAACGCGGCGAACACCCTGGCTGGTGGCAAGGGCAAGGTGCTGGTGCAGACGGCGGCACCGGCGGCGGCCGATCAGCTGGTACAGAACCTGTGGATCGACATCACCGGCGGGGCGAACACGCCGAAGCGCTGGACCGGCTCGGCGTGGGCGGCAGTGACCGACAAGGTGGCGACCGATGCGGCGGCAGCGGCAGCCAACGCCCTGTCGGTGGCCAACACCAAGGCCGACGCCTCGGCAGTCAGTGCATTGGATTCACGGGTGAGCAGCGCCGAAGGGGTGATTACTTCGCAGGGCAGTAGCCTGACCCGGATCGATAACACGCTGACGCGTGTGGGCGATAACTCGCCGACCAGTGTTTACCAAAGCCTGTTTAACGGGTTGGCCGTGGACACCTGGGCCAAAACAACCGCGGCCACAGGGGCCGTTGAATTGTTGTCGAATGTGGCGGGGAACATTAGCGGGGCCACCCTCACACTCGACATCCAGACGGCGGCGAACTGGTGGGGGGCGACCAATAAAAAGATTCGGTTTGATCCGAATCGGTTATACAAACTGTCGGTCCGTGTGCAGCAGGTGTCCGTCCGAGCTGGGACAGCCCCTCAGTTCTATGCAGGGCTAGACTGTTTCGCCGATGACGGAATTACCCGGATCAACACGAATGGTGCGAACTCGTCGAGCTCGTCGCATTACGTGGTGGCGTCGGCGAAAGTGTTGGCTGTGGGGGAATGGACCGAGCTGGTCACGTATGTAAAAGGGCATACCACGGGTACTGGCGGATCGGGAGCGGGCACCGTTGCCAATCCGAAGGCGCTTAGGGTGGGTTCTCGTTACATCTCGCCGATGTTGATTGCCGGATACAACAACCTCGGCGGTGTGGTGGCGCTGGACTATTTCACCATTGAAGACGTCACGGATCAGGTGCAGATCGACGCGACCTCGGCCGCGTTGTCGTTGCTGGATTCGTCGGTGACACAGCAAGGCGCGACCCTGACCAGTCAGGGCAGCAGCATTACGTCGCTGTCCAACAGCCTGACCACCACCAACACTAACGTGACCGCCGCGCAAACCGCGGCGAATGCGGCGAACACCTTGGCCGGTGGCAAGGGCAAGGTGCTGGTGCAGACGGCGGCGCCGGCGGCGGCCGATCAGCTGGCGCAAAACCTGTGGATCGACATCACCGGCGGGGCCAACACACCGAAGCGCTGGACCGGTTCGGCGTGGGTGGCGGTGACCGACAAGGTGGCGACCGATGCGGCGGCGGCGGCAGCCAGCGCCTTATCCGTGGCCAACACCAAGGCCGATGCCTCGGCGGTCAGCAGCCTGACCACTCGGGTCACCGCGACCGAGACCCAGATTACCGCCCAGGCGAACAAGCTGGATGGCATCTATGTTCAGGTCAATCCGGTGCTTGCGGGTGACGAGAGCGGCTATGCCGGTTCGACCGCCAGCTTTGTCGGCGTTTGGTCCGAGCAGTCGGCGCGGATTGAAGACGGTGTTGCGCTGGGTCAGCGAATCGATGACGTCACCGCTTCTGTTGGCGAGGTTAGTGCGGCAGTCCAGACAGAAACTACCGCGCGAGCGTCCACGGATGGCAAGCTCGGTACGATGTGGACCGTGAAAATGCAGGTCAATGCCCAAGGCCAGTATGTGGCGGCCGGTATCGGCCTGGGTATCGAGAACGGCCCGGCTGGCTTGCAAAGTACTTTCTTGGTCAGTGCGGATACGTTCGCCGTGGTCAATGGCATCAACGGCACGCTGTCTTCGCCGTTTGCCGTGACGGGCGGACAAGTGTTCATCCGTTCGGCCTTTATCCAAGACCTGTCGCTGTCGTTCGGCAAGATCAGCGACAACATTCAATCGGATAACTACGTGGCCAACAGCACGGGCTGGAAGCTGAGCAAGGCTGGCGGCATGGAATTGAACTCAACGGTTGCTGGCCAAGGCCGGGTGCAGGTCACTAATCGGGCCGTAAAGGTCTGGGACGCTAACGGGGTGCTGCGGGTGCAGCTGGGGGATCTATCGGCATGAGTTTCGGGATGAAGATATGGGGCGCTGATGGGGCGCTTCAGATGGATGAAAACGCATTCACCATGCGTGTGGTGATGTCGACACTGGTGACTTTTCCAGCGGCCGGCAAGGCGAATCAGGATTTTTCGGTGCCGGGTAGTGACGCAACAAACTCGGTGGCGATCGTGATTCCTGTGGGCCCCTATGACGAAGGCAGCGCTCGGCAGTTTGAAACTGAAATGCTGTCGGGAGTGGCGCGGGTGTACAACCACACGCGCACGTACGCCGCCAGCCTATCCACCAGCGGGACCATGCGTTTGATGGTCATACGGTTTGCCTGATGAGTTACGGACTGAGTTTTATCAACAACAACAATCAGGTGGTGATCGACTCCGAGTTTGCTCGCCTCACTGTGATCTGCAGCGGCCGCTATGCGCCGACGCAGGAATCAGGGCTGGGTTCGGTGACGAATTTTCCCAGGGTGATTACCAGTGCTGAACCGCCGCTGGTGTTCTGCCGGCCCGACACTGGCGGCACTGCCGGGCTGACGGCTATGCAGGTGATCGGCTCGGCCGGTAACTGGACTGGGTTTTATGTGCGGGCCTATGACGTCAACACCAACCAACCGAACGGGCGCTACTTCGCGGCCACGTTTGGCGCGCAACCGGTGTCGCAGTTCGGCCTTCGCTTATGGGATGGGACGACCAAGCTGTTGTTCGATTCGGGAACACCGGCGGCGCTGTTTACCAGGTCGTTCCAGAACTGGAACTATTTGCGCTATGAAACCTCGGCAACCGGTAGCACCCGAATTTTTTATAGTGTGCCGTTCAACTTTCCAGAAAACGAATACCTGCTGATTAATACCTTCGGCATGAACATGCTGACGGGTTCGTATTCCGGAAGAATGGTTAAAACATTGTGGGACTTCAATGCCGGTGCGCTCTACGCCGTGACGGATGGATTTAGCAACCCGTTCGCATTTTTCATGCCAGCGGTATTCGCCAAGATCAGTGTTTAAACCAGCGTTTGCATCCCGCCCCAGTACGGGGTTCACTTAAAATTGAGGACGATAAAATGGCTAAGCAGACGATACTGCTCGGTACTTCACCGAGCGGAGTCGGCGGGGATACGCCGCGGAGCGCATTTACTAAAGCTCAGAGCAATTTTGATGAATTGTATGCGCGCCAAGCATTACTTGGCACTGCGTCTAACGTAAATCTCGGTACTGCCGCCGGCAATGCAATGCCAGTTGGCGGATTCGGTCTGGGGACCCAATTCAATCCTGGGCTACCGCTCTTGAGTGATGCTTCGGGCGTAGAAATCTATTCCACTGGTTTCTATCGATACGCCAGCACAACACAGGGGCGCCCGACGTTTGGTACAGGGTTTGGGGCGCTTATCGAACTGTCGGCATTGTTCAGTGGCGGCGCTAACTACGGCGGCCAAATCGCTGTTGATTACGCAACTTCGGAAATGGGGTTTCGTTGTCTATCTGGTTCAGCGGGTTTTTCTGCTTGGCGCAAGATCTACCACGATGGCAACACCACGCGTGCCGCTGACGGCACATTGAAGGCGATCTGATTATGACAAGAGCTGCGATTAACATTCTGGGCACGACTGGTGCCACTTACGACTTTGTTACTCAGGGCGACACGCCAGTGACTTCTTCGCGAATCTCGAAGGGCGTTTACAAAGTTACCGGGTGCCTGGGCATGGTGCCTTTCCCCCCCGTCGACGAGGGCTGGGGCTATACGGTCAATCAGGTCGATAACCGCGCTGATGTTGAGACCGTTTTTGCCGACGGGGAACTACTGGTGACTGTGACAAAGGACGGCCAGCCCTACGACCTGAAGCACATGATCACCTTGCACATCCTGGTACCAACCCCTGATCCCGTGAAAGTTTCTGAAATTTCCGACGAGGTGTCTCCACCTGGTGAAGAGCCTACTGTCGAAGCCTGAATCAATAGATTCAAACGCAACCCGCCATCGAGCGGGATTTTTTTGCCTGGAGAAAAGTGATGACCGTTTCCGAAAAAGACCGCGACATCCTTGCTCGCACGTTGTGGGGCGAGGCCCGCGGCGAAGCGCTGGCCGGCCAGATCGCCGTGGCCTGGACCATCCGCAACCGCGTGAACGACGGCAAGGCCAAGTCGTGGTGGGGGGAGGGCTATGCCGGCGTGTGCCAGAAGCCGTACCAGTTCAGCTGCTGGAACAAGAATGACCCGAACTTCGCTTCCCTGAGCGGCGCCGAGGCGATTCCTTTCCGCGAGCTGGCGCAGGCACGGATAGCCGCTGACCAGGTGATCGATGGAACGGTGCCGGATCCCACCGGCGGAGCCACGCATTACTACGCGACCACCATGCCCAAGCCACCGGCCTGGGTGAAGGGCGCCACGCAGACACTCGCGCTTGGCCACCACATCTTCTTCAAGGATGTGCCATGAGCCCGGTCACGCTGAAACTGGCGCTGGCTGGAGTGCTGGTGCTGGTCACCGCCGGTGGCGTGTGGAAGGTTCAGGAC
>Ga0075432_10000213_pt1 | contig 15317 bp, 16 predicted proteins | sample RhiMethybrSRZTD1_FD_72781 | JGI IMG/M metagenome (GOLD analysis project Ga0075432, IMG submission 72781) | Populus rhizosphere microbial communities from Tennessee, USA - Rhizosphere MetaG P. TD hybrid SRZTD1 | ecosystem: Host-associated > Plants > Roots > Rhizosphere > Soil | place: USA... | reverse complement strand
CGCCGCTGCGCACCAGTGTCGCCTTGACACCAGTATTGTCGGCAGCCCCGTTTATAGCGGCAGCCAATTCTTCAGGAGAGTTCTGGCCGTCTCCGTCGGTATCAACCGTACTCAAATCAATCGTAAAACTGTTTCCATCCTGCTCCAGCGTGAGTGCGCCGGTAGTGTCAATGGGATTGGCACTGCCCAAGCCACCTACCGCCAATTGGTGTTTGGATGCGAGCTGTTTCACAAAAAAGTCGTAGCTGCCTTCCACAGCCTTCGCCCCAACAGTAGCGGAAGCCATGCCCTCTTTGCTGAACGTAGCCTTGTTTACCAGCATGCTTCCCGTGGAGCCCTTGAGCCCCTTGAGGGAAGCAGTCATTGCCTTGATTGCCGTGTCGAGCGCTGTCAATGCGTTGAGCTGCGCCTTGTACTTGGCTTCGTTGCGACTCAATTGCGAAGAGGCGCGATAGACCTCGTAATCGGCCAGGCTTTTGGCACTTTGCTGAATGTAGTTGGTATCGATAGCCATGAATGAAATCTCCTGTACGCTACAACTAGCAAACTCTATGCCAGTCACTAACTTACTGATTTATGTGGTTTATTGCAGTCTCAATTGAAATGATATTTCCGCTTTCGCCCCCTTCCAAAAAAACAAAAGGGAAAGGTTTTTTCCGCCGCAAGATTCCGACAGTCTGCATTTGGAAGGCTACCGCCCCCCCCGCCGACTTAATTCAATAAATCGGAATCGAACATTTCGAGAGCTCAAGCGAATGCTCCAAGCGAGCAAATACACAGCCAAACCAGGAAGACCTAGATCAGTGACGGGGTATAGATATGTTCACTGGATCGACCCAACACGCGATCCAGTAGTTCGCCCTGCATTGATAGCAGACGACCATTATTTTCGTTCAATTGCCGGCACAGCCGAACGCGCTCCCCCAGAGTGATCCAGATCTCGTGCAACTGTGCTCGACGCGAAGGGGCAAAGTAGTCAAACAGCCGCAACACCCCTCCACCATCGACACCCAGCCTGAAAGCGACGAGTATTTTGCTGCGCCGCGCAGCACGCCGACCGATACTCACGATAAGGGTCGAAAGCTGGGCATTGATGGCGTTCACCTGCACGACGTCTCGCCGCACAAGATGCTGGTGCAATTCTGCCATCATTCCCAGCATGCACTGATAATCAGCCAGGTCGCGACCGAGATCCTCATCAACGATGCTAAGCAGCTGCTCGCGCCTGCTCACTCATTTTTTCCGCGATGATAGCCCAGCATGCTGGACGCGAGCCCCAGACTGTCGAGAGCAATGTCGCCCGAGGCGAGTGCGCCTCTGATTGCGGCCACCTTGTCCATATCAACGTGGGGCAATGCACTCAAGGCCTGCTGGATTGCCTCAAGCCCCGACCTTACGCCCCCCACGGGCGCGATTGCAGAAACAGCCGACGCGGCGCCGCTGAAGGTAGCTCCAACAGGGGGCGCAGGGTCGTTCGGTACAGAGAGAGCCGCTCTGAATTGCCTGGTGATTTCCATGATGAGATCCAAAACAGGGGTTGGTACTTACAAGAGGCGACCACTTTAAAGCACAACTTAAATGAAAAATGATTTCACATCTCAGGCGCTTGATTGCGCCACCAGCATTGCGATGCTAGGCCATCCTGGATTTTTTGTTCCTGCACCGTCAGTGCACGCTGCCACTGTGCCATTTTGCTTTCGATCAAGTGAACAACCACTTGTTCCTGTCGCATGGCCTGCATCAACTCGGCACGAATACGCGACAAATTGCTTTCGGCCAAAGTAAGCTCGCGCACCTGTAGATTAATCATCTTGTGCAGAGTAGCTTTGTACTGCTGGTGATTGTTGCGCTGCAGGGGTGTCGTTGTGCTGGAACTGAAGCCACTCAAACGAGAGAGGCTGGTGATGTTGCTGCGGTAGCGCAAGCATAGATTCTGTTGATAGGTGACGCGCCCGAGCATTCTACGCACATGTATTGCGCGGATTTCAGCAAGACGGGATAACACAGTGATTCGGGCTTTCATGGAAAACACCTCACTACTTAATGATGCTTTGAAGTGTGGCGACGCTCATCTCCAGATCAGCGTCAGCACTCGTCTCCTGCCGCAGGAATCGTTCAATACTGGGCGCCAGTTGTACCGCCCTGTCGGTTTTGACATCCATTCCCGGCGTGTACCCACCGAGGGGGATCAGGTCCTTGATCTTTTCATGAAGACTGTAAAACTCCTTGAATGCTCGTGCGGCGCGCAAATGCTTGGTGCTCCCGACCTGGTTCATGCAGCGGCTTGCCGACGCTGCGATATCGATTGCAGGGTAATGCCCGACATCGGCCAACGCCCTGGACAGCACGATATGGCCATCAAGAATGGCGCGCGCGCAATCTACAATCGGATCCTGCTGGTCATCACCTTCGGCGAGAACCGTGTAGATGGCGCTCAAACTGCCGACCTCGCCCTCTCCGTTCCCGGCACTCTCCACCAACTCTGGAAGCATTCCAAACACCGACGGCGGGTAACCCTTGGTGGCCGGCGGTTCGCCCAACGCCAGCGCAATTTCACGCTGAGCCATAGCGTAGCGCGTCAGCGAATCAACCAGCAGCAATACATCCTTGCCCTGATCGCGAAAGTAAGCGGCAACAGTGTGACAAAGCTCGGCAGCCTTGAGCCGCATCAGCGGCGATTCATTTGCCGGCGCCACGATCACGACCGCCTTGCGCAACCCTTCAGCACCCAATGAGTGCTGGATAAATTCCTGCACCTCCCGACCCCGCTCACCGATTAAACCGACCACTACCACATCGGCCTTGGTCTGCCGCGTGATCATTCCCAGCAAAACGCTCTTGCCAACGCCGCTACCCGCAAACAGACCGACACGCTGACCTTTACCTATAGTGAGCAACGCGTTGATCGCTCGAACGCCGACGTCCAGTGGCTCACTGACCGGTTTTCGTCTGAGCGGATTAACCTTGGGCAATTGCGCCGCCAGCGTGTCGCGCCCGGTCAACTTTCCCAACTCGTCCAACGGCTCGCCCAGGCCATTCAGCACCCGCCCGAGCCAGGACTCGTCAATCTGCAGTAGCGCTTCGTCCTTGGCCGGGAATACTCGCGAACCGGACGTCAGCCCCATGGGTTTCTTGAAAGGCATCAGGTAAGTGATTTCCCGGTTGAACCCCACCACTTGAGCATCGAGCAAGCCGCCATCTGCCTGCTCGACGTAACAGCGCTGACCGGTCACACGTTGACAGCCAAGACTTTCGAGCAGCAGCCCAGTCATACGTACGAGCCGACCACTGACCTTGGCCAATTGCACTGATTCAAGTGACAACAGGGCATCGTCAAGCTTAAAACTCTTGAGCACGGCTAATCCTCGATCAAGTGCAAGTGCTCCGACAAAGTATCGACGCACGCGTCCAGACGCTGCTGGCAACCGATATCCAATTCGGTCTGGGAAGTGACGATACGACACTCGCCCAGTGCCAGAGACGAATCGGCCACAAGCCTCCAGGCAGCGGCACTCTCTGGCACCAAATCCTTGATCCTCGTGCATTCATCCGGGTGCAAATGGATAGAGACATCCTGAGTATCGCTGGGCATATTGGCCAACGCCTCTTCCGCCAGCGTCAATAACTGGGCGGGATTGAGCGTCAGCTCACAGCGAATGACCTGCTGTGAAACTTTTTTAACCAACGCTAACAATTCCTGCCGACGGGTAATCTCGAAGTCGGCGATAAACACCTTGAATTGCTCGGTCATTTCCACCAAAGGTGTGCTCGCCTGATCGAATGTCAGGCGCCCCTCCATCCGCCCCTGCTGCATGCCCTCGCTCAAGCCCTGTGCATGCCCGGCAATACGTCCTTCCTCCAGGCCACTTTCCCGACCCAGCAGTTCACCCTCGCGATACCCCCTCTCACTGCCTTCATGAAAGCCGGCGGCAATCGCACGCTGCAACGATACCGGGTCAGCACTCCAATCTTGCGAACGAATACTGCTCAGCGGTGCAAACCGATGAGGGCGCCAATCACGATGATTGCCCGCCACTAATTTGATAGACAACGCTCACCTCTCACTAGACGGTTGGCTCGCGAAACAGTTGAAATGCCAGACCACGGTCCGCCACCATCCCGCGCACGACATCCATGATTTCTTTTCGAACCTGCTCCACTCGACTTAAAGGAACAGGCCCCTGACGGCGATTGAGCACTTCCATTTGCTGAGCCTGACGCTTGGGCATCGCCGACTGGATCGTTTTGATTAGTGCAGGCTCTGCGCCCTTCAATGCTACGACCCAATTGTCGAGTGGTATCGCTTCCAGCAACGTCTGCAGCACTTCCGGGGTCTGACGCGAGAGAACAAAGAAGTCATACATCTCGTCTTCAATTTTCTCCACCAGCGAGTCGTCGTGCCCGCGCAGCATTTTGAACACATGCTCACGATCGCCCTTGAAACGATTCATGATGTCCGCAGCCTGTTTGATTCCTCGCACCTGAGCACCCTGTCCGGACAACACCGACAAGCTGCGCTCGATCAACTGCTCCAGCTCGGCAATGACATCGCCGTTGATTTCACTCAGATTGGCAATACGGAACAACAACTCGTCCTGACGCCAAGCCGGCATGCTTTCCAACACTTCGCTGGCCATTGCCGGTGGCAGAAATGCTATGAACACCGCCTGCATCTGCGCGTGCTCAGTGGAAATCATCGCTGCGAACTGCTTAGGATCGACCCACTCCAACTTGACCATCTTGGCGCGAATTTCTTCGCCGTAAATACTGTCTAGCAAACTGCGCGTTATGTCGCTGCCCAAGGCTTTGCCCAGCATCCCGGAGAGGTACCCGCGAGAAGCCCCCATGATGCTGCTCTGCTGTTTGAAATCATCGAAAAAACGTCCGATGACCTCACCGACCATAGGCTGCTTTACATTGTTCAGTCGAGCCATGGCTTGACTGAGACTAACAATTTCCTCCCGGGAAAAATGCCGTAGCACCCCGGCTGCGACATCATCGCTGATGCTCAGCATGAGAATCGCCGCCTGTTCGAGAGAGCTCATTGAGCGACTCAACGTCCGCGCGCGCATATCCTCAAGTGCCTCCGTTTTAAGAGTTGTGCTTTCTTTCATCGCGCCCTATCCATTGTTTAATCACTTCAGAGACGCGCTCGGAGTCATTTTTTGCGAGCATTTGCAAATGCTCCAGCTGCAATTCCAGACCCGAGCCAGCGCCTGGCAGGGTAATTTCGGACAGCGGGTTGAACTCCAAAAGGCCTTTGTTGGCCGAGACCTGGGCAGCAGCCGCGCCTTGGAGTTGAGGTACCGATGCGGCATCAACATCAACGCCATCCAGTTTATCGTCGTCCATCGCAATGGATCGTCGGGTCAATTGACCAATCGCCGGACGGACCACAAGCAGCAGCAACAACAAACTGATTAGCGCCAGAACCCCGAGCTTGATCAAGCCATGCACATTGCTGTCCTGCCACCAGTATTGCTGGGCGACGCTAGTGTCATACGCCGCGAACGGGAATACACTGAGGGTCAATGTATCGCCGCGCTCCGAATTGAAACCCACCGCGCTCTTGAGCATTGCCTCTAGTGCGGCACGGGTCGGGGCCGGCCATTGACCATCATCGGGTTTTCCATTCAAAACGACTGCGATGCTTTGATGACGCAGGTTGAACGCCGAATGTTTGATGTGCGTAATAGTCTGGTCATAGTCGAGCTTACGGGTCGTACCCTTGCGTACCGAGTTGGCTGTCTTTGGGCCTGTATCAGGCTTCACGGCCGCCCCGGTAACCGGTTGTGCCGGAGGTCGATTGCTCAACGAACCCGGGATACCGATCGCCAGTTGGTCCATGACACTTTCATCTTCAACGACCTCATCACGCACCTTCCCTGTATCGCCAAAGGCCTGGTATGTTTCTTCTTTCTGGCTGAAGTCAATGTCGGCGGTAACGCTAATTCGGTAGTTCCCCTGGCCGAGGATCGGCGCGAGGACCTCTTCGATATTACCCACTGTTTGTTGCTGGTAGTCACCCACCACCTGCCAATTCTGCGAAGCGCTATTGCCTTCACTCAAACCACGGGACAACAGTGTGCCGTATTGATCCACGACACTAACGTCGTCAATCTTGAGCTTGGAGACGCTACTGGCCACCAGATTGATAATCGCGATGACCTGGTCCTGCTTGAGCTTGTAACCAGGTTTGAGCTGCACCATCACCGAAGCCTTGGCTGGCTCCCGATTATTGACCACGAACGATGTATTTTCCTGCAAGGCAAGATGCACGCGTACCTGTTGTACACCCTTGACCGCCATGATGGTGCGCGCCAATTCGCCTTCCAGGCTGCGTCGCAAGCGGACATCCTGGACGAATTGGCTGGTGCCCAGCGGCTCCTCCTTGTCGAACAGCTCATAGCCCGCGGGCAAGCTCACTTTTACACCCTTGGCGCTGAGCAGCATACGAGCTCGCGCCAATTCATTCTCACGGACCATGATCTGGCCACTTTGCGGGTGAAGCCGATAACTCAGACTCTCTGAATCCAGCACCTGCATTACATCGGTGGCGGGATAGGCCTCTCCTTCCCCGTAGAGCGGACGCATCGATTCGTTATCGCGCCAGAGGTACAACGAAATACCCACAGCCAGAACGGCCGCAACACCCGCCATCGCGAATAGCCCCAGGCGAGGATCAAGCTTGAACCCTGCGGTGGAAGCACTGACTTTTTCTTTGATTGTTTGCAGCACGGCTAGCTCTCACATCCACTCAAAGCGACATTCTCATCACGTCATCGAACGCGGCGACCAGCTTATTGCGCACCTGCACCAAAGCACTGAAGGAGACGCTGGCTTTCTGGCTTTCGATCATGGCACCCGCCAAATTGTCACTGACTCCGCTGTCAACGGCGGCAGTGGCCTGGGTAGCAATGTGCTGCCGAGCATCAACAGAGCGCATTACAGCCTCAAACTCGCCAAAGACGCCACTGTTGCCAGGCATGTTGGACATTGCCGCAGGCATTATCGGCGACTCCTGAATCAGATTTTTGGCCTGATCCATTTGACTCAGCATTATCTCCTGAACCTTGGTTATTGAACTCATACTCTGTTGCTCCAATGGGCCAGCCCAGGGGGCTGAAATTAAACCGGGGCGGCTGAATTGAACGGTTGACCGTCAATAGTTAAAAGGTGGGCATCTGCACGCCGAGTTTACGCATTGCGGTCAATCGATAGCGCAATGCCCGCGGTGTCATGCCCAAGCTGTACGCGGCCTTGGCCTTGTGTCCGCTGAATTTTCGGATGGTATCGATAACATGCTGATACTCGGCCCACTTCCCCGTCGCCCGCAAAGCAGTCTTACCTTGCGGTAAGTCATTGGCGGGCGAGTCTTGACTGAGCAGTGATCCCGCAGGATCCGGCAAATTCAAATCTTGCGGCTGTATGAACAGGCCATTCCGCAGTACCAGAGCTCGTTGCAGCGTGTTCTCCAGCTCGCGCACGTTACCTGGCCAGGTATGTCGCAGCAGCGCAATGCAGGCCGCTTCGGTCAACAGGCAATCGGTGTGCTCATGCGGGGCGTACCTCGCGATGAAACGGCGCGCCAATGGCAGCACATCCTCCTGTCGCTCACGCAACGGCGTGATATACAGCGGAAATACGTCGAGGCGGAACATCAGGTCAGCACGAAAACGGCCTTCGGCAACCTCTACATTCAAATCACGGTTGGTTGCCGCAATGATTCGAACATCCAACTCGATAGCCTTCGAGGCCCCTAGCCGCTCCACGCTACGCTCTTGCAGCACACGCAGTAATTTGGCTTGCAACCCCAGCGGCAGTTCGCCCACTTCATCGAGCAGTAGGGTGCCGCCGTTGGCTAACTCAAATTTGCCCGGCTGCGAGTTTTGCGCACCAGTAAATGCCCCGCGCTCATGGCCGAACAATATTGATTCGAGCATTTGTTCGGGTATCGCGGCACAGTTGATTGCAATGAAAGGTCCCTTGTTGCTCGTGCCAAATTGATGAATATAACGCGCTATCATTTCCTTGCCTGTCCCGGTCTCCCCCGTAAGGAGGATGGGTGCCCGGGTAGCCGCAACGCGTTGGGACAAAGCCAACAATCGCCGGCCAGCAGGGGAACAAGAGACGAAACTTTCCTGAGCATCCGAGGCAGATTTCTGTCTTTGCAGTAACGCAGCAAGCTGGGATGTACTGAACGGCGCCAACAAATAATCTATGCAGCCTATGCCCATTAAATAAGCGATGCATGCCTGATCCGCGTATCCCACAATCGGAATTACATTGACGCCACTTGCGTGACGCACCAGAGATTCCAACTGAAGGCGCTGCAGGTTCGCCTCACCTCTCCCCACAAAAACAAACACAAGCACAGTATCGGCCAGCAATGCTTCATTCACGCAGGTATAACAATCGACCAGCACGATACCAAATTGACTTGCTTCCACCCCTTCCACCAGTTGCAGGTAACCAGTGTCACCCTCATTACCGATCACAAGGATTTTTCCATAGAGCACTTTTTGATCATATCGATTGATCGAGGCAACACTATTCGAACGACTCATGGGGGATCACCAGGGTACCTGAGCACAGCTCAGCTTTAGTTAAATCTGCGAGGGCACTCTTCGAATTATCGACTTCGAGTACCGTCGACAAGGCTGCTGGGGAAGGGGGGGGTGCCGAGCCCCTTAAGATACTTCGAGCCCACAAACCACTAAAATCAATAATTCTATAAAACACTCAAGAACCGGAATTCATATCATTTGTTATGATTTTTGATTTGAGCCCCCCTCCCCCCCCGCCGCCATAATCCGTGTTTTCAACCAAGGCAACCGTGTCAACACTCAGACACAACACATTATCCAAAAACACCAACTGCCGGACCGGCAGGAATGCAACACCTAGAACACAGTGACTTCTATGACCGGCCCTAACAAAGTATTTCATCAAGCACCCGCTGACAGTTTTTCATTGCTGAAACCGAAAAAACTGGGAACGCACTTTCATAAAGTGCCTCATTACATCACTACGTTGTCGAGCAAGCACCCAAAAATATTCAATGACTACTTTCTTAGACACTATCGACTGAACATAGACCTGTGCAACGTCATTGTTCATGAGCACTTTGATAATAAACCCGAATGTTTACTGAACTCAATCAACGGCGATTTCGGGTTTACGATTGAACGCACTTTGCTCAGCGAAGTCTTGGAGTGTTACTACGGTGGTACCGCCATGGGCACTCAGGACAGCGCACCGGTCAGTTCTTCTGAAGATCGCATGCGCAATCGCCTGGCCCTGGACATCACCGCTATCGTGATCCGGATGTTACTGGGTGATGAAGCCCCCAATGATCTACAACCACAGGTTAATACCTATGTGGAGACCACATGGGAATACATGGTCGAGTTTCAGTATTCAAGTTCTGCGCTGGGAACGATGTCGTCGATTTTCCTGCACGTCGACAGCTTGGTGATCGACGAATTGACGCGTCGTTTATCCGATCGGGCGCCCGTCAGCACGACGAACTCGCCGGTCAGCCGAATCAAACACCTGCCGGTACGCCTCGATTGCGTGCTGGTCAATTTGCAAATACCACTGTCCGGAGTCCTAGCACTCAAGATAGGTGACATTCTACTGGTCCGCCTACTCGATCAATGCGAAGTGCAAATAAACCAACAGAAACTGTTTCGTGGATCACTTTGCGAAGACAATGGATCGCTGTTTCTAACCTCTCTCCATAGTGTGAAAAAATCATGACATCAGTGCTCAGTGACAACGAATTCGACAGCTTGCTCAGCGACTCCGAGCTGGATCTGGGGCAGGTGGATGCCACCACCGCAACCGAAGCACCCACAGCGACGGCATTGCCGCAACTGGACATGAACTTCTTCGGCAAAATTCCGGTAACAGTTACGCTGGAAGTGGCCTCGACCGAAATATCTCTTCAGGACTTGATGGAAGTCGATGCTGCCACCGTGATAGCGCTCGACAAAGTCGCTGGCGCCCCGCTGGATGTAAAGGTAAACGGCGCCTTATTCGCTAAAGCAGAAGTGGTCGTCATGAACGGCAACTACGGCTTACGTATCGTCGAGCTGAGCCACACAGGCCAGAGCGGGCTGGTCTGATGCACAGGTTCATATGGTCGCTGCTTTGCGTGGTGGCGATGTCCTTCGCTCCGCAGATCTCCTTCGCTGCCAATGGCGAGATTTCACTGTTCAACCTGACCGATACCGACAACGGACAAGTCATGAGCATCAAGCTGCAGGTTGTCATCATGATGACCCTGCTAGGCTTCCTGCCGGCCATGCTGATGATGATGACCTGCTTCACCCGGTTCATCATTGTCCTTGCCATTCTTCGGCAGGCCATGGGCCTGCAACAGAGTCCGCCGAACCAGATCCTGATCGGTATTGCCCTGTGCATGACGATGCTGGTAATGCGCCCCGTCTGGCAGGAAATCTACACCGAGGCTTATATACCCTTTCAGGCCGATGAGATTGAGCTGACTCAGGGGCTTGACATCGCAAAGAACAGCCTGGCCGGTTTCATGCTGGCACAAACAAACAAGGCTGCGCTGGAAACCATGGTGGCGCTGGCGGGGGAGGAACTGCCTGAAAATCTCGATACCCTGGACTTTTCATTGCTGCTGCCAGCCTTTGTATTGAGCGAGCTGAAAACCGCCTTTCAATTGGGTTTCATGATTTTCCTGCCGTTTCTGGTGATTGACCTTATAGTGGCAAGCGTCCTGATGGCCATGGGTATGATGATGTTGTCGCCCATGATGATCTCTCTGCCGTTCAAGCTCATGCTTTTTGTACTCGTCGATGGCTGGGTCTTGATGATGGGCACCCTGACGTCCAGCGTTCAGCCGTTTGGAGGTTCTTGATGCTAACTCCCGAAGCCGCTGGAACCCTAGTCGCCCACGCAGTGCAAATCACCGCGCTGATTGTATGTGTGCTGGTTGTGCCGAGCCTGATCGGCGGTCTGATCGTCAGTGTTTTCCAGGCCGCGACGCAGATCAATGAACAGATGCTGAGTTTTCTGCCCAAATTGCTGATCACATTGGCCATGTTAATTTTCGGCGGTAACTGGATCCTGAACACCTTGAGCGACTTGTTTGTCCAGACGTTTAAAGACGCTGCCAGGCTGGTGGGGTGACCCCATGGGTGACGATGCTCCCCTGCTCAAGGCTGGCGAATTCCTGCTAGTCATTCAGAACTATTGGTGGCCCTTCTGCAGGATCATGGCTATCTTCACGCTTGCCCCCCTGCTCAATCACAAGGCATTTACCAAGCAAGCTCGGTTTTTACTCGCACTGTCGCTGACCATTGCCCTTGGCGGTGCATTGCCCGATGCACCCGACGTCGATCCGCTGTCGGCGCAAGGTGCGCTCCTGACGCTGGAACAGATCGTTTTCGGTCTGATCCTGGGACTGGCGATGCAACTAGTTTTCACTATTTTCACGATTGTCGGGGAAGTGGTGGCCACCCAAATGGGCATGAGCATGGCTCGACTCAATGATCCCGTGAACGGCGTCGCGTCATCGATCATTTATCAGGTCTACTTTGTCCTGTTGGCTTTTCTGTTCTTTGCAGTAGATGGTCATCTGCTTACGGTGGTGGTGCTGTTCAAGAGTTTTGCTTACTGGCCCGTTGGAAGCGGACTGAGTTACTTCAGCTTCGAGCGCATGATCGGCGCGATTTCCTGGGTATTCAGTGCTGCGATGATGCTGAGCCTGCCCATGGTGTTCTGCACCTTTCTCGTGCAGTTCTGCTTTGGCCTGCTCAACCGCATTTCACCCACCCTCAACCTGTTTTCCCTCGGCTTTCCGATTAGCATCATCGTCGGCCTGCTGTGCATTTATTTCACGTTACCGGGCCTTCCCGAAAGCTACGTGAAGCTGACCCGCGAGCTGCTGGACACCATCGAGCAGATGATGCAGGGGGGCAGGGATGTCTGAAAGCACCCAGGATAAAACGGAAGAAGCGTCGCAACAAAAGCTCGACAAGCAGCGCGGCGAAGGCCAGGTCAGTCGCTCCAAGGACTTGACCACCACAGTAGCCCTGCTGTCGACATTGTTTGTGCTGAAATTCACGCTCGAATACTTTTTCCACATCCTTCAAGAAATTTTCCGACTGTCCTACGTGGACTTCCACCGAACACCTGTCGCCATTGAAGATCTACGCTTGATGTTAGGACACTGCATCATGTTGTTCATCCAGCTGCTTGCCCCGCTGTCACTGGTGGCCGTGCTGACGGTGGTCTTTTCATTGCTGTCCGGTGGCTGGGTATTCGCGGCGAAGAACTTCGCGCCTAAGCTTAGCAAGCTCAACCCGATCAGCGGCCTGGGTCGAATTTTTTCCGCAAAAAACTGGACTGAGTTGCTGCAGTCGACCACCAAGATAGCGTTGCTAATTTCGATAGCCTGGGGTCTGATCGTCAACGCTATACCGCAGTTGATCGCCCTGCAGTACACCAGCGTGCTGACGGCGGTGGGCAGTGCATTTTCCATCGCGTTCAACATCATCATGACCATGATGAGTGTGTTCGTGGTGTTCGCCTGCATCGACATCCCGCTGCAAAAGTTTTTCTTTATGAAAAAAATGCGCATGAGCAAACACGAAAAAAAGGAAGAACACAAAAACGCCGAGGGCAGTCCCGAGGTGAAATCCAGAATAAAGAGAATCCAGCGTCAAATTGCCCAAAGGCAAATCGGCAAGGTGATGAAGGACGCGGACGCCGTGATCGTCAACCCGGAACATTACGCGGTCGCGCTTAAGTACGATCCCAAGAAAGCCCAAGCCCCGTATGTGATTGCCAAAGGCGTCGATGAAATGGCATTTTTCATACGCAAGATGGCCATTGCCAACAACCTCGAAATAATTGAAATCGCCCCGCTGGCGCGGGCTATCTACTTCACGACCAACGTCAATCAGCAAATTCCCGCACCGCTCTACGCCGCGGTCGCTCACGTATTGACCTACATCTTGCAGCTCAAGGCCTACAAGCATGGCCTGAGGGCGAAACCGGAACTTCCCGGCAACCTTCCTATTCCCGCGAGTATGGCGCACAAGGCTTAATCATGAATTTATTTCGACAACTGCTGCCCACTTTACAAAGTGGACGAATAGGTATTCCGGTCGTCATCCTGTCCATTCTGGCGATGATCATCCTACCCCTGCCACCGCTGTTACTGGACATTCTACTCACCTTCAACATCGCCATGGCTGTTCTGGTGTTGATGGTCAGCGTGTCATCGAAAAGCCCGCTGGACTTTTCGCTGTTTCCGACCGTAATCCTGATTACCACACTGTTGCGCTTGACACTAAACGTTGCCTCGACGCGCATTGTATTGCTCGAAGGGCATACAGGCACAAGTGCCGCGGGCAAGGTGATTGAATCGTTCGGCGAAGTCGTGATCGGCGGTAATTTCATCGTCGGTCTGATCGTCTTCGTGATCTTGATGATCATCAACTTCATGGTGGTGACCAAGGGCGGCGAACGGATCTCAGAGGTGACCGCGCGCTTCACCTTGGATGCCTTGCCAGGCAAACAGATGGCAATCGATGCTGACCTCAACGCCGGTCTCATCACCCAAGACCAGGCCAAGGAACGGCGTGAAATCATCGCCAAGGAAGCGGACTTCTACGGTGCCATGGACGGGGCATCCAAGTTTGTTCGCGGCGACGCGATTGCCGGCATTCTCATTTTGCTGATCAACCTGTTCGGCGGTTTCGCCATAGGCATCTTTGTCTATAATTTACCGGCGGCTCAGGCCTTCCAGCAATATGCTCTGCTAACCATTGGCGACGGCCTGGTTGCACAGATCCCTGCCCTGCTGCTCTCGACAGCTGCAGCGTTGATTGTTACCCGGATCAACGAGTCGGCAGAAATCACCACCCAGGTGCGCAAGCAACTGCTTGCCTCACCGAGTTTGCTCTATACGGTAGCTGGCATCCTGGTAGTGCTGGGCATTGTACCGGGAATGCCACATGTGGCATTTCTCAGCTTCGGCGCTGTCGTTGGCTTTATTGGTTGGTGTGCATCACGTTATCAGGCGCCAGCAGTCGCAACCGACCTGACGGCCGTTGCCGCCCTGGGTCAGGCGATGCAACAGGAGCATACGCAATCGCTGGCCTGGGAAGACATCCCGCATATCGAGCAGTTGTCGATTTCCCTAGGCTACAAACTCGTCAGCCTGGTCAATGAATCGGCCGGCGCGCCCTTGTCACAACGGGTACGCGGAGTGCGGCAGTCATTGTCCGAGACCATGGGTTTTCTGTTGCCTCAAGTGCAAATTCGCGACAGCCTGCGACTCAAGGCGTCTCGATATTCGATTCATATCAATGGTGAAAGAATCGATGGTTCGGAACTGCATGCCGATCGCCTGATGGCCATTCCATCTGCCGATACCTATGGTGAGGTCGACGGCATTCTCGGTACCGACCCGGCCTATCTGATGCCAGTGGTGTGGATCACCCCGGAAGACAAAAGTCGTGCGCTCAATCTTGGCTACCAGGTCATCGATTGCGCCAGCGTGATTGCGACCCATCTGAACAAGATCATTCGCGCACAAATGCCCGATATATTCAAGCATGACGATGTCGATCACCTTATGCAACGTCTGACCGAATTGGCGCCAAAACTAGCTGAAAGCCTGCGCGGGCAGCTGACCTATACCCAGCAACACAAGGTGTATCGCCAGTTGTTGCAGGATAACATTTCACTCAAGGACATCGTGACCATCGCCACTGCCTTGGTGGAAGGCAGTGAAAGCACTAAGGACCCAGTGCTGCTCGCCGCGGATGTGCGCTATGCACTGCGTCGCAGCATCCTCGCGGCCATTACCGGTGAGCGCGCCGAGATCGGCGTGTTCGTGCTCGACAACGCACTTGAAAACACCCTGCTCAGCGCCTTGAGCATTGCCCAACAGGCAGGCCCGGTCAGCCTGGATAACGTTCCCGTAGAACCTAACCTACTCAATCAGCTTCAAAACACCATGCCGGTGGTAAAGGAGAAGCTGCGCAAGGAGGGGCATGCGCCAATCCTGACTGTCATGCCGCAATTGCGGCCACTGTTGGCTCGTTATGCCCGGGTGTTTGCACCTGGACTGCACGTGCTGTCGCAGAACGAAATACCGGAGAAGGTAGCTGTAAATATCGTTGGAACATTAGGCTAATGTGATACGCGTCATCTAGCCCCACGCGTTACAAGCGGCACTGTTGCAAATAGGATCCTGGGCTGTGGTCTGCTCTTCAACTAGGGCTCAGAGGCCGAAAACCCTATTCACCAGGCGCACTTCACCCTGAGGG
>Ga0075432_10000212_pt1 | contig 15332 bp, 12 predicted proteins | sample RhiMethybrSRZTD1_FD_72781 | JGI IMG/M metagenome (GOLD analysis project Ga0075432, IMG submission 72781) | Populus rhizosphere microbial communities from Tennessee, USA - Rhizosphere MetaG P. TD hybrid SRZTD1 | ecosystem: Host-associated > Plants > Roots > Rhizosphere > Soil | place: USA... | reverse complement strand
GTCGTCGGCATCACCGGCACCAACGGCAAGTCGACCACGACCGCGCTGATCCATCACCTGCTGCAGGTGGCGGGTTTCAACAGCGTGATGGGCGGCAACATTGGCCTGCCGGTCCTTGGTCAGCCGCCGCTGGAGCCCAATGCCAAGGGGCCGGCGGTCTATGTGCTGGAACTGTCGAGCTATCAGATCGACCTGACCCAAACGCTTGATTGCGACGTGGCCGTGCTGCTCAACATGACGCCGGATCACCTTGATCGCTACGGCGAATTCGCGGCCTATGTCGCGTCGAAGGCGCGGCTGTTCGGCATGCAGGGGATCGGCCGGCTGGCGCTGATCGACTACCGGGCCGAGATGGACGAAGACATCCTGCGCTTTGCCCCCGAAGGTCAGCCTTTCCAGTTCATCGACGGGGTCGAACTGCCGGGTGACCAGAACGACTGGCCCTCGCTGCAGGGCCCGCACAACCGTTCCAACGCAGCTGCCGCCGTCGCGACGGCGCGCCGCCTCGGGCTGGACGATGCGGTGATCGAGGCCGGGCTGAAAACCTTCAAGGGCCTGCCCCACCGCATGGAGCGCGTTGCCGAAGCACATGGCGTGCTGTTCATCAACGACAGCAAGGCGACCAACCCGGCTTCGACCGCTCCGGCGCTCGCCGCCTTTCCGCCGCATCCGAACCGGCGCATCCACTGGATCCTCGGCGGCCTGCCCAAGGGCGATGACCTGGACGAGTGCAAGCCGTTCTTCGGCAATGTGAGCGCGGCCTATGTCATCGGCGATGCAGGGCCGCTCTTTGCCGACCTGCTTGAACCTTACGTGCCGGTCCGCCGCAGCGAGATGATGTGCGAGGCGATCCGCCAGGCGATCGAGGTTGCCCAGCCCGGCGACATCGTGCTTCTTTCCCCGGCCTGCGCCAGCTTCGATCAGTTCCGCGATTTCGAAGCGCGGGGCGATGCATTCCGCCAGCTCGTCGGCGCGTTGATCGAAGGGGAGAGCACCTGATGGCGACCGTCAATCCCGGCAATGTCTCCGGTCCCGCTGTGCCGCAAACTCCGTTTGTGCCGCGCGCCGGCACCGTGCCGTCCGGCCTCCGGCTGCGCCGCAATCGCGGCCATGAACTGGCGGTGTGGTGGCGCGAGATCGACCGAGTGCTGTTGTTCCTCGTGCTTTCGCTGATGGCGCTTGGCGCGGCGGCGGTCGCGGCCGCTTCGCCTGCCAGCGCGCGGCGGCTGTCGACCGCCTCGGTCCACCTTGACGATCTCCACTTCTTCGCGCTCCACATCCGCTGGCAGATCCTTGGCCTCGTGGTGATGTTCGCCGCCTCGACCTTGCCCAAGGAGGCCGCGCGACGTGCCGGGATCATGCTCGGCTTCGGGATGATCTTCGCGCTGATGCTGGTTCCGGTGATCGGCACCAACGTCAACGGCGCCAAACGCTGGCTCAACCTTGGCATTTCGCTGCAGCCGTCGGAATTCCTGAAGCCGGCCTATGCAATCGCCATGGCCTGGGTGCTGTCATGGCGGGTGCGCGATCCGAACCTGCCGGTCCTGTGGATCGCCAGCGCGATGATGGCGCTGGTCGCGGCCCTGCTGATGATGCAGCCCGACTTCGGCTCGACCGTGCTGTTCGTGGGGGTGTGGTTCGTGCTCGTGCTGCTCTCGGGACTGCCGATGAAGCAGATTTCGCTGCTGGGCGCGTCGGGCATTGGCGCGGTGGTGGCAACCTATTTCCTCTACGACAACGCCCGTCACCGGATCGACAGCTTCCTTGGCGGCGGCACCGCCTATGACCAGGTCGATCTGGCCTCGCGCACCATCACGGCGGGCGGATGGACCGGGTCGGGCCTGTGGCTCGGCACGCGCAAGCTGTCGCTGCCCGAGGCCCACACCGACTATATCTTTTCAGTCATCGGCGAGGAATTTGGCCTGCTGGTCTGCGCCCTGATTGTGTTCCTGTACCTTGCACTCGTCACCCGCGTACTTCTGCGGCTGGTGGAGGAGGAGGACCTGTTCACCGTTCTTGCGGCGACCGGGCTGACCGCGCAGTTGGGCGGGCAGGCGTTCATCAACATCCTCGTCAATCTCCAGCTGTTCCCGTCCAAGGGCATGACCCTGCCGCTGATTTCCTACGGCGGTTCGTCTACCGTGGCTCTGTGCCTTGGTGTCGGGTTCCTGCTGGCCATCACCCGGCGCAACCCCTTCCTGCAGCGCGAGCGCTTTTCCCTGCGCGGCGCCGGAGTTATCAAATGACTGGCGTTCTGAAATGACTGGGGTTTCCCGCCACTTCGTCCTCGCCGCAGGCGGCACCGGGGGGCACCTCATCCCGGCCTTCGCACTCGCGGCAGAGCTTGACCGGCGCGGCCACCACGTTGCGCTGGTTACCGATGCGCGCGGCGCGGCGATCCCGGGAAAGCCCGATTTCCTGCCCGTCCACGTGCTCCCGGCGGGGCGGGTCGAGGGCAAGAACCCGTTGAACTGGATCAAGGGCCTGCGCGCCATCCTCGAAGGGCGGCGCATGGCGCTGCGCCTGTTTGACAGCTTCGAGCCGACCGCGGTGGTGGGCTTTGGCGGATATCCTGCGCTTCCCGCGCTGCTCGCGGCAACGGCTGCCGGTATCCCGAGCGTGATCCATGAGCAGAACGCCGTGCTGGGCCGGGTCAACCGGTTCCTTGCCAAGCGGGTCAACGCCATCGCCACCGCCTACCGCCAGGTCGACCGGCTTGGCGAAAAGCTGCAACACAAGGTCCACCTTGTCGGCAATCCGGTGCGGGACAAGGTGCTGGCCTTGCGCAACCAGCCTTATCCCGACTTCAGCGAGGATGGCCTGCTGCGCGTGCTCGTTACGGGCGGCAGCCAAGGCGCTCGGGTCCTGTCCGAGGTTGTCCCCGACGGCCTTGCCATGCTCCAGCCCGCGCTGCGCACCCGGCTTCAGGTCATCCAGCAATGCCGGCCCGAGGACATCGACGCGGTGCGCCAGCGTTATGCCGGCCATGGCATCCCGGCGGAACTCGCCACCTATTTCGAGGACATGGCCGAACGTCTGGCCGACGCGCACCTGTTCATCGGCCGGGCCGGGGCCAGCACCATCGCGGAGCTGACCGCAGTGGGCCGTCCTGCCATCCTCATTCCCCTGCCGATCGCGACGGACGACCACCAGGCCGCCAACACCCGCGAGATCGTCGCGGCAGGCGGTGCGCGTTCGATCCGCCAGCCCAGGTTCACCGCGGTGGAGCTGGCCAAGCAGATCCAGGCCATGGCGCAGCACCCGCACAGTCTTGCCAACGCGGCCCACGCGGCATGGAATTGCGGCTATCCGAACGCGGCGGCAGACCTTGCCGATCTGGTTGAAAGCTTCGGAGGCGAACCGCTGATGGACGTGATCCGCGTTGGCAATGCCGCGCCGGAGGCCGGCGGGCAGGAAGCCTTCGCCCACGGCGCCGCGCTGGTCGGGGACGCTGCACAATGAAGGCCGTCGGCACCGATATCGGGACGATCCATTTCGTCGGCATCGGCGGCATCGGCATGTCCGGCATCGCCGAAGTGATGCACAACCTGGGCTACGATGTGCAAGGCTCCGACATCGCCGAAGGCTATGTCGTCGAAGGCCTGCGCGGGCGCGGGATCAGGGTGATGATCGGCCACAAGGCCGAGAACCTCGGTGATGCGGCCGTCGTCGTCACCTCCACCGCGGTGAAGCGCGACAATCCCGAGGTGGTCTGCGCTCTGGAGAACCGCGTGCCGGTGGTCCGCCGCGCGGAAATGCTGGCCGAACTGATGCGGCTCAAGTCCACCGTCGCCGTCGCCGGCACCCACGGCAAGACCACGACCACATCGATGGTCGCCGCCCTGCTCGACGCCGGCGGGATCGACCCTACGGTCATCAACGGCGGGATCATCAATTCCTACGGCTCCAATGCCCGCCTCGGCGCGTCGGACTGGATGGTGGTGGAGGCGGACGAAAGCGACGGGTCGTTCCTGCGGCTCGACGGCACCATCGCGGTCGTCACCAACATCGATCCCGAGCACCTCGATCACTACGGCTCGTTCGAACGGGTGAAGGAATGCTTCGTCGAGTTCATCGAGAACGTCCCGTTCTACGGCGCGGCGGTGCTGTGCATCGACCATCCGGAGGTTCAGGCGATCATCCCCAAGGTGCGCGACCGCCGGGTCATCACCTATGGCTTTTCCGCCCAGGCCGATGTGCGCGGCGAAGCGGTGACCCCGGTTCCGGGCGGCAACCGTTTCAACGCCGTGCTGCGCCAGCGCGACGGCTCGTTCCGCCGGATCGAGGGCATCGAACTGCCGATGCCCGGCCGGCACAACGTCCAGAACGCGCTCGCTGCCGTGGCCGTCGCGGTCGAAATGGGGTGCGATGATGAAGTGATCCGCACCGGCTTTGGCAAGTTCACCGGGGTCAAGCGCCGCTTTACCAAGGTTGGTGAAGTGGGCGGTTCGGTGATCATCGATGATTACGGCCACCACCCGGTCGAAATCCGCGCCGTCCTCGCCGCCGCGCGTGAAGGCGTTCGGGGGAGGGTGATCGCAGTGGTCCAGCCCCACCGCTTCACCCGCCTGCGCGACCATCTCGAAGAATTCGAAGCCGCCTTCAACGATGCCGATGTGGTCTATGCCGCGCCGGTCTATCCGGCCGGCGAAGCGCCGATCGAGGGGATCAGTTCAGATGCGATGGTCGCCGGCATGAAGGCGCGCGGCCATCGCAGTGCGCAGGTCGTGGCCGGACCGGAGCAATTGGCCGACGTGCTGGCCGGCACCGTGCAAGACGGCGACATGGTCGTCTGCCTTGGCGCGGGCGACATTACCAAGTGGGCGGCGGGGCTGGCCGATGCCATCGCGGCGCGCCGGGCTGGATGACCACCACGATGCTCCCCAAGGTTTCCGGCAAGCTTACCGCCGATGCGCCGCTGGCGCCGCTCGTCTGGTTCAAGGCGGGGGGCGCTGCCGAGTGGCTGTTCGAGCCCAAGGACGTGGCCGATCTGCAGGCCTTCCTGCGCGGGCTTGATCCGGCGGTCCCGGTCATGGCGCTCGGCCTCGGCTCGAACCTGATCGTCCGCGATGGCGGCGTTCCAGGCGTGGTCGTGCGGCTCGGCAAGGCCTTTGCGCAGGTGGCGCGCACCGGCGATCTGACGCTTGATTGCGGGGGCGGGGCATCGGGCATTCTCGTCTCCAGCACCGCGCGCGACGCGGGCATTGCCGGGCTTGAATTTCTCCGTTCAATTCCCGGCACGGTTGGCGGTTTCGTGCGGATGAACGGCGGCGCATATGGCTCCGAGGTCAAGGATATCCTGATCGACTGCGACGTCGTGCTGCGCGATGGCACCCTGCAAACGCTGTCTGCGGCAGACCTCCACTACACCTACCGCCACTCTGAACTTCCGGACGGCGCGATCGTCGTCGCGGCGCGGTTCCGGGGCAGGACAGGGGAACCTGAGGCTATCCAGGCCGAAATGGACCGCATTTCCGCCAGCCGCGAAGCCTCGCAGCCGCTGCGCAGCAAGACCGGCGGCTCCACCTTCAAGAACCCGCCCGGCGCCAAGGCATGGGAACTGGTCGACAAGGCCGGCTGCCGCGGGCTGCAATTGGGCGGCGCGCAGGTCAGCGAAAAGCACACCAACTTCCTCATCAACACCGGTGAGGCCACCAGCAGCGAGATCGAGGAATTGGGCGAGGAAGTGCGGCGCCGGGTGCGCGAACAGTCCGGCGTCGAACTTGAGTGGGAAATACAACGCGTAGGCGCAAAGATAGGTAATCCAAAGTGACTCTCCCCAATCTCCATGTCGCGGTTCTGATGGGCGGCTGGTCAAGCGAACGCCCGGTTTCGCTGATGAGCGGCGAGGGCGTCGCCAAGGCACTGGAATCGCGCGGCCACCGCGTCACCCGCATCGACATGGACCGCAGCGTCGCCGCCCGCCTGGCCGAAGCCGCGCCCGACGTGGTGTTCAACGCCCTCCATGGCACGCCGGGGGAAGACGGCACGGTGCAGGGCATGATGGACCTGATGGGCCTCACCTATACCCATTCGGGCCTCGCCACCTCGGTCATCGCGATCGACAAGGAACTGACCAAGTCGGCGCTGGTCCCCCACGGCATCCCGATGCCCGGCGGGCGCATCGTCGAAACCGAAGAGCTTTACGAGCGCGATCCGCTCGCCCGGCCTTATGTGCTCAAACCGGTCAACGAAGGCTCGTCCGTCGGCGTCGCCATCGTCACGGAAGGCGGGAACATGGGCCAGCCGATCAACCGCGAAGCCAAAGGTCCGTGGCAGGAATTTGACCGCTTGCTGGCCGAGCCGTTCATCCGCGGCAAGGAACTGACCACGGCCGTCATCGGTGATCGCGCGCTGATGGTGACCGAACTCAAGCCCAAGTCCGGCTTCTACGATTTCGACGCGAAATATACCGACGGGATGACCGACCATGTCTGCCCGGCCGAAATTCCCGATGATGTGGCCGAAGCCTGCAAGGACATTGCGCTCCGCGCCCACAAGTTGCTCGGCTGCAAGGGCACCAGTCGGTCGGACTTCCGCTGGGATGATGAACGCGGCATCGCCGGGCTGTTTCTGCTCGAGGTGAACACCCAGCCCGGCATGACCCCGCTCAGCCTCGTGCCCGAACAGGCCCGCCACTGCGGGATGAGCTATGAAGATCTGGTCGAGGCGATCATCGCCGAAGCCTTGCGGGACTTCGGCAAGACCGCGGAGACCGCCGCATGAGCCAGACCATCAAGCGCAAGGCTCCCGGCGCGCGCAAGGTCGCCGCGCGGCAGGGCAATGCGCGCAAGGTCAAGGCGGCACGCCAGCGGACAGGCTCGGCGCTCGATTCGCTGATGGCCTGGCTGCCCTTCACCGAGGCGCAGTTGCACCGCATCTTCCTTGCGGTGATTTTCGCCGTCGCCGTTGCCATCGCCTGGACCATCGCTGTCATGGCCGGGGTTCCCGGCCTCGCCTCGGCCCAGTTCGCCACCGTCGCTGCCGATACCGGCTTTGCCGTGCGCCGTGTCGACGTGCGCGGAGTGAAGCATCTCAATGAGCTCAAGGTCTATGAAATGGTCCTTGGCGAAAAGAATCAGGCCATGCCGCTGGTCGATATCGACCGCCTGCGGACCGACCTGCTCGGCCTGTCGTGGGTGGAAGATGCGCGCGTTTCACGCCAGCTTCCCGACACGCTGGTGGTCGACATTGTCGAGCGCCGTCCCCACGCCGTGCTGCGCAAGCCCGACCGGCTGGTGCTGATCGATGCCGCCGGGCACGAACTGGAAACCGTCTCGGCTGAGCGGGCCAAGGGCCGGCTGGTGGTCTCCGGCCCCGGCGCGGGCCAGCAGGTCGAGGCGCTGACCGCGCTGCTCGAAGCCGCCCCCGCCCTGAAGCCGCAGGTGGCCGAGGCCGAATGGGTCGGCAATCGGCGCTGGAACCTCAAGTTCGGCACCAGCCAGGTGCTGGCCCTGCCCGAGGGCGAGAAGACCGCCGCCAACGCGCTGATGGCTTTCGCCCGGCTTGACGGGATCAACCGCCTGCTGGGCGGCAAGGTCGCCGCCTTCGACATGCGCGCGCCCGACCGGATCTATTTCCGCGTTCCCGGCCGGACCGAAGAGGAGGCCCGCGCCGCCGCCGCCGCAGCGACTGCCAAGGCTGCGGCCGCCGCCGACCGGGCTGAGGCCGAGGTCAAGGGTGCCAGCGAAGCCGCCAAGCCATCTGCCGCCAGCGCCAAGGCGCGGGAGAGCACCTGATGTCGGCCCCGCGCATCACCCGCCTCATCGGCGCGGTCAATATCGGCAGCTTCCGCATTTCCGCCATGATCGCCGGGATATCCGAGACCGGCGAACTGATCGTGCTCGGCTCGGCTCACCGCGCTGCCCAAGGGGTCAAGCGCGGCTATGTGACCGACATGGCCGCGGCGACCTATGCGGTTCGCGATGCCATCGAGCGGGCCGAAAAGATCGCCCAGGTCAGCATTTCCTCGGTCTGGATCGGCACTGCCGGGGCCGGGCTGGCGGGTTCGGTCGCGCAGGTCGAGGTTGATATCGGCGGCCGCCGGATCGAGCAGGACGATATCGATCACCTCCTCGTTGCCGGACGCGAAGTGATCCAGCCCGATGGCCGCATGGTGCTCCATGCCCAGCCGGCCCACTACACGCTCGACGGCGCCCACGGCGTCGCCAACCCGCGCGGCCTCCATGCCGAGCGGCTCGGCGTCGATATCCATGTTATGCTGGCCGATGGCGCGCCGATCCGCAACATCACCGAAGCGGTCCAGAATGCCCACCTCGACGTTGACGGAGTGATCGGCTCGCCCATCGCAGGTGGCCACGCCTGCCTGACGCCGGAAGAGCGCGATCTTGGCGTTGCATTGGTCGAGATCGGCGGGGACGTTACCAATGTCTCGGTCTATGCCGGCGGAATGCTGCTCGGCATGGCGTCGATCCCGCTCGGCTCGGGCGATGTGACCGACGCCATTGCCTCGGCCTTCGGTATCCGCCGCTTCCAGGCCGAACGTCTGAAATGCGTCAACGGCTCGGCGCTGGCCAGCCCGTCCGACCACCGCGAGATGGTTCCGGTCGGCGCGCCGGGCGAGGAAGGCGGCGGTCCGCTTGCGCGCCATGCCGACGAATCGAACCGCATTCCCCGTGCCGAACTGGTCTCGGTCATCACGACCCAGCTTGGGCGGTTGCTTGAAGAGGTCAACAAAGCTCTCAAAACGCTTGGCTTTACCGGCCAGCGTGGGCAGCAGGTGGTGCTGACCGGCGGCGGCGCCGAACTCGTCGGGCTGGCGGACTTTGCCCAGTCGGCGCTGGGCAAGCCGGTGCGCATCGGCCGCGCGCCGCAATTGCGCGGCCTGCCCGAAGCCCACGCAAGGCCCGGTTTTGCTACGCTTGCGGGCATTGTGCTGTTTGCGGCGGCAGATCCGGTGGACATTCGCACGGCCGGGCCGCGCTTCCAGCCGAACGCAAAGTACACGGGCGCGGGCCTGCTGGGACGCATTTACCGCGCCCTGCTGGAGTATTTCTAGGATGTCCTAGGTATTTACGGCGGGTCTTCTGGCTGTGGACAACACGCCGCAGCCCCTTGGTCCGCCGATTCGAAGAGTGCATTTACCGGTGATTGGCCAAATGTTGGTCCATAGCCGGAAAAGCCCTGCTGCAGCGGGCCCTGCGTGGAGACTGGAATGAGCATCAATATCGGACCGCCGGCAGTCGAGGAACTGCGCCCCCGCATCACCGTCATCGGTGTTGGCGGAGCTGGCGGCAATGCCATCGCCAACATGATCCAGGCCGAGATCGAAGGCGTTGACTTCATCGTCGCCAATACCGACGCCCAGGCGCTGAACAATTCGATCGCGGAACACCGCATCCAGCTCGGACCCGAAATCACCTCCGGCCTTGGCGCCGGATCGCGCCCCGAAGTGGGACGCGCCGCTGCAGAAGAAACCATTGCCGAGATCGAGCGCTCACTCGAAGGCGTGCACATGTGTTTCATCGCGGCCGGCATGGGCGGCGGCACCGGCACCGGTGCGGCGCCAGTCATCGCCAAGACGGCGCGTGACAAGGGCGTGCTCACCGTGGGTGTGGTGACCAAGCCGTTCCTGTTCGAAGGCACGCGCCGGATGCGTTCGGCGGAGGCCGGGATCGAGGAACTGCAGAAGCACGTCGACACGCTGATCGTCATTCCCAACCAGAACCTGTTCCTCGTCGCCAAGGCGGAAACCACCTTCAAGGAGGCGTTCCAGCTCGCTGACGAAGTGCTCCAGCAGGGCGTGCGGTCGATCACCGACCTCATGGTCATGCCGGGTCTCATCAACCTCGACTTTGCCGACGTGCGCTCGGTCATGGGTGAAATGGGCAAGGCGATGATGGGCACCGGCGAGGCCGAAGGCCAGAACCGCGCGCTCGAAGCGGCGGAACGCGCCATCTCCAACCCGCTGCTCGACGGCGTCTCGATGCAGGGCGCCAAGGGCGTCATCATCTCGATCATCGGCGGCGAGGACATGAAGCTCCTCGAAGTCGACGAAGCGGCCAACCACATCCGCGACCTGGTTGATTCCAACGCCAACATCATCTGGGGTTCGGCCTTCAATCCGGACCTCCAGGGCAAGATCCGCGTCTCGGTCGTCGCGACCGGGATCGAGCAGACCGAGCAGCAGGTCCAGGAAATCAACCGCGGCGGGCTGTCCTTCGGGTCCGGCCGTGGCGGCATCGGTCGTCCCGGGATGAGCCGGCCGGACCTGCCCGTCGAAGCAGCCGCGCCCGAACCGGCACCGGCACCGACACCGGCAATGGAACCGGCACCGGCAGCAGAACCCGAGCCGCTGTCGCTCGACGTGGAAGCCGCGGCCGAAGGCGCAGAGGGCGATGTCGCCGAAACCCCCGAACTGCAGCTCGAACCGCAGGACGAAGTGCTTGGCGAAAGCGAAGCCGCCGCCGCTCCGGATGGGGCCGCCTCGGACGAACTGCTGCTCGATGCCAACCGGCTCGCCGGCGAGGAAGAACCCGCTTCGCCGCTGCTGCACCGCAAGCGGCCGCTGGTCTCGCCCAGCGAAGAGCCGGCACCGCGCCTGTCGGGCGGTGGCAGCACCCTGTTCGAACGCATGGCCAACCTGTCGCGCGGCGGCGGGCGCACCCTGCGCGATGAGGGTGAGGATGAAGCCGAGGGCGAGGGTGACAACCAGTCGATCTCGATCCCGCGGTTTCTTGGCCGACAGAACAACCAGTAATCGGATCGTTCGGCGGCTCCGCCAGATTTTGGGGCCGGCTGCCGGACCATTCGGCCGGGGTTAATCCGGGCCAATGCATCGCTTCGGGCGATCAAGCGCGGCAAAGCGCGAAAACAGGACGAATGCAGCGATGACACCGAGGCGGATGGGGCACCGGGTCAGCCACAAGAACACGAGGCGGCTGGCTGCGCTGGCGGGCCTGGTCGGGCTTGGCCTGCCCATGGCGCCGGCCGCCATGGCCCAGCCCGTGGTCCAGTCACTGCCCGGCGGCGCCAGCCAGTCGCTGAATGCGGCGCTGGCCCGGCTGGGCCGCGATCCGCGCGATCTGGCGGCGCTGATTGAGGCCGGCAACGCTGCGTTGCAAATGGGCGACGTCGATGCGGCAACCGGCTTCTTCGCCCGTGCCGATCAGCTTTCGCCCAACAACATGCGCGTCAAGGCGGGGCTGGCCGCTGCGCTGGTCCGCAGCGAAAACCCCTTTGATGCCATTCCCCTGTTCGCCGAGGCGGAGGCCGCGGGTGCAATGGACCCGATGCTCAATTCCGATCGCGGCCTTGCCTATGACCTCGTCGGCGATAACCAGACCGCGCAGCGCTATTACCGCCAGTCTCTGGCCGGTGTCGGCAACGACGAAACGGTCCGCCGCTTTGCGTTGAGCCAGGCCATTTCGGGTGACCGGGCGGGGATGGAGCTCACCCTCTCGCCATTGCTGCAAAAGCAGGACAAGGGCGCCTGGCGGACCCGCGCCTTCGCTCTGGCCATCCTCGGCCGTCCGGACGAAGCCGTGGCTATTGCCAACCAGACCATGCCGGTTGAACTCGCGAACGGCATCGCGCCCTATTTGCGCTACATGCCCCGGCTCACACCTGCGCAGCAGGCGGCCGCGGCGAACTTCGGGCGCTTCCCCCGCGCCGCCGAGATTGGCCGCGATGATCCGCGTGTTGCCCTCTATGCGCCGCCAAAGCGCGCGGCCACCGCCGATGCCTCGCTGGTTCCCGCCGGCGAACCACTGGGTACGCGCAACCGCAGCCGCCGCGATACCCGCGTGGCCGCCGCCACGCCGCCGCCCGCACCGCAGCCCACCCGCAGCGCGCCGCCTGAACCGATGCCTACCCGGCAGATCGAATCCGCGCCGGCACTGGCCATGGCGCCCGTCCCTGAGCGGCGCTCCGCTGCGCCCGCGCCAGCGCCGGCACCCGCGTTCGCAGCAGTGGCCGCGCCGCCGGTGCAACACACGGCGGCCTCACCCGCGCCTATGCCGACCATTGCTGCTTCTGCCGCGCCGTCACCGGCAACCCCGGCAACAGCCCCCTCGATGGCCTCGGCCTCGGGTTTCAATCTGGCCCGCGTTTCCAGTCCGGCCAGTCCGTCCGTCGCGCCTGCCGCAGCTGCCGCACCCGTCAGCACGCGCGCTCCCGCTCCCGTACCGGCCCCCGCTGCGCCAGCGTCGCCTGCAGCCGTGCCTGCCACAACCTTTGCCGCTGCCCCGGCGCCGGCTCCGGTTGCGCGTCCAGTCCCCGTTGCCGCGCCCCGGCCGCGCCGCGTGGCCGATGCCTTTGCCGACCTGGCGCTGCCTTCCGCTTCCACTTCCCCGGCGCCCGGTGCGGTCGACGTCCGGCGGATCGCCGCGGCGAAGCCCAAGCCGGTCGAGCCGCCCAAGCCGCTGCACCCCAGCCGGATCTGGGTCCAGGTGGGCACCGGGCGCGACGTCCGCGCGCTGGGCTTCACCTGGCGTGAGCTGACCAAGGACAATACCGAGCTGTTCCGCGGCAAGTCTGCCTGGGTTTCCGATTGGGGGAGGACCAATCGTCTGTTGACTGGTCCCTTCGCGTCCGAGGCCGCTGCCGAGGCATTCCTTGCCCGGTTGAAGAAGAAGGATCTCGACGCATTTCTCTGGACCAGCCCGGCGGGCCAGGTCGTGGATGATCTTCCGGGGCGGTAACTGGCGGTTATCCGCCGGCTTTCCCCATCTTTTCCACACCTTGTAAACAGGCTTGTCGAGTTTTGCGCAACCCAGCGTTGCTCGTGCATTGTCTCGGAGGCCCTAGCCGCAGCATCCAGCGGGCGGAGCCCCCGGACAACATGGCGGGCGCCGAAGGAGAAGCGTCAGTGAGGACCAGCCAGAACGACATGGATGAAGGCGACGATGCCGCACCTGTCGACATGCTTGCCTCGCTGTTCGAGGCCCGCGGCTGGCAGTACGAATTCGTCGGCGACGACGAGATCAGCGGCGAGGTCCAGGGCAGCTGGGCCTCCTACCAGTTGCGCGGCATCTGGCGGCGCGAGGATCACGTTCTCCAGCTGCTCTGCCTGCCCGACATCCGCATCCCCGAAGACAAGCGTGCCCCGATGTTCGAGGTTCTCGCCATGGTCAACGAGCAGATGTGGCTCGGCCATTTCGATGTCTGGTCTAACGGGATGGTCCTCTTGTACCGCCACGCCCTGATGCTCGGCGATGACGGCCTTCTGTCGATCGCCCAGGCGCAGACCGCGGTCGAGGCCGCAATCGATGAATGCGACCGCTTCTATCCGGTGTTCCAGTTCATCCTGTGGGGTGACAAGACCCCGGCCGAAGCCCTCGCCAGCGCACTGGTCGACGCGGCCGGCGAAGCCTGAGCGCAAGACTTGACGCAGGCGGCGCTCCGGCCCAACCCGGCGCTTCGGTGTGCAGGTACAAGGGGCAAGGCGGTGAAGTTTCTCCAGTTCGGTTGCGGCAACATGGGCGGCGCCATGCTCGACGGCTGGCTTGCCGGTGGGCTGGATCCGGCGGCCTTTACCGTGGTCGATCCCTACCTCGCCAAGGCCCCGGCCGGCGTCACCCATCTCGCCGCAGCTCCGGCGGCGGATCACGGTTTCGACGTCGTCCTTCTCGGCTTCAAGCCGCAGCAACTGGCAGAAACAGCGCCTGCCATTGCGCCGCTGGTGGGGAAGGGCACCCTGCTGCTGTCGATCCTCGCCGGGGTCGATCTGGAAACGCTGCGCCGCCATTTTCCGGCCGCCGCCGGCATCATTAGGGTCATGCCCAACCTTGCCGCCGCGCTCGGCAAGTCGCCGATCGGCCTCGTCGGCGAAGCGGATCAGGACGCGCGCGCCCTGACCGAGCGGTTGATGGCCCCGCTGGGCCAGGCCGAATGGCTGGCCGGCGAAGAGCAGATGGACCTCATTACCGCGCTCGCCGGCTCAGGCCCTGCCTTCATCTACCGGGTGATCGACGCGCTGGCGGCGGGTGCTGCCGATCTTGGCCTCCCGCGCGAACAGGCAGACCGCCTCGCGCTCGCCATGGTCGAAGGCGCTTCGGCGCTGGCCGCAGCCTCACCATATAGCCCGGGAGAACTCGCTGACCGGGTCGCCAGCCCCGGCGGCACCACCCGCGCCGGGCTCGACGTGCTCGACGCCGGTGGCCGTGTTGGCGCCCTCATGCGCGATACGCTCGCCGCCGCCGCCTCGCGCAGCGCGGAAATGACCAGGGCCGCCAAAGCCGGCGCCTGAACCTCCGCCTGCCGCAGATACAAAATGTCACAAAACTCCCGCGCCGGTTTTTGCTTGAAACATGCGCCCCCAAGGCCGATATTCCCCGAACGGCCCGCTTCCGGGCTGGACATGGAGCTTTGAAAGACAATGGCAAACTGGAACGATCCCCAGCCCACGCGCACGGGCTTCGGTGCGTCCTCTGCCCTCAATCCGGCAGCAGGCCGCGTCGGCTATGATGCCGGGCTGCGCCGTTACATGCTGTCGATCTACAATTACATGGCCTCGGGCGTGCTGCTCTCGGGCATCGTCGCGCTGGTTTTTGCCAGCTCGGGCGCTGCCGCTGCAGTGTTCGTCACCCCGCTGCGCTGGCTGATCGTGCTTGCCCCGCTCGGTTTCGTCATGGCGATGAGCTTCGGCCTCAACCGCATGCAGACCTCCACCTTGCGCCTGCTGTTCTGGGCGTTCAGCGTGGCGATGGGCCTGTCGCTGTCGTCGATCTTCCTGGTTTACACCGGCCCGTCGATCGCCAGCACCTTCTTCGCCACGGCTGCAGCCTTCGCCGGCCTCAGCCTCGTGGGCTACACTACGAAGAAGAACCTGTCGGGCATGGGCACCTTCCTCATCATGGGGGTCTGGGGCCTGCTCGCCGCGATGGTGATCAACATGATCTGGCCCTCGTCGGGGCTGAGCCTGGCTATTTCGCTTCTCGGCGTGCTGATCTTCGCCGGCCTGACCGCCTACGATACCCAGCGCCTTAAGGACACTTACGCACAGGTTGCCGGCACCGAATTTGCTGGCAAGGTGGTCGTGATGGGCGCACTCAGCCTCTATCTCGACTTCATCAACATGTTCACCTTCCTGCTGCAGTTCATGGGCGATCGCCGCTGATCCCTCGGCTCAGCCGGTTTAATTCCCTGCCCGGCGTGCATCTGTGCGCGCCGGGCATTTTCTTTGCGCAAGCAACGCGGTAATATGACAGTTCAGGCGGAACGCAGCATGGCGGCGTTCCGCAATCGATGCGACCGGGAGAGATTGATGTTTCATTTCAACAGGCAGAAGGCAGCCCACGCCGCCGCGGTGGGTGCTGCCATGCTGCTGGCCGGCTGCGCAGCAAAGGCGCCGCCGGCCAGCAGCATGGCAG
>Ga0075432_10000211_pt1 | contig 15335 bp, 11 predicted proteins | sample RhiMethybrSRZTD1_FD_72781 | JGI IMG/M metagenome (GOLD analysis project Ga0075432, IMG submission 72781) | Populus rhizosphere microbial communities from Tennessee, USA - Rhizosphere MetaG P. TD hybrid SRZTD1 | ecosystem: Host-associated > Plants > Roots > Rhizosphere > Soil | place: USA... | reverse complement strand
GAGTGAGTGGGTCAACGAGCCGAATGTGCCGAATTTAGAATGGATCGCTACCCAATCCCCATGGGATCTCGCGGTCATGCTTCATGGGCGATGCCGGTTGCGCCTGCGCAACGTCGAGGACTTGCTATTTGAGCGGGGTATCGACGTGTGCCACGAAACGGTTCGGCTGTGGTGGAAGGTTCGATCCGCTGTTCGCGGCGAACATTTGGTGGCAGCGGGTCAACCGGATGCGGGGTTTCCGGCAGTGGCGTTAGTATGTTGATCAGGTCCACGTGAAGATCAACGGCGAGATGCATTGCCACTGGCGGGCCGGTGATCACGAGGATGAAGTTCTGGAATCCTACGTCACCAAAAAACGGGACAAACCCTGTGCTTTGCGGTTCCTGAAGCAGGGCTTGAAGAGGCTCGGCCGGGCCAATGCAATCATGGCCAGCGGTTTGCGATCCTACTCCGAGGCGATGCGACATATTGGCAATCTGGATCGCCGAGAGATGGGGCGCGGGTTGAACACCGGGCGGAAAATCGCATTTGCTGGTCCGGCGACGAGGCCGCAGAATTTCGTCTCTGTTCACGCCAGTATGCACAACCACTTTAACTGCGGACGCCATCGCGTCGGCCGCCAAACCTACACCTTCCGACGCTCGGCCGCACTGGCCGGGCGGGAGGCCCTTATGGTCTAAAGGCTTGGGGGCTCCGGCGGCAGCGATGTTCAACGCAGATGGGGTCGCGCACTACCGACACCCCCGTTTGCATCCTTCAGCACCCTACAATGTCATGATCGCCAACAGCGAAAGGTGGAGGGCCGAAGGCGCCAGCAGGCAGCCCAGACCGGTGTGGAATGTTGCGGTCAGCGCCCCATAGGGCACGAGCCGCCGGTCCGTTGCTGCAAGGCCGCCGGTTACGCCGCTGACCGTGCCCATCAGCCCACCGAAAATCATTGCGCTGCGCGGATTGTCGAGGCCGATGAAGCGGGCGACCATCGGCGTGACGACCATGACCAGCACCGCCTTGAGAACCCCTGTGGCGATGGAGATGGCAATGACGTCAGAACTCGCGCCAAGCGCTGCGCCAGTCACAGGCCCGACTATATAGGTTATGGCCCCGGCACCGATGGTGCTGATCGCCACTGGGTCGGAATAGCCAGCAACCCATGCCGCACTGGCGCCGATGATGAACGGCAGCACGGTTCCGATCAGCAAGGCCACGAAGCCCAGCAGGCCGGCCTGACGGGCATGGGCGACATCGACCTCGAACGCAGTCGCCACGATCGCGAAGTCACGCAGCATTGCTCCGCCAAGCAAGCCGATACCGGCCAGGATCGGCAGGTCGGCCACGCCCTTTTCCCCGCCGGTTGCGGTTCCGGCGAAAAATGCGCAGGCCAGGCCGATCATGATGGCTATGGCCGATCCGTGGATGCGACCTGCGGTCAAATGGCGCGAAAGGAAGTTTGCCGCGAGCATGACGCAGCCCACGCAGGCGAAGGCTGTCAGCAGCCCGTTCGAGGACAGGACGCGCAGCGCGATGGTGCCGAGTTGCTCGATCATTCTGCCACCTCGCTGGTTGCAGGCAGTTCGTCCGTTGAAGGACGATATCCGGCAGCGCGGCCAATCAATGCCACGCACAGGAAGCAAAGTGCCGTCGTGACGATCGCGACAATGATGACGAGCGGTCCGCCGCGAACCGCTGCGGCGACATTTTGCTGGGCTGCCATCGCCACAACGATCGGAATGTACAGCGCTCCCCACAGTTCAACGCCAAGCCGGATGCCGCCGCTCAGCAACCCACGCCGCAGCAGCCAAAACCGACCGGCGATCAGGAGGATCATCGCAAGGCCGACGCCCCCGACATTCGCTTTTACGCCTAGCAGGGTTCCCAGCGTATCTCCGGCAATCGCGCCCACAAGGGTGCACACGGCCAGTAGGGCCACGCCGACGATCACCGATCTGCGGTCGCCGGGCGGCATGTGTTCGTCTTGTTTATTATGCATTGTTTCCCCTCCTGCTTATGACCCTGCGGATTGCCCCCGGTCAGGGCGGCGATTCTTGGTGGGCCACCCAGTCAGCATAGGTGGGACGCCGTATTTGGAACAGGTCTGTGGGGAGGGTATGGAATTTCACATTGCCCTACTCCTCGCCCAACCGCGATACCATTTGCGCAGCAAGGTTGACCGACAGGTGGAACGCGTCTGGCCGGGCATGATGCCCCATGATGCGGAAGTCATATTTGCCGGGCGATGATCATCGATCCGCCGCGCGGTAGCACGGTGTGTGGGAAGCGGTGCGCTCGATGTCGTGGCGCATTTTCACCGTGGCAATGGGGCCGGGCTCGAACAGTTGAACTGGCGCGGGGATGTTTTCCGCCGGGGCCTTGTCCAACCGGTTGGCCTGATGATCAACTACGGCTACGATCTCGATCTGATCAATGAGCGCCATCAGGCCTATTGCGACGATGGGGTTGTGGCAAAGGGAGCGCCGTTCGCCGGGCTGGTTTCAGCCACGGCCGCGCGGCGCAGCCAAGCAGGGAGCAGGCCTGAGTGATCAACCTCTATTCCGAATTCGCAGCCGCCTTTCCGCAGGATCGCGACCGCCCCTTTGCCCGCCTTGGCGCAGGCGGGGTTGTGACCTACGCCGATCTCGACACCCGTTCGGCAGCCTATGCCAATGTCCTCGCAAGCCTGGGCGTGGCGCCCGGAGATCGGGTGGCGGTTCAGGCCGAAAAGAGCATAGACATGTTGATGCTCTATCTCGGTTGCCTGCGCGCCGGTGCGGTGTTCCTGCCGCTGAACACGGCCTATACCGCCGGCGAGCTGGACTACTTCATGCGCGATGCCGAACCTGCGCTGTTCGTCTGCGCTACTGAACATCGCGGTACTATCGCGCCATTGGCCGCCGCCGCGGGAGTTCCGCGAGTGGAAGACCTTGGGGCCGACGGAGGAGGATCGCTGGCGGCGCTTGCCGACGGTGCGCCGGCGCAGTTTACTACGCTGGAACGCGGCGACGACGATCTGGCCGCGATCCTCTATACCTCCGGCACGACCGGTCGCTCGAAGGGCGCGATGCTCACGCACGGCAATCTTGCGTCCAATGCGCGTACGCTTGCCAGCTATTGGCAATTCACCGCAGATGATGTTCTGTTGCATGGCCTCCCGATCTTTCACACCCACGGCCTGTTCGTTGCCATCAACGTTACCCTGCTGGCGGGGGCCTCGCTGGTGTTCCAGCCGCGTTTCGATGTCGACCAGTTGCTGGCCGGCCTGCCGCAGGCAACCGTCTTGATGGGGGTGCCCACCTTCTACATCCGCCTGCTGGGCGATGCCCGCTTCACCCGCGAACTGGCCAGCCACATGCGGCTGTTCATTTCCGGCTCGGCGCCGCTTTCGGCGGAAATCCACCGCGAGTTCAGCGAACGTACCGGCCATGCCATTCTGGAACGCTACGGCATGACCGAAACCAACATGATCACCTCCAACCCCTATGACGGTGACCGGATCGCCGGCACGGTCGGCCTGCCGTTGCCGGGCGTATCCGTGCGCATTGCCGATCCGGAATCCGGCGCGCCTATCCCGCAGGGCGAAGTGGGCGTGATCGAGGTCAGCGGGCCTAACGTCTTCAAGGGCTACTGGAAGCTGCCGGCGAAGACGGCGGAAGAGTTTCGCGATGGCTACTTCATCACCGGCGATCTCGGCCGGATCGACGAGCGCGGCTATGTTTCGATCGTCGGACGCTCGAAGGACCTGATCATCGCGGGCGGATACAACATCTATCCGGCCGAAGTGGAAGCCGCGCTCGATGAACTGGCTTGCGTGCACGAATCCGCCGTGATCGGCGTTCCTCATCCCGATATGGGTGAAGGTGTCGTCGCGGTGATCGTTCCGCGTCAAGCCGGCTTTGCCGATGCCGGGGCCGTGCTTGTCGGAGTGACTGCATCGCTTGCCCGGTTCAAGCAGCCAAGGCGGATCGTGTTCGTCAATGCGTTGCCGAAGAACGCGATGGGCAAGGTGCAGAAAAATGTCCTGCGCGAGATGTTCGCCGGAGAATTCGCCAACCTGGAGGGCGTGGGCGGCAGATAAGCCTGTACCGATGCGCTACCTCGTTGATCGACAGACTTACAAGAATCACCACTCGGTTGCCCTGGTCGAGCGCCAGTCGCTTATGGCCTCAAATTTCGATGTTCCGGCGGGAGCCGTGTCCAGTTGAGGCGAGTTCCCATCGGACCGATAGCTCCGTTTTCGCCAATCGGGCAGTGTGTCAGCGCGGCATTTTTCATTTGTGCTGCGCGATTGGAACCGCGTGTCAGCCGGCGATCAGCACGCGCACGCCTGCCTGGTGGAGCACTTCGGCCATCGCGGGCGGCAGGGCGTCGGTGATCACGGTGTCAATCTCGTCCAGTCCGCAGACGATGGTTCCGGACTGGCTCCGGAATTTGCTGGAATCGACCAAAAGGATCACTTCTTCGGCACGGTCGATCAGGCGGCGTTCGGCCGCGACCAGCACGACATCGGCCTGCATCACGCCTTGGGGGCCGATCGCTGCGGCGCCCATGAACAGCTTCGGCGCGTGAAAGCGCGGCATCGATTCCTCACCCGAGGCGGCCAGGATGATGTTCTGTTCGCGAAACACGGTACCGGACGGGATCAGGATGTGCGTACCGCTCTGCGGTAGCAGGGCGTTCACGATGTGCAGGGAGTTGGTCAGCACCTGGCAGTCCAACCCGGCAAGATGCGAACACATCTGCAGGGTGGTGGTGCCGCCGTCGATCATAACCCCTTCGCCCGGCAGGCACAGCTTCGCGGCTGCGCGGCCAATGGCCCGCTTGGCGGCGAGATTCAGGGTAATCGCCTGATCGAATGGCGTGCCGGCAAGGTGCAGCGGCGTGAGGCGGGCGCCCTCGGTGCCCTCGGCCAGATTGGCGCCGCCGTGGACCCGCACGATCTGGCCGGCGTCCTCCAGCCGCGACAGGTCGCGGCGGATGGTGGCGGGGGAGGCATCGAGCAATGCCTCGAGATCGCGATAGGAGACAAAGCCGGTCGGCTGCATGGCCTCGAGGATCATCCTTTCGCGCTCGGCCGCGTGCATTACTCTTGCTTCCCCGCTGATGCCGGTGGTCTGGCCGGTTCAGGCAACTCCTTGCCGTTCGGTCTCGAGTTGTTCAAGCGATTTACCCTCGTTGCGCGGCGCCCAGATTACGCCCACCACCCCGCTGATCACCAGGAAGGCGGTAAGGATCCAGGCCAATTCGGTGAAATTGTTGGCAGCGAGAGAGGGGACGGCAAGACTCCACAGCCCCAGTCCGATACGCACGATGGCAAAGGCCAGACCCTGTGCCGTTGACCGGATCGAGGTCGGAAACAGTTCGGCGCTCCACAGCTGAAAGAACGACTGGGCGCCAAACCCGCCGGCGATGCCCATGATCACGACGTGGATGATCACAATGTTCAGGGTGAACCCGAAGACCGCCAGCAGGGCCATGCCGGCCACATGCATCACCGCGGAAATGGCGAACAGCGTGCGCTGGTTGACCTTGTCCGACAGCTTCATGAACACGAACCAGATCGAGAGCATGCCGATGAAGAAATAGGAGGCCGGAACGACCGTAGCGGCCCATTCCGGAAGGTGGTTCTGTTCGATCAGGTAGGGCGTGAAAAAGCCGTTGTAGCCGGCCCACAGGTTCCACATCCCGTACATCACGACGAGGTAGAGGATGGCGGCCATGTGCTGCGGCTTCAGGACGTCGGACCAGCCCGGCTGCTTGCCGGTCTTTTCGGCTACGGCAACGGTTTCCTCCCACCGTTCGGATTCCTTCATCCGGCTGCGCAGGAAGGTGAGCGCGAGGGCGAGTACGGCAAGGTGGATGAACAGCCAGCGTACCCCGTCGATGCCGAAGGGCTTGAGGAAATATCCCGCGACCAGCACCGCCACCGGTCCCAGATACCACAATATCTGTGCCACGCCCGAATGGGCGCCGCGCGCATTGTCGGGCGCCTGTTCCGCGATCAGCGACCACGAGGCGGGAATGTCTGCGCCCACGGCCAGGCCGACCAGCAGGAAGCCGGTGATGATCATCCACGGCGCGGCGGCAAAGATCAGGAACAGCATGCCGAAGGCGTAAAACAGCATGTCGAACTGGTAGATCTTCTTGCGGCCGAAGATGTCGCACAGCCGTCCGCCGATCAGCGCGCCGACGCCGGCCGAAATGGCATTGGCGGAAAAGGCGCCGATCAGGCCGATGAAGTTGTCGGAAAGGTTGTATTGCTCTTTCCACAGCGCCAGCGCGACCGAGCCGGAAACGATCGACCCGGCATCAATGTAATTGGCGAGGCCGGCGAGGATCGTGTTGCGCCAGTGTTCGGACTTGCTCATTGTATCGCTGTGGACGGCTTGGGTCATGTTCAGGCTCTCCCGGCCAAATTGTTCTTGTCGATCTGGTCGATCCGCGTCGTGCCGGTGAGCGCCATGGCGATCCGCATTTCCGCGCCGATGATGCCCAGCATTTTGGTGATGCCGGCCTCGCCGCCCGCCGCAAGGGCATAGGCCCAGGCACGGCCGAGCAGAACGCCTTTGGCGCCGAGCGCCAGCATCCGCACCACGTCGAGGCCCGAGCGGATCCCGCCGTCGGCCAGAACGGTCAACCGGTCGCCCACCGCTTCGGCTATGGGGGGCAGGGCGCGGGCGCTGGAAAGGACGCCGTCCAGCTGCCGCCCGCCGTGGTTGGAGACGACGATGCCATCAGCGCCCAGCTCGGCCGCCTCTTTCGCGTCTTCAGGGTCAAGGATGCCCTTGATGATGAGCGGCCCGTTCCATTCCGAACGGATGAAATCGAGATCGCGCCAGGTGATCGCAGGGTCGAAGTTGGTCCGCATCCAGGCGAAAAAGTCCTCGATCCCGGTGCGGCCTCGCAGGACGGGCGCGACATTGCCGAGGGTGTGCGGCCGGCCGCGAACCCCGACGTCCCACGCCCACGATGGTCGGCGGGCGGCCTGCACCGCGCGCTTCATGGCGCCGGAGATGCCAGAGGCCCCCGCAAGGCCGGTGTGATAATCGCGGTAACGGCTGCCCGGCACCGGCATGTCGACGGTGAAGATCAGCGCCGAACAGCCGGCCGAAGCCGCCTGGGCCAAAAGGTCCTTCATGAAGGCGCGGTCTCGGATCATGTAGAGCTGGAACCAGAACGGCTTGCTGGCTGCTGCGGCGACTTCGCCAATCGGGCAAGCGCCCACGGTGGACAGGGTGAAGGGGATGCCCGCCTTGTTCGCTGCGCGCACGGCCTGGCATTCTCCGCGCCGCGCGTTCAGGCCGGCGAGGCCGATTGGGGCGAGGGCCACGGGCAGGGCCAGCTGCTGCCCGAACAGATCGGTCGACAGGTCGATGCTGGACACGTCGCGCAGCACCCGCTGGCGCAGGGCGATGTCGGCAAGGTCCGACACGTTGCGGCGCATGGTTGCCTCGGCATAGGAGCCGCCGTCGATATATTCGAACAGGAAGCGCGGCAGGCGGTGGCGCGCGGCCTCCCGGAAATCGGCGACGGATGCGGTGATCATGCCGCGCATTCCGTCTTTTTGCTCTCCAGTTCGCTCAGCCACGAGCGGCGATAGGCGGCAAGATCCTCGGTCAGCGGCTGGACCCTGACCAGCGCACCATCAGGCTTCAGCGCGGGATCGATCAAGCGCAGCGCGCCGAATGACACGTCGTTGTGGGCATTGGCGGTATAGATGGCGAGATCCGGCCGCAGCGCCGCAAGCGCCCGCACGAACACGTCGGCCTCGGCAAAGCGGCCCTCGACCAGCACTTGTTCACGCGATCCGATCAGGCCGAGCGTGGTTTCGGCCACCAGCGCGGCATAGAGACAGGTGGCCGCGCGGCGTTCGTACCAATCATCGGGCCGGTTTACCCAGCCGAACGCGCCGCGCGGAAACGGGCCGAAGCCCGGGGCCAGCGTTGGCAGGATCATGCAGCCCTTGGCCAACACGGCCGGTATCGCGGCAAGCAGGGCGGGCTGGTCGGGCTTGATGTCAACCCGGCGGGTGTCGATCTCGATTAGCGTCTCGATCTCGCGCCCGCCCATGAACCGCGCGGACGGGACGGGGCGGCCATAGGCATCTACATTGACGAGGCAGTCGCGCGCTTCGGGCAAGCTGGCTGTATCGACCGGCAGAGAGGTCAGGCGCATGGCGACGAACCACGTGCCGGTGGACAGCACGGTCGCTTCGCCTGCGGCGATTTCGGCAAAGCCGCGCGCGGCGAGCAGTGCGGCGTTGGAATCGTGGAGGCCGGCCAGAACTTCGACCTTGGGGGAAAGTCCGGTTGCCCTGACAATGTCGGGGCTGATCGTGCCGATCACTTCTGCGGCGCGGACGACAGGCGCGAACCGTTCGGACCAGCCGAGCCGCCTGGCCATGGGGGAATAATCACCTTCGGCCGGGCACCACAGGTCGGTATGACAGCCCAGGCTGGTCACTTCGCTCACGGCCTGTCCGGTCAGCAACCATGCCCAGTACTGCGCCCATGGCAGCAGGGTCGCCCGGTTCATCTGGGCGGGATAGAGATTTTCCAGCCAATACAGCTGGCTGCCCAGATTGAGGCCTCCGGGCAGGGCGGGGGAGCCGGTCAGGGCAAAAGGATCGCGGCCTGCGCGGTAGGCGCCCATCACTTCGTCCGGGATGGCTTGCTCATAGTCGAGCGGGGGGAAGGCGACCGCGCCATCGACCAGTGCGACCACGCCCGCGCCGTGGCCGACCGGCACGATCCGATCAACCGGATGGGCGGCGAATTTTGCCAGTATTTGCAGCAGCCAGCGGCCACTCTCCTCCAGGTCGAGCCGGCGCAGACCGTCAACCGATAGCGGCGTGTTCGGGCGCACTTGGCGATCGACCATGCGGCCCTCTCGGTCCCACAGGCTGACCTTGCTCAGTGTCTTGCCCATGTCGATGACAATGGTGCCGCCCGTGTTCAAGCGCGTCTCTCCGGTTTTCTGTTTCTAAATGATCACTATCAATCATTCTTGATCATTTCCAGTAGAAATGTTAGCAGCCTCTCATCGCGGCGCAAAGCCGTCGGATTTCACTTGAGGATGCCATGAACGCCCGTTCCCAGATTTCCCCGGCCATTCCGTTTGCCGTACCGACCAGCCGGTGGGCCGACCTGGCGGCCGCGGCGCTCAACCCGGCAGAGCTGCTGCTCTATCGCTCGAACCTGCTCGGCTCGGACCTGACCGTCACCAATTTCGGCGGCGGCAATACCTCGGCCAAGTTGATCGAAACCGATCCGCTGACGGGAGAGCCCGTAGAGGTGCTGTGGGTCAAGGGTTCGGGCGGCGACATCGGCTCAATGAAGCTCGACGGCTTTTCGACGCTCTATCAGGACAAGCTGCTGGGCCTTGAGACGCACTATGCCGGGCCGGACGACGACGACAAGATGGTCGGCTTTCTGCCGCATTGCACGTTCAACCTGAATGGGCGGGCTGCTTCGATCGACACGCCGCTTCATGCGCTGCTGCCGTTTGCTCATGTCGATCATGTTCATCCCGATGCCATCATCGCGCTGGCTGCCTCGTCCGGCGGCGAAGCGGCGACAAGGGAGATCTGGGGCGGCAGGATCGGCTGGCTTGGCTGGAAGCGCCCCGGCTATACCCTTGGGGTCATGCTGCGCGATTATGTTGCGGTAAATCCGGGCGTCGAAGGCGTCATGCTGGCCGGCCACGGGATCATCTGCTGGGCTGACAGCGCCAAGGCCTGTTACGAACACACCGTCGGGCTGATCGCCGATGCGGCGAATTACCTGAACGCCAGGCTGGGCGACGGGCCGGCGTTCGGCGGCGCGGTGGTTTCTCCCAGCCCGGACCGGGCCGCCATTGCCGCCGACCTGATGCCCCGCCTGCGCGGTTTCATGACCGGTGCGCGGCGCAAGTTGGGCCACTATTCGGATGATGCCGAGGCGCTCGAATTTGTCGGTTCGGCCGAGTTCGAGCGGCTGGCCCGGCTTGGCACGTCGTGCCCCGACCACTTCCTGCGGACCAAGATCGCTCCGCTGACGCTCGATCCGGCCAGGTTGCAGGACGATGCCTATCTTGCTGGAAAGATTGCCGATTACCGCGCGATGTATGCGGCCTATTACGAGCGCTGCAAGCGTCCCGGCAGCCCTGCGATGCGCGATGCCAACCCGGTTGTCGTGCTGGTTCCCGGTGTTGGCCGGATCACTTTCGCTGCGGACAAGACCACTGCGCGGCTGGCCGGTGAGTTTTATGGCAATGCGATCAACGTGATGCGCGGGGCCGAGGCGATCGGGGACTATATTGCGCTGGACGAGCAGGAAGCGTTCGACATCGAATACTGGCTGCTTGAGGAAGCCAAGCTGCAGCGGCTGCCGGCGCCTAAACCCATGGCCGGCCGCATTGCGCTGGTGACCGGCGGGGCTGGCGGGATCGGGGCGGCGACCGCTGCCCGCCTGCTGCGCGAAGGGGCCTGCGTGATGCTGGCGGACCGCGATGCAAGTGCGGTGCAAGAGGTCTGCAACGGCTTTGCACGGCAGTTCGGCAAGGACGTGGTGCGCGCCGCCGTTTGCGACGTGACCGATGAGGCGCAGGTCCAGGCCGCGTTCGATGCAACCGCGCGCGAATTCGGTGGGCTCGACGTGCTGGTTGCCAATGCCGGCATCGCTTCTTCGGCGCCGCTGGAGGAGACGACCATCGCGCTGTGGAACAGGAACTACGACGTTCTGGCCCAGGGCTATTTCCTGACCGCTCGTGCGGCTTGGCCGCTGCTCAAGCGGATGAAAGATCAGGGCGGGACGTCGGCCGTGTTCATCGGGTCCAAGAACGGCGTTGCCGCCGCCACCAATGCCAGCGCCTATGCCTCTGCCAAGGCGGCGGCGAACCATCTGGCGCGCTGCCTTGCACTGGAAGGGGCGCCGGCGGGGATCCGGGTCAATGTGGTCAATCCCGATGCGGTAATCCGCGGCTCGAAGATCTGGGACGGCGACTGGCGGCAGGAACGCGCCGGAGCCCATGGCATCGATGCGGGCAAGGAGCTGGAAGAACACTACCGCCAGCGATCGATGCTCAAACGAGACGTGTTGCCTGAGGACATCGCCGAAGCGTGCTATTTCCTTGCCAGCGACATGTCGGCAAAGTCGACCGGCAACATGATCAACGTTGATGCCGGAAACGCCCAGGCCTTCACGCGATAAGGGCGGCCGGCGAGAGGATGACACCGAAGCCCGCGGGCTTCGTTATGCGAGAGGACAAGGGATGAACCTGCCAATTTCCGGCGACCTGATCGCGCAGCACAATGCTGCCAATGCTGCGGCGCTGGACGAGGACTATGCTGCTCTTGGCCGCAAGCTGGAGCGGGCGGGGATCGCCATCGACACGGTGAAGGAACGGGTTGCCGGTTTCTCGGTTGCGGTTCCTTCGTGGGGCGCAGGGCGCGGCGGTACGCGTTTTGCCAAGTTCCCGATTCCCGGGGAGCCGACCAACATCCACGAGAAGCTGGAAGACTGCGCCGTCATCAACCAGCTGGGCCGATGCACCCCGCGCGTTTCCCCCCATTTTCCGTGGGACAGGGTCAGCGACTTTAAGGCCCTGCGCGAGGAAGCCGCCGGGCTGGGGCTGGGCTGGGATGCGGTCAATTCCAACACCTTTCAGGATCAGGCCGGGCAGGCCCATACCTATGCCAACGGCTCGCTTTCCGCACAGGACGCGGCGACCCGCCAGCAGGCGGTCGACCACAACATCGAATGCATCGAGATGGGTAGGCAGCTCGGTTCGACCGACCTGACCGTCTGGGTGGGCGATGGCACCAATTTCCCCGGCCAGCAGGACTTTGCCCGCAGTCTTGATCGCTATCTGGAAGGCGCGGAGCAGATCTATGCCGCCCTGCCGGACGACTGGCGGATGCTGCTGGAACACAAGATGTTCGAGCCGGCTTTCTATTCGACGGTCATTTCGGACTGGGGCAGCTCGATCCTTGCCGCACAGGAGCTTGGCCCCAAGGCCAAGTGCCTGATCGACCTTGGCCACCACGCCCCCAACGTCAACATCGAGCAGATCGTGGCCCGGCTCCACCGCTTCGGCAAGCTGGGCGGCTTCCATTTCAACGACAGCAAGTACGGCGATGACGACCTCGATTCCGGGTCGATCAATCCGCACCAGCTGTTCCTCGTGTTCAACGAATTGGCCGAGGCGGAAGCCCATCCGCGTGACGGCTTCAGCCCGAGCTACATGATCGACCAGTCGCACAACGTGACCGATCCGATCGAATCGATGCTCTCCAGCGCCGAGGCCATTGCGCAGTGCTATGCCAAGGCCAGCCTGGTCGACCGCGCCGCGCTGCACGGCGCGCAAGAGGCCAATGACACGATGATGGCCTTCCAGGCGCTGCGCCGGGCCTACAACGTCGACGTCGCCCCGATCCTCGCCAAGGCGCGGGTCGAGGCGGGCGGGGCCTATGATGTGCTGGCGGTCTACCGCGAAAGCCGCTGGCGTGAGCGCAAGGCGCAGGAGCGCAAGGCCGTGGGGCTTGGCACCGGGATCGTCTGACGCCGGCGCGGCCGCTACAAGAACGAACATGACGGGAGATTGGAACGTGAAGCATCGCATGGCCGTGACGGCCGCCACCCTGCTTGCGTCGAGTGCGTTGCTGTCTCCTGCCGTTCAGGGCCAGCCGGTCCCGGCGGCGGCTTCGACCCGGACGGTGGAGGTGTCGCTGGAGGAGCAATTCCGCGATCCGCCGCAGTCTGCCCGGCCGCGGGTTTGGTGGCACTGGATGAACGGCAATATTTCCAAGGACGGGATCGCCAAGGACCTGGCGTGGATGAAGCGTGTCGGCATCGGCGGTTTGCAGAACTTCGACGCCGGGTTGGCGACGCCGCAGGTGGTGGACAAGCGGCTGGTTTACATGACGCCGGAATGGAAGGACGCCTTTCGATTTGCCGCGACCGAGGCTGACCGGCTTGGGTTGGAACTGGCCATCGCGGCGTCTCCGGGCTGGTCGGAAACCGGCGGGCCGTGGGTCAAGGCGGAAGACGGGCTGAAAAAGGTGGTCTGGAGCGAAACGGTGGTGCGCGGGGGGCGGCGGTTTGCCGGAAAGCTGCCCGCGCCGCCGCGCGTGACCGGCTCGTACCTCGATTTTCATGCGGCGGATGCAATGGCGGCGATTACCGGCGAGCATCACTTTGCGCCGCCCGAGTTCTATTCCGACATTGCCGTGGTGGCGGTGCCGGTGGCCCCGGTGGCCGACCCGCTGCCGCAGCTGACCGGGCCGGACGGCAAGGTGATTGATGCAGCGCCACTATTCGACGCCAGCCTGATGAGCGGCGTGTCCGTGCCGCGCGGTCCGGCCGAGGCACCGGGCACGATTGTGGCCAGCTATGCCCAGCCGCAGACCCTGCGTTCGGCCACGCTGTTCCTGTCCGGGGCCAAGGCGATGTTCTCGGGCCCGACGGTGTCGCCGGTGCTGGAGGCAAGCGACGACGGCGCGGTGTGGCACAAGATCGCGACTTTCGCGGTGACGGCGGCGCCATCGACGATCAGCTTTGCGCCGGTGACTGCGCGGCATTTCCGGCTGGTGCTGAACCCGCTGCCGTTCAAAGGCTCCAATCTGGGCGATCCGCCGGCCGGGGTGGATATGGCAGGCGGGTTCATGGGCGCGATGGCCGCCGGAGCGGCTGCGCCGTTCGATGTGCGGCAGTTCTCGCTGTCGTCTTCCGCAATGATCGACCAGTTCGAGAGCAAGGCCGGTTTCGCGATCGAGCGGGACTATTATGCACTTGGCGCGGGCGACGGGTTGGCGAAGGGCGCGGACCCGGCGCAGGTGATCGACCTGACCGGGCGGATGAAGGCCGACGGCACGTTGGACTGGACGCCCCCCAAGGGGACGTGGCGGGTGATCCGGCTTGGTTCCAGCCTGCTTGGCACGACCAACCATCCCGCCCCGCCCGAGGCGACCGGGCTTGAGGTGGACAAGTTCGATGGCGAGGCCGTGCGCCGTTATCTGGAACACTATATCGGCATGTACCGCGACGCTGCCGGGCCTGAGCTGATCGGCAAGCGCGGGGTTCAGGCAATCCTGACAGATTCGATCGAAGTGGGCGCGGCGAACTGGACGCCGAAGATGATGGAGCAGTTCAGGCGCCTGCGCGGTTATGACCCGGCGCCGTGGTTGCCCGCGCTGGCCGGGGTACTGGTCGGCACGCGCGACCAGTCCGACCGCTTCCTGCGCGACTGGCGCCAGACGCTGGCCGACCTGATGGCGTCGGAGCATTACGGCACCGTGGCCAAGGTTGCGCACGAGAACGGCCTCAAGGTTTATGGCGAGGCGCTGGAGGACAATCGGCCGTCGCTGGGCGATGACATCGCCATGCGCAGCCATGCCGATGTGCCGATGGCGGCGCTGTGGACCTTCAGCCGGGCCGCAGGGCCGAACCCGTCCTATCTGGCCGACATGAAGGGCGCGGCTTCGACCGCGCACATCTATGGCCAGAACCTTGTTGCCGCAGAGTCCATGACTTCGGCGCTTTCGCCCTGGGCCTATGCGCCGAACGAACTGCGCCGGATCATCGACCTGGAATTCGCCAGCGGGGTCAACCGCCCGGTGGTTCACACCTCGGTCCATCAGCCGGTGGATGACAAGGTGCCGGGGCTTTCGCTCGCGATATTCGGGCAATATTTCAACCGGCACGAGGCATGGGCCAATCTTGCCCGGCCGTGGGTGGACTATATCGCCCGTTCCTCGCTGTTGCTCCAGTCGGGCCGCAATGCGGCGGACCTGGCCTATTTCTATGGCGAGGAAGGGCCGCTGACCGCTCTTTTCGGGCAAGCGCCGGTGGCCGATGCGCCGAGGCTTCACGCCTATGATTTCATCAACCGCGACGCGCTGTTCGATGCGGTGAGCGTCAGCGGCGGGGAGATCTTGGCCAAGGGCGGGGCGCGGTACCGAGCCTTGTATCTGGGCGGTTCCGCGCGGCGGATGACCGTGCCGACGCTGAGGCGGATTGCCGCGCTGGCCGAGGCCGGGGCGACTGTGATCGGCATGGCGCCCGAAGCGTCCCCGGCACTGAACGACGATCCGGCCGAGTTTGCGCGCCTTGTTGCCCGGCTGTGGGGCGGCGGGCCGGTGAGGAAGGTGGGGGCCGGACAGGTCATCGCCTCGCGCGATGCCGATGGCGCGCTGGCAGAGGCGGGCGTGAAGCCCGATTTCCGCATGGAGGGCGCCGCTGCGGACGCCGAGGTGCTGTTCGTCCATCGCACCGCGCCCGAGGGCGACCTTTGGTTCCTGAACAACCGCAAGCAGCGCGAGGAACGAATCAGCGCCCGTTTCCGCGTGACCGGCAAGGTGCCGGAAC
>Ga0075432_10000209_pt1 | contig 15382 bp, 7 predicted proteins | sample RhiMethybrSRZTD1_FD_72781 | JGI IMG/M metagenome (GOLD analysis project Ga0075432, IMG submission 72781) | Populus rhizosphere microbial communities from Tennessee, USA - Rhizosphere MetaG P. TD hybrid SRZTD1 | ecosystem: Host-associated > Plants > Roots > Rhizosphere > Soil | place: USA... | reverse complement strand
GCGGTTCGGCAGGCGGTGCCTTCGCTCGAACTGGTGCTCGTTCATGGTGAGCCGCTGGACGGCCAGATCGACCTGCGCACGCTGCTCTCCGCCCGGTTAAGCGATGCAGAGCTGGCCGAATGCGCGGCGGGATACTGCACCGACGCGACCACGATTGCGACGATGCTCCTGTCGGGCGGCACGACCAGCATGTCGAAGCTGATCCCGCGCACCCATAACGACTATGTTCTCAACGCGAAGCTGTGCGGCAAGGCCGCGCAGTTCGGCCCTGAAACGGTGTTCCTGGCCATCCTCCCGCTGGGTCACAACTACAACCTAGCCTCGCCGGGGCTGCTCGGCGTGTTCTATTACGGCGGTACTGTCGTGATCGGCCATGAACTCGACACGGCATCGGTCTTTGCCGAGGTTGAGCGGAGCGGGGTCACGGTCATCGCCGCTGCCGTGCCGTTGATCACCAAATGGCTCGACAGCGAGGCGGAAATCCAGCGCTATGACACGTCTTCGCTGCGGGTCATCCAGAACGGCGGGGCGCGGCTTGCGCCCGAATTGCGCCGCCGGCTGATCGAGCGGCTCCATTGCATTCCCCAGGAGGTCTACGGGACAGCGGAGGGGCTGGTGAACATGACCCGGCTCGACGATCCCGAGGAACTGCTGCTTGAAAGTTCTGGTGCGCCGGTGTGCGATGCCGATGAAATCAAGGTCGTTGGCGAGGACGGCGCCGAGCTTGCCGATGGCGAGATTGGCGAACTGGTCGTCCGCGGGCCCTATACGATCTGCGGGTACTTCAATGCGCCTGAAAAGAATGCCGCCGCCTTCACAGCCGATGGCTTTTACCGGATGGGCGATGCGGTGCGCAAAAGCGGGCGCTATGTCTTCTGCGACGGGCGCAAGCAGGACCTGATCAACCGCGGCGGCGAAAAGATCAGCTGCGATGAGGTCGAATCCATTCTGCTAAAGCACCCCAAGGTGGTCCAGGCGGCGGTGATCGCCGTGCCGGACCCCGTTTTCGGAGAGAAGGGCTGCGCCGTGCTGCAACTGCGGAGCGGGCAGACGATGGACCTGCCGGAACTGGTCTCCTTCATGCGCGGGCAGGGGATCGCCAGCTTCAAGTTTCCCGAACGACTGGAAGTGCGGGACCACCTGCCGATCAGTCCGGTCGGAAAGATCCTCAAGAAAGAATTGAAAGCCATGGTCGTTCAGCCCGGCTGACGGCCTCGACCATCACACCTACTTCTTGCAGTTAAGGAGCCGACAATGAAGATCAGGATCATCGGGGCAGGGCCAGCCGGGCTTTTGTTCGCATCGCTGATGAAGCGCAACAACCCGGACCATGACGTGGTCGTGTTCGAACGCGGTCCCCGCGATGCGACCTGGGGCTTCGGCGTGGTGTTCTCCGACCGGGCGCTCGATTTCCTCCGTGCTGACGATGAGGAAATGTACCAGTTGCTGATCCCGCACATGGAAGTGTGGCCGAACCTGACCATTGCCGTGAACGATCTGAAGATGCCGATCGCCGGTAATGGGTTCACTGCATGCGGCCGGCTTGAAATGCTCAAGCTGATGTATGCCCATGCCGAAAGCCTGGGCGTCGAGATTCGCTTCGAAACCGAGATTACCGCGCTTGACCAGTTGTCCGATGCCGACCTGATCGTTGGCGCGAACGGTGCGTTCTCGTGGGTGCGGGCCGAGAATGAAGACAAATTCGGGACCAGCTACGACTGGCGTCCCAACAAATTCATCTGGTACGGCACCAGCAAGGTGTTCGACAGCCTGTCGCTGACCTTCCGGGAAACCCCCGCCGGCGTGTTCTGCGCGCACCATTACCGCTATTCGCCAACGATGAGCACCTTCCTGGTCGAGGTCGAGGACGAGACGTGGAAGCGGGCCGGCTTCGAACAGATGAGCCCGGAAGACACTATCCGCTACTGTGAAAAGGTGTTTGCGAACGACCTCGATGGCGAGCCCATCCTCTCGAACAATTCCTATTGGCGCAACTTCCCGGCCATCTGGAATGAACGGTGGTCCTTCGACAACGTCGTGATCATCGGCGATGCCCTTCGTACCGCGCACTTCTCGATCGGTTCGGGTACCCGGCTGGCGATGGAAGATGCGATTGCCCTCGCCAAGGGGCTCGTCGAGTCGAATTTCGACGTTCAGGCGGGCCTCAAGCGCTTCCGCGAACTGCGCGAACCGCCGATGCGCAAGATCTTCGATGCCGCCAATATCAGCCTGCGCTGGTACGAGCACATGGGCGAGCTGATCAAGCTCGATCCGGTCGAGTTTGCCTACAGCTACATGACGCGCACCGGGCGGGTTGATCATGCCGAGGTTGCAAAGCGCGATCCTGCGCTGGCCGCAGCTTACGAGAAGCTCCATCCCGAAGTGCTTGCGGTCAGCTAGTACCGGACCAACCTGAAAACTGATTGCGCAAGGCTGATAGAATGATCTCTGGCGATGCGATTGCCGATCTCCGGCATGGCAACCTGAAGCGGCTGCTGTTCCCCCGTTCGATCGCAATCGTGGGTGCGTCGAAGGATCCGGCCAAGGCCGGCTTCAACGCCCTCAACACACTATCCGGATTTGATGGCGACCTGTTCGCCATCAATCCCCGGGAAAGCGAAATCGCCGGAGTTCCTTGCTTCCCGGATCTCGCTTCGTTGCCCATCCCGGTTGACCTGGCCATTCTGGCGGTTCCGGCCAAGGCCTGTCCGGCAGTGGTCAGGGCCGCGGCCGACAAGGGCGTTGGCGGGGTTTTCATTATTTCCGGCGGATTTGGCGAAACCGGCGAAGAAGGCCGCGCGCTGCAGGATGAATTGGCGGCGATCTGCAGGGAAACCGGGATCCGCCTGCTCGGCCCCAATACCAGCGGGTTCCTCAACCCGCGTGAGCGATGCGCCGCAAGCTTCGTCCATCGCTGCGGCGATTTCGCGCCGGGCCGGGTGGCGGTCGTTGCCCAATCCGGCGGCGTCAATCTGACGGTGGCCTTCCAGCTTCGCGCGCTGGGAGAAGGGGTCTCGCTCGCGGTCGGGATCGGCAACGGCGCGGATGTCGATGCCAGTGACGTGCTCGAACAGCTGCTGGAAGACGAAGAAACGCGCGCGATCACGCTCCATCTCGAAGGCGTGACCGAGGGGCGCAGGCTGATGCAAACCCTTCGCCGGGTGACTGCGGTCAAACCGGTCTGCGCGGTGGTTGCGGGCCGCGCCGATATCGGCGAGTTCGCTCAATCTCACACCGGCAACATGCTCGGCGCCCGCCAGCGCACGGTTGCGGCGCTGCGCCAGTCCGGGGTTGTCGTTGTCGATACCCTCGAAGAACTGGCCCAGGCGGCCTCAGTGCTTGCAGCGGTGCGGCTCGCGCCTTGCGCCAATCCCGGCGTTGCGCTGATCACCGGCCAGGCGGGCCCCGGCCTGCTCATCGTCGACGGGGTCAAGACGCTGGGCCTGTCGGTGCCCGCCCTTGCGGACGATACCGCACAGAAACTCGCCGCGCTGCTGCCGCCCATGACCTTCGTGAAGAACCCGGTGGATACCGGGCGGCCTTCGGAGACTTTCCCGGCCGTTGTCCAGGCCGTGGCACGCGATCCGGCCGTCGATCTGGTCCTGATCTGGTCGTTGGTTGAACCTGCCGTGCTCGATCCCGCATCTGCCTTGCAAGATGTACCTTCGCCGGTGGTGTTTGGCAGCGCGGGCATGCCCGACGATATCGACGCCCAACGCGCCAGCCTTGGTGCTCTGGGGCTCAGCTTCGTGACAAGTCCGGAACGCCTTGTGCTGGCAGCCAGGGTATTGTGCGCGGACGCCATGGCGCAAACGAAGCGCGGCCGTGCCGAGGCTGATGTAACAGCCGGCGCACCGATGGTGCGGATTGCAGGCAATCTGGATGAAAGCGCGGCCAAGGCGCTGTTGGCGCAATACGGCATTCCGGTTCCGCAGCGCCGCGTTTGCCATACCCATGCCGAGGCGCACGCAGCGCTGGAAGACGTAGGCGCGCCGGTCGTCGTCAAGATCGTGGCCGAGGGACTGGTTCACAAGTCCGATGTGGGCGGCGTCCATCTGGGCGTTCGTTCAAGTGCCGACCTTGACCGGGCGCTCGCCGCGATCGACGCGATTCCGGCTGAAGGAGGCCGAAGCTACCTGGTCGAGAGAATGGCTGCAGGGGGTCTCGAACTCATCATCGGCGGCACGAACGATCCCGCCTGGGGGCCGGTGCTCCTCGTCGGAGCAGGCGGCGTCAATGCTGAAGTTCTCGACGACAGTGCCCTGCGGATCGGCCCGATCAGCTGCGCCGAAGCACTCGAGATGATCGCGGATCTGCGCATTGCGCCGCTTATTGACGGATTTCGCGGATCGCCCCGGCTCGATGCACTGGCAGCAGCGAAGGTGCTCGTGGCGCTTGGCCGGTTATTGTCGGATCATCCCGAAATCGCCGAGGCGGAGATCAATCCGTTTCGCCTCTACCCGCAAGGCGGCGTTGCATTGGATGCCGTGGTCATTGCGCAGCAATCGGCCTGAATTCCCGGCCCTGATTGCCCAGGCATTTGTCCCCTGAAAACTGAGGGTAGTGCCGCAAGGATATCCTTGCGGCAGTATTTTCCTTTGAATAAATCGACTGCCAATGCGGCGGCATGTTGGCAGCGGTTCATTCGGATCAGCCCGACGTGCCAACGCGGAGATGATTTCATTTTTTCAGCATGATAGGACCTAGATGCCTCCTGCACCGATTTGCCGTCACAAGCGCCGCGCGGGGCGCACGCGCCCGGTCGTCTCGCTGCTCGCCGCAGTGGCCTCGCTGGCCATCGGATCCACGCAGGCATGGGCCGCTGCGCCCGATGCTACCGCCTGCGGTGATACGCTCAAGGCCGCCTTCAAGCCGGATGGCGAAACCCGGGTCGTGCAGGTTGCCTATTTCCACAAGGGCGAGCCGCTGACGCTGGGCGGCGCCGTCATGCCGAACACACCGCAAGCCGCCAGCAACGTGTGCCTGGTCAAGCTGGTCGTTGGCCCGGGCAACCCGGGTCCCGCAGGCGCGCCGTCGACATCGGCGGGAATCGGGATCGAGGTCTGGCTTCCGGACAGCGCCAACTGGAACGGGCGCCTCCATGCCCTTGGCGGCGGCGGCTGGCAGGGCGGCCCCGCCGGCGTAGCAGGCGCGATAGCCAATTTGAACGCGGCCATGATCGCCGGGCAGGAAGGTGCCGTCTCGTCGACGACCGATACCGGCCACACCGTCATGAACGGCGGCTTCGCAATGCTGCCAAACGGCGCAATCAACAGCACGCTGTGGGCGGATTTCGCATCGCGCGCTATCCATGAACAGGCCGTCAAATCAAAGGCGCTGGCCAAGCTCTACTACGGCACCGCGCCGCGCCATTCCTATTGGGAAGGGGGCTCCACCGGCGGCCGGCAGGGGCTGAACCTGGCGCAGAACCATCCGGAAGACTTTGACGGCATCATTGCGATGTTTCCGGCCATCAACTGGACCCGGTTCATCACGTCTGAACTCTATCCCCAGATAGTCTATCAGCGCGATCTGGGCGGGCGCGCGCTCACCAAGGGCCAGCTCGATCTGGTCTCGCGCGCGGCAATTGCAGCCTGCGACACCGTCGGCGGAGAGCACCTCGGATATATCCTGGACCCGGTTGGCTGCCGCTATAATCCGGCCAGGGATCGCAAAGTCCTTTGCCTTTCGGCGGGAGGCCAGAATACGGGTCAGGACTGCGTCACCACCAAGCAGGCCGTGGCCGTCAACAAGATCTGGTACGGCATGACCATCGATGGCAGCGCTCCGGATCCTGCGCGGGATAACGGTTGGGCAGAAGCCTACGCTGCCGCAGCCAAGCCTGACGCCCGCAAGCGGTGGTCCGGTCTTTCCCGCGGGACAACGCTTTACCTCGACTATCCGGGGTTCGAAGGCCTTGCCAACCCTGACCATCCATTCTCGATTGCGACCCATGTCGTCGCCCTCGAAATGCAGGACCCGGCCATCGCCGAACCGAAGTTCGAAAATGCCAGCGGCAATGGCCAGTCGAAGTGGAAAGGCTTGTCCTATGCGCAGTTGTCGGCAGCCTACGCCCGCGGGGTCGCTTTGCAGAGCCAGTTCGGCAACATCAATTCAGACAAGACTGACCTTAGCGCCTTCGAACGGCGCGGGGGGAAGTTGCTGACGTGGCATGGCATGGCCGACGAGGTCATCCCCACCTTGGGCACGGTGCGTTACTACAAGAACGTCGCTCGCACGATGGGCGGGATCGACCGGCTGCGGAACTTTTACCGGCTCTATCTCGTGCCCGGTCTTGGCCATGGCACCCCCAACGGCACTGCCAATCGCAATGCGGTCATTCCGAATTTTGCTCCGGGGCAGATGTATTCAATTCTGACCGGCTGGGTAGAAGGCAAGTCCAAGGCACCGGCGGAGATTGTTCTGAAAGTGGGTCAGGAACCCGCAGCCCGGAGCATGCCCGTTTGCCCGTATCCAGAGGTCATTAAATTCACTCAAGGAAATCCGGCGAATGCTGCCAGCTACACTTGCTTGCGGGTGAAGCGCAAATAGGCGAAAATTGGGCCGCGAAAGTTGACCCAGCCCGCGTAAAGACGCGTCCAGCCGGCCCGGTCAATTTCCGGGCGGTTGGTCCGCGACGGGAATGTCGATCCAGCTGACCGCGTCGGGGGAAATGTGCACGGTCGCCGGCGCCCGCTGGCCTTGCGCATTGCCGCGCAGGGTTACGGCGAGGCGGAACCTGTCGCCCCGCTCGAACTGGCGGCCCACCGGGGAGAGGCCGAACGTCAGCTCCACCGCCTCGCCCGGTGGCGGGGGCTGGCTGTCCGCCGCCCGCTGGCTCGGGTAGGGAACGCCGCCGGTATCATAAGGCGCGGGCATCAGCTTGCGGCGCGAGGCCAGCAGCGATCCGCGCGCGATGACTTCGGGCGAACGGGTCGGGTTGACCTGTTCAAGGTAGGCTTCGGCAACATAGTCCGCGAGGTCTGCCGAAAGGCGCAGCGCCACCACCGGCGTGCCCGATACCACCCGCGCGGCGGAGAGCGGCGGCGAAGTGAAGGTGACGCTGAACGGATCGACGTTGGCGCGAACGACCGACAGGTTGGTGATCGCCTCGGCCCCGGGCATGGGCGCGCTCGTCAAGGCCGCAGTGGCGGTTGGCCGGGTTTCGGACAACTGGCCGGCGGCGCCGGCGGCACCGAGGAAATAGCGCACTTTTCGGCCCGGCAAGGGCCAGGCAGCAGCCTGCTGCCACTCATGTCCGGGTTTGCCGCCTTCAAGGTACCAGGTCACCCGCGGATCGCGGTCCTGGCCGTTGGGCCGGCCCTTGAGCCAGAAGTCGAAAAACCGCACGACCGCCTTGTCTCGGTCATAATCGGGCGACTGGCAGTGCGCGCCGTGACCCAGCAGCAGGTTGCGCGCGTTCTTCAGGTTGTGCCAGGCGTTGATCGTCTCGTTGATGAACGGATCGTGCCACGAGCCATACATGAACAGCGGCGCGCCGCTGGCGTTGACTTCCGCCAGGTGGGCGAAAACGCTTGAGGTCTGCCAATAGGCATCGCCCGTCAGCGCCGAGACGCTGTCCCGGAAAGGGGCCGATTTCCAGATAGCCATGGGCGAAAGATTGCGCAGCTTGTCGGTGCGGGTGCTGCGCAGCAATGTGCCGTCTGAATCGCCATCAACCGGCACGGCCTGCGTCAGTTCATCATCGACCGAGAGTGCCTCGTCCGCCAGTGGGCGCAGGCGCGTCGCGCCGCCATCGGTGAACGAGGTCATCATGTCGAACTGCGTAGAGCCGACTGCCACCGCTTTCAGGTGCGGGGCCTTGCTGCGCAGGCCTTCCATCATTGTCGAGCCGAGGTACGAGCAGCCGTGCATGCCGATGTGGCCGTTGCTCCACGGTTGCCTCGCCAGCCATTCGATCACATCGCCCACATCGCTCGTTTCCAGCGCGTCGCTCGGCCCCTTGCGTGAGCCGAACGAGGCGCCCTTGCCGCGCACGTCGCCGATCGCCACGACATAACCTGCGGCAAGGAAGGCGCGCGTAACGCCGTCGATCAGCAGCTTGCCATCGGCGCCGCGCCGGGCGCGCTGGTACGGCGTCATGGTCAGGATAACCGGGGCAGGGGTCTTCGTGGCGGTGGCAGGACGGAAGATATCGACCGCCAGGCGCGTACCGTCGCGGACGGGGACATAGACTGAGGTGCGCCCTGCCGGACGTTCGGGCGCAGCATCCACCGGGGTGCAGACCTGCACCATGCTCAGCGTCGCGGCAAATGCCCTTGCGGCGCGAACCTTGCGGTTGACCATTGACTTCTCCCCTTGTCGGGGCGCGGGGTTCAGATCGCTCCCACTGCCCTCAATGCTGCAATTTTCTCTGCGTCGTAGCCGAGCATTTCGCCCAGGATCGCATCGTTATGTTCGCCGATCGCCACCGGCAGGACATCGTCAAAGCCGGTGGTCGCGCCCGAAAACTGGATCGGAATGCCCGCGGTGCGCAGGTCGATCGCGGTGTCGTAGTTCGGGTGGGTCACCGCGACGGTCTCCTTGCGCGCCACGACGCGCGGATCGACCAGCGCGTCCTCCGGGTGGCGGACCGGGGCAACGGGCACGCGCTCGGCCTCAAGCTTGCGGACAACGTCGACCAGCGGCAGCTTGCTGGACCAGGCATTGATCAGTGCCTCCAGCTCGGTCGCATTGGCAACGCGGTTGTCACGCCCCGAAAAACGCGGGTCGTCGCCCAGTTCGGGCTGGCCCATCGCGGCGAACAACCCGCGGGCGAGCGGATCGTGGACGGCCACCACGGCGACATAACCGTCGGCACATTCGAACACACCGAATGGCGACAGGCGCTGGACGGTCAGCCCGGTGCGCGACGGCATGCCGGCTGCGGCCATGGCAGACCAGTTCTCGATCGCGACGAAAGAGGTCAGCGCGCCCAGCATCGAAACGTCGACGTGCTGGCCGGTCCCGGTACGGTGGCGCTGTTCAATTGCGGCGAGGATGCCGATGACGGTGAACACCGGGGCAAGCATGTCGGCCATCGGCACGCCGATGCGCACCGGGGGGTGGCCGGGTTCGCCGCTGGTGAACATCGCGCCGGACAGCGCCTGGATGATCACGTCCATCGCCTTGCCGCCGTCGCGGTCGGTTGCGCCAAAACCGGACAGCGAGGCAAAGATGACGCGCGGGTTGAGCGCGCGGCAGGCCTGATAGCCGACGCCAAGCCGGTCAGCCGTACCGGCGGTGAAGTTCTCGACCACGATGTCGGCCTGCCGGACGAGGTCGAAATAGACCTCGCGCGCCTCGGGCTTCTTGAGGTCGAGCGAGACGCCGTACTTGCCGCGCGCGCGGGTCAGGTGCGAAAGCGAGATATCATCGTCATGGCGGCGCTCCACCTGAACGCCGTCGCGGCCAAGATAGGGGCTGTTTTCCCGGGCAAGATCGCCGCCGCGCGGTTCTTCGACCTTGATGACCTTCGCCCCGAGCCCGGCGAGCAGCAGGGTGGTGTAAGGGCCGGCAAGCGCCCGCGTGAGATCGATCACGGTCAGGCCTTCCAGCGGCCTGTGCATGAGGTCGCCGCCGTTGCTCATTCCATAACTCCGAATTCATGGATTGCCGGGCGGGAAGCTCCCACGCTCCGGGCGAAAAGACAGGTTGTAAGGTTTTGCCACGCCTGGCCGACAGGGATCCCAGCGGCAAGACTGTTCCAGTCCGGAACTTGGTTCCGACAGGCCATCTGCATCCCTTCCCTACATTATATCGCAGGCAGGCGCCGCAACCGGCAGTGAGGGCCGGGAAGCGCTTACGGAGTGTATGTTATGACAACCATTTCCAAAGTCAACCGCGGGCGCACCTAATCCCCAATGCCTTGCAAAATGTCATATAAGTAGGGGCTTATCATAAGGAAGGCGGTAGTCGGATTGCTTTGAATTATAGTTGACATACTCCACCAAATGGACAAGTCTCCGGAGGGTACGGGGGCACGAGCCTCCGGCAGGACGCCGAAGAGCGGCCGAGGACGACGGAGAGAGGGCGCGCCGCATCGCGGCACTGATTTGCATCGCTCAGCTCCGCCGTTTTTGCGTCTTTCGTTCGGCTGCTTCGAGCGGAGGGTATTTTGATGTCGAGCCTGATCATGTCGCGCGGGTCCGCACTTGCCTTGGGCATTGCGCTGGCCTCTCCTGTTCCGGCGCTGGCCCAGGCAGCTCCGGCCGGTGTCGGGTCCGCAGATGTCCAGGCCTCGGAAATCGTCGTCACCGGCAGCCGCGTTCGCGGCGAAGCTCCGGTCGGCTCGACCGTGACGACACTCGGTACCGCCGACATCGCCGCATCCGGCCGGGTCACGCTTGACCGCGCGATCAAGGAGCTTCCGCAAGTCTTCGACCTTGGCGTCAGCGAAAACTCGCGTGGACAGTCGGGTGGCTCGGGCAACATCGTCTATGGCAACTCGATCAACCTGCGCGGCATCGGCCCAAACGCCACCTTGATCATCGTCGATGGGCACCGCGTCACCAACAACAGCCGCTCGATCGATCCCTCGGTCCTTCCGACGCTCGGTGTGGAGCGGGTAGAAATTGTCGCGGACGGCGCCTCGGCGATTTATGGTTCGGACGCAGTGGCAGGGGTGGTCAACCTCATTCCGCGCCGTTCGCTCAACGGCGTCGAAGCCTTCGGCCGTGCCGGTATCTCCGGTGACGGGGTCTACCACGAATATGCGGCGGGCGTGGCGGTCGGCAAGAGGTTCAGCCGCGGCCAGATCATGCTTGCCTATGAGCACGTCGAAAAGTCGAACCTCAGCGGCAGTGACCGCCCGTTCTTCGTTTCTAACCAGACTCCGTTCGGCGGCGCCGACTATTCGGTTACGCGTTGCAACCCAGGCACGGTCAAGGTCCAGTCAACCTACGGCGCGGGCGGCACTACGCTTGCCAGCTTCGCCATCCCGACCGGCGGCGCCACGTCCGGGAGCCAGCTCACCAGCGGCTCAAACAAGTGCGACGATCTTCCCGGCCAGGACCTGATCCCGCGTCAGAAATACGATTCGGTCAACGGTACTTTCACCTTCGAAGTGAACGACTGGCTCACCGTCTTCGCCGACGGCTTCTATTCCAACCGCCAGTTCTTCCGGCAGAGCCCTTACGTCAACGCATCGCTGATCGTTCCTGCCACCAACGCCTGGTTCGTGGCGCCCACCGGCGTAACTCTGCCTGATTGCCCTGGTTCGGCGGGCGCAACTGCAGGTACCAAGTGCGTCACGGTCGACTACAGCTTCGCCCGCGAAGGCGTACGCAATCCCTCGTTCGGCTATGCCGAATCCTGGCAGATCACCCCCGGCATCCGCGTCAAGCTGCCCCATGACTGGCAGTTCGAAGCGCTCGTCGGCAAGGGCAAGACCCGCGACAGCTCGATCTCCAACAACGGCACTGCCGCCGCGGCGCTCGCCGCCGCCTTGCGCAGCGGCAACACCGCCACTGCGCTTGATCCCTGGGGCCTTGTTCGCACGCAGCAGTCGGTCCTTGACGGCATCTTCAACCAGATCTCGATCAACCCGACTACCGGGCACTTCACGGGCTACGAAGCGCGGCTCAACGGCAAGCTGTTCGATCTGCCGGGCGGCGCGGTCAAACTGGCCGCCGGCTATGAAGGTCAGGAAATGAAAGTCGATCTCGGCCGCTCCAACGCGCTCGGCGTGATCACCTGGCGCTACTTCGGCCGCCGGGTCGATTCCGGCTACGCCGAACTGCTCGTGCCGATCTTCGGCGCCGGCAACGCGGTCCCCGGATTCCAGAAACTCGAACTTGACGCTGCGGTCCGCTATGACCGCTACTCGGACGTGGGCAAGACCACCAATCCCAAGTTCGGCATCAGCTGGGTTCCGGTTGACGGGCTGACCCTGCGCGGTTCCTACGGCACCTCGTTCCGTGCGCCGACGATCCCGCAGATCTACGGCAACTCAAACCAGCTGTTCGTGCAGTCCTACCAGAATCCGGCAGGCGGCGCGCCGATCTCGGGCGTGGCGCTCTCGGGCGGAAACCTCGGCCTGAAGCCGGAAACGGCCACGACATGGTCTGTCGGCGCAGACTTCGAGCCGATCTCGCGCCTGCGCATGTCGCTGACCTACTTCAACGTGGACTACAAGAACCAGGTCATCGCCCTGCTTTCGGATCTTGCGGTTCTCTCGCGGCTGTCGCAGTTCACCGGCACCGGCCTGATTCTTCAGGGCCAGGCCGCCGCAGATGCGGTCGCCGCCAACAGCGGGCTGCTCGTTGCCGGCACCCTGCCAAACCCCGTCACGTTGTTCGTCGACGGACGTAGCCAGAACCTCGGTCGCTCCATCACTCGCGGCATTGACTTCAACGCCAGCTACTCGATCCCGACCGACAGTTCCGGCACCTTCGGGATGAACGTCAGCGGCACTTATCTGCTCGGCTTCAAGACCGCGCAGACCCCGGCCGCTCCGTTTGTCAACCAGCTCAACCAGATCTTCCAGCCGCTGCGATTCAAGATGCGTGCCGGCCTGACCTGGGACAAGGACCCCTTCTCGGCCAGCCTGAGGGTTACCCATGTCAACGGCTACACCAACACGGCCTCGCCTGCGGCAACACCGAACCAGCCGGTCAAGAGCTACACCCCGATTGACCTGAACCTTGCTTGGAAGGTCGGGACCGGTCGCCAGATCACCTTCGGGCTCGAAGCGCGCAACCTGTTCAACGTCAAGCCGCCTTACGTGAACCTGTCGCCCAGCGTGAACGGCAGCGGCGGCTACGACGCCACCGCATCCGATCCGATCGGCCGCACCTTCGCCGCCAGCGCCCGGGTGAAGTGGTAATGCGTACCGCGCTTCTCGCAGTCGCTCTGGGATTGGCCAGCGCGGCTGCGGGAGCACAGCCCGTCGCGTCGGCCCCCGCCCTTTCGCCGGCCCCCGCGCCGTCAAGCTTCGGGCACTATCAGCCACCGCGCAACTTTACCGAACAGGTAACCCAGACCTTCTACCTGCCGCTGCGCGATGGCACCCGGGTTGCCATTCTCGTTGCCCGGCCTGCCGTGGGGGGCAAGCCGGTCGACGGCCGCTTCCCGGTCATCTGGCATCACTCGCTCAGCGCGACCCAGCAAGCCGGTGACGGGGTCGGCCCCCGCAAGGGCGGCTTTGGTTCGATGCCCTCGCTGACCGACTATGGCTATGTCGTCGTCCAGGTTGCCCGGCGCGGCAATGGCCAGTCCTTCGGCACGATGCGCGGCTACCATGACCGGGGCGAGGCACACGATGCCTACGAACTGATCGAATGGCTCGCTCGGCAACCATGGTCCACAGGCGTGGTCGGCCAATATGGCTGCTCCAACACCGGGGATTCGTCCCTTCACGCGATGACGGTCAACGCACCGCATTTGAAGGCCGTGTTTGCCGGCTGTTTCTCCTGGCACAAGTACGACGCATTCCGCCGCGGCGGGATCTTCGCCCAGTGGGGCACCGGGCCGACCCGCACGGTCGAACAGGACATGGACATCACCCCCGTCGCAGGGGACGAAAGCAAGGTTCTCCTGCGCAAGGCCGCAGAAGAGCACCAGCGGGCCTACCCCTTGTTCGACCTGTGGAAGTCGATGCCCTACCGCGACAGTTTCTCGCGCGGGGTGCAGAGCACGTTCTGGGCCGAAGGCAGCGCGGCAAGCTACAAACCGCAGATCCTCCAGGGCGGTGTCCCGCTCTACGTGGTCGGCGGCTGGCGCGATGAATTGCGCGACCAGGGTCTGATCGCCCAGGCCAATATCCCCGGAACGCGCATTGTCATCGGCAACTGGCGGCATTGCGAGAACGACGATTTCGCACTCGCCGAGGAAGCGCATCGCTTCTTCGATCGCTATCTCAAGGGCATCGACACCGGGATCGACCGGGAAGACCCGGTTCACTACCTCGTGGTTGGGCCCAACGAATGGCGCTCCTCTCCGGTCTGGCCGCTCCCGCAGACCCGGCAGACCGCCTTTGCGCTGACCGGCAAGGGGCTGGTCGAAGGCGCCTTCGGCGGCGCCCCGCTGAAGCGCGACTTTGCGGTGAACTATGACGTGAAGTGCCCCGGCGATGCACTGGGCCCGTACATGCAACCTTGCCATATTCCCGGCAACGGCCTCACGCTCACCGGCAAACCCTTTGCCGCTCCGGCCGAATATACCGGCCACGGCATCGCCGACCTGTGGATCGCGGCCGACACCGCCGACGCCAACCTGTTCCTCTACGTCGAAGACGTCGCGCCCGACGGAACGGTCAAGGTCGTCACCGAAGGGCGGCTCAAGGCCAAGGTGCGCAAGCTGAACCAGCCGAACTGGGCGCTGCCCGCCGGTATCCCCTGGCATCGCGCCTTTGCCGAGGACGCAGCCCCGTTGACGCCCGGCGAACCGGCGCGGATGCAGTTCGACGTCATGCCAACCTCGTGGGTTTTCGCCAAGGGCCACCGCGTCCAGTTCACCGTCACCGGTTCGGACTGGCGCGAACGCGCGCGCGATGCCGATGCGCAGCCGGCGCGGATCACCTTGATCAGCGACGTGGCCCATCCGTCGTCGGTCTCGCTCCCACTCGTCGGCCGGTGATCATGCGCACGGCATGGCTGGCCGGCTGCGCGGTTTTCGCAGCCGCTGCCGCGCCGGCCCATGCTGCACCCTGCGATGCCTTGCGCAGCGCGGCCATCGCCAACGTCCGGATTGACCGGCTGACCGACGTCGGCCCGGACCGCCCGTTTAACCCGCCATTTCCTGACGCCGCGCCGCTGCGCCAGCCGTTCTGCCGCATCGAGGGGACCATCGAACGCGAGATCGGTTTCGAGCTGTGGCTGCCGGCCCGGCCCGGCTGGAACCGGCGCATGCTTGTCGGCGGCGTTGGCGGGCAGGCGGGCAGCATCAACTACCGCGAAATGGTGCGCGGCATCGCCCGCGGCTATGCCAGCGCCGGCACCGATGCGGGCCACAAGGCGGCAGATGCGCACTGGCTGCTCAACCGGCCAGACCGCGCCGCCAACTATGCCCACCGCGCCAACCACCTGCTGGCGCTCAAGGTGAAGGCCCTGCTGCAGAGGGCTTATGGCGTCCCGCCGGCCCATGCTTTCTTCGTCGGCTGCTCAGGCGGCGGTCGGCAGGCGCTGACCGAAGTTCAGCGCTACCCGGCGGATTTCGACGGGGTTATTGCCGGCGCACCCGGCGTCAACACCCCGGAAATGAGCGCGCGGCGCCTGTGGGAAATGCAGCGCCATTCCGCCTGGGGCCCGCTGATGCCGGCCTCTGCGTGGCAATTGGTCTGGCGCAAGGCGGTGGAACGGTGCGACCCGCTCGACGGGTTGAGGGACGGCGTGGTCGATGATCCGCGCGCCTGCCGGTTCGATCCGGCCATGCTGCTCTGCGC
>Ga0075432_10000205_pt1 | contig 15513 bp, 8 predicted proteins | sample RhiMethybrSRZTD1_FD_72781 | JGI IMG/M metagenome (GOLD analysis project Ga0075432, IMG submission 72781) | Populus rhizosphere microbial communities from Tennessee, USA - Rhizosphere MetaG P. TD hybrid SRZTD1 | ecosystem: Host-associated > Plants > Roots > Rhizosphere > Soil | place: USA... | reverse complement strand
GCGAAGGTAGAGTTGATGAATTCGATCAATCCAGGTACCTGAATTTGTCGAACTTTATCTACAGGTCGCGAATAAGAAGCGTTGAAACAGGAAACAGGCGGGGGGGGGGGGGCTGCGAAATATGGTGTCCCAGGGCAGGTTCGAACTGCCAACCTTCCCCTTAGGAGTTTGAAGGCCCATAAAAATACCACCCTTTACCAATGTTGTTTAACCTATACAAAACAAGGGCTTCAGCCGATACTTGCCCTTATTGGCTATCATCAATATTTACGAAATTTGATAGCCCGTGCTAGCCGGGCGATAGCCCAGAACAGATAGCTATAGGCGCTGATGATCAATGGAAAGGCTCAAACTCACCAAGACCACCGTGGCGGCACTCCCACACCCTGACGCCGGCAAGCGCTTAACCGTGTACGACACGCAAATTCCCAAACTGGTGGTACGAGTGACCGCCACCGGATCAAAGTCGTTCTACGTCGTGAAGCGCGCAGGTACGTCGATGGCGTGGATGAAGCTAGGCACGTTCCCAGACATGACAGTCGAGCAAGCGCGTACTGAAGCCACACTGATCCTTGGCGAGTTCGCCGCAGGAGCGGACCCCGCAAAGGCCCGACGCGCCGTCCGGGGCGAACCTACATTCGAAGAAATGTTCGAGCGCTTTTTAGCTGAAAGGAAGAAGCGGGATGGCACCCCGCTGACCGAAAAAACCAAGCGCAATTATTGCGACGTCAGTCGTATCTACCTTGGCCCTATCAAGAATCGGAAGCTCAGCGACGTGTCACGGAGCGAAGTTAAGGCCATCCACACCAAGGCAAGTAAAGTCAGCCACGCGCAAGCGGACCGAGCGGCAATATTGATCTCCTCGGTCTTCAACTTTGCCGCCGACCTCGAGATTTTCACCGGTCTAAATCCGGCCAACCGCATTCAAAAAAACCCAGCACCATCCCGCGATCGATTTGCCCTCGCAGATGAGCTTCCCCACCTTTTTACTGCCATTGATGAATCAACTCTGTGCGATTTCTTCCTGATCGCCCTGCTGACTGGCGCTCGGCGCTCAAACGTACAGGCCATGACATGGCGTGATTTGTATCTCGATGAGGGTGTATGGCGTTTGTCGATGACCAAGAATGGCACACCGCAGAACGTCACGCTCTCGCCTGAAGCCGTCGACATACTGCGAATGCGTCGAAAACATATCGACACATCGCCCTTCGTTTTTCCAAGCACCGGCAAGACCGGCCATCTGGTTGAACCGAAAAAAGCCTGGGCCACCGTTCTGAAGCGCGCCAGCATTCGCCGCTTACTGGATCAGTTGCAAGCTCAAGGAAAAATGCCTCCTGAAGAGCGTCAACATGCGGATCTATTGCTTGCAGCCGCACCTGCCAAAGCAGAAAAACATTACCGTGCTCTTGCTGACTCTTTTCAAATTCATCCAGCAAGCTATGACATGACTGATCTGCGCATCCACGATCTGCGTCGCACTCTAGGAAGCTGGCAGGCGAAAACAGGCGCATCGCTTGCCATCATCGGCAAGAGTTTGAACCACAAAACGCAACAGGCAACAGCGGTCTACGCTCGACTTGACCTTGACCCGGTACGCCAATCCGTGAACACCGCAACCACTGCAATGCTTGATGCTGGCCGCCCGAAAGAGATCACTAGCACACCCCAGAACCACCCAATGGAGACCGCCAAATGAGTCGCCTTCCTACGAAATACCGGGTGCGGACACGACTTAATCAATGGGAAGCAGTCCAGGCAGTCGCAGAGGCAGCTAACATAGAGTACAACGTATTTGAGTTAACACAGACTTGCGCCGATTTAGGCACGCCGGCTACGGTTGAGTTGCCACGGACAGGAACCTCAATGTGGCACGGTCACAGTCGACGAGATGTCAGTGGTACACAGAGTATTGTGGGCGCTCGCAAAGGCGACCCTTGGTATGACTTCCAAGCCGCGATAACAATCGAAGCAGACGGTCTATCTTGGGAAACATCAATCGACCTGATGAAACTCTCCATGTGGTTCACTCCGTTGGCCTTGGAGGCACTGATTGATCGACTGCTCGGCTACAAGGCAGAGAGTTCCGAACTGCTCCACCTACAGGAGTTATTAGAGCAGGAACGTATCAAGAGGCTGGCATTAGAGGACGAGCTGACTGAGCGGCGCGAAAAACCGCTAGAACCGCGAGAGCGTGCCTCGCTTGAACGGCTGGTGTACGTGCTGGCAATCGAAGCTGGGTACCGACTGATAAAACCACATGCGGATGAGCAAAACATCATAGAGGCAGCAGCACGCCACTGCGCCAAAGTGCCAGCCGGCAAGGGAACGATCGCGAAATTTCTTGAGGCAGCAAAGAGTCGCGCCGATAGCGACCGAAAGTCCTAATAGTCACTATCAGGGTTTTGCCCTCCCCTAATAGGACGCAGCTCATTTCAATTTACCGATCATAGCCCCAACACATCAATCAACACGGGGCTTTCCGAATGACCATCACAACAAACATCGAAACGATCAAAATTGAAATAGCAGTAGCTCTCGGCTACGACCCCTCCAGGCCACCAAACCAAATTGACGATAAGCAGGCTGCTGCAGCTCTGGGGGTAAAGGCAAGCACGCTTGCGGTCTGGCGCTCCACCGGGCGGTACGACCTCCCCTTTGCCAAAGTTGGTCGCTTGGTGCGCTACCGCTTGGCCGACCTTGCAAAGTTCATCGACAGCCGCACTGCTGGTCACACCGCTTAACCATTCGTGGCGACACGAACTTGTTCAAAGGCCATCCCGAGCTCCCCCCGACCGCATTAATCGCGCCAAGTGCATCTCCAAGGCCCACAGCCACCGGATGCTCAAGCCACATGGGCGCATGTCGCTTCATGAATGGGGGCTGGGCGGGTTTCGCCTGGTCGACGCCGAGGGCAACATCGCCGCCGGCGATCGGCACCAGCTCACTTCACGTGGTGTAGCTCGGCGCATCAGAGAGTCCCAGTGAGGACACTGTGCCACTGACAGCCCTGCGTCGCGATGCGCTCTCACGGACTCGGCAAACATGCAGATCGTAAGCATGACCTCACTGGGAGTTTTCGCACTGGCGTGCGTGGCGATATTCCCAGTTAGGTTCTTTGCCTGAATTGCAAGATTCGCAGACCGTCGTGACGCAAACAATGCGACAGCTGATGAATAGACATCAAGCTCGCATGAGGATCCGCAATGAACCAATTTATTCGCACTGAGGAGGTCGCCACGATGATTGGTGTGTCTCGAAGAACGCTGGAGCGCATGGTCACCGCCGGTAGCTTCATTAAACCGATCAAGCTGACAGCTCGCACATTGGGCTGGGAAAAGGCAACGCTAGAACAGTATCTGAAGGAGCGCTCAAAATGCGCCCAACAATAATTCCAGGCAAAAAAAGCCCGGCTGGCCGGCCGGGTTCTTTACTATCCACCCCGAAGACATTCAAAGTGAAAAAACTGCATAATCAAGAAGCAGATAGTGACAATACTGACGCCCATGCGCAAGCCATTTTAGCCCCGCTCGTCAGCACCATTAATCAATTTTGCACCGATCAGCACCTTGACCATGTGCGCCGCGAGCCGGAAGAATTCGACTGCACCGACAGCGAGTTCCTACGCGATGCAATCAAATTTTGCGGTGGCCAAGAGCTGGCACTTTGCGATGTTCATGGGTCGGATGGACATCACTTTCAAGTCGCTGGGCCATCATACGGCCTGACAAAGGTACTCCGGGGCAAGCACTCCAATGGCGTGGGCACTGGTCTGCCCGTCGAATGGATCTGCGCCGTAACAGGGCGTGCATTTCCGATCAGCACGCTCGGGCACCTTTTGGACGTGGTCGCTAGCTTCGCACGTCGCGGTACTCGTAAGGCGGCGTCCGCATGAATGCCTACAACTATCAGACGGAGAGCCCGGCCCGTGTTGCATCGGCTCTAGCGATACTTGACCCGTCAGATCGCAATCTGTGGGTTCGCATGGCCATGGCGGTCAAGGCCGCGTTGGGCGATGACGGTTTCGACATTTGGGACACCTGGTCGAAAAACGCTGATAACTATTCCGAGGCCTCAGCGCGCGAAGTCTGGCGCTCCGCGAAATCTGGCGGTGGCATCGGCTCCGGCACGCTGTTCTTCGAGGCCAAAGCGGCTGGTTGGCGCGATGATGGATCGTTCCAGTCATCGGCACCGCTTACTGCTGAGCAAATCGCCGAACGCAAAGAACGGGAGGTCAAGGCTGCTGCTGAACTGGCCGGAAAGCGCGCTGCGGCTGCCAAACTAGCCCGCGAGTTGCGCGATGCGGGATCGGAGGATACCACCGGCCATGCCTACGCACGCCTAAAGGGGACTCATCTACCATTCGGCGCCGGTGTCCGTCGTGGGAAATTCCCCCAGCGCTCGTGGGACGACGCGCTCCTGGTGCCAATATTCGGGCCCGACCAGAAGATGATGTCTCTTGAGGCGATCAGCCCCGACGGAGAGAAGATCGGCCTGAAGGATGGCGCCCGTACTGGTGGGTTTTATCCCTGCGCGCAATTTATGGCAGAGGACACCAACCCCTCCCGCATAGTCATCGTCGCCGAGGGGCTGGCCACCGCTGCCGCCTGCCAGCATGCGACTGGCTACCCAGCCGTAGCCGCCTTCAGCATTGGCAACCTTCGTGGTGCCGCCGAGAGTGTGCGGAAAATGGCTCCGGACGTGCGTATCGTCATCGCCGCCGACTTGGGAGCCGAGAAGCAGGCACGCACCGTGGCGGTCGCCCTCGGGGCCTGCTTGGCCGTGCCTGCCGGCATCAAGGCCGCGAATGGTGATTTCTGGAACGTGGCAGACGAGCTGGGTAGCAAGGTAGCCAAGGATCAGATTGAGGCAGCGCTTCTGGCTGGGCCGCAGATCAAGACCGATGAAACCAGCGCACCTGCTCCTGACATACAGGAGCCAGCCGCCGACGACATGAAGGTGCCAGAGTACATGAGCGAAGTACCACTGCAGCTGAGTGTCGGGCAGGAAGACGCTGGCGACAGTGATCTGCATAAACTGGCAGAAAAAGCAGTGCGCATACCGATTGTAATGCCCATCGGCGCAGACGCTCGTGACGGTGTCGCTGGTACGTTTCCTCTAACTGAAGTTGGCAATTGCTACCGCATGCTGGAGGCTCACGGCCAAAACATCCGTTTTGTCCCTGAGCTGAATACATGGCTGCATTGGTCAGGCGGGCGTTGGCTGTGGGACACAGATGGTTCCAAGTTGCGCGGGAAGGTCCGTGAACTTGCTACATCTGTCTATGTAGAAGGCTCAAACCAGTTTGAGGCGGCTCATCTTTTCCTAAAGTGGGCTCGTGTGTCTCAGGCGGTAAAGACAATCAAGAACGTCGCTAGCCTTCTTGAAGACGTAACTGAGCTGCGGTTGCCGCTATCCATGATTGATGGCGATTCGATGATTGTCGGCCTCGATCGGGCCCGCAAGGTGCTCGACCTGCGCGCAGGCGAATGCCGAGAGGCTTGTCGCGAGGATTACGTGACACGTTCGCTCGGTGTCAGCGAGCTGGGCGACGCCAGCAAGGCTTACGGTTGGGGGAAGTTCATCAACGAAATCTTTATGGGTGACACTGAGCTGATCAACTGGGTCAAGCGCTACATCGGCTACACCCTGACCGGTTGCTACAACGAGCAGATCTTCGTCTTTGCTCATGGTGGCGGATCCAACGGCAAAAGCGTGCTAATCAAGGTAATGAAGCAGCTGTCCGGTGAGTATGCGCGGACAGTGGCATCGACGACGCTCATGGAGCAGAAGCGCGGCGCGAGTGATGCAAGTCCAGATGTTGCCGCGTTGGCAGGCGCGCGCCTGCTGTTGGCCAGCGAGACATCTGCCGGTTCAGTCTTCGATGAGGAGTTCCTCAAGGGCTGGACCGGTGGCGACACGCAGAGCGCCCGCCACCTCTATCGTGACTCCTTCTCATTCGAGCCAGTAGGCAAGCTGTTTATCGCCGGCAACTATCGCCCTCGGATCAGCGGCACCGACCATGCCATCTGGTGCCGGGTTCGCCTGCTGCCGTTCATGCGCACCTTCTGCGACGAGGAAAAGGACAGCGCCCTTCCTGAGAAGCTAGCCGACGAGCTGCCGCACATCCTGGCATGGGCGATGGAGGGCTGCCTCGACTGGAGGCGCGATGGCCTGAACGCCCTCCCGAGGGTTATGAAGGACGCTGGCAGACAGTACGAAGCTGAGCAGGACATTCTTGGCGAATTCCTGGCGGAAGCCACCATCGAAGGCCCGATCCACCAGTGCACCAGTCAGGAACTGTTTGATGCCTATAAGGCGTGGATGCTTGGCTGCAACCTGAAGCCGATTAGTCGCCAGGCGCTGGGGCGCCAGCTTGGCGAGCGTGGCTTCAAGTCTAAGCGCAACAACAAGGGCGCCATTTATCAAGGCTTGATGCTGGTATCCCCCTGTAACTAAACCAAATAAATATCAGGGGCGTGAACGCCCCTGATGAAACAAATGTATAGCCCGCACTGTGCGGGTATTTTTGTACATGATCCATTGGTGTCACTCACGTCGGTGCCGGCCCTTCGGGTATAGCTGTTCCAGAAGTTAGCGGCTGGCGATCAGTACCCTTTCAGCTGGCGCGATGCTGGCCGCAGCAATTCTTATTTGCATGGTTGCGACCTGCCCATCCAGCAAGATCCGCTCAGGACACCGCTTTCAGCATCCTGGAAAAAGTTTCCGTTTTTGGCGCAACTAGCGTCACCAGCTGCTCTAGCACAGCTATTTCAGCGGTTACGGTATTTTCATAACTTCCTGAGAAGTGACGCTAGTGACGATAATAGGGCTGTTTTGGAAAAGCCTCCCTAGGAAGCGCTCCTTGTAAAAGTTTTTCAAAACAGGGGGGTAAAGCGTCACTAGCGTCACTTTTGGGCGTGAGGCAGGTCAACTCTGCCTTCATCAGGCTGGCACCGATGACCCGTGTGGGGAGTGAAAACTGCGAGTAAACCGGCCATCCGAGCCCTCACGCGTTACGTGTATGTAATCCCGCGCACGAGGGGAACCGCTCTCTCCATGGCGAATGCCCATCTAACTCGGTCTATCGATACAGTTGATATCACGGGGAAGCGCGTGCGGTCTCCCAGGTACCGCCTTACATTGACGTGACGCTACTATCGTAGAACGCCCACCATAGGCCCGCGAGGCCGTAGCCATGACAGCCGAAACACCTGACTCAGCCCAACCAATCCAGATCCGACGCGAGGCCGCACGGACCCTGTACGTAACCACTCCAATGACCCTGGCGGAGGTAGCGGCCCAGGTCGATTGCAGCGAGCGCACGGCAAAGCGATGGAGCGCTGCTGATGGGGGGTGGAAGAAAGCTGGCGGGCCGAAGTTAACCGAGCGCGCTCATGACATTGCCGACCGCATGGCGAAGGCTGCTGCGGAGCTGGAAGCAGCCCAGGTGCCGGCAGAGGATCGCCCAACTGCCATGGCAGAGGCACGGGAGGATATAGCTGCCGATGATCGTGCTCAGTTGCTCGTGGCGCACCGAAATCAGCTTAAAGTCGTGGACGGCCTACTAAGCGAGGCGGTTCGATCCAGGAGCGATAACGGAGCTCGGCTGGCCTGGCGAGTGGCCCAGACGCTCGCTATCAAACAACGAGCCGAGCGCTTGGCCTGGGGCCTGGATAATGGCGAGCAGGACCACACCATTGTGATCGAGCGCAGCTGACAGCCAACGAACTTCAATGATCCAAGACGATGAGGCCATCAGCGTTTTACACACGCTGGGCCGGTTGCCGTCCTTCGCGACAGGCAAAAAACGGCCAAAAGCGGACCTTTGCGCTATCGCCGGTATCAGCCGCCATTGACGATTCAGCGGGTCACCACCTCCGCCACAGCTATTATGAATACCATTTTACCGGATCACCTACCGCTTACTGAAGATGCGGCGCCCTTCGGTGCCGCAAGCAAGACCGAACAATGAAGTCGCCCCGATATAACATCATTCATACAGATGAACCCTGCGGCTCAAGGCTATGCTTGTATGAAATGTTCTGGCTCATGAGCGGGCGGACACCTCGAGAGCAGACCTATACTGCCAAAGCATGTTTGGTCAGTGACAGCTTTGATCTCGAGGATAGGCGACTTGGACCTTGATCAATTTGAAATGCTCCTCGGTGACATCTATGAGTCCGCCTGGTCAACGGCGCACTGGAGCACTGTGCTGAACCGACTGGCGGAAATGACAAACTGCACAATTGCTCACCTTTATATCTCCGACCATCGTACCCGCAAGATCATCGAGTCGTATTGTGGAGGGGATGAGCGTCGGATCTCTTCTGCCCACCAAGCTTACATAGACCACTATGGCGCCATCGATCCGCGCGGCGCCAAGAGTTCAAGCCTTTCTCCGGGCAACTGGATACTTTGCCAGGAACACTTTGACGAACGCTATGTTTCAAGAAGTGAGTTTTATCAGGACTATCTGATTCCAAATGGCTTCAGGTATGGAACAGGTACAAGCCTTCTGACATCGAACAACGTAGATATTTCATTCGGGCTACTCGACGAGGCCCAGGCATTCAGCCGGGAAATACACCTGCCACTGTTGAATAGAATCACACCTCATTTGCAACGCAGCTTGAAGCTTGGCCAGCGCCTGCAGCAGTTGACCGGTCAAATTGAACTGGGCTCGAATTTTATCGACACGTTGCCTCAGCCGGTGGTTATTTGCAGCAGTTCCGGCAAAGTGATTTATTCCAACCGTGGTGCCAATGCACTCCTCGCCGTTGAGCACTGCATCCGCATCGAGAAACAACACCTGGTGTGTGCCAACACCCTCCATCAACAAAAATTGTCCGCACTCATTCGTGGCGCCAGCAGCGTAAATTTCAGTGCGGCCAGGCAGTGTTCAAGGGCGTCAAGAGCAGAGCCGGGGATCATGACCACGCGCTCACTGAGAAATGGCCGCAACCTCCACCTTTCGGTTATTCCTGTGCCGCAGTCTCATGGCGTGCATACAGACTTCGCGATCGATCAAGGGGTGCTTGTTCTCTTTGATTCCCATCAAGGAGATTTCGCCAATACCGAATATTGGCTCACTTCGCTCTACAAGTGTTCGCCAGCAGAAGTCCGGATCGCAAAGCGTCTACTGGAAGGGCAGTCACCGGAGGAAATCAGCTTGTCGTTGGGCCTTAAGCTTCCCACCGTTCGCACTCATCTTCGCAAACTCTTCGATAAAACGGGAACCTCGCGCCAGACCGCTCTGGTGAGGCTGATGATGTCCCTGCCAACGACAGGAATTGTCGGTAGCTGAATACCCCTGATGTGTCGTCATCCAGTATCCATATGAAAGATTTTAACGCGCCCTCGCTCTCCTGACTTTCAACTCAGCATGCCCAACTGACACATCTCTTCACCCGACTGATCATCGGGTGAAGAGTGGGTTGTCAGGCATAGACAGCCATATCACTCGCCGTCAGGGTCGTCACACCGACGAGCGTCACCAGCGCGACAGCGTTGCCGTTGGCGGCGCCGTCGGCATCGTAATAGAGCGTATGGTCGTCCTGATTGAACACCAGGTTCGCCCCTGCTGCCTCCTTTTGCCCGCCACTGACATTGGCCAGCGCCTCGGCGACGGTCTGGCCCTGCAGGTTGAATACCCCAATGTTGAGCGCCAGCACGTCGCTGCCTTGGGTGAAGTCGGTGATCAGATCGGCACGCGCGCCAGGCAACTGGGTGAACTGAAAGGTATCGGTTCCGGCGCCGCCGTTGAACCAGTCGGTTTCGACGGTGCCGCGGATCACGTTGGCCGAGGCGTCGCCAGTCCATTCGAGGTGGTCGACGACGGGGTTGCCGTTGGCGTCGTAGCGTTGGCTGTAGATGCCGGATCTGCTGCCGTCCTGGCCGTCGGACGTCCAGCTCACCACATAACCACCGTCGCTCAGCCCACTGATCGCCGGTTCATGCTGGTTGTCGATAGTGGTGCTGTTGACCCGCAGCTCGTCACCCACCGCGGCACCGCTGGCGTCGTAGCGCTGTGCGTAAATTCCCGCGCCGCTGCCATCCTGGTTGTTGGATATCCAGCTCACCACATATCCACCGTCGTTGAGCGCGGCGATCACCGATTTGTTCTGATCATTGAACGTAGTGCTGTTGACTCGCACCTCGTCACCCACCGCGGCACCGCTGGCATCGTAGCGCTGCGCATATATATCAAAGACGCTGCCATCCTGGCTGTTGGATGTCCAGCTCAACACATACCCGCCGTCGTTGAGCGCGGCGATCACCGATTGAGACTGAGAGTAAGACGTAGTGCTGTTGACTCGCACATCGTCACCCATCGCGGCACCGCTGGCGTCGTAGCGTTGCACGTAGATGCCAGACCCGCTGAAGTCCTGGTCGTCGGCTGTCCAGCTCACCACATAACCACCGTCATTGAGCCCGCTAATCGCCGTTGGACGCAGAAAAATTGACGTAGTGTTGTTGACCCGCACCTCGTCGCCCAGCGCGGCGCCGTTGGCATCGTAGCGCTGCGCGTAGATCCCATACCCGATGCCTTCCTGAATGAGGGATGTCCAGCCCACCACATATCCACCGTCGCTGAGCGCGCTGATTATAGGATCCAACTGATTGTTAAGCGTGGTGCTGTTGACCCGAACTTCACCCTCCACCGCTACGCCGCCGGCAGTGTAGCGTTGCGCGTAGATCCCATACCCGCTGCCGTCCTGGTCGAAGGATGTCCAGCTCACCACATACCCACCGTCGTTGAGCGCGGCGATCGCCGGTTCCCCCTGTTGCGAAAGCGTGGTGCTATTGACCTGCACCTCGGTACCCACCGCTGCGCCGCTGGCGTCGTAGCGCTGCAAGTAGATGTCTCCACCGCTGCCATCCTGGCTGTCGGATGTCCAACTCACCACATACTGGCCGTCGCCGAGCCCCGCGATAGTCGGGTCCACCTGATAGCCGAGGGCGGTGCTGTTGACCCGCACCTCGCCGCGCACCTGCAGCTGTACACCATCGCCAAACCGCAACGTTTCGAAATCATGCAATGAGTCGAGGCCTTCGTTACCGTCATCAGCATTCAAATCATTGATGCTGACCTGATCTCGCCACTGCACACCAAAGGCAAAGTCGTGTTGGCTACCCAGATACAGTGCCGTGTCGTGGCCTTCTCCACCGAACAAGGTATCGTTGCCAGCACCTGCGACAATGCTCTCGTCGCCGCTGCCCAGCCGGATCAGGTTGTCGCCAGCATCGCCCGCAAGCGTCAGCGTGTTGGCGACCGCCTGGCCACTGGCGTCGAAGCGCTGCGCGTAGATCCCATACCCGCTGCCGTCCTGCCCGCTGGACATCCAGCTCACCACATACCCACCGTCGCTGTGCGTGGCGATCGTCGGTTGCGCCCCAAAGCCGAAATTCGTGCTGTTAACCAGCACTTCCCCTCCCACCTCGGTGCCGTTGGCATCGTAGCGCTGCGTGTAGATACCCGCGCCACTGTTGTCCGGATTGTAGGCATTCCAGCTCATCACATAGCCACCGGCGCTGAGCGCTGCAATCGCAGGCGAAAACTGATTGCCCTGCGAAATGCTGTTGACCCGCTCCTTATCACCCGCCGCTGCACCGTTGGCATCGTAGCGCTGCGTGTAGAGGTCAAAACCGTTGTCAAGCTGGGTGAAGGTCACCACATAGCCACCGTCGCTGAGCCCTGCGATCGCCGAGTCATACGGATAGTCTTGCGCAGTGCTACTAACCCGCACCTCATCACCCACCGCTGCACCGTTGATGTCGTAACGTTGCGTGTAGATGCCATAGCCGCTGTCATCCTGGTAGTAGAGCACCACATAGCCACCGTCGCTGAGCGCAGCTATCACCGGTTTGGCTTGTATTCCAAAACTGTTGAGAGTCGCGGTGTTGACACGTACTTCTCCACCCTGCGCCACCCCCGCGGAGTCATAGCGTTGGGTGTACACGTCACCAATGGTAAAGTCTTCGCCCCTGCCGCCGATGTAAGTCGCCCAGTTCACCACATAACCACCGTCTGCCAGCGCTGCCACACTCGGATAATACTGATTGTTGGCCGTGGTGGTGTTGACCCGCACCTCGTCACCCGCCGCTGCACCGTTGGCGTCGTAGCGCTGTGCGTAAATATCACTGCCATCCTGGCCGCTGGCCATCCAGCTCACCACATAACCACCGTCTGCCAGCGCCGCCACACTCGGATAATATTGATCGTTGGCCGTGGTGGTATTGACTAGTACCTCGTCACCCGCCGCTGTGCCACTGGCGTCGTAGCGCTGCGCGTAGATGCCGTGACCGCTGCCGTCCTGGCCGCTGGACATCCAGCTCACCACATAACCACCGTCAGCCAGTGCGGCCACACTCGGATAATACTGATCGCTGGCCGTGGTGGTGTTGACCAGTTGCTCTCCCCCGGGAGCACCGTTGACCATGATCGTGCCGTCGGCAAAGCGCAGTTGCTCGATCTCATCGATCCTGTCTCGCCCCGCCTCGCCACTCCCGGCGCCCGCCTCGACCACCAGATAGCCACGCGGGTCGAAGGTGACGGTGTACTGGTTCATTCCGGCGCTGTAGCGCGCGCTGTCGTTGCCCGCGCCACCGTTGAGCCGATCGATGCCAGCACCGCCGTCGAGCGTGTCGTTGCCATTACCACCGATCAAAATGTCGTTGCCGGCCAAGCCATAAATCGCATCGTCGAACACGCTGCCATTGAGAAGGTCATCGCTGGGTGTGCCGACCAAGGCGCTCAGCAAGTTCACCGTGAAGTCATCGCTTGCCGAGAGACCGCCCGAGTCAGTCGCCGTTACGGTGATGCCAATTCCCCCTGGCTGGGTGCCTGCCGGTGGTGTACCGCTGAAGCTGCGGCTGACCGGGTCGAAGCTCAGCCAGCTCGGTAATGGGTCACCGTTGGCCTGACTGGCGCTGTAGTCGATGGTATCGCCATCGACATCGACGAAGGTATCGACCGGGACGCTGAAGCTGAAGGAACTGTCCTGGCTCGCATTCTGATTGATGAGTGGGTTGGCCAAAGTCGGCGCGTCGTTGACCGGTGCAAGGTTGAGGTTGGCAGAGGTCGCCACGTCGTTGCCGCCGTCGGTGACCACCACATTGAACGTCACTGCACCATTGCGGTTGGCTGCCGGGGTAAAGGTCCAGCTTCCGTCGCCATGGTCGGTGAGCGTGCCATCGTTCGGACTGACGTTGACGCTCTTCACGCTCGGCGTGTTGACGATGTCGCTGGTGTTGGCCAACAGTTGCGCGGTGGTGAAGGTATAGGTGGAGTCTTCACTGCCATCGGCCAAGGTCACCGGGCCGCTCACCAGCGGCGCGATGGTATCGAGGGTGAGCGTAGTGCCGGTGCCGCTGGCGGTGTTGCCAGCCGTGTCGCTGGCCGTTACCGACACACTGATCGGGCCATCGCTCAGGCTGGACAGGTCGGCGCTGCCGTTGACGCCGACGACGCTTTGGCTGCCATCGCTGAAGCTGACGATGGCGCTGGCACCCACATCGAGGCCGGTAACCGTGTAGGCGACCGCCGTTTTCTCGGCATTGCTGATAAGGGGATCGGCCAGCGACACCGTCAGGTCGCCGCCCGTGTCGGCGGTGGTGTCCAGTGTGAGCCCGCCGGTGCTTGTGAAGGTAAGGTCATCCACTGCGAAGCTTTCGCCCCCATCGTGGATCTCCAGCCGCGCAATCGGGTCGCCCTGGGAGGTCACCGTCAGCAGGGTATTAACCGCCGGAGATGGCAAAACCGTTTGCCCTATCAGCACGCCCGAGGCGTTGTAAGCAAAAAGACCGGTAAACGGTTCACCCGAAACATAGGCCGACACCGATTGGATATTGCCGGTAATGGCCAAATTGAAAGTGAAGCTCATCAGGCCCAGTTCAGAATAAGAGAGGTTAGCTCCTGAGTGAGCATTCAATCCGGTCCCAAGAGCACCAACGACTGTGGCGCCAGAAACAATGACGCCCGCGTACGGGTTGGGCAACGGGCCAATTTGAACATCATCGAATGTCAGAGTTTTAGTCGGGCTGCTGGGGCTGTTGCCGGCGCTGTTGCCAGCGACATCGGTGGCGACGATCGACACGTTGATCGGGCCATCGTTCAGACTCGACAGGTCTGCGCTGCCGTTGACGCCGAGCACGTGGTTATTGGTCGAGTCGCTGAAGGTGACGATGGCGTTGGCGTCCGCGTCGAGTCCCGTCACGCTGTAGGCGACCGCGGTCTTCTCGACGTTGTTGATCAGTCTGTCGGCGAGAACGACCCTCAGGTCGTTACCGACATCGGCGCTGGTATCGAGGGTGTAGCTGTGGCCGGTGCCGGCGCTGCTGTTGCCGGCGGCATTGATGGTCTGGACCAGCAAGCTGGTGCCGCTGCTGGTGAGGGTGACGCCGCTGGCGCTCCAGTTATGGGTGGCATTATCGGCCACCGCATTCACCCAGGTGGTACCGCCATCGGCGGAAACCTGGATGATCTCGCCGCTGTTCAGGGTGCCGGTGTAAGTGCCGCTCAGGGTCTGGGTTTCGACGTTGGTGATGAAGTCGCCAGCGATGCCGCTGTCATCGCTCAGCGCAGTCACCGTGGCCACTGCGGCGGGAGCATCATCAACCGCTGCGAGACTCAGGGTGGCCGAAGTGGCGACCGTCGCGCCGGCACTGTCGGCAATTACTAGCGCAAAATTCACCAAGCCATTGCGATCCAGCGCTGGGGTGAAGGTCCAGCTGCCGTTGGGATTGGCTGTGATCGAGCCGTCAGCCGGGTCGACGCTGATACTCTGCACACTCAGACTGTCGCCGACATCCACGTCGCTGGCATTGGCCAGCAGCTGTGCGGATGTAATCGTATAAACAGTATCTTCCGTGCCACCCGGCAAAGTGACCGGGCCGCTGACCGTTGGCGCATCGTTGACCGGGGTGACATCGACACTCAAGGTATTGGCATTGATCGAGAAGGCCGTGCCGTCGCTGACCTTGAAGCCGATGCTGGCATAGCCGCTGCCATTACCATTGGGGGCCGGCACGAATTGCAGCTTGCCGGCATCGAGGTCGGCCTTGCTGATGACCTGGTCCTGAACGACTGCGACCCAGGCACTGCCATCGTTGTACTGCAGGCTGCCGAGTGTTGGCAGGCCGGTGATTTTCACCGCTGCAAGCGGGCTGTTTTCCGGGTCGCTGTAGGTGCCGAAGTCGGCACTGCCCAGGATGACTGGCGTGTCCTCCAGTGTGGCCCGGCTGTCATTGGTCGAAGTCGGGGCAACGTTGACCGGGCTGGTGGCCGCCGCCTTGAGCGTGGCGGTGTTCCAGACGACGTTGTTGTTGAAGCGCACCCGGTCGATCTCATAATCGGCGCCCAGATAAAAGTTTTTCACGGTCAGGGTCTGTGAGGTGGCGAGCACGACCATCTGCAGGTCGTTGCCGATGTGCACAAAACGCATGTCACCACTGTTGAGCCCAACCAGTTGCACCGTATCGACATCGGCGGCGGCACCGCCGCTATTATCG
>Ga0075432_10000204_pt1 | contig 15535 bp, 16 predicted proteins | sample RhiMethybrSRZTD1_FD_72781 | JGI IMG/M metagenome (GOLD analysis project Ga0075432, IMG submission 72781) | Populus rhizosphere microbial communities from Tennessee, USA - Rhizosphere MetaG P. TD hybrid SRZTD1 | ecosystem: Host-associated > Plants > Roots > Rhizosphere > Soil | place: USA... | reverse complement strand
GCGGCGATGTCGGCGCGGTCGCCGTCCATCGAGAATACGCTTTCGGTGAGGATGATCCGCGCCGGGGCGGCAGCGCCGCGCGTGGCAAGCAGGTCTTCGAGATGGGCGAGGTCGTTGTGGCGGAAGCGCACTTGCCGCACGCCCGCAGCGGCGCAGCCCGCGTGCATCGAGGCGTGGACCAGCCGGTCAGCGAAGACCGCCGCGCCGGGGGCGGCAGCGACCAGTGCGGGGATGACCGCGGCATTGGCCTGCCAGCCGCTGGCGAACAGCAGCGCGGCCTCGGCACCCTTGAAGGCGGCAACCTTGGCTTCGAGAGCGAGGTGGGCCTCGCTGGTGCCTGTCACCAGCCGCGAGGCGCCGGCGCCTGCGCCGAGGCGCGCGGTCCATTCGGCGGCGCGCTCTGCCAGCAGGGGATGGCGCGCGAGGCCGAGATAGTCATTGCTGGAAAAGTCGATCAGTTCACGAGTGCCGCGCCAGATGCGGCCGCCGTCGGCGAGCTGCGCCGGTAGCGTCTCGCGCCACTGGCCGCGCGCCCGGATGGCGGCCAGCGCATCGGCAAACCGCTGCTCGAAGGTGGTCACCTCAGCCCCGGCAGCTTGCGCCCGCGCGGTTGAGGCGGGCCGGTTCCTGCCCGGACAGCGGCGTCAGCCCGAGCCGCGCGAACATGGCCGCGTCGCTGTCATCGCCGGCATTGGGGGCGGTGAGCAGCTTGTCGCCGGTGAAGATCGAGTTCGCGCCGGCGAGGAAGCATAGCGCCTGCGTCGCCTCGCTCATCGATTCGCGGCCCGCAGAAAGCCGGACCATCGAGAGCGGCATGGTGATGCGGGCAACCGCGACGGTGCGGACAAATTCGATATCGTCGATCTTGGCCATGGGCGTATCGGCCAGCATGTCGCCCAGCACGGTTCCCTTGACCGGGACCAGCGCATTGACGGGCACGCTTTCGGGGTGCTGCGGCATGGTGGCGAGGGCGTGGATGAAGCCGACGCGGTCCTCGCGGGTTTCGCCCATGCCGACGATCCCGCCGGTGCAGACGTTGATCCCGGCGTTGCGGACGTTGGAGATAGTCTCCAGCCGGTCCTCGAAGGTCCGGGTGGTGATGACATCGGCGTAGCGTTCGGGCGAAGTGTCGATGTTGTGGTTGTAGTAATCCAGCCCGGCATCGGCCAGCTGGCCGGCCTGGGCAGGGGTCAACATGCCCAGCGTCATGCAGGTTTCGAGGCCGAGTTCGCGCACGCCCTTCACGATCTCGACGATCGCGGGCATGTCGCGGTCTTTCGGGTTGCGCCAGGCGGCGCCCATGCAGAAGCGCTGGCTGCCGTTGTCTTTCGCGCGGGCGGCGTTCTGGAGCACTTCGCGCACGTCCATCAGCTTGGTCGCCTTGACGCCGCTTTCGGCACTGGCGCTTTGCGAGCAATAACCGCAGTCTTCCGGGCAGCCGCCGGTCTTGATCGACAGCAGGGTGGCCAGCTGAACCTCGCCCGCGACGTGGTGGGCGCGGTGGGTTTCGGCGGAGCGGAACACCAGTTCGGTGAAGGGCAGGGCGAACAGCGCGGAAATCTCGGCGCGGGTCCAGTCATGCCGCGTCCGGGGGGCGGGTGCGTCCATGACGGTTTCGAGTGCTGGCGCTTTGGCTGCAGGCATTTTGCGAGGGATCCCATCAACGCGCCGTCCGGCCCGCTGGCGGCGGGCGGAATCGGCCTTCCCCTGGCCCTCTACGACCCGGCCGGGGCCACCGCAAGTTCGCCGCTGCCATAGGCCCGCATGAACAGGTCAACCGCTTTGGCCGCCTCCCCGGTCACCTCGGCCTCGGTCAGTCCGGCGCAAACGCCGGTCAGCAGCCGTTGGTGCGACCGCGCCGTGCACAGCGCGACAAGCGTTTGTGCCGCCTCGAACGGATCGGCATCGCGCAGGTTGCCGCGCTTCATCACGCAGCCGATGTATCCGCTCATCAGTTCCAGCATCGGCTGCGGCGCACGTTCGTAATAAATCCGCCCGACCTCGGGAAACCGCCGCGTGCCGCTGATGACCAGCCGGTAGAGCGCGATGGCCGGTGGGCTGGTGAGTTTGCCGATGAACATCGTGCAGAACTTTTCGAGCGCGATTTCCACCGGCTCGCCCTCTGCGAGGGTAAGGAGCAGTTGTTCGCGGAATTCGGCCGTCGCACGGTCAAGCACCGCGGCGAACAGCAATTCCTTCGAGGGGAAGTAGCTCCACAAGGTTCCCTTGGAACCGCCAAGCGCCCCGGCGATTGCCGACATGGTGGTGCCGCCGTACCCGTGTTCAAGGAACGCCTGGACGGCAACGTCGAGGATCGCCTCGCGCCGTTCCTCGCGGCGCGCTTCGCGCCGTCCCGGCTTCACGGGAGGGGTCTTTTCAGGAAATGCAACCGTCTGCATTACCGTACCTTACAGTACGATTTTCCGGTTGACAACCTCTGTTGCGGGGCGCATTTGGCGGTTTCATACCACGCGGTACGGTTTTTTATGACAATCCCAATCAGATTCGAAGTCCCGGTGCGGGCGATTGCGGCGGCGGGGCTCATGGCGGGCCTGCTTGCCGGCTGTGCTGCGCCCAACCTTGGCGCGCGGCCCGAGCCGCTGGCTCCTGCCGCGATTGCCGCTTCGCGTTCGCTTGCGGGTACGGCCGGGGCCGAGTGGCCGGGCGAGGGGTGGTGGAAAGCTTATGGCGATCCCCAGCTCGACGCGCTGATCGCGGAAGGGCTGGCGGCATCGCCCGACGTTGCCGCTGCCTCGGCGCGGTTCGCCCGGGCGGCGGCGCTGGCCCGTGTGTCTGGCGCCGCGCGGCTGCCCACGCTGGATGCAAGCGGAAAGGTCGGACTGGAGAAGCAGAGCCTCAACATGGGCTTTCCGCCCGAATTCCAGGCTTTCCTGCCGCAGGGCTGGAACGACAGCGGCCAGCTTGCCGCCCAGTTCGGGTTCGACCTTGACCTGTGGGGCAAGAACCGCGCGGCCTATGCCGCCGCCACTTCCGACATGCGCGCTGCGGCGCTTGATGCCCGGCAGGCGCGGCTGATGCTCGCGGCCGGGATCGCCTCGGCCTATGCCGATCTGGCCCGGCTGTTCGCCGAGCGCGACCTGCGTGCGCGCCAGCTTGAGGTGGCGACGTCCTCGCGCACGCTGCTGGCGCAGCGCGAGGCGAGCGGGCTGGAAAACCGGGGCGGCGTGGCCGTTTCCGAAGGCGAGGTTGCCAATGCGCGCATTGCGCTGAGTCAGGCCGAAGAAAGCCTTGCCCTGCGCCGTAACCAGCTGGCCGCGCTGGTGGGCGCCGGGCCGGACCGGGGCCTTGCGATCGAGGCCCCCCGGCTGGCCCCGGCGGCGCTGCGCACCTTGCCCGAAGACGTGACTATCAACCTTGTCGGCCGCCGCGCCGATCTGGTTGCCGCGCGCCAGCGGGTGGAGAGCGCGGCTTCGCGCATCAAGGTTGCGCGGGCGGATTTCTATCCGGCGGTGCGGCTGAATGCGCTGTTCGGGGTCCAGTCGCTGGGGTTGGGGCTGCTGTTCGACAAGAATTCGGAATTCGGTTCGGTCGGCCCGGCGGTGAGCTTGCCGATCTTCCACGGTGGGGAGATCAAGGGCCGGTATGAAAGCGCGCGGGCGGATTATGACGCGGCCGTCGCTGCCTATGACAGCGCTGTCCTTGGCGCCTATCAGCAGACCGCCGACGCGCTGACCACGGCGCGGATGGCAACCGCGCGGCTGGGCGATGCCCGCACCGCGCTTGCCGCTGCGCAGGAAGGCTATGACGTGATCACCCGGCGTTACAAGGCCGGGCTCGCCACCTCGCTCGACGTGCTGCAGGTCGAGGACCGGTTGATCCAGGCCCGCCTTGGCGCGGCCGCACTCGAAACCATCGTCCGCACGGCGGACATTGCGCTGGCCCGCGCGCTGGGCGGGGGATTCGCCCCGTCTCCGGTGACCGGTGCGACTACTTCTGAGGAAACGACCCATGGCTGACGCTGCCACCCCCGAGCTTGCCCCCGACGCAGCGACCGAAGAACCCGTGGACGCCGCAATCATGGACAAGCGCATTTCGGCGCGGAAGCGCTGGTTGATCCGGCTGGTGATCGTCATCGCTGTTGGCGCGGCGGTCTGGGCAGGCTGGTACCTGCTGATCGGGCGTAACCAGGTCTCGACCGAGAACGCCTATGTGAACGCCGAAATGGCGCAGGTGACCCCGCTGATTGCCGGGCAGGTTACCGATGTGAGGGTCAAGGACACCCAGACCGTGCGCAAGGGCGACATCCTGCTGGTGATCGACCCGACCAACGCGAAGATCGCGCTGGCCCAGGCGGAGGCCGACCTTGCCGCGGCCCGTCGCCGCTTCCGCCAGGCCCGCGCCACGAGCGGCGCGCTGTCGGCGCAGATCAACGCCGGCGGGGCGGACATTGCCCGCGCCCGCGCGCAGCTGGCCTCGGCCCAGGCCGATTTCGCCAAGGCGTCGATCGACCTCCAGCGCCGCCAGTCGCTGGTCGGCACCGGTGCGGTCTCGGGCGAGGAACTGTCTGCAGCCCGCCGCGGCGAGGCCAGTGCCGCCGCCGCCGTCACTTCGGCGCGCGCGATGGTTTCCCAGGCCGAAGCCGGCCGCCAGGCCGCATCAGGACAATTCGCCGCGAACGAGGCGCTGGTTGCCGGGTCGAGCGAAGATACCGATCCCGCCGTGCTGGCCGCCAAGGCCCGGGTCGATGCGGCCCGGCTCGATGTCGAGCGCAGTGTGGTGCGCGCCCCGGTCGACGGCATTGTCACCCGGCGGCAGGTCCAGCTGGGCCAGCGTGTGGCGCAGGGCGCCCCGGTGATGACCATCGTCCCGATCGGGCAGCTGTATATCGAGGCCAACTTCAAGGAACGCCAGCTGCGCCGCGTGCGCATCGGCATGCCGGCCAAGATCACTGCCGACATTTATGGCGGCGACGTGGAATACCACGGCAAGATCACCGGCATCGGTGGCGGCACCGGAGCCTCGATGGCGCTGATCCCGGCGCAGAACGCCACCGGCAACTGGATCAAGGTGGTCCAGCGCCTGCCGGTGCGGATCGAGCTGGATCCGAAGGAACTCGCCGAACATCCGCTGCGCGTCGGCCTGTCGACCGAAGTGGAAATCGACGTCAGCGCGGCGAACTGAGGAAGCCTGAGCGATGGCCGGTCCCGCCCCCGCAGTCCCTGACAACTACAAGTCGCCGATAGCTTCGGCGGGCAAGCAGTGGGCTGCCGGGCTGGTGCTGGCGTTGAGCAACCTGATGGTCGTGCTCGACCTCACCATCGCCAACGTCTCGGTCCCGCACATTGCCGGCAACCTTGGCATCTCGCTTGATCAGGGCACCTGGATTATCACCTCCTATGCCGTGGCCGAGGCGGTTTGCGTGCCCTTGACCGGGTGGCTGGCGATGCGGTTCGGGGTGACGAAGGTGTTTGTCACCGCGATCGTCGGGTTCGGGTTGTTCTCGCTGTTCTGCGGCCTCGCACCAACGCTTGGCCTGCTGGTTGCGGCGCGGATCGGGCAAGGCTTGTTCGGTGCTCCGCTGATGCCGATGTCGCAGACGCTGATGATGCTGATCTTTCCGCCGGAACGCCGCGGCAAAGTGATGGCGCTGTGGGCGATGACCACGCTGATCGGCCCGGCGCTGGGCCCCATCGTCGGCGGCTGGATTTCGGACAACTGGTCTTGGCACTGGATCTTCCTGATCAACGTGCCGATTGCCGCGGCGGTCGCCTTTGCCGGGATGATCATGCTGCGTCCGGTGCAAACGCCGACCCGCAAGGTGCCGATCGACCGGGTGGGCCTGGGGCTGCTGGTTTTCTGGATCGGCTGCCTGCAGATCGTGCTCGACACGGGCCGCGAGCATGACTGGTTTGCCGACACCCAGATCGTCCTGTTCGCGCTTGCCGCCGGGATCGGCTTCATCGTCTTCGTGATCTGGGAACTGACCGAAGAGCATCCGGTGGTCGACCTGCGCGTATTCCGGCATATCGGCTTTTCATCGGCCGTTTTCACGATGACCATCGCCTATGGCGCGTTCTTTGCCGGTAACGTGGTGACGCCGCAGTGGCTCCAGTCAACCCTTGGCTACTCCGCGCAGGATTCTGGCATCGTCACCGCCAGCAGCGCGGTGGCGGCGATCTTTGTTGCCGGCTTTGCAGGCAAGTATTCGACCCGGGTCGATCCGCGGTTGATGCTGACCGGCGGGCTGCTGTGGATGGCGATGTCGATGTGGCTGCGCGCGGAATGGACGACGGGACAAGGGATGTGGGCCTATGCCTTCCCGCTGTTCCTCCAGGGCTTCGGGATGCCGTTCTTCTTCATTCCGCTCACCAACCTGACCCTTTCCACCGTGGACCGTGCTGAAACGGCTTCGGCCGCTGGGTTGCAGGCGTTCATGCGGACCATCGCGGTGGCGGTTTCGACTTCGTTGGTGCTGACCGAATGGGGCAATTACCAGCGCATCGTCCACAACGAGATTGCCAATTCGCTCAATCCCGATGCGGCGATGGCAGCGCTGGAAGGGATCGGCATTCCGGCCGAGGGCGCGCGGGCCTATATCAACGGGCTGGTCGACCGCGAGGCGATTACCGTGGCGATGAACCATACGACGGTGATCAGCGTGATCGCGGTGCTGATCGCCACGGGCGTGGTGTGGCTCGCGCCCAAGCCAGTCAACCGCCAGAGCATGGGCGAAGGCGGCGGCGGGCACTGAACCGGGTTCAGGAAGCGGCGTCGCGATCCTCGCGCAGCAGCGCTTCCAGCCCGGCGCCTTCGGCCCCGGCAACCGTTCCGACGGACTTCTGCAAGGTGCGGTAGCGCGCCAGCACGTCCTCTCCCAGCGGCGTCACCCGCGCCCCGCCGCCGTGCGAGGCGCCGGGGGTGGTGGCGACCAGCAGCCCGTTCCAGCAGCGGTTCATCGTATCGACCAGCAGCCAGGCGCGGCGATAGCTCATGCCAAGTGCCCGCGCCCCGGCCGAGATCGATCCTTCGCGCGTTATCGCCTCGAGCAGGTCGGCCTTGCCCGGTCCCATCGCGATTTCCTTGCCCCGGTAGATCCGCAAGCTGATCTTCAGCATCGCATCCCCCTATCCCAGCCCCAGTTTCGCCAGCTCGTGCGCGATGTGCCCGGGAAGCACGTCGCCGTCCTCCTCGCCCGCAGCGAGGTCGGCCGGAGCGTCTTCCGGCGCCAGATAGCGCCAGCCCTGGTGTGCGCGGCGCGGCATCGGGCGCACCAGCACCAGCTGCGATGAGAGGATGATCCCTGCGCGCCCGCCCGGCGGGGCTTCCTCGAAGCCGAGGATTTCGGACCGCGCGACCAGCTGGTGCTTGAGAATCCAGTAGAGCGATCCGCCGATCATTTCCGCGTGGCGCTTGGGGAGGTAGCGCGTGGTCATCAGCGTGGTTGCTTCCCCGCCGCGCCGGCCATCCTTGGCAAACCAGCCGATCACCTCATCGAGCGATTGGGCCCCGAAAGCGACCTTCGTCATGTTGAGGGGGGCGATGTTGACGGGCACGCGCGCGCCTCAGCTCAACTGAAAGAGTTCGGCCAGGCCGAGGAAGAAGAAGAACCCGAAAGTATCGGTCATCGTGGTGACGAACACGGTCGAGGTGACGGCGGGGTCGATCTTCAGGCGGTTGAGCCCGATCGGGATGAGCACGCCGGAAAGCCCGGCGTTGAGGCTGTTGAGCGCCATCGCCAGCAGGAGCACGAACGACAGCCACCAGTCATGGTAGATCAGCTGGCAGGCCGCCGCCATCAACGCGCCGAGCCCGAGGCCGTTGGCGCTGGCGATCCACCATTCGCGCACGATCATGCGCCAGGTGTTGGAACTGGTCAGCTGGTTGGTGGCAAGCGCGCGGACGGTCACGGTCATGGTCTGGGTGGCGGCGTTGCCGCCCATGCCGGTGACGATCGGCATCAGCACCGCGAGAGTCACCAGCCGGGTGATCGTGCCCTCGAAGACGGCGACCACGGCGCTGGCCAGGATGGCCGTGCCGAGGTTGATGAACAGCCACAGCATTCGCGTGCGGATGGTTTGCGGCAGGGGTTCGTTGATGTCGCCGTCACCCGCGCCCGAGAGCAGCAGGGCGTCCTCGCCGGCCTCTTCCTGGATGATGTGGACCACGTCATCGACCGTGATCTGGCCGACGAGCCGTCCCGCATCGTCGACCACCGCGGCCGAGATCAGCGCGTATTTCTGGAACCGCAGCGCGACCTCTTCCTGGTCCATCGTCACCGGGATCAGGGTCTGGTCGCGCTTCATGACGTCGGCCAGCGCGATGTTGCGCGGGGCGCGCAGGATCCACGAGAGCGCGCAGGTACCGACCGGGTGGTGGCGCGCATCGACCACGAAGACTTCCCAGAACTCGGTCGCGATCTCGCCGTCCGCCTCGCGCAGGTAGTCGATCAGGTCGCCCACGGTCATGTGTTCGGGCACCGCGACGAGGTCGCGGCTCATCAGGCGGCCGGCCGATTCCTCGGGGAAGGACAGCGCGCTTTCGATTGCCGCGCGGTCTTCCGGCTCCATCTCGGCGAGGACAGCCTGCTGGTCTTCCTCGTCGAGGTCTTCCAGCATCGCCACCGCGTCGTCGGTGTCGAGCTGTTCGGCGATCTCGGCGATGTCTTCGGCGTCGAGCTCCTCGACCAGCTGTTCGCGGACGTGATCGTTGAGTTCGGCGATGACGTCCGCGCTCATCAGGTCGGTGATGGCGCTGGCCAGCTGGCGGCGCTCTTCGGCGCCAAGCAGCTCGAACAGGTCGGCGATGTCGGCCGGGTGGAGCGGTTCGACCAGGTCATAGGCCCGGTCGTTCTCGCCCTCTTCCAGCGCCTCGCGGACCTTGCGGACGTAGTGCGACTTGAGCCGGTTTTCCTTGTCGAGGCTTTCCGATTCGCGCGAGTGATCGGCCGTTTCTTCGGCGCGCAGGGCCGCTTCGTCGGCGTCCGGCAGGACGTCGGCTTCGGTTACCGGATCATGGTGCGGATCGGGGGCCATGGGGCCGGTCTATTGCCCTTGCCCGCAATTGCAACCGGGGTTCCTGCGCAGGAGGTGACTTTATTGCCGTCCCCCCTATATGGGGACCCGCAATTCAATGGAGAGCCCCGATGGCCGACGAATACCTTACCCTCACCCTCGACACCGGCAACGGCGAAGGCGGGGACGTCAAGATCAAGCTGCGTCCCGACCTGGCCCCCGGCCACGTCGCGCGGATCAAGGAACTGGTGGGCGAGGGCTTCTACGATGGCGTGGTGTTCCACCGCGTGATCCCCGGCTTCATGGCCCAGGGCGGCTGCCCCAACGGGACTGGTATGGGGGGTTCGTCCAAGCCCGACCTGCAGGCCGAATTCAACGCCGAGCCGCACGTGCGCGGGGTTTGCTCGATGGCCCGCACCTCGGCGCCGCACTCGGCCAACAGCCAGTTCTTCATCGTGTTCGACGATGCGACCTTCCTTGACCGGCAGTACACCGTCTGGGGCCAGGTCGTCGAAGGCATGGAAAACGTTGACGCTCTGCCCAAGGGCGAACCGCCGCGCAGCCCCGGCAAGATCGTCAAGGCAACTGTCAGCGAAGGCTGACAAGTCGCTGTTTCAAAATAACCTCAAGTTAGCTTGAGGTTCACTTCGGCCCGGTCGGTCTCGTGCGCAGCGCGGTGCCTGCCGGGCCGTTTTGCGCTGTGCTGCGGGAGGCAGGATCGAACTCGACGCCGAAGGTGCTGCCATCCACCCAGCGGACGATCCCCCACAGCAGGCTGGCGTCGGGCAGGGTTACGCTGACCACTTCGTTGAGGCCCGGCGCTGACCCGCGGGCCACGGCGCGCATGCCCTTGGCCGAAATGTCCTGAACCATCGCATCTAAAGGGGCAGGGTCCGCCCCGGCGACGGCGACGCGCGCCAGCACCCGCTTGCGCTGGGGCCGGAAGGTTGGGGCAGGGCGGAAGAGCGACTTGTCGACGATGGTCATGGCGCGGGTTTGCGCTGATGCGCGCCAAGGCTTCACCAAGGCCGGGCTAGGGGAAAATCCTAGAGCCCGGCCTTGATCAGCCAGTCATGGAACAGGCGCACGGGCCGCGATTCGAGCGCGCGGGGGCGGCAGACGAACCAGTAGGAATAGGGGCTCTCGACTTCAAAGTCATATAGCCGCGCCAGCCGGTCGTCGCCGGCGCGCTTGTAATGGTCATCGTGCATGATGGCGATGCCGAGCCCGTTGGCGGCGGCTTCGAGCATCAATTGGCCGGAATCGAAATGGTCGATCGCCAGCGGTGTAAAATCAGGCAGGCCGGCGGCCTCTTTCCAGGCGACGAAGCTGTCGGGCAGGTCGGTGTGGACAAGGAAGGTCTGCTTGGCGAGCTTCACGGGGTCAGGTTCGGCGCCCAGTTCGGCGGCAACGGTCGTGGAGGTGATCGCATAGACCCGGTTATGGTCCATCCGCAGCGAATAGAGCGCAGAATCTGGCCCGGATGACAGGATCACGGCGGCATCGAGCGTATCGCCGACGCGCGCTTCGAGGTGGGGGCCGGTGTCGATGTCGATGTGCAGGCGCGGGTGCAGGTTGCGCAGTTCGGGCAGGCGCGGGAACATCCGCTGCCCGCCGAACAGCCCCGGCACGCCAAGGTGGAGGCGCAGGACCTGGCCGGTATCGACCTGGCTCTCGACCGCTTCGGCGAGTTCTTCCAGCTTGGGACTGACGGCATCGTAGAAGGCCTGTCCGTCGTCAGTCAGCCGCATGGCCTGGTGCTGGCGCAGGAACAGCTTCTTGCCGGTAAAGTCCTCCAGCGCCTGGACGCGGCGCGACAGGGCCGACGGACTGAGGCCGAGTTCGCTGGCCGCCGCCTTGGCGGAACCAAGGCGAACAACCCGCACGAATGCTTCAAGCGCGCGGAGAGGCGGCAGGCGGCGCATGGATATCAGGCGTCTCGTTTCGTCTTGAGTTCAGGTAGTCGGCAAATTGGAGCCGGCCGACGGATGCAGCCTTAGCCGGGTTACGTGACGTTCGTTACCGCCGGTTATCTCAAGTTTCCATCCGCTGCCATGCGTAAGAATCGCACCTACGGGAGGAATTTGCCCGGCCAGCACAAATGCAAGGCCGCCCAGCGTGTCAACGTCCTCGTCCACTTCGGCGAGGCGGGGGTCGACCTTTTCGGCCACCTCGTTGAGCGTGACCCGCGCATCGGCGTCCCACAGCCCTTCCTCGAGCGGGACGATGAGGTCGGCCGGGGCGTCGTCGTGCTCGTCCTCGATGTCGCCGACGATCTCTTCGACCAGGTCCTCGATCGTGATGATCCCGTCGGTTCCGGAATACTCGTCGACAACCACGGCAAGGTGGACCCGGCTCGCCCGCATGTCTGCCAGCACGTCGAGCGCGCCGCGGGCCTGCGGCACGAACAGCGGCTGGCGCATCAGCGTGGTCCAGTCCTTGGGCGGGGCCTTGCCGGTGGCGAGGAAAGGAAACACGTCCTTGAGGTGCATCATGCCGCGGATTTCATCGAGGCTTTCGCCGTAGACCGGCATCCGGCTGTGGCCGTGCTCGGCGAACATCGCGATGAGTTCTTCCCAGCTCGCCGCCGCCGGCACGGCGACGATCTCGCCGCGCGGGATCGCCACGTCATCGGCGTCATGCTCGCTGAAATGAAGGAGGTTGCGAACCATCTGCCGTTCGAGCGCGGACAGGTCGTTGGCCATGCCGGCGCCGGCGCCCGCGCTGCCGCGCTCATGCTCGTGCTCGTCGATCGCTTCTTCCAGCGCGGCGCGCAGCGACTGGTCGGGATCGCCTTCGAAAAAGCGCCGGAGGCTTTTCCAGACGCTGCGCCTACTGTCCCCGTCGCCGTTGTCGTTGCCGTTGCGGCCAATCTCGGCCATCGCTTGAAAATCCGTCTATTGTCGGTCCCGCCTCACGCGGGGTCCTGGCGGTCCGCATATGGGTCGGCGATGCCCATTTTCGCAAGCGCCTTTATTTCCAGCGCCTCCATTGCCTCGGCATCGGCAGCGGAAAGTTCATGGTCCAGCCCGGCCAGGTGGAGCAGGCCGTGGACGATCAGGTGGGCGGCGTGATCGTCAAGGCTCGCCCCTTTTTCCGCCGCCTCGCGCGCGCAGGTTTCAAAGGCGAGGGCGATGTCGCCCAGCATTTCCGGCGCGCCGTCCTTCGCCAGCGCGAGCAAATCGCCGCGTTCGAGCATCGGGAAGGAGAGGACGTTGGTCGCCTTGTCCTTGGCCCGCCATTCCTTGTTGAGCACCTGGACTTCGGCATCCGAGGTGAACAGCATGCTGGCGGAAAGCCGCTGGTTATCGAGTTCGGGGGCAAAATCGAGCAGGGCTTCGAGCGCGCGTTCGGCGAGGTCGGCCCAGTCGCGGCTTGTGGGCCAAGGGGTGTCGATGTCGATGTCGAGGGTCAGCATCGGAGGGCCTGTAGCAAAGAGGAGCGGCGCGTGCAGGTGGTTTTGACTGGAAAATCAGGCCTTTTTGGCCTTTTTCGGCTTGGGGACGGGGACTTCGGCAATGGTCGTGCGGAGCAATTCGCAGAGCCAGTCGGCATCGTCCCAGCGTTCGGGATCGATCCGGAAGCTGGGCTTGGCGCCGGGATAGGGCGGAGCTTCATCCGGATCGCCGATTAACGCGCGGCCGCCCGTGGTGGGTTTGACGAAGAGCTGGTCATCACAAACCAGCGCCGCCGTCTTGCCCTCGCACTGGAGCGCGTATTCGCCGAACATCTTGCGCGCCGACAAGCCGCCTACCTGCGCGAGTTGCTCGAGCAGGAAATCGACCGTGCGCTGGTCGGTCGCCATGGGCCTCAGGTGTCCTTGCCTTCGTAGGCCTCGACGATGCGGCCGACGATCGGGTGGCGAACGACGTCAGCCGCGCCGAAGCGGACGACGGCGATCCCGTTCACTCCTTCGAGCCGGTCAACCGCGTCCTTGAGCCCGCTCATCGCGTCGCCGCCCGGAATGTCGACCTGCCGGGGATCGCCGCAAACCACCATCCGGCTGTTCTGGCCGAAGCGGGTGAGGAACATCTTCATCTGCGCCGGGGTGGTGTTTTGCGCTTCATCGAGGATGACGAAGGCATCAGCCAGCGTTCGTCCGCGCATGAAGGCGATGGGCGCGACTTCGATTTCGCCCGAGGCCATCCGCCGTTCGACCTGTTCGGGCGGCATGCAGTCGTAGAGCGCATCGTAGAGCGGGCGGAGATAGGGATCGACCTTCTCCTTCATATCGCCGGGCAGGAAGCCCAGTCGTTCGCCCGCTTCGACCGCCGGGCGCGAGAGGATCAGCCGCTGGACCGAACCGTTGATCAGCTGTGCCACGGCCTGCGCCACGGCGACGTAGGTCTTGCCGGTGCCTGCCGGGCCGAGCGCGAAGATCACGTCGTCCTTGGCGAGGTGGCGCATGTATTCGATCTGGGTGGCCGAACGCGGCACGATGGTCTTGCGGCGGGTGCGGATCATGATCGGCGGGGCATCGCTGGACCCGGAGATGATCCCTTCGAGCGTGGGTTCGCTCGACATCGCGATCAGTGATTCGACTGCGCCGGAATCCAGTTCCTGCCCATTGGTCAGCCGCTGCTGCATGCCTTTGAGGACATCGCGCGCCCGCGCTACGGCGTCCTCCCCGCCCTCGATCTGGATGCGATTGCCCCGGGCGGCGATATAGACGCCTAGCCGGTTCTCGATCAGCACCAGGTTGGAATCGAACTGTCCGAACAAGGCGCCCAGCACGTTGGGTTCCTCGAATTCCAGTTCCGCCCTCGCACGGCGGGGTGATTCCCGCTTTGCATCGGACGACCACGGATGCGCCATTTCCTCATGGGCGCGAGCGGTTTTGCGGGCCATGCGCTCCTTTCATGCGGGGCTGCGATGGAGAAATGCAGCCACACCATCAAGATAGGCGCGCGATTGCTGCTGGCAAGCGCTGCTGCGGCGCAGCGATGTGGAAAACATTGCGTCGTGTCGCTGATTTATGGCTTCAGCAGCTTTCGTATTTCCAATTGCGCCGCTTGCCTTCGGCCAGCCACTCGACGGCCTGGGCAATGCGCCTGTCGCGCGTCGCATCGGCCTTGGCCTCGGCCACCCACTGGACATATTCGCGGCGATGCGACGGCGCGAAGCCATCAAGGGTGGACTTGGCGGCGGGATTGGCTGCGAGAGCCTGGGCAAAGGCCGGCGGCATCGACAGTTCGGCTTTCGGGGGCGCCGGCTTTTTCCTGACGGCCGTTCCCAAGCTGTCGATCCGGACGCAGGCATCGGCCAGTTTGGCCTTCAGCGCGTTGTCTCCGGGGAGGTCGGCGAGGCTGGTGATCTTGCCGTACTGGCCCATGGCATCGGCTTTGGATCCTTCGCCCTGCCGCCCGTCACCATGGATCACCAGCGCGCAGTGCGCCTTGAATGCGGCCATTCCGGCGAGGTTCTTGCCGTTATGTACGTAGTGCGGCATCGACCATTTGATCGTTTCGGTAAGGCCCGGTACGGCTTCGTGGACCAGCTTGCGGATATGTTCGAGGATCGGCCGGGCAAAGGGCGCGGCCTTGGCGATGTAGTCGTCAATCCGGGGATCGCGCGGTGCCATCGGTCCAGCCTTTCAGCGCAGAAATATCAGCGCCTGAATGAAGCTTTCCGTGCTGTAACTGTCAACTGTTGGTGGCGACTACACCGCTCAGCGAATTCGGCCCGCCGTCAACGAGGTCGACCGTCACCATGTCGCCGATCGCCGCATCGGCCATGAAGTGGACCGACTGGAGCCAGGGCGACTTGCCCAGCCACTGGCCGGGAAGCTTGCCCTTGCGTTCGACCAGCACGGTGCAGCGCTTGCCCACCGATGCGAGATTGAAGGCGTGCTGGGTCTGGTTCAGCGCCGCCTGCAGCCGCTGCAACCGTTCGTCCATCACTTCGGGCGCGATCTGGCCGCCCATCGTGGCCGCAGGGGTGCCGGGGCGGGGCGAGTATTTGAAGCTGAAGCACTGGGAATATCGGGCCTGTTCGACCAGCGCCAGCGTTTCGGCGAATTCGGCCTCGGTCTCGCCGGGGAAGCCGACGATGAAATCGCCCGACAGCGCGATGTCGGGCCGCACCTGGCGCACGCGGTCAAGCACGGCGAGATAGGAGGCGGTGCTGTGCGAACGGTTCATCGCCTTCAACACCCGGTCGCTGCCGGACTGCACCGGGAGGTGAAGGAACGGCATCAGCTTTTCAACGTCGCCGTGGGCCGCGATCAGCCCCTCGGTCATGTCGTTCGGGTGGCTGGTCGTATAGCGGATGCGGGCCAACGCCGGCATTTCGGCGAGGTGGCGGATCAGCCCGTCAAGTCCGGCCGGGCGGCCCTTGGCGTCCTCGCCGGTCCAGGCGTTGACGTTCTGGCCGATGAGGGTGATTTCGCGGGCGCCGGCCTCGACCAGTTTCTCCGCTTCGGCCACAATAGCACTGAACGGGCGGGAGATTTCCGCGCCGCGAGTGTAAGGGACGACGCAGTAGGTGCAGAACTTGTCGCAGCCTTCCTGCACGGTGAGGAAGGCGCTGGGGCCGACCTTGCGCCGGGCGGGCAGGGCGCCGAA
>Ga0075432_10000202_pt1 | contig 15683 bp, 11 predicted proteins | sample RhiMethybrSRZTD1_FD_72781 | JGI IMG/M metagenome (GOLD analysis project Ga0075432, IMG submission 72781) | Populus rhizosphere microbial communities from Tennessee, USA - Rhizosphere MetaG P. TD hybrid SRZTD1 | ecosystem: Host-associated > Plants > Roots > Rhizosphere > Soil | place: USA... | reverse complement strand
AAAACCGTCGACTGTAACAGGTCCATGAGTTCGAATCCCATCGCCTCCGCCATATTTGTACCGACAAAGCCCTGATTATTCAGGGCTTTGTCGTTTCTGGCTTTTGAGCGAAATCTAGCAGCCCGCACTTTAGCCCTTGGCTTTCCGTAGTAATACGTGGAACACAAAACACAAAAAAATTCATAACCGACTGTTTTTCAGTTAGTTCTTTGCACGAAATAGAATATCTGGAGCGCCCATGACGCAGGCCTTTGGGGGCAGACTGGACGTCTTCGATCGCTGCCGGCCCTGGGGCACGTTTTGGGCTTGAATCGCACCTTTCACATCGACGGGCGTCAGGCCAAAACTGACCAGCTTCGAAGGATCAAGCCAGATCCGCATGGAGTACTGCGCGCCGAACACCTGGAAGTCACCAACGCCGGAAGTATGCGACAGCGGATCCTGCATGTTGGACACCACGTAGTTGGCCAAGTCTTCGCGGGACATGCTGCCGTCTTCGGAGAAAACGCCAATGACGATCAGGAAATTCTTGACCGCTTTGGTCACCCGGATGCCCTGCTGCTGCACTTCTTGCGGCAACAGGGGCGTGGCCAGGTTCAGCTTGTTCTGAACCTGAACCTGGGCGATGTCGGGGTTCGTCCCTTGGTTGAACGTAACCGTGATCGCCATGGTGCCGTCGGAGTTGCTTTGCGAACTCGCGTAGTTCTAAACAAAAAGTTTTTGTCAGTGGCCGCGGGATGCTGCTTTGACGAACGGGGTCAAAGGCTTCATTGCGCATTCGGCAACACTGCTTTTACCCGAACGGGTAACCAGGGGGGCCAGCCGTGCGCGCGCGGGTGTTGGCCGGCAGTCAATTTGATCAAAAGCGACGCGCAACGCGTTCTTGCCTGATGCACTGGACGTGCTTAGGGCGCGAGTATTTCCTGAAGAAACTCTATGAATACATTGATGCGACTGGAGCCACGGTGGTTGGGCAGATACAGCGCATTGATGCAGGTGCTTGCACTGCCAGGGTTGACTTCATATTGCTCCAACACCCGCGTCAGCCGACCTGCACTGACATCCTCACGCACCAGCCAATCGGCCAATAGCGTCACCCCGCCACCGGCCAAGGCAGCCTCGCGCAGAATGTCGGCGTTGTTACTTTGCAGCCGTCCCTGCACATTCAAGCGGATGACGTCCTCATCGCCCTGGAATGTCCAGTTGTGGTGGCCTGTGCGGTAATCAAAACGCAAGCACTGATGCTCCAGCAGGTCACGGGGGTGTCGGGGCAGACCGGTTCGCGTCAGGTATTCGGGACTTGCCACAACCCAACGCTGGAAATCACCCAGTCGCTTGCTGACGATGTCATCACTGACGACCGATGAACCGAGACGCACGGACACGTCGATTTGTTCGCTGAGCAAGTCACTGACCTCGTCGCTCAGCGAGAGGCTGATTTCCAGGCCGGGATGGCGCTCAAGCAACCGCCCCAAGTGCGGAGCGATGATTCGCCGGCCGAATTCCACCGGGACGCTGACCCGTAAACGCCCCTGAGCTTCGCTGCCACGGTCGGCAACGACGGCATCCGCTTCGTCGATGGCCTCGAGGATCGCCACTGCTTTATCGAAATAGTGCTGCCCCGCCACCGTGACGCTCGTATTGCGCGTGGTGCGGTTGAGCAGGCTGGCGCCCAACTCACTTTCCAGCCCCGCGACCTGCCGCGTCACAGACGAAGTGGAGATGCCGAGCTTACGCGCCGCAGATGAGTAACCTCCACAGCGCACCGTTTCGACAAACATTTTCAGCGCCAGCAACTTATCCATGAACGGATTCCGAGATCGAAAGGTAAAGGTAGCGACTGTGCATGACCAGGTAATGGGAGTCTTGCATGGCTGTGCTCAATGGCCTGATTGATCAAGAGGCTTGCGATTCTTCAATTGATCGGATGATAATCAAAATTCATCAAATGATCGAGTGATTAATAGAGCGGCATCCCGGAGCAGGTCCATGCCCACGGCGGGGACCGGTCGTTCTTGACCTGTGCAAGCACCAAGGCGCGTACCTGAACTCGCTACGACAACAATAAAAAGGAGATCGACGATGCAATGCCCCTGCTGTCTTTCAAAGACTCGTCGCCAACTGCTGGGCATCATGGCAGCTACCGCGGGTGGCCTGCTGGTGACCCGTTTATCACCCGCCTCGGCGGCACCGATCAAGAGAGGCGCCGATGTCCCGGTGCGATCAGTGGACATCCACGCGCATTACTACCCTGAAGAGTTCTTATACCTCTTGGGAAGTGAGGGCAAAGCGTTCGGTGCAAGCTATACCCGCCAGGAGACTACTTTCAGCTTCGCCACACCGGCCGGCGGATTAGGACCATTGCCCTTAAAATTTATCGACGTGCAAGCGCGCTTGCTCGATATGGACCACTCCGGCGTCGATGTACAGGCGCTGTCCCTTAGCGTGCCGATGGTGTACTGGGCAGATCGACAACTCAATGCCCGCCTGGCACGTGCCTGGAACGATGCCGCGTCGACTGTCCATCGCCAACATCCGCAACGTTTTGTGGTGCTGGCCACGTTGCCGATGCTAGAGACTGACGATGCCATTGCGGAGTTGGAACGCGCAGCCGAATTACCCGGGGTTCGGGGCGTGTACATGGGCACCAACATCAACGGCCTGGACCTGGACAATCCGCGCTTCGCGCCCGTCTTTGCCCGCATTGAACAGCTGGGACTCCCGGTATTCCTGCACCCACAACAAACGGTCGGCGGCAGCCGCCTGAGCAACTATTACTTGAGCAACCTGCTGGGCAACCCGTTCGATACCGCTATCGCGGCGTCACACCTGATCCTCGGCGGAGTATTGGATCAATACCCACAACTGCATGTGTCATTGCCTCACGCCGGTGGGGCATTGCCGATACTCGTGGGACGTCTCGATGCCGGGTGGACCTCACGTCCTGAGACACGACGCCTGGCCCAAATGCCGAGCAGCTACTTAACGCGATTCAGCTATGACACCGTGTCGCATTCCGGGCCGGTGCTGGACTATTTGATCGCCAACGTCGGTATCGACCATCTGGTACTGGGCAGCGATTACTGCTTCGACATGGGCTATGAACAACCGGTGCGTTTTGTCGAAAGCGTAGGCCTGGGTCCCCGCGAGAAAGCGGCAGTGCTCGGCGCCAACGCAGCCAGAATCCTGGGACTCCCCGCATAGCCTTGGCGAAACTCTCGATTTCCCTTTGGCCGGTCTGACCGGCCTTTTTTTGCGTGTCGTCGAGGCCTCATCAAATCGTCTCTGCTGTTCTGCTCGGGATCACAGTCCAGTCACCCGAACCAGATTAAATAAATATCAATAAACATAACTACGGGCCCACGCCGGCTTTTAATACATGGGTCGAAAAACTCTAAAAAAACCACCAGACAAGCAATGCTTACAACATGCACCGCACTTCATCAACCACATTGACTCAGTGCCAGGGGCATATGGACAAACATCACTTTCGGCAATATTCAGTATCCAGCCTGAGTATTTTTACAAACATCCTGACGACACCATAATCAGTTCCAGAAGCAAACAAAGAGATCTTGCTTTCTCTCTCACCCTTACTGGAAGACACCCTAATGAAATATGCAACGCTCGCCTCGCTCATGATGTTTAGCGTATACGCTTCAGCCCATGATGGCGCCAACAGCACTGCCTCTACCCCTGAGCCAGAGCAGTACAATTATTCCGAACACCTGGATATTGCCAAGGTAATCGATATCACTCCGGTAGAGGACGCTTGCGGTCTAGTGGACGCGCACATGCTGTATGTGGATTACAAGGGTATTGCGCACGACCTGCAATACAAAGTACTGGGTAGTTCCTGCCAGAATGGTTAATATTTCAAAGATTACAGATACTAAAAAGAGGAGGCAGCTTCGATCTGAAGCCAATCTCCTCTTTTTATATTCAACCCTTATATTCAGTATAGAAAGACTACAACAACCCCACGTTCATAACCAACTTTCATCCAGCCAACGCAAGGCTCTCGCCAATAAGTCCGATGTGAGCAGTTATCTCAGGCTTGGGCGATACCCATAATCCGATTGCCCATACTCACCCCCCAATCCGCCATGCGCTTGCCTTCCGCAAGTTGTTGTTGCTGCCAGGCTAGCAGGGCTTTATCAATGTCGCCGACGTCGTCGATTGCTTGAGCCAGAGACAGTGCATTGCGGGCTGCCTTTGCCGTGCTTCCGGCGGTATGAGGGCGCGGCACAAAAGCCGCATCACCAGTCAACAGCACACGGCCAAACACCATCCGAGGAACTTTGAGATCAAGGATCGCTTGCACAAAAATATCCTGGGTCTGGCGAATCACTTCTCGAAAAGCCGGGTTCGTCTGCCGCTCACCCATTTCCCGTATGTAAGCATTCTGCTCTGTGGCCAAGGCCCCGGGTGGAATGGAGTGACTACGCCGATGGCCATTGCGGTCAGTGAGCACAGCGTCCAGCTCCTCCCCTTGCGCAGCTTTCAAATACCACAGCCAATTGAACCGACGCTCCCCGGGATTAACGGAGCCATTCACCCCCGGCACCATGTATTCCAGCATCAGCGATTCAGGGTCCTGTTGAAAAACAAAGTCCTCGTAAAGCTGCGTTTTGGCAAAGTCTGGAAGTTGTTCTTCATCGACAAGCCCACGCCACACCACATACCCCGAATAGGTAGGTGCCGCCCCAGGCAACACCACGCTTCGCACGGTTGAACCCGCGCCATCAGCACCGATCAGCAAGTCACCCTCTGCACTGCTGCCATCTGCAAAAGTCGCAGTCACTCGGTGCTCATTCTGAGTCAGATCCACCAGCGTCTTGCCACGGTGATAATGCTCAGCAGGAAATGCAGAAGATAATGAGCTGTACAGTGTGTTCCAGGACGTCTGAGTTTGCGGCATCGGCTCTTTATGCACGACGCTACCGGCTCGATCCAGATAGAGACGATCATGGGACCGGACGCCGAGCGCACCTGCCGGATGAATGCCCGCATAGCGAAAATGGTGCAGGACATCCGCTTGCAGAACAATGCCACCGCCACGGCTATCCATCGCCGCGGGGGATCGCTCGTATATATCGACCTGCCAACCAATCGCGCGTAACGCCGTGGCAGCGAACAGCCCTCCCAGGGAACCACCAATGACCAAGGCCTTCGGAACGCCCGAACCCTTCATTACCTTTCTCCTCGTTGCAGGGTGATTCCCCAAAGTCCGGTTTACCGTTGCGTTATGCCAACACCGGATAGTCGATGTACCCCTTGGCGTCGCCGCCAAAAAAGCTGTTACCGTCCGCCACGTTGAGTTCGTTGCGACCGCGCAAGCGAGCCGGCAAGTCGGGGTTGGCAATGAACGGGCGACCAAAAGCGATGAGGTCCGCACGGCCCTGCGCAATGGCCTGTTCGGCCGTTTCGCCGGAGTAGCCACCCGCCAACATCAGAACGCCGTGGAAGTCAGTACGCAGTTGCTTGATGATCGCGTCCCAGCGTGGATCGTTACTTTCATCGAGCACTGTGCCGACCATCATCGGCTCTACCAGGTGCAGGTAAGCGAGATTCCAGTGATTGAGTCGGGATGCAATGTAGCCAAAGGTTTGCTCCGGGGTGTCATCCCCCATCCCCATGAAACGCCCCATCGGTGTCAGGCGAACAGCAACGCGTTCGGCACCTACTTCCGCGGTCACGGCTTCCACGACTTCAAGCAATAACCGCGCACGGTTTTCGATACTTCCACCGTAGCGATCGCTGCGTTGATTGCTGGCGCTATTAATGAATTGGTCGAGCAGGTAGCCATTGCCCGCGTGAATTTCCACACCGTCCATACCGGCCAGAAGCGCGTTGCGAGCGGCGTTGCGAAAGTCGGCAACGATCGCTTCGATCCCCGGAATGTCCAGCGCTTGAGGGACAGGTACATCACCCCAGACGCCCTCGCCTTTTTCATTCAGGATGAAGGTCTTGCCGGGCACCGGCTGCGCGGTCGGCGCCACCGGCAAGCCGCCGTTGGGTTGGAACACCGGGTGCGACACTCGCCCCACATGCCAGAGCTGCAGGAAAATGCGCCCGCCTTCTGCGTGCACGGCCTCGCTGATAGCCTTCCAGCCCTGAATCTGCTCGTCGCTATGGATGCCGGGCGTCCAGGCGTAACCCTGGCCCTGCTGCGAAATCTGCGTAGCCTCGGTAATGATCAATGCGGCACTGGCACGCTGACGGTAGTACTCGACGTTCATCGATGTCGGTACGTTACCCGGTTGTCCCGCCCGCGAGCGAGTCAGAGGCGCCATGGCGACGCGGTGATCGAGAGTGAATTGACCGAGTTTGATCGGGCTGAACAAATGATGAGTCATGATGATTTCCTGAATGGATAGGGATTGAAAAAACGCCTTAGGCGGCTTGGCTTCGTTTCAGTATCTGGATCATTATTTCGATGGGCTGGGCGCCACTGATCACGTCATCCGCGATCTGAATACTCGGCACCGAGCGCACACCGGACGCCTTGGTTTGGGCTTCGAGCTTCAAGACTTCCGCCGTGCCTTCATCGGCCTTGAGAAAGTCGACAGTGGCCTCTCGGTCCAGCCCGGTTTCGGCAGCGATGTCGGCCAGCACAGTGAGGTCGCCGATATCCCGCCCCTCGCCGAAGTAAGCCTTGAAAATGGCCTTGACCAGCAAGGACGCGTCTCGACCCGCCTGTTGCTCCCGCCATACCAATCGATGCGCGGCCATGGTGTTGGGAGTTTTTTCGACTCGCTCATAATCGAACTCAAGGCCGACGACCTTCCCGGCGTGGGTGACCTGTGCGTCCATCGCCTGGCTACGCGCCCAGCTGCCGAACTTGCCGGAGCGATAGGCTTTGCGATCCATGCCTCGCACAGGCATGTCCGGGTTCAACTGATAAGGCAGGAAAATAATTGGGCGGCCCGTTGAAAAACCCGAAGCGGCCAGCGCGCGTTCAAGATTTTCCTCACCGATCCAGCACCATGGGCAGATGAAGTCGTAAGTCACCTGAATTTTGGATGAGTGCAAACTCATGACAGTCTCCGTGGTTGAATGTTTCACCCCCCCAAGGTAGGTGCCGGAGCGCCGTCAGAGAATCCACCTGCTGCACAACGTTGCTTTTCGCAAAACGCAAAGATGAGCCGATTACTCCTTCGGCTGACTTTGCGACTTGAGTAATTCGGTGAGGAAATCAATGAACGCATTGATACGTTTCGAGCCGCGGTGATTGGGCAGGTACAAGGCCGAGATCGCCGAACTTGCGCTGTTCGGATTGACGACAAAAGCATCGAACAAGGACGTGAGGCGACCACTGTCGATGTCATCATTGACCAGCCAATCGGGTAACAGCGCCACCCCGCACCCGGCCAGTACCACTTCGCGCAGGACCTCGGAATTGTTGCTCTTGAATTGCCCTTCGACGGGCACGCGAATCTCTTGGCCCTGCTCTGTAAATGTCCAGAACTGCTGCGGCGCACCATAGTTGAAGCACATGCACTCGTGTTGCATGAGGTCCATGGGGCAGGCGGGAAATCCTCGAGCTTTCAGGTACTCGGCGCTGGCGACTACTCGGCGTCGAAAGCTGCCGATGCAGCGGCTGACTACCGTTTCCATCGCTGCTGGCGACCCCATCCGGATCGATAGATCGATGCGTTCGCCGAGCAAATCGATGATGTCGTCCGATAGCGTCATATCCAGTACGAGCAGTGGATAGCGTGCTAAAAGCGCGCCGATGTGGGGGGCAATGAGACGCTGTCCAAACGCCACGGGCACTGAGATACGCAACTGTCCCGCGGGCACTTCACCCCGGTCCGAGACTGACTCGTCCGCGTCAGCCATGGCGCTCAGAATATCCCGGCTTTTCAGGTAGTACACACCACCGGCATCCGTCAACGTGAGTTGCCGGGTAGAGCGATTCAGCAGCACGGCACCCAGGTCACCCTCAAGCCTGTCAATCATTCTGGTCACTGAAGAGGTCGCCAGATTGAGTTGCCTGGCGGCAGACGAAAAGCCCTTGGAATCTACCGACTGGATGAACATTTTCAGTGCGAGCAGCTTGTCCATGAAACCCCTTCAGTGGCATCAGTGCGATCCTTGAGGGTCTATCTTTGGGCATGGGCGCACGCTGCGCGAGTTAACGGTTGTTAATTCTGCCGCCGTTGCGCCTGGCGCAATGTAGCGTTGCGCCTTGATGGGGTACTCCATCACAACCGCCCTCTCTAAGCTCGCGCCATGGAAAATCGCCGTACGCCAATCGCACGCGGCGGATTGAAAAATCTGTCGTTAATTCAGCTCGAGAGGTAAGGCGATGAAGCGCAAGACGATCATCGGTGCCGTTCTGGCAATCGGCGTCGTGGGGATAGGGTTTGCGTTCTGGATGATGTGGAGGCCGGAAATTGCCACTGTCAGCCAACCCCTGAATGCTGATCGCGAGACTTTGAACAGAGGCCGCCGCGTCGTCGAAGCGGGAGACTGTGCGGTCTGCCACACACGGCCAGGGGGCGCCTACATGGCCGGTGGCTTGCCTCTGATAACGCCCTTCGGAACCCTCTTCACCACCAACATCACCCCGGATCCGGAATCCGGTATCGGTCAGTGGTCGCTGGACGCCTTTGAACGGGCCATGCGTGAAGGCATCGCGCGCGACGGCCACTTTCTCTATCCGGCCTTCCCCTACGTACATTATCGAAAGATGAGCGATGCCGATATTGCCGACGCCTATGCCTTCCTGATGAGCGTGGACCCGATCAAATACACCGCACCACAAAACCATATGGTCTTCCCCATGAACTTCCGTCCGCTGGTGTCTTTCTGGAACTTACTGTTCCTGCATGGGGATCCGCTGGAACCACTTACTAACCGATCAGCGCAATGGAACCGCGGACGCTATCTGGTCGAGGGAGCGGGACACTGTTCATCCTGCCATTCGCCCCTGAATCTGATTGGCGGGGAAAAGGGCAGCGAACTGTTCAACGGTGGCGTCGTCGACGGCTGGACAGCTCCTGCCCTGCGCGCAATGACCGAGGCACAACACCCCTGGAATGAAGCCCATTTAGTCGCCTATCTGACGGGCGAGGTCGCCGAAGGACATGGCGCAGCGGCCGGCCCGATGTTGCCGGTCAGCCTGAGCATTGCGCAATTGCCGGCGGAAGACGCCCATGCCATCGCGCAGTACATTCTTGACCTCAAGAAAACCTCATCGGATGCCCCATCGCCGCCCTGCACCTCTGGGGTAAAGCCCAGCGCCAGGGCGCTTCTGGGTGCCTCGTTGTTCGACGGGGCCTGCGCGAGTTGCCACGGTAGCGCGGCTACGATGCGCGTCATTGAATCGCGGCCGGCACTGGCGAACACCTCGGCGGTGATGGCGGACTCGCCACGCAATTTGATCCAGACCATCCTTCAGGGCATCCCGATGTCCAGCGCCGCTTCCAGCCACTACATGCCTGCCTTCGCTTATAGCCTGGACGACACCCATGTGGCTGCACTTGCCGAGTACCTGCGCAACGAAAGCTGTGCGAACCGACCCTGGACGGATCTCGACAAGACAATCAAAAGCATTCGGGCTCAGGAGCAGCAACCGTGATTACACTCGACATCAACGGCAAGACTCACGAACTGGACATCGCGGACGACATGCCCCTGCTGTATGCCTTGCGCAATCAAGTGGGGCTCAATGGCGCCAAATACGGCTGCGGCCTGGGTCAGTGCGGCGCCTGCACTGTGTTAGTGAACGACAAACCGGTGTTTTCCTGCCTGACGCCGTGCGGCGCGCTGGCGGGCAAATCGGTGCGCACCGTCGAGAGCCTGGGCAGCGTCGACCAACCGGGGCCGTTGCAGAAAGCCTTCATCGACGAACAGGCCGCCCAGTGTGGTTATTGCATCGCGGGAATGATCGTACGGGCACAGGCGCTGCTGGAGGCCAACCCTCATCCAGACGATGAAACGATCCGCCGCCACATGGCGCCCAACTTGTGCCGCTGCGGCACCCATGTGCGGATCCTCGCGGCAATCAAGTCGGTTGTCGCGCAAGGAGGCAAGGTATGAAAACCCCCACGCAAAACGTCAATCTGAGCCGCCGCGCCTTCGTGATAAACGGGGCATTGGTGATGGGGTTCGCGATGCTTCCGGGTATTCCCCGCGCCTTCGCTGACACCGAAGTGGACACCTTGGGTACGGCAATCCTGGCGCCTGATCTGCCCGGCAGCCTGCGGGCCACGCCCTATCTGGACGCCTGGATCCGCATCGATGCGAAAGATGGCATCACCGTCTACACCGGCAAAGTGGAGTTGGGCACTGGCGTTAAAACTGCGCTCCTGCAGATCGCCGCCGAACGCCTGGAAGTGCCACCTGGGCTCATCCGTTTTCTCACCGCCGACACCGCGCTGACACCCAATGAAGGTTACACCGCCGGCAGCCATACGATCGTCGACAGCGGCACCGCGCTGTTCAACGCCGCGGCCCAGGTGCGTCAGTTGTTACTCGAGTCCGCGGCACGGCAATGGCAGCGCACCATCGATAGCCTGACCACGCGGGACGCTGTGATCTACGATGCGCAAGGCCGCAGCATGACCTACGCACAGGCAGTGGCAGGGGTTCAACTGCATCGCTTTGCATCGGCCAACTCGCCCTTCAAGCCAGCCAGCAGTTTCACTCTGATCGGCAAATCATTGCCTCGACTGGACATCCCGGCAAAAGTCAGCGGCGGTGCGGCCTATGTGCAGGACATGCGCCTGCCCGATATGCTGCATGCCCGTGTGATACGCCCACCCCGGCGCGGCAGTCAGCTTCTGGACATTGACGAGGCCGCCCTCAGGAAACTCCCCGGCGGGGTGGAACTGGTCCGCAACGGCAGCTACCTCGCCGTGGTCGCCACCGATGAATGGCTTGCGGTCAAAGCAATGCGCGAGGGCTACGCTACGGCCCGCTGGACAGAAGGTAACCCGCTGCCTGATTCGACACACATCCATCAACTCCTCACCGAATTGCCGGCGCGGCGCTACCCGGTGAGCGCCAAGGGTGACTTCCCGCAACCGGTGCTGCACGCCTACAAGGCTCGGGTGACCAAGCAATACCTGATGCACGGCTCCATCGGGCCATCCTGCGCAGTGGCCTGGTTCAAGGATGGAACACTGACAGTCTGGACCCATACGCAAGGTGTCTACCCTCTACGCACGGGTATCGCCGAGATGGTCGGCCTGCCGGTGGCTCAGGTGCGTTGCATCCACGCTGAAGGCTCCGGTTGCTATGGCCACAATGGCGCCGATGACGCCGCAGCCGATGCCGCGCTGATCGCCATGACCATTCCCGGCAAGCCGATACGGGTGCAATGGATGCGCGAACAGGAAAATCTCTGGGAACCCTACAGCTCGGCCATACTTGCCGAAATGGAAGCTGGACTGGACGACAGCGGGCGTCTTCGTGACTGGAAATACGAACTCTGGAGTACTCCGCACAACGAACGTATCGTCAATGCCGGGCGTCTGTTGCCGGCGTGGTTGTTGGCCAACCCCTTCATCCCTGCACCTTCGGTCCCGATCGCCCAACCCGAGGGTGACGGCGACCGTAACGCCGTTCCGTTGTATGAGATACCCAACCTGAAGGTCGATCTGAACTTTGTGCTGACCATGCCATTCAGGACCTCGGCCATGCGTTCACTCGGCGCCCATATCAACGTTTTCGCCATCGAGAGCACCGTCGATGAACTGGCGGCTCGGGTCGCCGTGGATCCGGTGCAATTTCGCCTGAATCACTTGAGCGATCCGCGAGCACGGGCGGTGGTGGAGCGCGTGGCCGCTGCGTTCCGCTGGCCGCAAAAAGCAACAGGACCCGGCAGCGGAATCGGCTTTGCCTTCGCCCGCTACAAAAACATCATGGGATACTGCGCGATCGCCGTGCAGTTGCATGTGCAGCGCCAGACCGGGCAGGTGACGATTGATCGCGTAGTCGCCGCCGTCGACGTGGGGCAAATTGTCAGCCCCGACGGGCTGCTCAATCAGATCCAGGGCGGCATCGTGCAGTCCGCCAGTTGGACGCTCTATGAACGAATCCTCTATGACGCCAGTGGCATGCACAGCTTCGACTGGAGCGGCTATCCGATCATGCGTTTTCCGGATTTGCCGCAACAGGTCGAGGTCCACATGATTGATCAGCCGGATCAGCCATTTCTAGGTGCTGCGGAAATCGTCCAGGGCCCCATGGCAGGAGCACTGGGCAATGCCATCAACGATGCCACCGGCAAGCGCTTGCTCGATTTGCCCCTGACGCGACGTGGCTGGCAGGATGCACTGGGATCATGATCGATCCGGTCGGTGTCGACGTCATGCCCTGTAATGCTTGGCGAGCAGGGCTGACGTCGCCGCCCAAAGGTCTTGGCAGGCGGCGTTATCCGCTGGAGGCGTCGGGCGTATTGGCTGTGCGTCCTTCACCGAAAAATAGCCACCCGATGCCGGAGAGATGTCTGAATCGGTGGCCAAGCGGACGATGATGTCGGCACCGCGCTGCGGATCGCCGATGCGCAATCAGTTGAGAGCCTGTGCCAGCCGCGTAATGAACATCGACACGCGCATCAGGTGCAGCCGCGTGAATACGCTCATGGGTTGCAGCAGCCTTTGTCTTGTCACGCGCAGTCAGAACGAGATGGGCACCTCGTATTGCCAACTCGATGGCAGCAAGCTGACCCATTCCGCTGGTAGCACCTGTAAGGACAAGGGTGGAGTTGATATTCATTGTGGTGTTGTCACTATCAGTCGGTGTGCTTAATGGACAATTGCCCACGGTCATCACACATGCATAGTTGTCGATCCGCTAAACACTTAACGTAAAAAAAGGCAGTGAAGGATCACTTGCACCGCCCTACCCCAACCAAGGGAAATGTTACTCTTCTACAAAACATGCCGTTGGAAGAGAACGACATGTACACGCAACACTCGTAAAAGCGCTGCCTGTCAGTTACAGCGTCCAGTCACACACACGACCGGACCACCGTATAAGCTTTCGAGACCTGGATATCTGCTCTGAAGCAGCCTCGATCAAGAAACTAAAACAACGCCAATTGGTAATTGATAATCACGCGATTCTCGTCTTGTTGACGGGCATTAGGGATATTGTTCCGCACCATTGCATTTTTCCACATCACGCCAACGCCTTTTAAGGGGCCAGATTGCACGACATAGGCCAGCGTAATATCACGTTCCCATTCACCGGCGTCGCTGGAAGCGACAGTATTGATATCATCACCTTTAACGTACACCACACCCGCCGTGGCGCCCGGCAAACCCAGTTTCGCGAAGTCAAAAGAGTAACGGGCTTGCCACGACTTCTCGCCAGCGCGAACAAATTTCTGAACCTGCATCTCCGTGATGGTGTAGGTGGTCGGGCCGTCCCCCTGATTTAAGTAGGGGAAGTCACTTTTCCCATTGCTCACTTCATAGCCTGCACCAAAAGTGTGACCCGCAACCGCGTAGGTAAATAATCCGCTGAACAAATCATTATCGACCTTACCTTTTAACGTGTTACCGCCGTAGTAACCTGTCGTAAAGTACGCAGGATTATGGCCGTTTGCACCATCATCCCTGCTATGAAAGTATCGAACATCACTGGTCAGCACGCCAGGGCCGATTGCCCAATTGTGAATCAGGCCCAAAAAATTCTGCTTATAAAAGTCTTTTAGATTGCCATAGTAGTATTGCAAGGTTAGATCTTTAGTAAGTTTGTAATCACCACCGCCGTAGATGAAGTTATTACTGAAACGACCCGTGACAGCATTATTCGCACCCGCGATGGACATATTTTCATTGTTGCTGGAGTTACGCCCCTTCACCTCATCAATTTGCCCCCCCACCAAGGTCAAATCTTTGATATCAGCCGAAGTAACCTGGGTACCTTGCCAGGTTTGCGGCAACAATCGTCCATCATTGCTGAAGATCACCGGCAGTTTCGGGACCAACGTTCCAAGCTTCAGCTCGGTCTTGGATATTTTCACTTTGCCGGTCAATCCCAGGCTGGAAAAATCGTCAACAGCATGATTGCCGTCGCTTGGAAACACGATGCCACCGAAGTTTGTCCCCGTTGGGTTGCCATGCTTGCCAGTGCTTGAATCCAGCTTGACCCCCAACATGCCCAACGCATCGACACCGAAACCTACAGGCCCCGGGGTGTAGCCCGAGATAAATTCGAGCTGAAAGGCTTGTCCCCACTCAGCTTGATAACTCTGGTTGGCGGCTTTCTGAGCGGGTGTTGCTGAATCTCGGTAATCACTATTGATATAGAAGTTACGCAGTTTAAGCGCCAATTTACTGTCATCGATGAAACCCGCCGCATGGGCTTGCTGCGCCAATACACACATGGCGACTGCAACAGTCAAAGTACATTTCATTGTTTTTTCACCAAGGCAGAGATTATTATTTTTGTCTAAACTTTTCAGCGACTTTCCAGGCGCAGCCATGCCAACAGCTAGAGCGCGCGCGAAGAGCACAATCGAGCCATATGCACAAATTTAAAGTTAACTAATGGCGCTGCACTTTCATGCAGCAGTCAGACCACTCTCTAACGCGAGGAGCAACCACCTAAATCAAACAGCTTTCAGCTGCGCTTTCCATGTGGCCGGCGTACCCAGTTCAGAATCGACCAACTGATTTTCGAATCGATTGCGCTCACCTATGGCACTGACCGAGCGATCGGTAATAGAGAACCAAAAGATACCGACAAACGCCACGGCCATGGAAAACAAGGCCGGATATTCGTATGGGAACCAGGCTTGAGGGTTATGGAGGATCTTGACCCAAACGGTCGGGCTGAGAATGCAAAGAGTAATGGCTGATACCAGACCCAGCGATCCGCCAATCACGGCGCCACGTGTCGTCAGGCCCTTCCAGTAAATCGACAATAACAGCACGGGAAAATTGGAACTTGCGGCGATGGAGAACGTTAAGCTCACAATAAATGCGATGTTCTGTTTTTCAAAAGCAATGGCCAATAGAATTGACAACACACCCAACACGATGGTTGTAACGCGAGAGACGCGCATCTCTTCACGGTCGCTGGCGGTGCCCCGGCGCAAGGCATGTGCATAGAGGTCATGTGAAACAGCAGACGAGCCTGCAAGGGTGAGCCCAGCCACCACCGCCAATATCGTCGAGAACGACACAGCACACATAAACCCTAGGAAAACATTACCGCCAACGTTGTGTGCGAGGTGAATCGCAACCATATTAACGCCACCTAATATGCCACCTGATGCATCGTGATAATCGGGATTGCTGGCAACCAAGGCGATGGTGCCGAAACCGATGATCACGATCAGGGCATACCCGATGCCGACAAGACCGGTGGCATAAAGAATACTTTGACGCGCGGCCTTAACGTTACCGACAGTGAAAAACCGCATGAGAATATGTGGAAGGCCTGCCGTGCCGAAGACTAATGCCAATCCAAGGGAAATCGCAGACACCGGGTCGGTAATCAGACCACCTGGACTCATGATTGCTACATGGGAAGGATGCACCTGGGTAGCTTGAGTAAACAGTTGGTTCACGCTGAATCCGAATTGGGACAGCACCATGTAAGCCATGAAGACGCAGCCGGTCAGCAGTAATACGGCCTTGATAATCTGAATCCAGGTGGTTGCTAACATCCCACCAAAGAAAACATAAATCACCATTAGCGTGCCCACTAGAAGC